>Ga0209187_1000022_pt1:40000-357861 | contig 357861 bp, 295 predicted proteins | sample BantaG_FD_187430 | JGI IMG/M metagenome (GOLD analysis project Ga0209187, IMG submission 187430) | Marine algal microbial communities from Bantry Bay, Ireland - BantryBay_4 metaG (SPAdes) (version 2) | ecosystem: Host-associated > Algae > Red algae > Unclassified | place: Bantry...
TACCAAAAAACGCAGCTCGACCGGGCCGGGTTTTGGTTTGACTGCCAGACGAGTACCTGCGCCTAATATGGGTGCTGTCAGGCTGATACCCACTCCCAAGCGTCGATTCAAGCACGTCAACAAAGCGTCAATGGGTGTGCTGGCTATTATCAGCGGAATTTTGGTTACCTCCCAAAGCAACGGTACTGTCGAAGACCCCGTGCCCAGCATGCCAACATTTAAAGCGCTTATTGCCCCGACCTTCTTTTTTAATGACCGCGACAATGCATTGGGCGATCAGCAACAGCTGCTGGCAGGAACCAATGGCGAGCCGCAAGCTTTCGAACAAGACACAATAAACGAACAGCAACAGCCAGTGCAGGTAGCGATGCTGTCGAGCGACTATGCGCCCAGTTTTTCTAAGGTGACCACTCCAACCGGTATTGAAGGCATGCTGGCTGGCAGAACGCGCAGTATTGATTTAAGTGATGCCTTTACTGCGGAAATGCCTGCGGAAACGCATGCGGGCGAATCCGCCTTTGCCTCGGTTGACGCAACGGCCACCCAGGACACAACGCCTAAAACAACGTCTGTTTCACCGCTGGCCAATCACCCTGCCATCGCGAACATTCGCAGAAACACCGAATTTCCTGAAGGTGCGGTCAAAGAAACTGTCACTGTTGCATCTGGCGATAGCCTGTCAAAAATTCTGAACGACCGCGGCGTCAAGATCGAGCAAATGCCTCAGCTACTGACCGACGAAGTGGTTAAAAAGCACTTGTCTAATCTGCGTATAGGCCAGACTTTCGATGTGGTTCGATTGAGCAACGGCGACTTCCATAGCTTATCTGCCAGAGTGGGCAACGATCGACACATCGCAATTCGACGATCAGCCGCAGGCTTTGCTGTCGCTTCAATTGATTTACCGGTCGAAAAAGAACGCGTTGTTACTTCAGGCACCATCGAACAGTCTTTGTTTGTGGCGGCAGAACAAGCAGACTTAAACCAATCAACCATCATGGAGTTGTCTGACATCTTTCAATGGGAGTTGGACTTTGCTCGTGATATTCGCAAGGGCGATCAATTTAGCCTGATTTATGACCGTCTTTACCGCGAGGGTAAATACATTGGTGATGGCGATATCCTGGCCGCAGAATTTGTGCGCGGCGGCAAACACTATCAAGCCATTCGCTATACCTCACCGGACGGTGAAACAGACTACTACGCGCCCAATGGTCAATCCAAGCGACGTACTTTTTTACGTCATCCGGTTGATGTGGTACGCATCACTTCCAGGTTTGACCCCAAACGCGTGCACCCGGTTTTACACCAAATCAGAGCACATAAAGGCGTTGATTATGGCTCGCCTAGTGGCACACCTATTCGAGCCACTGCCAACGGCGTCGTTAAGTTTGCCGGTTCAAAGTCCGCTTACGGCAAAACCGTTATTTTAAGTCACGGTACTGATATCCGTACGCTCTACGCACACATGTCGAGAATTTCTAACAAGGTCAGCAACGGCAAACGCGTTAAGCAGGGCGATGTTATTGGTTATGTCGGCGCGACGGGTCGCGTCACTGGTGCTCATCTTCACTACGAATTCCAAAAGAAGGGTAAGCACGTTGACCCGTTAAAAGTTGAATTACCGGCAGCACAACCGCTCAAAGCAGAATTGCGTGACGAGCTGCGTGCCTTGTCTGAAGACTTGCTTGCCCAGATGCGCAGCGTATTGCCGACAGAGAATGAGCAAGTGGCAAAAGCGAGCACTGAATCCATTATTGAAGGCGGCGTCGCACAATAAACTGTTAAAACTGCGGCGGCGCTGATCGTCGCGATGGGAAAAAGGGGTGGAAGAGATTAGAATCTAGTCTTTTCCATCCCTTTTTTATGCCTGCAGATTTTCTCTAAAGAGCATGGCATCCAAACCCAGGTCCTGTGCATCATGAGTGAACTATCTATTGTTTTATCCGGTGTCATTGAAAAATCAAATTTCGATGAATGGAAAAAAGAACTCATCGAGCAAATTCGATCTGTCAAAACCGAGCTTAAAACCGATGATGACTTTGCCGCTGCCACCAAACACGTCAAGCAATTTAAGGCGGCTGAAAATAACTTAAAAAAAGCTAAACAATCCGCGTTGGAACAGGCCGCCGAAATCAACGCGCTGTTCGAGGCTATAGATACGGTCAGTGAAGAAGCGCGGCAAGCCCGGTTATCGCTCGACAGACAAATAAAGAAGCGCAAAGAAGAAATAAAAGAGGAGTTCGTTGCCGAGGGTGTTGCCAAGGTAAAAGCTTTTATTGCCGAGCAATCTGACGCCTATCAATTGATTGATCACAGCTTGTATACCGACCCGGACATCTTTGAAAACGCGCTCAGTGGTAAAGCATCAACCAATGGCATGTCTAACGCCATAGCGAAAACCAGCGCATCGATCAAAGAATCCATCACCCTGCAAGCCAAAGTGGTTGATGCGAACCTCATTACGCTTGATAACCTGCCGCCAAATCATCAGGCGCTGTTCCAGGATCGAAAACAATTGCTGGCATTGTCCGGCGAACAGCTAATTTTAAAGATTGATGAGCGGGTTGCAAAGTTAGAAGAACAAACTGCAAATGCAGCGCATCCTGTGGCTGATGCGCAGGAAGTTAAAGCAGAAGCTGAACGCGAAAAACCAGCAACAACCACCAATGCAGATGCCTCTGATTACACTGTGACTGTGGAAATAACCGGAACGGAAGAAGAAGCGGACGCAATACGCACCGCTGTCGTTGAAGCCTTATCGAAAAATACTGCCGTCGGAAACATTACGCTGTCCGCGAATTAAATGTTTGTCGGGGTCAGGTCTTTGATTTTGGAGAAACTAAAGTTTCAACGGCGTCAGGTCTTTAATTTCTCCAAAATCAAAGACCTGACCCCGCCAAACACGATAAATCCCTCCGTCCCCTTTAATCTATATACGGGTGAATGTGTATTCGGTGTCTAGACTTGTGGGTCTGGTTGCCGGTGATTCGCCTGCGTCTTCATCTTCGTAGAAGCCGGTGAACAGCGTGCTGTCGGTTACCAAAATGATGTCGTAGTCTGTAATAGGGAAGAGACCTTCAACTGGTGGTGGTACACCGTCGAGTGTGGCACCCGTGGTGGTGATGTCTATAAAACTAGCTTCACCCTGCTCAGTTATTTCTATGCCGCCCGGAAAAGCGATGGTGCCGCTGAGAATAAGTTCATGAGGATTAGAAGGCGTTGTGCAGGCATCATCCTGGTACGACAGTATGGTGCTGGTATAACTGTTGCCATTAAACGTTAACGTGGTGACCTCGTAGACACCGTCGGACAGATCGATGTTTACATCGTCAATCACGCATGGTCGAAACCAGGTTCCATTAACAGCTGCGGCAATACCCATTCCGCCACCAACGCCACCACCTGCAGGTGCGCCACTACCGCCGCTGCTGCTACAACCTATGGCAAATACAGCGCTCATTAAAACCAGGCAAGATGTTATTTTATTTTTAATCATGCTAAATCCTTTCATCGATATGTGTTTTTTACAGATGAGATTAATCGCTGGCAGAGCCTTACCCTGGCAAACTTTTACAAGAAATTTTTCCTGCAAACGTGTACCAGACAAGGCGCGCTGGATTAACTATTAGATGGAGCTCAGTGCAGAGTGCGATCAGACACTAAAAGAACTGCCGCACCCACAGGTAGTGGTAGCGTTAGGATTGCGAATGACAAACTGTGAACCTTCAAGACCTTCGGTGTAGTCGATCTCGGCACCCGTGAGGTATTGAAAACTCATTGGGTCGATCAACAGTTTCACACCTTCTTTCTTAACTTCAGTGTCGCCCTCGTTCACGACCTCGTCAAAGGTAAAGCCGTATTGGAATCCTGAACAGCCGCCGCCAGAAACAAACACGCGCAACATTAAGTCCGGGTTTCCTTCCTCTTCGATCAGTTCTTTTACTTTCAATGCAGCCGCTTCAGAAAACACCAAAGGGTCTGGCATTTCAAAATCGTCCATATCGATATTGACTTCGATTTCAGCGCTCATATAGGAATTCCTCTCATTCGCATCCGACCAGTGTACTTTACCTAGTAATTTAGTCAAGTATTGGGGTCAATCTTCCAAAACTCCAGACCAGACCTCATCGTGACTAAACGATTTGTGCTTTTTTCCGTCCGGTTTCACCTCAATTTCCACAATATCAACAAGGATATTATCCTCTGGCAAAGGCACGACCAGAGTTTGGAAAAACCGCATATCGAATCGCGGAGCAGATGCTGCATCAGCAGCAACAATCACTTCGCGCCAGTTGCTATCGTCTTTTTCGCCCAGCAATGCCACGCCTATGCGACCCTTGACGCGACCGCGGCCTCGCGACTGAACAAGCGTTATATGCAATTCTGTGGCCGCACCGCTTGCATCATTGACTCGCGTCACGGTATCCACCGCCAAGCCTGTGGCTTTATCAGCACCCTCTATTCGATTGTACAAACGCTGCGTCGATTGCGTTTCGAGCGACTCTTTTTGTAAGGCATTTAAAGTGGCTTGTAGTTCCTTGTTACTGCTATCAGCGATGTCGCGTTGAACGCGCAATTGTGCCAATTGGGTTTGATAGGTTTCTTCAAGATTGTCTAAATTGGTTTTGTAGTCTGATAACTCTACGGCAAAGCGGTTTCGCTCACGATAAGCACCAAATTCACTGCCGGCGATGGCAGCCACACAGACAACAACCGCGGCAAGCGTCCAGCGCATGGCATGTAAGGTTGGCATAGCGCTCATCGTATAACCTTGGTTTAGGGCAACATGGCCGGGACAATAAGCCCTGCTGTTTCACCCAGACCCAGCATTAAATTCATGTTCTGAATTGCCTGCCCTGCGGCGCCCTTAACCAGGTTGTCCTCTACTGACATAATCACCACAGTATCGCGACCTTGTGGCTGACAAACCGACAGTCGACACATATTAGTTCCGCGCACTGAACGGGTTTCAGGGAAAACACCTGCGGGCAGCACATCAACAAACGCCTCGTCTTTGTAGCGTTGTTCAAATAAAGTTTGCAGATCGCCTGGTTTTTTTAGCCGAGCATACAGCGTGGAGTGTATGCCGCGAATCATGGGTAACAAATGCGGGGTGAAAGTTAAGCTTACTGCGTCATTAGTCATGTCGCTTAAGCCTTGTTCAATTTCCGGCAGGTGGCGATGACCCGCAACACCATAGGCCTTAAAATTATCACCGGCTTCTGCCAATAAAGTACCGACGTTTGCACCACGACCCGCACCGGTAACGCCCGACTTTGCATCAGCAATTAATGAGTCAGCGTGGATTAAGTCGTTTTCCAGCAGCGGCATAAAACCAAGCTGGACGGTGGTCGGGTAGCAGCCCGGGTTAGCAACCAATTGGGCATCGGTTATTTGTGTGCGATTAATTTCAGGTAAGCCGTAAGCGGCCTTTTCAATCCATGGTGCGCTGGCGTGTGACATGCCATACCATTTCTCCCAAACCGCCACATCTTTTATTCTAAAATCGGCTGAGAGATCAACCACTTTTACGCCTCTGCCCAGCAACGCTGGCGCTTGTTGCATGGCTGTGCCATTGGGCGTTGCAAAAAACACCAAGTCACAATCGCTACCGGCTACATCGTCTGGGTCAGCAAAATTCAAGTCGGTAAAGCCGCGTAGATTCGGGAACAAGGCATCTACACGTGTGCCAGCATTGGCGCGAGAACTGATAAAACTGACGTGCAGATCGGTGCGTGGTAACAGCAATCGCAATAACTCTACCCCGGTGTAACCGGAGCCACCAATAATGCCGATCTTAACCATAACGCCTACTCACTGTTCTGTGCCCTGGCAGACATTCCAAATGTCCGCCCTCATCAATTGCCTTACCCCGCACATCTGATAAAAGCTATTACCAGCTTAGCTTATATAAATTGTGTCTTGGAATTGTACAGCTCATAGCTTGGTTGCACAGATCATTCGGGGCAAAGGAATGTGTCCGCACTTTATTAAGCCTTGATTACTCGTATACCCTGATTATTCATATCTAAGATAAGGCCTCGTTTACATAGACTCATTCATAAACCTACTTTTACAGGGACTGAGCACAAGCATAGCCTGAGGACCAGGCCCACTGGAAATTAAAGCCACCAAGATGACCGGTGACATCGACTACTTCGCCAATAAAATACAAACCCGGCTGTTGTTTGGCCTGCATGTCTTTGGATGAGAGCTGGTCTGTGTTGACACCACCGAGCGTGACTTCTGCGGTTCGGTAGCCTTCGGTTCCTGAGGGCACAATTTGCCAGGCATTCAAACGTTCGCCTAAATTCGAAAGCTGACTGTTTGGCCAATCTATCAAGGCTTTATCTTTTGACTCTGACCACCAAAGGTTTTCGAATTCGAGTACCACGTTTTTAGGTAAGTATCGTGAGAGTACGGTGCGTGCCAGTGCTTTGGGTTGCTGCTCTTTAGCATCCAGCAACAGCGTTGCAGCACAATCACTGGGCAATAGATTAACCGTGACCGCATCACTGGGTTGCCAGTAATTAGAAATTTGCAAAACCACAGGCCCACTGAGCCCTCGGTGCGTGAACAACATGGCCTCTTCAAATGCTTGTTTGCCACTTTGAATAATGGCGGGTATCGCATTGCCGGATAACCGGGTAAACATATCTTTTAGGGCACCCGTAAATGTATAGGGTACAAGGCTGGCCCGAATGGGTAAAACATCCAGACCAAACTGGCGCGCCAAATCATAACCGTAAGGCGTTGGATCCATATAAGGAATGGATAAGCCGCCGGTGGCAACCACAACCGAATCTGCTGTAAACACGCCTTTGCTTGTGTTGATGGCGTACTGGTGTCCTGATGCTTTGTGCTCGGCCTCACTTGTGGTTTTACTGTTGGCCTTATTATCGACTTGGCAATTGGCCTCGTAGTTAACCGCACTGATATCACACTGAGTGATCACATCGACCGCAACTGCCTCGCACTCTTTAACCAACAATGCGACGATGTCTTTTGCTTTGTCATCGCAAAATAACTGCCCGTGATCACGTTCGTGATAAGCGATGTCGTGCTCGATAACACTGCCGATAAAATCCCAGGCTGTGTATTGACTCAAAGCAGACTTAACAAAGTGCGGATTGCTGCAGATAAAATTGTCAGGCTCGACATACAAGTTAGTAAAATTGCATCGCCCGCCACCTGACATAAGAATTTTTCGGCCGATTTTTTTACTGCGCTCTAACACAGCCACACGCCGCCCGCGCAGGCCTGCTTGCCACGCGCACATCATCCCTGCCGCGCCACCGCCGATGACGATGGCATCGTATTGTTTACTCATGAATCTGGACCATTGAAGCTTCGATGGTGGACCGTTTAAATCTTGAAGACAGGCGGCAGTTTAAACCATCTTGACTGATGGGCCAGAGCCCAAAATTTTTTAAGTGGGATGGGCGGCGCTGGAGGGCAGCGCCGCCGTGGTACTTCAGTTTGAGCTATCTGGGGCCAGTGAAGTTACTCAAGTCGTCCCAATTAGCAGTGAAAACACTGGAACCATAGATGTAGTAAACAGAGTCATTAACAATCACTGATCGGTCATCGCCGTAGTAACCAAATTCAGAGTACGCAGGATTACTGGCCGAATTGACCACCATCGCGCCGCGCTGCTCGATACCAGCGTTATCGCCTACGTTAATGTCAAAGCCGTGCAAACCAGTGTAGTTCCATGGATACCAGGCTGATGGATCGGTAACCGGCCGAGGCTCTGCCAGACCAGCAACATCAATTCCAAACGCCACCCTGGTTGGATGCAAGTCAGTTGCTCTTTGCACCGTTATTGCCCGATGATTAAAAAGTGCAGCAGCTTGTGTGCCTGCCTCACCAATCACCATTGATTGAACTTCGGTTGGGTTGTTGGCATCTGCAACATTAAACAATGACAACTTAACACCCTGCACTGCACCAAATTCGTTACCACCAACAGGCACAGCGTCTCTGCCGATGCCCAACAGATAGTCTTCGCCTATGGGTTGCAGGTAATCACTGAAACCTTCAATTTCAAGTTCACCTGCTAACTTTGGGTCCTGGTGATTTTCAAAATCAACAACGTACAGCGGGTCTGTTTGTCTAAAGGTAACAAGGTACGCGCGGTCACCCAAAAAACGTGACGCGTAAAGCTGCTCACCCGGCTTACCAATATGTTCTGGATAGTTAGGGTTAGGCAGCTCGGCAATCTTGGTCAAACTATCAGTGCCACTGATATCCAGCACGCTTACTAATATTGGGCTAACAGATTCATTTTGTGTGGCTGAAAAAGTGGCGACCCGGAGATACCCGTCTTTTTCGCTCATGCGAAAAGGTTTGCGTAACGGGTTCCAGCCCAAGTGCCCGCTAACAACACCAGAACCACTGTAATTTAGCTGGTTTCCATCAATCGCAAAACGATGAATGTCAGTATCGACTCTTGGATCGCTAAAATCTTCCAGTGAAACCACATCGTTATTGTCGACGGGAATACCTTGCTGATTGCTATAGTCCCAACGCGTGGTTGCCAGAAAGATAGACTCAGGCGTTGCGTACAGTGTTTCTGTTGAGCCAAGAAAACACTCGCTGTCTTTTAACTCCAGGGTATCCAAATCAATAACAGCAAGACTGATAATATCTGGCGTGTAGTAGTAATCTGCAGATTCAGGTTTAGCAGCGACGAAGCATGCTGCAGGATTAACCAGATCGACCTCTTCGCCAGTATCAAAACCAGGATTTAGTGTGGTGATCTTTGGCAGGGATTCACTTAAATCAGCATTCTCTACAACTTGTTGATATTCCTCTGGCGACATGTTGTACGGGTCTGCACCTTGAACAAACGGGTAGTAGCGGCTGGCTAAATACAGATGCTTACCAATGCGTCGGCTTGAAATAATCTGACCTTGTACGCGCAGTGATTTTTCGATTGCGGTTTGTAATGGGTCGGTCACATTCAGATTGGTAATGGTGCTAACGCTTTGCGAATAAGCGTAGGAGTCATTCCAGCCACCATGAAAATCAGCGTAACTTGAACTGCTGACAAACACGTTGGTGCCCGAATCAGACTTGTACAAGTACATCCCATCGACATACCCATTACCCAGGTTCAGACCAAACTCTGTCAAAGGCTGTGCATCCGGTGCTTCGTTTTGCATGGATAAAATGCGCAGTGTGGCTGTCACATTTTGCTCTGGCACAAGCATTGTGGAATCAGTTGGTTGTGGGATATCACCATCGTCTGGAATATCGATCGCATCGTCAGTAGCGCCGAAACTGGAGTAGGTATTTTGCAACACGTACAGGAACTTTCCATCTGACTTAACACGATCTTGTTCATCCACACCAGCTTCCTGCACATTGGTTGTGGTGACATCATCAGGCAATGGTGGTCCACTCGCGGCATCACTACTGCCTGCCGCCCCGCCCGAGTCGTCTGCCGAATCAGCACTTTCAATGGCAGCGACTTGAGTGAATGCGACATCATTATTATAGTTAGCTGATTGCTGAACTAAACCTTCACGCAAGGCATCAAAAAATGCCTCGCTGTTATCCAGGGTATCTAAAGAGCGATTGTTGACTTGCTGTACGCCCGAACCATCGCCGTTATTACCAGTGTTGGTGCCGCCGCTGTCGCTTTGGCCTTCACCGTTGTCGTTTGATGGGTCGGTTGGTGAACCGGCGTCATTACTGTCGCTGCACCCGCTCAGCATGACGAGGGACACAAAAGTGGCTATGAGTGTTTTCTGGATCATGTGGTCTCTCCTTTAAGCGATGCGGCACATCGACGCTGCCGCATATTTTGGGATATTTGTCCCAAGCATACACCTTCAGCGACCAATTTCAAGCTCAAGTTTAACCTAAATTGGGATTATTTGACCAAATTATCAGTTTTCTAAGCAATATCAATAACCTCCAAGATTGGTATTATCACCACACAACTAACAACAACCCAACTACTCAGGAAATAAGTAAATGAAATCAGCCAAAGACTACCTCGATCAAGCTAACGAGACGGTTCCCCGTTTAAGCGCCGAAGAGGCCATCGCCCGAGTCAAAGCCGGTAATTCAATCGTTGTTGATGTACGCGATTCTTCGGCCATTACAGAAAGCGGCACCATCGCTGGGGCGGTACGCATTCCACGAGGGTTTATTGAGTTTGCCGCAGACGAGGCAACGCCTTTTCACAACGACGCCATGAAAAAAGACGCCGACATATTGCTGGTCTGTGCCGCAGGTGGTCAGGCTGCACTGGCTGGTAAGACCCTACAGGACATGGGCTACAAATCTGTTAGCAACATTGGTGGAATCTCGGATTGGAAAGACGCTGGCGGAGACATGGAAAGCTGAGTGCTTGCGCTGGCCTTTGGGCCGGCGCGCCTTTTCTGCCTATGGCGCAAGGTACGCTCCTTACTTTAAAACTATTTCGCCGCTGATCAATATGCTTGAGCCAAATCGCTGCGAGGTTTTAATAAAAAAACGTAAGCGGGTGGAAAACCACATCGGTACGGTTCATGTCATTGCCATTGCTAATGGCCTGGAGATGGCGATGGGCTTTATGGCTGAAGCGTCTATCCCTAAACACTTGCGCTGGATTCCAAAAGGCATGGAGCTATCGTATCCAAACAAGGCTGCCAGCGATATTGTGTGTCGTGCAACCGTACCAGCCCCGATTGCTGTAAAAACTATATTAAGCGCAGACAGTTTACTATCATCATGCAAGTGTATTTGCAGCCCGTTTTTGTTTTTTCACAAAACAATATGATATATCATTGGAAACTATCTATTGACTCCATTTGCGTACTAACTACCCCAGGATTGCGATCTCAGTAGTCGCGTTAAAAATATACCCAACATGGTTACATCGGTTGATCGATTGGCCATCACTACAATCCCTGACTTATCGACTGGGTTAATTGCCATGTAACTAACATAACCACCCACCTGACCGTTGTGCCAAATATACTGGCCGTTTCCAAAAAACTTATCGAGAAAGCCTGGTTGCATCCAACCGATACCGGTTTTACCACTGGCCTGAGGCAGGCGCATTGTTTCCAACCGATTGTTAGCCTCGGTGTCTACAGTCAAACTGGCTTCGATAAAATTCAGCATGTCGTCGGCGTTTGAATAAACCGCACCTGCAGCACCCAAAACGTTAAAGCGCCAAACGCCCGCAGGCTTACCTTTACTGTCGTACCCCTGCGCCAACAATGCTTGCGCCTCGGGTGTTAAGACCACGCCGCTGGTTTGCATGTTGAACGGGATAAAAATATGCTCCTGAAACAGTTGCTCGAGCGATTGACCGCTAATCTTTTCAAGTACATGCCCGAGTAAACCCACACCATAATTGGAATAGGCAAACTTACCCGGAGATTTAGTGTCGTCAGCTGTGGCCAGATATTCCAGTATGTCGCTGACACTGCCGTATGTATAAGGGTCGACCATCAGCTTATCTTCGCTGCCCGCAAGTTCAACCGCCCTCTCACCAAGCGACTTGGGAATTCTTGGTAACCCAGAGGTGTGAGTGGTTAATTGATAAACCGTTATCTTGGCTGTCTTCTTGTTAAGCGATACGGAGTCACCGATTAATTCTTCCAGAGTGGATTGCATGGTGAGCTTGCCGTCATCAACGTGCTTTTGCAGCACGTAGGCGGTAAAGACTTTAGTGATTGAGCCGATTTGAAAAACCGAATCCGCATTAATCGGTTGTTGCGTCTCTTTACTGGCAACACCATAGAGTCTGGTTTCACGTCGCCCCTCTTTATACAGGCCGACGACGATAGCATGCTCATCTTGATTCTTGAATAAGCTGTTGACCCGCTTATCAACAGATGTCAGTAGATCGTTTTTGTCCGGTACGTGGATTTACTTACTGACGGCATAATAAGCCGCGCCAGCAACCAACGCTAACACCAATACGATTAATGCAATGAAAATCAATTTCACCAGATGCATCCTTTCCAGTTATTTTTCCTACTTACGTTTACTTAGCTTTTTAATTAGCTTTTTAATTAGCTTTTAACTTAGCTTATAACTTAGCTTTTAACTTAGCTTTTTTGCCAGGCTCTTCGCTCAACTCTCAACTCTCTTGGGCAAGCTCTTTTGCTTACTGTTGAAGCCGCCTAATTCTCCGGCAGAATATCCGGCAGGAACGTGGTGATTTGCGGAAAGTGCCATAAGATAAACAAACCCACCAGCTGGATAAGCACGAACGGCCAAATACCACGATATATATCACCCGTCGTCACGTTTGGTGGCGCAACACCGCGCAAATAAAATAAAGCAAAACCAAAAGGCGGTGTGATAAACGAGGTTTGCAAGTTAACGGCAATTAAAATGGTGATCCATTCAGGTGGCATCAATACCGGGTCAGCCGCATAGATAACGGGGCCAACGATAGGAATAACAATAAATATTATTTCTATAAAATCGAGTACAAAACCCATTACAAACAACACAGCCATAACGACCAGCAACAACACACGCGGGTCTTCAATAGCGCGCAGCGCTTCTTGAATATAGTGTTCTCCACCGTAGGCTCGAATAGTGAGGCTTAAAAACAGGGAAGCGATTAAAATCATGAACACCATGCTGGTGACTTTGGTTGTTTCCCTCACTACTTGCGACATCACACCTTGCCGGATTAACACAGCACAAGAGAACAACAAACCGAATATGGCTACGTGATAGGCAATAATAGTGACCCAGATGGCAATCTGATTTTCCATCGAAATATCGTCAAGCGTCATGCGTAAATCAAAGTTGCCTCGCATTAATAACATCACGACTATGGCAAACGAGGCCATCGAGATAACGCGAGCGGCCGCTCGGTCTTTGCCCGATAGTCGGGCGGCGGCAAGCATGATTGCACCGGCAGCACCTAATGCTGCTGCAGGGGTCGGGCTGGTTATACCACCCAGAATAGAACCCAGCACCGAGACAATTAAAATAACGGGAGGGGAGACAACGCGCAGCACTTCGATATTGCTTAATCTGCCAACCGCAGTTTTTACCCCAATAAACGTTAGCACCGCTGGTACGACATATAGCAAGAAGGCTTTGCCCGGTGATTCGCCACCTTTTAACAGCACGACATCAACAAAGAGATAACCCGCTACACCGATAACGCCGATGATCAATGGCGTGACGGAAAATTGCGGTTGGAAGGATGCCGACAGCAGCAATAAAAAAACCGCAACGACAACAATAAACATGGTGCCATGCGATATCAGGCCAGCATCACTGGCCAGTTGCTGCGAGCTCACTACCCCCATAGAAGTTAGCAGCACCCACGCGGCCACTAATAAAACAATAGGTGCCAGTGCTAATAAAACTAACAATCCTGATCGATGGTTATAGTGGGCAGCAACATCAAATTTACCTTCCTCTGCTGGCGCTAATGCAATGGGTGGCGCAGAATTCGGCTTTAGCAATGCATAACCAAACGCATATAGCCCGTACAAGATGGCCAGCACAACGCCGGGAATAAACGCTGCTTTAAATAAGGTGCCCGTTGATAGCACAGCTGGCTCACCGAGCATTTCTATTACCGATACCCCTAATTCCTGAGCACGATTTTCCTGTCCAATAGAATACATATCACCAACGATGGAGCCGAGTAAAACGATAACAATCGATGGTGGAATAATTTGCCCAAGCGTACCCGAGGTGGCAATAACACCTGTTGCCAGAGATTTTGAATAGCCTGCACGCAGCATGGTTGGCAAGGCAATCAAACCCATGGTGACCACCGTCGCACCTACAACCCCGGTGCTTGCCGCTAACAAGGTACCCACAATAACAACCGCTATGGCCAGACCACCAGGCAAACTACCGAAGGTTCTGGCCATAGTAGTGAGTAAGTCTTCGGCTATTCTTGATCGCTCCAATGCAATACCCATTAAGACAAACAGCGGCACAGCCAGTAACACTTCAACGTTACCGCCAAACGCGCGCGTAAATATGCCCTGTGCCCAGGTAGAGAGCGTGGATAACATGGCACCATCCCAACCTTTTGGTAAGACCGGAACAATTTCTTCGGTGCCGTTGTAGTCAACCAGGGTGTATAGCAAGCCGTTATGACTTAACAACGCAATAACAGCAAAACTCAATAAAGCAGATCCGCCAATGGCAAACGCCACTGGGAACCCGGTCAAAATGCCAAGAAACAGAAAAGAGAAAGAAATGATGAGCGAGATTTCAACGCCGTTTAAACCCAAAAACATGTCAGTCTCTCTTTAGCGCTAAATCAGCGTTGATGTTCTGCGCTGGTGCTTCAAAATCGCTTACATCTGAGCCGTGTACATCAGAGCCGCGTGAGCCAGGTGCAAACCGATTAGCTTCGGACAGGTTTTGCTCTGCTGTGTTTTGATACTTTGGATGTGATTCGACATCAGGCTCCAGTAAACCCCACAAATTCCTTAGTAGAAATGCTACAGCCTGAATAAACAACAAAGCGGCAAATATCAGAATGATGGCTTTGAAGGCCCATACCCAGGTGAATTCGGCTGTCCCCGAGGATTCCCATTTAAATCCACGCCAGCTGGCTTTATCTGAAAATATATTAAGCGGACGTTGCTTAAACGCAGAGTTGGTCGCTATAGGCCACGCAAACCACCAGATGAGAATTGATGTTGGCAGCATGAAAAACAGCGAACCCATAAAGTCCATAAACTTTTGTGCTCTATAGCCGAGGTTTCCGTAGATTAAATCGACTCTGACATGCCCACCCTCAATAAACGTATACGCGGATGCAAAAGCGATGAGTATGGCGTTATAAAATTTAAGCTGACCGGACAGCCACTGTAATTCCGAATTTGATAAAGGCATACCAAAGGGGGAAAACATCAGTTCATTACCACGAAAAACCTGACCCATGACAATGATGAGCACTTGCTGAAACATGAGCAGTAAAACAAACCAGGATGCGAAATGCCCGATAGTGCGATTGAAACTTTCCAAACCCAACACAGACGCACGAAGAAATCGCAGACTAATTAGACCTAACGCCACTAACAAGATCACAACCGCGATCATCATGTAGAGAAATTCAGGGGATTGGCCTGCCAGGGTGACTGCCGACATTTTTTCCTTCAGCGTTTCCAACTGCCACCATTGATAAATGGTGAAGGGTAATGTCACTAAATCGATAAAGCCGTTGGCGATACCTTTTAAACCTTCAAACAGAACGGACAAGGCATTCCCCGCAAGCGCCGAGGTGGCGTCGACTGATAGTAAAAGATAACTAACCGTGATACGAAAAAGGCGTACCCATAGATGGGCACACCTTTTACTATTATCGCTTTCTTCTGTACGTACGTTGCATTCGAAGTTGCGGTCGAAGCTGCATCAAAGCGGCGACAACCACATTCGCGATACGCACTTAATTAGCCAAGAACACGATCACGCTGAGCTGTGTAGGCCTGATCAGACAAGCTTGTCCATCGAGAAGACAACTTCATGCTAGCCATAACCGAATCATGAATCTTGGCGAACAACTCGTCGTCCATGTTCTCTTCCAGAACCTCAGATGATGCTTTACCAAACGCATCCCAAACATCGTCAGGGAATTCGAGGGTATTAACCCCACCTTCAACTAAGCGATCGAGGGCTTGAGCGTTGTTGGCAAGAAACTGGTGCAGAGTATATTGGTTAGACTCAGCAGCGGCAATCTCTATTAACTTTTGATGCGAAGGCTTTAAACCTGCAAAACGATCGGCGTTAACAGCAACGGACAGACCAGCACCAGGCTCATGGAAACCAGACGTGTAGAAAGTTTTAGTAATTTCCTGAAAGCCGGCTTTCTCATCAGCCCAGGGACCAATCCACTCCGTGCCATCCAAAGCACCAGATGCCAGTGCTTGATACACTTCTGAACCAGGAATAGCTTGCACGGATGCGCCAAGCTTACCCAGGGCTTTACCACCCAGACCCGGCATGCGGAATTTCAAGCCTTTAAAATCATCTGCACTAGCGATTTCTTTGCGGAACCAACCACCAGCCTGAGCACCTGTATTACCAGCCAGGAATGACACAAGACCAAATTCTTCGCCGATTTCGCGGTGCAGATCGTGTCCACCCATGTGGTAGTACCAGTTATGCAATTCGGGTGCAGTCATACCAAACGGTACCGCTGTAAAAAAAGCAAATGCAGGGTGTTGTCCAACATAGTAGTAATCGGCTGCGTGGTACATATCAGCCTGACCTGAGGTTACCGCATCGAATTGTCCAAAGCCTGAAACAAGTTCGCCGTTAGCTTTTAAATCGATTTCCAGGGTGCCATCAGACATGGCATTGACCGAATCTGCAAAACGTTGTGCTGCATCGTGCACACCTGCAAGACCACGGCCCCAGGATGTAACCATGACCAGCTTTTCGCGACCTTGCGCAATGGCTGGAGCACCCGTTATAAGGCTAGTACCAGCAACTGCGGCAACACTAGCGGCGCCGGCACCGCCTTTAAGAAATTTACGTCGTGACATTGTTAAGTCGTCTCCAAATAGTCGTTTTGAGTTTGTATTTATAAGTGTGCAGCTTCAAGCGTGCACTAACAGATTGTCGCTGTTGGACACAATGTACCTCAAACGTGTAATCTGAGTCCACTGTGTAATTTGTGGTAATGACACAAAATCAGTCGCTTAGTGGCACATACGGCCAAAAGAATTCATGTTGAAGTACGGTTTTAGACTGTGAGCTCAGTCACGTTAAAGCCGGTATCAGGACATCACTCCAAGCGACACCAGGCAATCCTGCAATTGCTGTTCTTTATAGGGCTTTACCAGATAGGCAGATGCGCCAAGCTCGCGTGCTTCATCGCGATCAGCTTTTGTGTCGCGCGTGCTGATCATGACAACCGGAACATTGTGCTCAGGGTGAGTCACTCTTAGGTGTCTGAGAAAATCAAAACCATTAATACGCGGCATATCGATATCTACCAATAGCACGTCAGGTAATGCATCTGCGACAAGTTCCAGCGCTTCTGCACCATCGCGCGCCATGCTCGGTTGTATACCAAAGTCGTGTAGCATTTGTTCAGCAGCAATACGCATGGTTATTGAATCATCGACAATTAACGCCGTTTTGGATACGACTGATTCATTCGCTGCCGACCAGTGAGGCAACGGCAAACTGTTTTCCGAATTTAACAGGCGATTAAAATCAGGAATAAGCACCGGATTGCCATTGGCCAGAACAGCACCGCCAATATAACGTTTAAGCCCGGATAATTGCGCACCAAGCGGTTGCGCGATTATTTCCCGGTATCCCAGCACCTTATCCACAAGCAAAGCGATGTGTTGTTCATGCACGCCAATTAAAACCGCTTGCCGAGCAGCATTGCCTGACTCATTGCTCATTTCTCGATTAAGCACGGCATCGAGCGCACAACAACTGTAATCTTCATTGTCGTACTGGATATCGGCACTCGACATATCCAACTGTTCATCACTAACGGTATGGACAAAATTAACGGGGATGGCGTAGCGCATAGCCTTATGCTCCACCAACACGACTTGATTGATACGAATTTTTTGCGGCAGACGCACAGTAAACGTGGTGCTTACGCCTGGCTGTGTAATCAGTTGCAGACTACCGTCTAAATCGTCGCACGCTTGCTTAACACTGGCTAAACCTAAGCCACGGCCTGCAAGCTGGTCGACGTCAGTGTTTGTGGTAAAGCCAGACTCACAAAGCAGTTCGAGCAAGACATCATCATCTCTATTGGCTTGTTCTTGCTTGTTTATCGTTGCGGCATTGCCCAGCTTATCTTTTATTTTTTCGTTGGCATTAACGTCAATACCCGCGCCATCATCATGAATAGAAATCAGCAAGTCGGTACCATCGATTTTAGCGTCTACCACAACTTGACCCTGCTCTGATTTTCCAGCGGCCACCCGCTCGGCTGGCGACTCGATACCATGCACAACGGCGTTTCTAACCAAGTGCTCCAACGGTGTGATTATTTTTCTAAACATCGATTTATCGATGGTTAACTCGGCACCGTCTATCACAAGCGCAACGTTTTTGTCTGTCTCTGATGCAGCATCGTTAAGCGTGTGTTGTAAACGAATTTGCGCCTCATCAAATCTGACTAGCTGCGCTCTTATTAGTGTCTGGTGCAACGCCGAAGTTGCGCGTGCTGCGCTGTTGTTCTCAGCTTCTGCATCAAGCAGCGCATCGGCTAACATTCTCCGCGCACTTTCCAGATCAGAAAGCATTTCGCGAATGGCCGAGGCATTGAGTTCGGTTTGCTCGTCGTGGTTTGAGTGTGGCAAGCGTTGCAAGCGCGCGGATGTGTTTTCGATATCTCTGCAAGCTTCTCGCAGATGCAACATCGACTCACCTAGTTTGGCCTGACTAGTGGTTGCCCGTGTGGCCAGCGACAACATATTATCAAAGGAGCTTTCCGTGAAGCCCATCGATTGAGCGCCTGGAACCACTACCTGAGTTTGATTTACCGCTTCATCGGAAACAGAGGCTGTATCAGTGGTTGGTAAAGCAGTATCAAGCTGCTGTCGTTGGACAGCTGAGCGCCCAACCAGCATGATGGTTTGCAGCTCACCCAAACCATTTTGCACTGCGGCATCCAGAGCAACGCCATCTGCCAGTCGCAATTCATCTTCCAGAGCATGCGCTCTGTCAGCCAGTTCGACCTGGCCTGCCATGCGAGCACTGCCCTTTATGGTGTGCAGACAACTAAATATGTGTTTGAGTGCGTCGGTGCGTTGATCATCAACAGATAAACGCAGCTCTTCTTCGCGCAGCGTTTCCAGCAGTTCGCGCGCTTCTTCTTCGAAAACGCTTTCAATGGCACCAACTTGTGAACCAAGCGCAAGACCAGCCTTGCGTTCGGGTACCCATGGCTCGCATCTTGACACAAAGTCATTGAGCCTGATCATGACGCTGGCGTCGTCGTCCTCAATGGGTCTTTGCGCTTCCATGGCCTCGAGCCGTTCATTTAAAATTTCCAGTAGCTCGCCGATGTACTCAGTTTCAACGCGATTAAACGATTCACCGCTGCGCTGCTTATAAAGAGCCGCTTTTTGCAAAGGTTGTGCAATGGCAATAATCGCTTGCGCGTCCACAGTTTGGGCGCTGCCAGTTAAGGTGTGTAAAGCGCGCAACATATCGCTATCGGGCAATGCAAGCAATGGGTTTATATCTGGCATGTTGACGCCAGCTTTCTGAACGTCTCGCAAAAGTGCCGCCCGTTGCGCATCATTCGCAAAAGTTTTTGATGATAAGGCGTCGGCAACTGCTTTCTGTAAATTGAGCATGTGCTGATCGCATTCCCTGAAGAAAACCTGCTCCAGAGTGTTATCAAGCGTCATGACCGGGCCTTCATCGGAAAGATCGGCGGCAGTGACATCCATAGCGCCAGTTGCATCCATAGCAATGGTCGCATCGTGTGCAAGGCTGCTATCGAGCAACACTGTCTTGTCATGCTGCTCGTGTTGCGTGGCTTCAAAAGCGGTGGATTCAAACGCGGTGGTGTCTATTTCAGTGGCATCAAACCTTGTGTCTTCCAGCCTGCTTGTTTCAAACCCAGTGACTTCGAATTCAGTGACTTCGAATTCAGTGGCTTCAAACCCAGTGGATTCAAACTCAGTGACTCCGGTTTCAGTGCCCCCAAAGTTGCCTGCGTCTATAGCCGTGACTTCAAACTCGGTAGATGCTGTTTCTAACAACGCATCGACCTCATCATCAGTCGTGCCGTGCTTCAGGATGCCATGCACGTCCATAGCCAGCGTTAAGTCCTCACTGTCCTCATCATACAGCTCTGTTTGTGTTGACTCGTTTTGGGTTGAATCGATTTTCGCAGACTCATCAAACGCAACACTTTTATCTTGTGCGCTGGCATCATCCAGTCTGCGAACAAGATGCTGCAATCCATCAACCTGATCAGAGCCGCTTTGCATTTGATTAATCAGTTGGGGTAATACAGCGACCGACTCTTCGAGCAAAGCATGCGCATGCAGGGTTTGTACATTTGAATCCAACACCCTGATATTGGCATTGGCTAGCTGTGCAAGCTCAGTTGCTTTAAATGCCAATGCTTCGCTGGATAACAAATCGTAGGCTGTTATCAATTGCGTTTTTAGCAAAGCCACTTGCACCAAATCATTTGCAAGTTCTGCTCTTTGGTAGTCTGGCATGCAGGCACTAATGATACTGAGCTGAGACAGAGCAGTAGTGATAAAACCTTCAGCTTCGGTGTTCAGTGTTTGCTCGGCATCACTTAATTTGTTGTCAGAAGTGACCAGCTCGTCTGAGCTTAAGTTAAGCATGGCTTCTTCGGCTTCCAGCAATAATTGCCCGGCAGCGCCATTAGGTTGCAACACACTATTAAGGTAATAACCCAGCGACACCATCACCGTAGCCAAATCACCACGAGTGGATTGGCTTAACGATTTGTGCTCATGTTGTTTGATGAAGTTTTGCACACCTTTAATAAGAGGACTGACTTCTGGTAACGGCAATACCTGCAAAGCTGAATTAATGGTGGACAACTTTTGAATGATGTCATCTACACTGGCGGACGAGTCTGATGCCGGTGTGTTTGACGGTGGTTGATTGTTTGCTTGAGTGTTGTCTTGTCTAAAAACCACGACAAGGTCTTCCTCAACCGCTAAAAGTTTAAGCTCGGCCTCTGCAAGGCACGCAGCTAAAATAGACTCAAGGTCAGTATGGTTGGATGGGTTAGCCCGCACACGCACCGCATTGAGTTCGGTATCCAAAGCTCGTTCGAGTCGTACCAAAGAATCTGCAAGTTGTTCCTTAACCCGCGCAACAGATTGGGGCTCGCTATTATCCAGTTCGACAAATGACTCGTTTATCATTGTCATGTGACGCAATGACTCCTGCGCCCCCAACAGCATGATCGCAGGCTCCAGTTGCGCCAATCGATGACGAACAATTTTATTCTCATCCTCTCTGGCTTTACTGTCACTCAGCCAAGTGCGAGCAGCTTCTGTTTCATGCTCGATGGCATCGCGTATTGAGTCGGCCAGTCGATCACCAACACCATCAAACGATACCTGTGACGGATCGGAGGCCAGGGTTTTGGGTATAAACCGATCAAGACGAAAGCGTCGGCGTAACAACATCGCTTTGGGTGAACTGGCTGTGGACAAAGCAACGTAGTACAGCAAATTAAGGTAAAGGCGCTCGGGCACAGGCCTGGCAAACGCGGCACGGCTCTGCGCTTCGTCAGTTATCGGTAATTTTGTAAAGCCATCAAGCATGCGCTCGATCTGGGCAAACAGTTTTTGCAAAGCGGCGCTGTTATCCAATGCACCTTGCGATACCGACTGACAAATAAACTCTGCACTTTCAAACAATGGCATTAGCGACTTTAGTGCAGTTGGTGCATCACAACTTTTAGCCAGCCTGGCGAAAACCACACTCAGCTCGCTCAGAGATTGGTGCAACTCCTCTTTGTTGGTAAACCATCCAAGCAAACCATTCATTAAGGGTTGTCGAGATGCTTTAACTTGCTCTACAAACAAGTTTATCTGCCTGGCGTCGGGAACAGCTTGTTTGGATGTATCAGGCAAATCTATACCGCTGGCTACCACCAGCATTTCAGAGAGCAACTCTTCGGAGCGACACGCCCGGCAGTTATTGATGACCGGCAGCAGTGGCAAAGCACTGTCTATCGCGCCTGGCTTTTGCAAATGAGACACATAATCAGCCAATCTGTCACCTGCAAACACAAGGGTATGTGCGCAAGCATCAACATCGTCCACGGTATTAGCATCCATGGCCTTTAACAATAAAATGAGCTCAGCGGTTACCAGCTTTGCACCTTGTCTATCCAGCAACTGCAGCGTGTTGTGAATATCTTCCACTGCAATAATCAATGCCTCAAGCTGGGAAGACTCAGACAGGTATCGCTTGATAAGCTGACGAACTGCCAGACAACTAGTGTGTAAATGCGCCAGCGCCAGCGGAGAAAAATCCGGCGCTTGCCTTGGCCTGCCCTGCAAGCTGAGCTGCAATGCTTCGTCAGGCATGGGTCACCTTGTTGCGTGCCACCTTAGAATCGAGCTTTGATTTTTTATGCTCGTCGCTTGAGGAACCGTCTGCAGACTCGCTTTCAAGCTTGCCAGAAAGTGACTTGCGATCTGTTGAGTTTTTTCCAGACAAATTATCGCCAGACAAGTTATTTCCGGGCGATCTTTCTCTTGGCAGTTTGAAATCACTGACACTTGCCCGCAGGTCGGCGGTGATCAACTGCAAGTCTTCCAAAGATCTAGCAGAGTCCTGCAACTGCAATGTAGAGTCACGAGTAATATTATTGATCACGCCCATATTCGCAGAGAGCTGTTTAACCACACCCGCCTGGCGAAGAGATTTAGACGCTATATCACTGATTAACCCATTGAGCTCATTTGAAACACGATCAATTTCATGCAAGCTGTTGCTGGCCTGACGCGCAGTTGTATGACCATCATCCAGTTCGCTTACGGTTTTGGACATAGATTTTAAAGTGATCGTGGCATCTTGTTGAATAAGGTCACTCAGATTAGCAATGTCCCGTGTTGCCACACCCAGTGCGTCGGCTAGGTGAGCAATGTCATCACTGAGTTGCAAAACGCTCTCACTATTGCCATAACTATCACGAGCCTTTTGATTGGCACTGGTTCCATAACTTACCTGTGCGGCTGACCGGATAGTGGCGTTGAGTGCTAGTAAATCGGTGCGTTTTACCACCAGCTCTATATCTTTTACGCGATCATTAATAGCAGAAGAAGTTTCAACAAGGCGCTGCATAAGGCGTGTTGTCATCTCGGCTTGATCTCTTATACGCAACAAACCATCTACATTGGCCTGCACGGCGTCATTACCCGCACGCGCCTGTTGCACTGACAAATCAGCTATGCGTGCAGACTCAACGGCATGTGCTGAAAGTTGCGCCATGGTATCGCTCATCACATTGAGATAATTCGATGATCGATGAATCTCTCTGGCCTGCACTGAACTGGCTTTGGCTAACTGGTCGGAAGATTCTCGCGTTTCGGCTACCGATGTTTTAACCAAATCTGCTGATGCCGTGACGGCACGAACCAGCCTGCGTAACTCATAAACCGCAAAGTTAAACGCATCGGCCACCGCACCAGTGGATGCCTCACTAACCGTGGCAGTAACACGCAAATCACCTTGCGCTAACGGCGTTATCTCATCAAGCAATCGCAGAATGGCGCTCTGCTCGTTTCTGGCATTTCCAGCACTTGCATTTTTTTGGCGATTAAAACTACGCCACATGCCCCACAGCAGCAATGCAAACAAAGCGGTGCTCAAAGCTGCCAGCACCAAGGCTCGGTTCTGAATTCGGGTGATCTCTGCTCGTTGTTCTCGTAGACGTTCTAAACCACCCTGCAGCAAAACAATTTGATTCGGTTTCGCAACCGCCACTTCAGCATTCGCTGGACCGCTTGCATCGATACTTGCAACCGGTGACGCCGTGATAGGGGTTGTTCGAAGCTGTGCGTACCCGGAACGAAGGGTCTCAACCATACTGCGGGCTTCGGGTGTTTTGATATCGCCGTCGATAACCGCGAGTTCCAGAATGGATAGCAGATCAGAATACCCATTCCAAAATTCCAGGTCGGGTAACACGCCCTTGATTGCACTTTGTTTAGTAGCAAGTGCTGCCATAGCTTGTGCGTATTGAGCCAAAGATTGAGTGCCTCGGCCTTGCTTCAGCCATTTCTCCAGCATGGATGAATTATCAGCCAGGTTCACGATACCGCTGTTAAATCGTGTTAGCGAAAATGGCGCGTCCGCTGCATCTGCTGGTAAAGCTTTGCCTGCCAGTAAACCAGACTCCACAGCAGTCTGTAGTTGCATGGATGTCTGGGCATGTTGCGCGCCTAAAGTGTTGACTTTAAACAAAGAGTAAAGCAGCGCAATAAGTAAGAACGGCAATATGAGTAGTGGCCAACGTAAGCGCCAATCGGTTTGACTGATATCGACGCTGGCTGGCCAAACGCGAGCAAACCAGTCCTTAAGTGTGCCAAAGCTAAATGTATTCAAGCTCATGCCGGTTCACACTTAACATTTAGAAAACGCGACGACTTCACTAGATGCGCGATATCGACAATACGATATCGCCTCCCAAGATCATTAATAGCGGTATTACGCACTGGCCATTGACCATCGTGCGATGAATCCTCATTAACAGGTGCGTCAGAGGTCTCCGGACCTATTGCTTCTGGTCGATTGCGTGAAACACCATGCACCTCGTCTATCCTGAGCCCGGCAATACCAAGATCACGTGCAACTTCAATAACACGCCCGGTTGATGTACCGCCATTAAGATACAAACCCAAGTCGGTTATGGGTAGCAAGCGTCCTTCAGCAACAGCAACACCAGAAAACCAGTCACTGGTACCAGGCTCTGCGCTGGTTACTAATCCATCATGAAGGCTATGAATTGAGGCAGACCTTGCGGCCAGTGCCAACCCACCCGCGCTGAATAAAATGTGATTAAACTCGCTCATGGGCGGCCAGTGCTGAATTTACACATTTAAGTAAAGCACGCTTTTTAACAGGCTTGACCAAGTAATCAAATGCGCCCTGACGCAATCCCCAAATACGATCGGATTCCTGATCTTTAGTGGACATGATAATGATAGGAATACTGGATGTTGCATCCATGCGACACAATTCCCGAGTCGCTTGAAATCCGTTTAATCCAGGCATGACAATATCCATGATAATGAGATCCGGATTATGTTGTTGTGCCAGGCTCATGCCCTCTTCGCCCGTACTGGCAACCAATACATCATGACCGCTTGCACGCAGCAGTGTACCGTAAGCATGCGCATCGGTTGGGGAGTCTTCAATTAAAAGTATATCAGCCACAAAAAATTATTCGCCCTGACCAGAACTGGTTTCAGTGCCGGCAGTCGTTTTGGCGGCAGCCTTGTTGGTTAAATCGGTAGCTTCGTTTGCAGAACCCATGTCTTTGCTTGTGGAACCCGTATCTTCGTTTGTAGAACCCATATCCAAGTGGCGTTGCTTTCTTTGTTGCAGAGCCAGCTTTAAATGCTCAGCCACCGTTTCTGTCATTTGGTTTGCGCTAAACGGTTTTGCCAAATGACCATCTGCACCAGCAACACGCCCTCTGGCCCGATCAAATAATCCGTCTTTACTGGACAACATAACCACTGGAATGTCACGAAAGTCGGCATTGTTCTTAATAAGTGCACAGGTTTGGTAGCCATCCAGACGAGGCATCATGATGTCAACAAATACCATGGCAGGTTTACTCTCCACGACTTTGGCCAAAGCCTCAAAACCATCACTGGCAGTGACAACGGACAGACCTATATCGGTAAGAAAACCACTGGCAGAACGACGCACAGTTTTACTGTCATCAACTACCAACACCACGGGCCGAGTGGATGATGTATCAATATTGGGCTTTGGCACTGCCATATCCGGTGTTCTCTCTTATAGGTTCAATCGACAAACTCTTTAATCGACTGAGGCTTCAATTGACAAAGGCTTCAATCGACGAACTCTTCAATTGACGCTGTCCGTCAATCGGCGCATTGATAAATCGGCTGTAATGTAATCAAAATATTCCACGGCCCGCAGTGCGGCCGGCTCACTCGTGAGATACTGATGGCACACCAATTCGAGCCTACTTCAAACAATGAGTGTATCCCTTGGCATTGTAATGGATCCTATCGAATCCATCGCACCTTATAAAGATACAACGCTGGCCATGATGTTGGCCGCGCAAGAGCGCGGTTGGAGTATTCACATTATTATGCAGGAAGATATCTATCTGCATATGGGCCGCGTACACGCATCTATGCGCAAGGTCAGCGTTTACGACGATAACGATCACTGGTTTGATGCGAACAATGAAGTCGATGCACCACTGAGTGAGCTTGACATCATATTAATGCGCAAAGACCCGCCATTTAATATGGATTATATTTATACAACTTACCTGCTTGAGCGTGCTGCAGTTGAAGGTGTGCTGGTCAGTAATAGACCAGCTTCTTTACGCGATGTTAATGAAAAGCTCTACACTGCCTGGTTCAGTGAACACTGTCCACCGACGCTGGTCACAGCCAACGCCGCAAGATTAAAACGTTTTGTAATTGAACACGAAGACGCTATCGTTAAACCATTGGACGGCATGGGCGGCGAATCGATCTACCGACTCACTCCCAACGATCCCAACATTAATGTGGTGCTCGAATACATGACCCGCGACGACAAGCGCCAAATTATGGCGCAACGCTATCTTCCCGAAATTGTCGATGGCGACAAACGCGTGCTGGTAGTTAATGGAAAACCGGTATCTCATGCGCTGGCCCGGGTGCCTGCTCAGGGTGAAACCCGAGGTAATCTGGCCGCAGGTGGCCGTGGTGTACCGATACCGCTGAACGATCACGATAGAAAACTGGCAGAATCCCTCGGACCACACCTGGTCGAAAAAGGCCTGCTTTTCGTTGGCCTGGATATCATCGGTACATCCTTAACCGAAATTAACGTTACCAGCCCGACTTGTGTAAGAGAATTAGACAATCATATAAACGAGCAAAGCAGTAAAGGCTCAGATGGCTACCAACGCGGCATCGCTGACGATTATCTGGATGCGTTAGTTGACGTGCGAGCCACAACTTCCTGATCTACACTCTCGTATGACCATATTTCTACTAAAGCGCACCGAACTGTGTCTATAGACGCTAAACCAGACATATTAACTATTGCCCTTTTTGGGGCTGCGGCTGCGCACGCCATTTTCATTCTTGGCGTAAACTTTGATCCGATTCTACAGGAGCTTCGCACCCCCCCACCTCTTGAAGTGATTCTGGTGCAAAGAACCGACAGCGAAAGACCTGAAGAAGCCGATTACCTGGCAGAGTCTGCGCAAGATGGCGGTGGTGAAAATGAAGAATCAACACGCCCTTCATCGCCATTCACCAGTGACCAGGATCTGGACACCGATGGCATTGCGCCAACAGCGATGCAAGCCAGTTCGCCAGAGAAGTCAGTGGCCGCCGACGACGCTGTTCTGACAACACTGTTTGCTGATCGTGAAATAAATTCTGAAACTGAAGAAAAGGAAGCTGCAGAAGACAGCGAATTAGTTGCCGAGATCAAGGTTGATCATTCTTTCGAGATTGCGCGCTTGCAGGCCGAGATCGATCGTCAACAAGAACAGACAGCCAAGCGCCCCAAGAAAAAGTTTCTGACCGCCCGAACGCACGAAGCCACAAGCGCTAAATACATGTATCGGTGGGTTGAGAAAGTTGAGCGTATTGGTAACCTGAACTACCCCGATGCCGTGCGCCGCAATCGCCTTGCAGGGGCTGTGGTGATGACGGTCGGTATACTGAAAAATGGTGCAATAGAAAGTATTATTATTGAAGAATCATCCGGTCAACGTATCCTTGACGATGCCGCCAAGCGTATCGTGCAATTGGCCAGCCCATTTGAGCCATTGGTGGGTAGGCTGGGAGAAGAAACCGATATTTTGTATATCACTCGTACCTGGGATTTCCAGAGCTCAAACTCAATTATCAGCTATTGACCCACATTGCGTAACTGGGGCTTGCTGTAACCACCGATTTGGGTGACACTAAACTCACTCGTTGCTAACACGCGAAACTGTGTGAATCTAACCCATCATTTTTTATTGTCGATGCCGCAAATGCTGGATAGCCGGTTCGAGCAATCATTGATCTATATTCTTGAGCACGACTTCGAGGGTGCCTGGGGTGTGGTGATTAATCAAGCCACCAACATGACCTTGCAGGAGATCTTTACCCAACTCGATATTGCGAGCAGCAATGATGCTATTGCAGATCAAATCATTTTAAACGGTGGCCCGGTCGATACCCAGCACGGTCTGGTATTGCATCGCCCCGAAATCAGTTTTGAATCCACGCGACATTTTGATGGCGGTGTATCACTGTCGAGCTCACGCGATGTACTCGAAGCGTTGGCCTCCGGTGGAGAGCCAGAAGAGCATCTGGTGCTTTTGGGTCACGCCGGTTGGGGACCTGGTCAGCTTGAGGAAGAAATCACTGACAACGCCTGGCTGACTTGTGAAGCTGATACGCACATTATTTTCAACACACCAGTGGCTCAAATGCGCACCGAAGCAGCCGGGCTACTTGGTGTTGACTTAGCGTTAATGGTTGGCCAACCGGGTCACGCCTGACGCTTTCCTGCCATTGCAAAACGACAGACCCATTCCTGCTGGCGACTACCTTTGCTTCGACTACGGTAGCAAACGAATTGGTGTGGCCATAGGCAATAGCTTGATCGGCACAGCTCGCCCAATGAAAGTGGTCGACAATCACAGCGGCACCCCAGACTGGCAATCCATCGACCAATGCATGGAAGAATGGACGCCCAAAGCTCTGCTCGTTGGTATTCCACTCACTGCAGAAGGTGAGAAACAGGACATGACTCACCACGCCAGTGGTTTCGCCAAACGCTTGAAAAAACGTTACAACGTTCCCGTTTTTGATGCTGATGAGCGATTTAGCTCGATTGAAGCACAACAAGAACTGCAAAAGATGCGCGCCAGAGGCCAGCGCGGCAAGACACAGCATGCCGATGTCGATAAACTAGCGGCCGCGCTAATCCTTGAACGCTGGTTTAGCGAGCATCTTTAAAGTCGCACCATTGCGCCAAAACGAATGACAAAATTTAGTTCTGATGAAGTAACAGGCTGGCTTAATCAAATGCAGGATCAACTGCAAAGCCTCGCTGTTGCCGACGATCCGTTTTTTATGATCGGCATCAGAACCGGTGGTGTCGATGTTGGTCGCCACCTGCACACAGCTCTTGGCCTTCAAGAACCATTGGGTGAACTCAATATTTCCTTTTATCGTGACGATTTCAGCACTGTCGGTTTGCACCCGGTTGTTGGTCCATCACAGGTGCCTGTGAGTGTCGAGGGAAGACATATCGTACTGGTTGATGATGTATTGAGCACGGGTCGCACTGTTCGAGCGGCGATGAATGAAATATTTGATTTTGGCAGACCGTCACGAATTACTTTAGCTGTGCTGGTACAACGCACAGGACACGAGCTGCCTATTCGCGCCGATATTATTGGGCACTCTGTCGACATACCTGATAACGAACAAGTATCACTGCACGCTCAGTCGATGACGGTGAGTGTCGGGCACAAAGTGAAATGACCTGCCCGTTTGCCAAGCAACAGCCAGAGAGGCACACAAATCAATGAGAAGGTCTGATCCGCAATTTAATCAGTTTCATAAATTGCACCATTTTCTTTCCATTGATGGCTTGGACAAAGCAACACTGACTCATATTCTTGATACTGCTGAAGGCTTCACCAGTGTCAACGACAAATCAATTAAAAACGTACCACTACTTCGCGGTAAAACGGTTGCCAATCTTTTTTTTGAAAACAGCACACGCACCCGAACCGCATTTGAACTTGCCGCAAAAAGACTCTCGGCCGATATTCTCAATATAGATTTGGTCAGCTCTTCGACCAAAAAAGGCGAGTCATTACTGGACACTTTACGCGTTCTGGAATCGTTGCAAAGCGATATGTTTGTCGTGCGTCACAGCGACTCTGGCGCCGCTGACTTTATTGCCCGACACGTCGCACCCACAATCAACGTTGTCAATGGTGGTGACGGACAACACGCACACCCGACCCAGGCCATGCTCGATATGTTTACTATCCGGCGTCACAAAGGCGCGTTCGAGAACTTAACTGTTGTCATTATTGGAGACATTAAACACTCACGGGTCGCCCGTTCCGGCATTGCTGCACTGGTCACTTTGGGGGCGAAAGAAATTCGGGTTGTCGGGCCTCAAACACTGATGCCTGCCGATGTCGAGTCTCTTGGTGTCAGGGTTTATCGCGACATAGACAAAGCCTTGATTGATGCTGATGTTGTGATGGGATTGCGACTGCAAAATGAGCGCATGACCAGTGCCACCATTCCCAGTACGGGCGAATTTTTTAAAACCTATGGCTTAACACCCGAACGAATGCGACTGGCTAAACCTGATGCAATCGTCATGCACCCTGGCCCCACCAATCGCGGTGTAGAAATTGAAGCCAGCGTTGCTGATGGAGAGCAATCAGTTATTTTGCAACAAGTGACTTATGGAATCGCTGTGCGCATGGCTGTGATGTCGATCATCATGGGCCATGGTGAAGAGGTAAGAGAGGCGGAGATGAGCCAGGCATGACACATCTGCGCATAGATAACGCCCGGGTTATTGACCCAGCTAACAAGCTGGATGAACGACGCACCTTGTTTATTAGCGACGGTGTGTTCGTAGATCAATTTGATCGTGAGCAGTGCGATGACGACGCACAGGTTATCGATGCCAAAGGACTCATAGCCTGCCCTGGCTTTATCGATATGTATGCGCGCCTGCGCGAGCCGGGCTTCACTCGCAAAGGCACCATTGCCTCTGAAAGTACTGCTGCACTGAAAGCCGGATTTACTACCGTGTTTTGTGCACCCGATACACACCCGGTGATTGATTCTTCAGCCACTGTCGAGCTGATAAAACAAAAAGCAGTTGCAGCCAATGGCGCTCGGGTATCACCCATTGCTGCTTTCACTGCAGGCCTGGAAGGTAAATTACTCAGCGAATTAGCCACACTCTATAACGCCGGGTGTTTGATTGCCGGGCATGCTGATCACCCGGTTACCGATACCGGCGTGTTGCTGAGCACAATGGAATACGCATCAAGTTTTAATATTCCATTAATGATACGACCCTTTGACCCTGCTATTGCCAGCGGTGGTTGTGCGCACGATGGTGCAATTGCAACGCGACTTGGTTTACCGGGCATTCCGGTTGCCGCTGAAACCGTGGCGCTTGCCCGATTAATCGAACTGTGCACCAGCACCGGGTGTCATTTACATATTTCAAGGTTAAGTTCGGCACGCGCTATTGAGCTTTTGCGAAGTGCAAAAAAGAAAGGTTTACCTATCACCGCTGATGTGGGTATTCATCATTTGTATTTTACTGACGAGCAAATCAAGCACTACGACGCCAACTATCATTCAGCTGTGCCATTTCGATCGGTTGATGACAGAGCTGCACTACGGGACGCCTTGCGTGACGGGACACTTGATGCCATTTGTTCTGATCATGCGCCACACGATAATGACGCAAAGCTGGCACCCTTCCCCAGTAGTGCCACAGGCTTATCCGCCTTTGATGCTTTCGCACCGTTACTGTTTGGCTTACCTGATTTATTGGATATGCCATTGATTGATGTGATTGGCAAAGTCACTTGCGAACCGGCTGCCATTGTTGCACCAAAAGAAGTTGTACCAAACAATGACAAACTCGCAGCAATTCAAACAGACCTGCTTGATGCACGCTCGTACAGTCTGGCCGTAGGCAGCCAGGCCGATTTAGTTTTAATTGATCCGCAGGCGCACGCAAATCTCAGTGCTGAGAACATGATTAGTCTTGGTAAAAATTCACCTCTGGCAGGTGTGACGTCGTTGACCGAAATTACTGGTGAAGATGTTGCTTTACGTGGGCAAGTGATACATAGCATTATTGCTGGGAGGCTGAGAGCCTGAGCCCACATACACGGCTGAGCATTAGCCGTAGGCTGATCTTGACATCGGCGTTTTTGCTTGAATCGCGAAAGGACTCAGGCTCGCGTCGGAATTGGCTATCGTGTTCAATCTGTAGTAATTTGTTGCAGAGTCTTTGCAAGACCGAACTCTATAATGGTTATTTAGCAATTGCCCGTTTTTCAATAAGGTTTTTTGATAATTAGCTCCTTAGTTTCTTCAATACTCGTGTTAATACGGAAGAGAAAATGCATTTCATGCGCAGCTTTGCAAGATTTACTCTTATTGTTGGCTGTCTATTGCAACTAGGTTGCAGTGTGCAGGTTCAACCCAAATTCTCGGAAGAATTGGTCCCGTTTTATGGTACTTACAAGGGTAGTACACCTAGTATCATCAAGGGCGAGATGTCAGAGCGAGAGCTGGCCGTGACGATCAAGCCTTGGGAGGGTAAAGGCTTCACCATCGAATGGACCACCGTTATTTATCGAGCAAACGGTGAAAAAAGAGTTGTCGCACCATCGATAAATTTTAATAGTTCTCCGAGACCCGGGATTTACGCATCCTCGATGACGACAGATATTTTTGGAAACACGGCTCCGAACAATCCTCTAGGCAAGACCATGCAGCCCTACGTCTGGGCCGCGCTCGAAAACAAAACCCTGACTGTCAGAGCACTGTATATCCTGGAAACTGGCGGTTATGAGTTGCACGTCTACAGCAGAACCTTACAAGATGATGGGCTGGCGCTAGAGTTTGAACGAATTAACAATGGCGAAAATATGACTGAGATTTCGGCCATACTCAAACGTGTAGAGCCTTAAGAGCACACGGAGCGGCTAGTTTGCGATATTGCTAGTCTGGCTGGTCTTCAAAAATTTCCACTATGGGCAAATCAAATAACCTGGCCAGCTTAAAAGCCAGCGGTAAGCTGGGATCAAATTTGCCTGTCTCTATGGCATTAACGGTTTGTCGGGAAACTTCCAGTTCGGCAGCTAATGCCGCTTGAGTCCATTCATGTTCAGCACGTAGTTCTTTAAGTCGGTTTTTCATTTATACAGGCGGACCCTGACAGCCGTCAAAGCCATTCCCAATCCTACCAGCACGGCTAACAACCCTGCTTCCACAGAATCTATAGTATTAATTTCAGCTTTTTCCAAAATGATAAGGCTACCAAAAGCTATCCATAAGGCACCTAAAGTCAACGCCATTGACTCTATCCATATTTTTCGTAGCATTTCATCGAGCGCTTTCATCCAGCGCACATAGGCCACGACAGTTACCACGCCTAAACTTAAGTTAACGAGCAACGCAACAATGCCGAACAACAATTTGGGAACTGGAAGGTAGGTTAGCGCAAAACTACTTAACGCTATTGATAGTCCCCATACCAAGGTCAACAATGATGCGTGCCATTGTGTTTTTACCTCACTCTCAGTGTAGTTATTGCGATTAGTGGTTGTGCTTTTCATGAGTCAAACACCATAAAGTCAATGTAAAGCACACTTTACATTCAAAGATAGCTAATGTCTAGTGTGCTTTACCATAGGAGACGATATGGACTGCTGCTAAATACAGGTCTGACCTTACCTCTGAGCCTGCTGCATTAACTCACGATAATGGCGTCGACACTTGGAGTCGTAGCGCTCATTACCACCAATTTCCACTTGCTCTCCGGCAGCAATAGCACGTCCGTTTTCATCGAGCCGTACGGTCATCGTGGCTTTGCGTCCACAGGTACACACAGTTTTCAATTCAAATAACTTATCAGCAATGGCTAACAACCGAGCGGAGCCTTGAAAAAGCTCACCCTGAAAGTCGGTTCGAATACCGTAGCAAAGTGCGGGTAAATTACGGGTATCGACCAGCTCGGCCAGTTGATCAACTTGTGCAGCTGTTAAAAATTGGGCCTCATCAACCAACAAACAGGCAAGCTTTTCATCGGGCATGTTTGCGTCTACTTGCTCAATAAAATTGGTGGTGTCATCAAACACGATGGCTTCTGCTGACAGCCCAATTCTGGATTTAATAATACCTTTACCAAACCTGTCATCAATGGCTGCGGTGAACAACATCACTTCCATGCCCTGCTCACGGTAGTTGTGAGCAGACTGTAGCAAAGAGGTTGATTTTCCCGCATTCATTGCGGAGTAATAAAAGTAGAGTTGGGCCACGGCGCGACGCTTTGCAATTGCTGATTGAACGCAAATCCTACCATGCAGATGCATTTAAGGCGTAGTGGGACTAATTCAATAACCTCAATCTACTTACAGCTGCTCATGCCATTCAATCGGCGTAGCTTGCTCTAGCCCACAGGCGGGACCGTTTAATTGCAAATACTGATTAATCGCAGTTTGAATTTCTTTTTCACCGCGTTCAGAAAATTCAACTTCCTCGATGTACCGCCTGATATCGGCTGGCAACACATAAACAAGATTAGCACTGAGTGCACTGGGGGCCGTACCTGGCGCTGGTTTTTCTACCACTTCAAGCACATCATCCTTGGCATTAAAGCGAACACTACTGCGCATGTTCATCTCTGACTCAGCAATACGCTTTAAGCTGCAAGCAATGGCTTGTCCACTTTGCTGGTGAGCTTGGAGCAGATCGGAGTAGAAGTCTTGCGGTACAAGGTAATCACTGGCTGTGAGTAAAAATGAATTTTTAAACCAGGCTGGTTTGGCCTTGAGCGCAATTAACGTAGCGTCAGCTGTGCCAGAGAGTTTTTTTTGATCGACGCAATGTATAGCGTCTGTTGGAAAAAAAGACTGTTGTTGTGCGTATGCCTCTATTTGCTCACCAAGATAATGCGTTACTAACACCACCCTCTCTATTCCCGCCTGGCTCAAGGAATCAAACACAAAGTCGAGAGTGGGTTTGCCAGATACCGGCAACAAAGGCTTTGGGGTGGTATCGGTGTGCGGCTTCAAACGCTTGCCACGCCCAGCGCACAACACAATGGCTTGTGTTATGGAAAAGTTTTTAGAAAAGCCTTTTGATGTGTTTACAGAATTGCTATCTGATTTTCCTGCGGACTTACTCATAACTTTACGCAAAAGGATTTTCTGAGACAGAATGCAAGCGGACGTTTTTCTCTGCAACGCCGATAAATGTTTTTGCCACACCTCTTTTTTCTGGGTAGCGGGCAAGAAACGCATCCAGCACATCTGTTTTTACTTTTTCAACACCTTCTTTTTTCACCAGCATAATCAAACAACCACCATAACCACCGCCACTAAAGCGACTGCCGTATACATCTGCTTGAGTCAAAGCGATGTTACGCAATTCAACCATGGGATCGCTACCACATTCGTAATTTACTACAGAGCTTTGACAGGACTGATTCATTAACTTACCGAACAACGACCAATCACCATCGGCCCATGCTTTTGCACCTTTGGAAACTCTGTCCATTTCACCAAACACATGCATTGCACGGCGTGCTAAATGAGCTGGTAGCGTTTCAATATTTTTTTCCAGGCGGTTTTCGAGTCTGACCTCGCCTAAAAAACCAGCATTAGAGTCTAATAGGGATGCAGCTTCTCGGCATTCTCTGACACGATCGTTAAACCCGGAAGAAATTAACTCACGATCAAAACCCGAGTAGCACAACACCCATGACACTTCATCTATGTTGTCAGGATCTTTTATGTATGTGGCGCTTACTGACTCCATGTGCAACAACGATAAGGCATGCTCTCTGCCTAGTACGACAGACATTTGATCCTGCAAGCCATTGTTTAAACCCATGTGCTCATTTTCAACTCTTCTTACCAGTTCGATTTGCTCGGCCGTGGACAGCGTCAGCTGATTCACACTGGCAAGGGCTGCGAGATAAGAAAGAATTACCGATGCCGAAGAGCTTAGCCCTGCACCCAAAAGCGAGCCGTAAACCAGACCGGAAAAACCTTTTACTTGCGGTAGAAAAGACAAGAAACTGGCAGCTGATGCCATCGCATAGCGCGCCCAGTTTTGATCACTTGCGGTGGTACCGATATCAAATGCCACAGCCTTATCAGCAGAGTCACCAGAATCACAATGCAAAACTATACGTGGTGTATCCAGAGGATAGAATGCGAATATGGTGTATTGATTTATAGTCCTGGCAAGCACCGCCCCACCCTGATGATCAATATGAGCGCCTAAGGGATTAAATCGATACGGGGAAACAACAACGCTGGGCTCATCCTCGCGACCAAACAACCTTTTGACTTTGTCGATTGCATAAGCAACAAGATGGTCGAGATCATTTTCTGATGTTGCTTGTGTTGTTGGATCAGTTGCATCCATCTTTGGTGTGTGACTCTTTATGATGACTTGTTTGTTTTACTTTTATTAGTGTTTTTATTGCTTACTTTACTGCTAACTAACCGCTTACTTTACTGGCAACTAGTCGCTTACTTTGATCGCTTTACTGGTGACTTTTTTTCGATTTTTTCTTTGCTTTCTTCTTGCCGGTTTTAGCTAACTTTGCCCGCTTGGCTGCGGCCCATGCATGGCCCGCCCATAACGCCGCTTCATCGTGATCTTCAAAAATTAGCTCAGGTGCTAAATGGAAACTCATGGACATTGTGCCGCCTTTGGTTTTCTCAAAAGTGAACGGTGGTAAATCAAGCTCGTTAAAAAAATGAATGTTTTCCTGATCAACTTTTAAATACAAGGTGTCCTCGGCCACCAGCCCAAACATGCAATCGTCAAAATAAACTCCATGCCCACCGAACATTCGACGAGTAGAAATGTCGCCGAACTGAGAAAATACATCTTGTAGATAATCGGTAAACTCGCTCATGTCCGAACCAAGTATGACACGCGAAGCCTTTGATTTGCTAGGAGTAAAACGAAAAACGTCCGCCAGACGTGCAAGCCTGGCGGGCGCATAGTGCACAAAGGGCGATTTGCCCTAAGCTTGAGCGAGAGAACAACTAGCCATTCATTGAATGCGGGTCGGACTCATCATCTTCTTCCAATGACATGGAATCAGCGATCATGTCATCGACAGCAGCAGAACCACCGCCTTCAAGCTTGATGCGCAGTCTTAAGTCATTGACAGAGTCTGCGTTACGCATGGCTTCTTCAATGGTAATGGCATTTTCGTTCAGCAAATCGAACAAGGCATGATCAAATGTTTGCATGCCCAGGTCACGGCTCTTGCTCATCAGTGCTTTAATCTCGTGCACCTCACCTTTCATTATCAAGTCAGACATCAATGGTGTATTAAGCAACACTTCTATAGCAGCACGACGGCCTTTACCACTAGGGGTAGGCAACAGGCGTTGCGAGATTAACGCTTTGACGTTCAGCGACAGATCGAGCAACAATTGTTTGTGACGCGCTTCGGGGAAAAAGTTGATGATACGATCAAGGGCCTGGTTGGTATTGTTTGCGTGCAAAGTAGCCAGGCACAGATGGCCTGTTTCAGCGAACGCAATCGCGTGTTCCATTGTTTTCTGATCACGTATCTCACCAATCAAAATAACATCAGGCGCCTGACGCAATGTATTTTTTAGTGCTATTTCAAATGAGTCTGTATCGGTACCAACTTCTCGCTGAGTGACGATACAGCCTTTATGGTTATGCACAAATTCCACAGGGTCTTCTATGGTGATGATATGACCATTGGAATTTTCATTTCGATAGTCAATCATTGATGCCAGACTGGTCGACTTACCAGAACCCGTGCCACCAACAAAAATAACCAGACCACGTTTGGTCATCGCAATTTGACTCATGATGTCCGGCAAATGCAAATCACCAAAGTTTGGAATATCATTAGGGATAATACGAACAACCAGGCCTGCACTACCACGCTGTACTAATGCATTGACACGAAAACGCGAAATGTTTGGTAATGCGATAGCAAAATTACACTCTTTACTTTCCGCAAATTCGGCGCGCTCTTTCTCGGTCATTAGCGACTGAGTCAATGCCAGAGTATGATCAGCCGTCAGCTTCTTATCCATAACAGGTGTAATCTTGCCGTGGATTCTCATTGCAGGGGCTGCACCTGCAATGATGAACAAATCTGACCCACCCTTCTTATATAAGCTAACCAACAGCTCATCCATGAAACGTTTTGCGACTTTTAGGTCCATTTGTTTTTTTTCCCGTGCTAAATTTTGCTATTACGAATTTTTAGTTAAACCATTCGGGCTGGCCAAAACAGCCAAGCCCGAAAGACAAATAATACTAAGTCAGTGTGTCTGGGTTTTGCGCCTTCTTACGCGCTTCGGCTAAATCACAAACACCTCGTGCAACCAGCTCTTTCAGGTTTTGATCGAGCGTTTGCATACCGCTGGACTGACCCGTTTGAATAGCCGAGTACATTTGCGCAACTTTATCTTCACGAATAAGGTTACGAATAGCCGGAGTACCAATCATAATTTCATGCGCCGCTACTCGACCACCACCCGTCTTTTTAAGCAGTGTTTGCGAAATTACCGCTTTTAATGATTCGGAAAGCATGGAACGAATCATTGGCTTTTCACCTGCTGGGAACACATCGACAATACGGTCAACGGTTTTTGCAGCAGAACTGGTGTGCAAGGTACCGAAAACCAAGTGACCGGTTTCAGCAGCGGTTAGTGCAAGAGATATGGTTTCCATATCACGCATCTCACCAACCAGAATAACGTCTGGGTCTTCACGAAGCGCTGATCGCAGTGCGTTCGAAAATCCGAAAGTGTCACGATGCACTTCGCGCTGATTGATCAAACATTTTTTACTCTCGTGAACAAATTCGATTGGGTCTTCGATAGTCAGGATATGGCCCAGCTCGGTTTCGTTTTTGAAATCCATCATGGCAGCCAATGTTGTTGACTTACCAGAACCGGTGGGTCCGGTTACCAAAACGATGCCACGCGGCATCTCAGAGATTTCCTGGAAGATACGCGGGCAACCCAGTTGTTCCAAACTCATGATCTCAGTGGGGATGGTACGAAACACCGCTCCACAACCACGGTTCTGGTTAAACGCGTTAACACGAAAACGAGCCGTGTCAGGTATTTCAAACGAGAAGTCAGTCTCCAGATGTTCTTCGAAATCCTTTCGCTGCTTGTCGTTCATGATGTCGTACACCATGGCCTGAACAGCAGCGTGGTCCAATGCAGGGATATTGACTCGACGCATATCGCCGTCGACGCGAATCATCGGTGGTAGCCCGGCGGACAAGTGCATATCTGATGCGCCGTTTTTTACGCCGAAAGTTAAAAGCTGAGCGATATCCATTATTTGAACCCTTTTTATTTACGTATGCGGTCGAAAAGCTGTGTACAGTGCCCAAAACACAACTGGTATTTGACGGATATGTCGGCCATATTTGTGGATTGCTTAGCGAAGAGCATCGCTGGGTTTGAAGCAGCCGACATTTACGGCACACTTTTAAGGCACATAAGGCGCGAAACTGTGAGCAGCTCCACAACTAGTCCCAACAACAGTATTAGCGATAAGCTGAGCTCGGTGAAGAACCAAATCTGCACGCTGGCGCAGAAGCACAATCGGGACCCAGACTCTATACAACTGTTAGCGGTGAGTAAGACAAAACCCGTAGCTTCAATCCGCGAAGCCATAGACGCTGGACAGCGTGCATTCGGTGAAAACTACCCCGATGAGGCGGTAAGCAAAGTGCAAGAGCTGGGCTCCCAGACCTGCGACTGGCATTTCATCGGCTCTGTTCAGTCTCGCAAAGCGGCCACACTAGCCCGGCATTTCAGCTGGGTTCACAGCGTTGAAAGACTCAAAGTGGCATCGAAGCTGGCTGAGCACCGCCCGGCAGACTTACCGCCATTGCAGATTTGCCTGCAGGTCAATATTGATAACGAAGCCAGCAAGTCGGGGGTTATGCCCGCGCAACTTGCCGATCTGGCAGAGCAATGCGCTGCCCTCCCACAATTACAACTGCGCGGCTTGATGGCTATTCCTGCACCTCAACCCGATGTTGATTCACAGCGTGTGGCGTTCGCCAAGCTGCGCAGATTGTTTGAACAACTCAGGCAAGACCATCCATCAATGGATACATTATCGATGGGAATGAGCGGCGACCTGGAGGCGGCGATAGCAGAAGGCACAACTATGGTTCGCGTTGGCACTGCCATCTTCGGAGCACGCGCCCCGCGTCCGAATTAGTTACAGAGTTAAATCCCTCCGTTCCCATTTAATTTCGTCCCCCTTAAGCAAGACATATGGTCAAAATGATCGTTGTAAAAAAAAGGCCCTCCGTCCCCTTTAATTCTCCGTCTCCTTTAATTCCGTCCCCCTTAAGCAAGACATATGGTCAAATTTAAATCCCTCCGTCCCCTTTAACGTCACCGTTAATCGGGTGGTTGCATTTGTCGGGCAGATACTCAGCTGGGTCAATGTTAAACTCAGGGCAACTCGATAAACTAAAACAACAGGTAAAAGCATGGCCAACAGCAACCCAATGGTAGACGCCTACGCGGCAGGACAAAGTCTCTGGCTCGACTACATCCAACGCAGTTTGCTTGATGGTGACTTACAGGCCCTGATCAAGAATGACAAGGTCATGGGGCTGACATCCAATCCGGCGATATTCGAACAAGCCATCGCCAAGACCGATGAATACGACAGCACCATAGCTAAAATCGGTGGAGACGCCAGCGTCGATAACCTGGAAGTGTTCAACCAGCTGGCCATCGAAGACATACAGGCTGCTGCTGATGCTTTTGCCGATGTCTACAAACAAACAGACGCGGTGGATGGATACGTTAGTCTGGAAGTAACGCCGGATTTAGCTCACGACGTTGACGGCACCGTTGCTATGGGTCTGGACCTAAATAAGCGAGTCGATCGCCCCAATTTAATGATTAAAGTACCTGGTACCGAGGCAGGGGTTAAAGCCTTTGAGGAACTCACTGCACAAGGCGTCAACGTTAATGTGACTCTGCTGTTTAGTGTGCAACGCTATCTGGCCATTGCCAATGCCTACATCAAGGGGCTTGAACGCCGCGTCGCCGATGGGCACAAAGTCGATGACATGGCATCCGTGGCCAGTTTTTTTGTTAGCCGCGTAGACACCGAAGTGGACAAAGCACTCGACGCAAAAGGTGGTGATGCAGCCGCAGCGCTCAAAGGCAAAATTGCGATTGCCAACGCTAAAGTCGCCTACGGGCATTTCGCCAATTTATTTGGCAGTGATCAATTTGCAAAATTACGCGAAGCAGGCGCAAGACCACAACGCCTGCTTTGGGCCAGCACAGGAACAAAAAATCCAGACTATCGCGATGTGCTTTATGTCGAAGAGCTTATCGGCCCTGAAACAGTCAATACCCTGCCCCCTAAAACTATGGATGCGTTTCGTGACCACGGTGATGGCTCAGCAAGGCTGGCAAGCGGATTGAACGTGGCGCATAAACAATTATCCGACCTTAATGATTTGGGTATATCGCTGAACAAAATCACCGATGAACTGGAATCTGCAGGCATCAAATCGTTTGCCGAAGCCTTTGATCGATTACTGCAATCCATTGCTGAAAAACGCAAGCGATTAGCGAGCTAACTTCCCGGCAACAAAGTGGTAAAGGAGATGGTAAGCGAGATGGCACAGGAACAATGGACTTTTATCGGGGCCGGCAATATGGCTAGCAGCCTGATCGGTGGCCTGGTCAATAGCGGTGTTGATGGCAAACATATTACGGTTGTTGATATCAATGCGGCAGCCGTTGATGTGATAAAAAAATCGTTTGATGTAAACAGTGCCAGCAGCATAAAAGACATCAGCGACGGTGCGATGGTTGTTGTCGCGGTTAAACCCCATATTGTGCAAACGGTTTGCACCGAGCTTAGCGCTAAGAAGCCAGCCTTGGTTATTTCAGTGGCGGCAGGTGTTCGCACAGATGCTATGCAGTCGTGGCTTGGTTCGGGCACTCCGGTGATTCGATGCATGCCCAACACACCAGCCTTGTTGGGGCTTGGCGCGACTGGCTTGTTTGCCAGCGCCAGCAGCACTGATCAGCAGCGCTCCTGTGCGCAAAACCTGTTGTCCACGGCCGGCAAATCGGCATGGGTAGAGGAAGAATCCCAACTCGATGCCATTACTGCATTGTCTGGTAGCGGGCCAGCCTACTTTTTTTACCTGATCGAACACATGGCAAATGCGGCCCAAGACTTGGGGCTTTCAAAAGAGCTATCGGTTGAATTTGCAATTGAAACCGCATTTGGTGCTGCCAGTATGGCACGTGAGCAAAAACAATCTCCGCAGGTGCTACGCGAAAATGTCACCTCTAAAGGTGGTACCACCGCTGCTGCTCTTGCCGCGTTCGATGCTAACCACACCAGCGACATCGTCGCCAAAGCTATGCGCGCTGCATTAGAGCGAGCGGTCGAACTGGGCGATGAATTCGGTGCGGACTCATCGACGAAATAAGCGCTGGCTGATTGATCGAGCTACAATAACATCGGGCTACATTTATCGAAAAAACTGAGGTTACATCCATGGGCGGAGCAGCGTTAGACGCAATAAGTTTTCTTATCGGCACAATCTTCAATCTGTACGCAATGTTACTGGCGCTGCGATTTATCATGCAGGTTTTTCGAGCCGACTACTACAATCCACTGGCTCAGTTTGTCGTCAAAGTCACCGACCCGGTACTCAAACCGGTGCGCCGCATTGTTCCCAGCATCAAAAACTACGACACCTCCAGCCTGCTATTGGCTTTTCTGGTGTTGCTGATCAAACTGATTCTGCTCAAAGCACTGCAAACCGACTATTTGTTTGTGGCAGGCAAAGCCCCGTTGGCTGACCGACTCTCCTATGGCACATTGTTTTTCGTGGCGTTTGTTGATGTCGTGCATTTGTTGTTCAACGTTTTTATTTACGCAATGATCATTCAGGCTATTTTAAGCTGGTTTCCAAACCCGAGTACCGATTCGATTCGTAACTTGCTCAGTGGCATCACCGAACCGGTATTAAGACCCATCCGAAAATACGTTCCTCCTGTTAGTGGTTTTGATTTGTCTGTTTTGATTGGCATACTTGGTTTGTTCTTTATCCGCATACTGGTAACCGGATCTTTAATCGCACCGTTCCTGCGTTAACTTGCATAACAACACAACTTGGCAACACACATCCATAACGCCTATCAACAATAACAACTGTTCAAATTCTCATCAAAAATCCCTTAAATTAGGCTCTTTTTGCTAATCGTTGTTACGATTTACTGTAAATAAAGGGTTTTTTGCTGAAATTGTTCTATAAACTGCTTACGTAATCAATAAAGTGTGTTAACTTTCGCGCGCTTTAAACGTTTACTGTATAGGCAAAGCATTTAACAATACACTGCGTATACAGTATTCATACGCTTGAATAGTTGTATCAGTAGCGCCGTTATAAACAGCGAGCCTGTGCAACTATCAATTCCGTTAACAGTAAGTCTACGAGGAATACACCATGGCGGCGAAAAAGAAAGCCACCAAGAAAAAGGCCACTAAGAAAAAAGCTGCGGCCGCGGTAAAGAAGCCACCGACCAAGTCGGAAATCATGTCTTCTATTGCCGAAACAACCGAACTCAGTCGCAAAGAAGTTGCGTCAGTATTCGAAGCACTTGAAGGCATTATCCAAGACAACCTCAAGCCTCGTGGCCCTGGCATGTTCAGCATCCCTGGTTTGATGAAAATTCGTGTTATCAAGAAGCCTGCTACAAAGGCTCGCAAGGGTATCAACCCATTCACGAAAGAAGAGACTATTTTCAAAGCAAAGCCAGCTCGTAAAGTGGTCAAAGTACTGCCATTGAAAGGTCTGAAGGACATGGTCTGATCGTCTGACGATCTCCACAGCACCAACCCCGGTGCCTGGCGAGCTTTTCGCTTTTCGGCATCGGGGTTAAGAGACGTACAAAACATGAGCACAATACTGCAAGCGCATTAACTGTCAATTATCTGGCTTATTGACAGATCAGTATTACCCTTTAGGCCAACCGACTGGTTAAGGTGGCCATTTCAACTAACCGGTTTGGCACGTAAGCGGTCAGTCCAGGCATCTTTTGCGCCCTTAAGTCCCCGGAATTAAGACACGAGCAACCGCAAACCACCATGTTCAGCTTTTTTCCAATCTGCAATAACTTGCAGACCCACTCCAAACTGCGTGCTTAAACACTTTTTCACCATGTTTATGCCTAAAAGCGGCTAGTTGTACAAGCAGTAACCCCTTATATTGATCAGTTCCATTACCTTTGCATGCAATGAGACGCTATAAATAGAGCGTCGATCACGCTTTCACGAACTTCTCCTTTCAGGGACACTCGAATTAGTGCAACTGGCGTCAATATTGAACCGTTGACTCGAGCTCTATATGTACACGAAACTATGCGGCCGCTCGCCGTCTGGTCAACGCGTTCTAACGGGCATTAACGGATAAGCAAACTAACAAAACACACAGGCAGACCGATATGAGTGCGACCGCAACCGCAACACAATATTCTAATAAGCCATCAAAGCTGCCCCGCTGGGTAAATGCTTTGTTAGTGATTGCACTCGGCTGGGCTCTGGCGGTACTGAGTCTGAAGTTATTACCTGCACCTGCAATGGCGTTTACCAACGTTGCCGTTGCACCAACGCAAACAAGCAACCAGGCGATTGATCCAACCAAGCTTGCCACTATAACGGCCGGCCTGCATGTGTTTGGCGACGCATCAAAAAATACAGCCAAGGTAGTCGAGACGAAGAAGGAAGAGCCTGTCGTCAAGACGACATTGAAACTGCAATTGGCAGGCGTCTTCGCGTATTCACCTGCCGAGAAAGCCATTGCGATTATCAGTGCCGGTTCGGACGAACAATCGGCCTACGGCATTGGCGACAAAGTTACCGGTGAAGTCACCCTTGAAGAGGTGCACAAAGAGTACGTTATTTTAAATAACCGGGGTAAGCGCGAGCGGCTCGACTTACCAGAAGACTCTCAGCCGATTGCCATGCGGCCAGTTCAACAAGTACAACAAGCCAGCACACAAGGTCAGGCTGGCAATAGCGCAGCAGGTAGCGCAGATAACGGCGCACCAATCGAATTACCAACAACACCTGGTGCACTGCGCGATACTCTGGCACGCAACCCGTCTATGCTGGGTCGCATTGTTGCTGCCGAACCGTATCAAGAGAACGGCAAATTAATAGGCTACCGAATAACTCCAAAGCAAAACCCGGAAATTCTTGAAGCCCAGGGAATTGTGGCCGGGGACGTTATAACCAAAGTTAACAACATTCAACTTAATTCCCAAAAACAAGGCATACGCGCGTTAAGAAACGCGGTTAAAGCACAAGCTCTTGAAGTGACTGTGCTGCGCGATGGCGCAGAGATACCACTGTCTATTTCACTTGCGCAATAAACCGCTGTTTGCGAATTAACGAGCTACACTTTAATCAAGGTGAACTTGCTCAAAAATTATGAATAACAGGTTAAGCACAAACATACTTTTCGCACTGCTGGGCATGGCCCTGCTGTTCAGTGGCCCTTTGCGTGCGCAGGAAGATACCTTCACGCTGAATTTGAAAAATGCGGATATTCACTCGCTGATTCAAACGGTATCGCGCCAATCAGGGAAAAACTTTGTGGTCGACCCACGGGTTAAGGCGCGAGTAACCGTTATATCGGCCAAACCGCTCAGTGCTGACGAACTGTACGAAACCTTTTTGTCTGTATTGCAAGTGCACGGTTACTCTGCTGTGCCTGGCAAAGAACTGATTAAAATTGTCCCTGACGTCAATGCCAAGCAAGGCCCCGTGCCTGCCTACGACGGCACTATTAGCGACCAGCTGGTAACCCAAGTCATTAAAGTGGAAAACGTACCGGCTGCGCAACTGGTACCAATACTTCGTCCACTGGTGCCACAGCAAGGCCATCTGGCGGCTTATGCTGCAACCAACACGTTAATTGTGACTGACCGAGGCAGCAACATACAGCGTTTGATTTCAATCATCCAGGGCATTGATCGCCCTGATAACGAAGAAGTAGAAGTGATTCGCCTGCGACACGCATCTGCCAGTGAAGTGATACGAATTTTAGGGTCATTGCAATCACGCGCAGGACAAGGCGCTGGTTCACCCGGTGCGGTCCGGTTTGCTGCTGACGAACGCACTAACAGTATTTTACTCAGCGGCGACCAGGCAGCGCGCGTACGTATGCGTGGACTGATCGCTAATCTGGATACACCGGTTGAATCTGGTGGTAACACCCGAGTGGTTTACTTGCGTTTCGCCAATGCGGTTGATTTGCTCGCCATACTGACAGGCGTTACAGCAGGTCAGGCAAAAATCGGCACCAGCTCAAGCGGTGACGACGGCGCAGGCGCAGTCAATACTGCGGCTACGGCAGCCACTGCCCCTGCCGTCAACGCTAACGGCGTTGTTGTGCAGCAAGCACCCACCGCTTCAATCATTCGCAATAACAGCAATCAAGACAGCGATCGTCCAAACGTGGATATTCAGGCTGACGAAGACACCAACGCACTGATCATCACGGCACCACCTGATGAGATGCGCAGTATACTGGCCGTTATCGAACAGCTCGATATTCGCCGCGCCCAAGTACTGGTAGAAGCGATCATCGCAGAGCTGTCTGAAAACAACAGTGCTCAGCTCGGCGTTAACTTCGCTGTCGATGGTTCAAATGGCAACCGACCCGTGGCCTACACCAATCTTGGCGGTGCCACGCAAGCGCTGGTTGGCACAGCAGCGGGTGCTATTGCCGGTACCAGCGCAACCCTGAGCAATGGTTTGTCATTGGCTTTGGGTCGATTTGGCAACGGCGGTATCGACTTCGGTTTTCTACTCTCTGCCATCGCCTCTGATTCGGACAACAACATATTGTCAACGCCAACACTGGTTACGATGGACAACCAGGAAGCGGAGATCGTGGTCGGTCAAAACGTACCGTTTGTGACCGGCACACAGTTGTCGTCCGCGAACAATAATCCGTTCCAGACCATCGAGCGTCAGGACGTCGGTATTAGCCTGAAAGTTAAGCCTCAAATTAATGAAGGCAACAACATCAAGATGGATATTGAGCAGGAAGTGTCGGACGTCAGCTCCACCTCGGTCACTGGCGCATCTGATATCACGACCAACAAGCGCTCAATAAAAACAACGGTGTTGGTTGAAGATGGCCAAACACTCGTGTTGGGTGGCCTGATCGATGATCAAATCAGCGATACACACGATAAGGTTCCTTTGCTTGGAGATATCCCGCTGCTGGGCAGCTTGTTTCGTTACCGAACCAGCACCAAAAGCAAAAGAAACCTGATGATATTCATGCACCCGACTATTTTGCGTGACGCCGAATCGGCCGACTACTACAGCCGCAGTAAATACGATGATTCGCGTACCGCTCAGCTCGGTCTGTTCGAGAATGACGAGTTAAACAACCGTCAAGCGCCAAAATTACCGGATCTGCACCTTTTCTTTGAAGGCAAACGCGTAAATAATGACGACGGTGGATTAAACACCATAGTGCCAACGACTGATCTGGGCACAAAAGAACTGAAAGTCGGCACTAAATTGCCAAAAATTGATAGCCTTGGACGCCAAGCTGGCGCGAAAGATGCGATCGGGCCTTTTGATACAAAGATTGAATAGAAAAGAATGGTTGTTACACCCGCAGATTTTATAGATGTTGGCGAACCCGGGGAAGCGGGTGCGGCCAACGATGAGCACGATGCTGGTGATAACACGCAACCGGTACCCTCACCAATAGGTGCGGCCGCTCAGCGCCCACCAGTCGACCTGCCCTACACTTTTGCCAAGAAGCACGGTGTCATACTGGAAACCATCAATGGTGAATTAAAGCTGGTGCACAAGCCAGGCGTATCCATGCTGGCCTTAACCGAAGCACGGCGCAAAGCTGGCCAGACCATGACTTTGGAACCGATTAGCCGTGACGACTTCGACGGCAGACTGACCAGACACTATGAGGGCGAGACCGGACAAGCCATCGCCATCCTGGACGACTTTGGTGATGATCTTGATCTGAACGCGCTGGCCGACGCGCTACCAGAACCAGAAGACCTGCTCGAATCTACAGACGATGCTCCGGTTATTCGTTTAATCAATGCCATGCTGACCGAGGCAGTCCGATCACAAGCATCAGACGTGCACATCGAACCATTCGAAAAACGCCTTGCGGTTCGGTATCGCGTTGACGGTGTGATGCAAAAAATGATTGACCCACCGCGAGAGATAGCACCGCTGATTATTTCGCGATTAAAAGTTATGGCCAAACTCGACATTGCCGAGCGCCGATTACCACAAGATGGTCGCATATCGCTAACTGTGGCCGGCCGACCGGTTGATATTCGAGTTTCTACCCTGCCTTCTGGCCACGGTGAGCGTGTTGTACTGCGTTTACTCGACAAACAAGCCGGTAGACTCGACCTTGAACACTTGGGTATGCCAGAAATCGCGCATGCCAGCCTAACCCGCGCATTGTCTTTGTCACACGGCATTATTCTGGTTACCGGTCCAACCGGTTCTGGTAAAACCACCACGCTTTATGCTGCGTTGTCTCGACTGAATACATCACGTTATTCAATCCTGACCGTCGAAGACCCCATTGAGTATTACCTTGATGGCATTGGTCAAACCCAAGTCAACAACAAAGTTGATATGGATTTTGCTCGTGGCCTGCGCGCAATACTGCGTCAGGATCCCGATATTGTCATGGTTGGTGAAATACGCGATGTTGAAACCGCTGAAATTGCTGTACAAGCGTCACTCACCGGTCACCTGGTGTTATCAACACTGCACACCAACACCGCCGTGGGTGCGGTAACACGTTTACGTGACATGGGCATCGAACCCTTTTTATTGGCATCGTCTTTGGTTGCCCTGGTTGCACAGCGATTGGTGCGCGTACTGTGTGAAGACTGCAAACGCAAGGTCACACCGACGCACGCCGAGCTTAAAATACTACGCGCAACCGTTAGCCAGGCGACCAATGTACACACTGCACATGGTTGTGATAATTGTAATCACACGGGATACACCGGTCGAACCGGCATCTACGAGGTGGTTGAGATCGATGACACCATGGTTACCATGATCCACGACGGTGGCTCAGAACACGATCTTGAGAAGCACGCACGCAGCAAGCATCCTGGCATACGCGATGACGGTGCACGCTTGGTACTGGAAGGCAAAACCTCGCTTGAAGAAGTGCTTCGAGTGACACGAGAGGGTTAATGGCCGCTTTCGAGTATGTCGCGTTAGACACGCGCGGCAAAGAAAAAAAGGGTGTTCTCGAAGCCGACACCGCCCGACTGGCACGCGCAAATTTACGAGCGCAGGAACTCACGCCACTCACGGTTGATGAGACCACTGTACGCTCCAATTCAAAATCCAAACCCGGTGCAACATCATCTAACGCCACCTTCCGTGGCGGCATCAAAACCAACGACCTGGCCTTAATGACGCGTCAAATCGCTACTTTAAGCGGTGCCGGTACTCCATTAGAGGAAGCTCTTGCTGCTGTTAGTCGGCAAACTGAAAAAACAAAAATACAATCGTTGATATTATCGGTGCGCGCCAAGGTACTCGAGGGTCACACGTTTGCATCAGCGTTAAAAGATTACCCAAAAGTATTTCCAGAGATTTATCAGGCAACGGTTGCAGCCGGAGAACAATCGGGACACCTTGATGCTGTGCTGGAAAGGCTGGCCGACTACACCGAAGAACGGCAGGTTGCCAACGCAACGGTAAAAAAGGCATTGATTTATCCAGTCATGCTGGTTGTCGCATCGATTCTTATTGTGGCTTTTCTGTTGGCCTACGTGGTTCCACAGGTTGTGCAAGTGTTTGAAGGCATGAACCAGGAATTGCCGACACTGACTGTTTTATTGCTAGCCACAAGTGCATTTGTGCGCGAATGGGGGGTCATCGTTGCCGTTATTGTCGTTGTGGTATTCATCGCTTTCAGGTATGCCATGCGTGGCGAAGCCTTTAAAACTCGTGTACACGGGTTTCTATTAAAAGTGCCTTTAATCAGAAAATTGATTCGTGGATTCAACACCGCGCAATTTGCCCGAACCTTAAGTATATTATCGGCCAGTGGTGTACCCGTACTCGAAGCGCTGGACATATCAGCGCAAGTTATCACTAATCGCCCCATGCGCACCGCGGTTGACACAGCGGCTGCACAGGTGCGGGAAGGGTCAACGTTGGGCGCAGCCCTCGAGAGAACCGGGTATTTTCCACCCATGATGTTGCATTTGGTCGCCAGTGGCGAAGCTTCGGGGAAAATGGATGCGATGTTGGAAAAAGCCGCCACCCATCAAGAGCGTGAACTGAACTCAGCCATGGCAATTTTTCTTGGCTTGTTTGAGCCGGTGGTTATATTGATTATGGGTGGTGTGGTACTGGCGATTGTGCTCGGCATACTTCTGCCAATCTTCGAGATGAACCAGCTGGTTGCCTAAAGATTGGGGAGATTGGGGGTCAGGTCTTTGATTTTGGATTTGTGGATTGGGATGAGATTGGGGGTCTGACCCCCAATCTCATCCCAATCCACAAATCCAAAATCAAAGACCTGACCCCCAATCTCTTTTAGCCTCTGCGTTGCTTGGGCTTTCGGCCGCAGAATGGAAACTGTTGTTGTGCATCCATCTCTTCGCAGGCACGGCGAATCATGAACTCGGTAATTTCATGTTCTACATTACGAATGTCTACCGTGGCAGAGTAAGTCATCTGTGCAGGTAACGGCCGCAGTGCATCGCCTTCGGGTATAACGTCTGTTTTCATCGGTTGCATAGTTTGCTTCCTGTTTGAACCTTGTCTTGTAGCCAACGTGTGTAGCCTGCGTCGCGCTTGCGAAAGCAGTCACTACGCGTAGTGTTGATAGTTGCCTTAATAAGCAAAACAATAAACATAAACCTACGCAAAAGTCTGACCAATCAACTCGATTCGCTTTCCAAATTGGAAATATGTTGTTCAAATAAGGCCAACTCTTCGGTTGACTTTTCCGGGTACTCCAGCGGCAATGACTCAAGTGTTTGCGCAACAACCTGCGCAACGCATAACCGCATGTAGGGTTTGTTATCTGCCGGGATGGCATACCAGGGCGCGTCTTCACGCGATGTTTCATTAAAAATATCCTGGTACGCTGCCATGTAGTCAGACCACTTACCTCGTTCTGACAAATCTGATTTCGAGAACTTCCAATATCGTTCAGGCGTTGTCAGTCGACTCATGAACCGGTCCTTCTGTTCCTCACGAGAGACGTTTAGCCAAAATTTTAATACGATGGTGCCGTTTCGGTTGAGATGGGATTCGTGTTCTCGTATGGACTCAAATCGATCATCCCAAATGTTATTGTCTATACACGGTAACCGTTGTTTGGCCAAAAACTCCGGGTTTACTCGAACCGCCAACACTTCTTCGTAATAACTGCGATTAAAAATCCCGATGCGGCCACGCTCTGGCAGGCGTTTACTGGTACGCCACAAGAAATCATGTTCCAGCTCTTCGGCTGAAGGTGATTTAAAGGAATAAACCTGACATCCAGCCGGGTTCACGCCGCTCATAACCGCGCGAATGGTGCCATCCTTGCCTGCGGCATCCATGGCCTGAAAAACCAGCAGCATGGCAAAACGGTCGTCCGCATACAGTTTTCGCTGCAGCTTGCTTATTTTTTTAACGCGTTTTTTGAGCAACTTTTGTAAGTCTTTTTTGCCAATGTCTTCACCGGGCACCGTGGCATGGTCGGCAACCCGAAAACTACCGTCGAACGGCACCAGCATGGCATCGGTCGGTGGTTGAATCACGAAGCAACCTCGCTGCCAGTGTTCTTGGATGAGTCCACAGATGCGTCTTCGGCAACCGGGCAAACAGCGCCAGTACCGCGCATGCTGCAATAGCCGCCTGGATTTTTGTGTAAGTACTGCTGGTGCTCGTCTTCAGCAAAATAAAACGTGGGTGCAGGGAGAATTTCGGTTGTGATCTCACCAAAACCTTTTTGCGATAGCGCGCTTTGATACTGTTGTTTGGTCGCGTTTGCCTGAGCGAGTTGTTCGTCGCTGTAAAAATAAATGCCCGATCGATACTGAGTGCCTCGATCATTGCCATGTACCATGCCTTGAGTCGGGTCGTGAGATTCCCAAAATAGATTCAATAACTGAGCAAAGGATACGATGGCTGGGTCAAATACAACCCGCACCACTTCGTTGTGGCCGGTCATGCCAGAACACACCTCCTTATAGTGCGGATGGGTAGTGCTACCTGCGGCGTAACCAACAGCCGTTGAATACACACCCTCTTGTTGCCAGAACAAGCGCTCTACACCCCAAAAGCAACCCATGCCAAACATGGCTACTTGCATGTTGTTTGGAAACGGACCCTGAAGCGGATTTTTTAAAACCAAATGCTGCTCTGCCACGCGCAAGGCCACATCCCGGCCGGGTAAGGCCTCGGCTTCGGTGGGTAGCTCTGTTTTCTTAAACAAACCAAACATACTTAATTAGCCCGACATTTTAAACAAACCAGACAACAGGAACTTCGTGTCACAAGCACATGAAAACGTGCAAAAAACAAATCTTGTGCTACGACATTACCTAAGCTTGCTTAAATGAAACTGAAAGCGGTACTAAGGCCACACTAATTAACGTACTAAATTAGGTTTTATTTGACCGAAACAGGTTATTCGACAAAAAAACAACGGCTTATGCGCTGTTTAGCGGGAAAAAAGAAGGAAGTGCCAAATATTTGTGACGCCGATCTCAAATTGACATCAGGTGCTTTGCTTAGAAGGGTTTTGCTTTTAAGTTTTGCGTTTTCGCTTAAAAATACTAGAGTCGCTGCAAGGCCGTCACAGTAATCAGCAACAGCAAACCAATTATTAAATTAATCAGCACAACGTGTCTGATGCGATTCAGCACTGAAGCTGCACTGGGCCAGTCTTCGGCCTTTACCGCGGCAACAAATGCGGGATAGATTTTGTAATACATGTAGACAAACAGCAACGTCATTACCCAACCGAGTAAATGCATAACATGCACATAGCCGGGTGTGGTTGCAAAGCCTTGAAACCAATCGAAGATCAGCCAATAGCCGCTGGCCATAATGAAGATTATGGACATCCAAACCCAGGGAAAAAATCGTTTGAACGCACCTGCCCAAAGTTTAAGTCTTTGAGGCGGGTCAAGCGCCACGAGTGTTGGCCTTAAAACCACGTAGGCGAAAAACATACCACCCACCCAAACAACAGCAGCGATAACATGAACGGCGATTGCAAGAGCATTCATAAAACCAGGAGTCACGATGAGGAGCGTTTGAGTATACGCCGATAAAGCCTCATAAAAACAATCTGACAAACGCGAACAGCCAACGACACTAACAATCAGGAAAACTGACGGGCACTTCGATTACATTAATGGCCAGGCCGCCTCTGGCGGTTTCTTTGTATTTGGTTTTCATGTCAGCGCCGGTATCGCGCATGGTTTTAATGACTTTATCCAGAGAAACGTAATGTGTACCGTCGCCATGCAAGGCGATTCGCGAGGCATTAATTGCCTTTATTGATGCCATGGCATTGCGCTCTATGCATGGCACCTGGACCAGACCACCAACCGGGTCGCATGTTAAACCAAGGTTATGTTCCATACCAATTTCAGCGGCGTTTTCCACTTGCTCTGGCGTGCCACCCAACACTGATGCCAATGCACCAGCGGCCATGGAACAGGCAGAACCCACTTCTCCCTGACACCCGACTTCGGCACCCGAAATAGACGCATTTTCTTTATACAGAATGCCGATCGCTCCGGCTGTTAGCATGAAATCAACAACACCATCAGGGTTGCTTTCGGGGCAGAAGTTCACGTAATAATGCAATACCGCCGGAATGATGCCTGCAGCACCGTTAGTCGGTGCGGTCACCACTCGTCCACCAGCGGCATTTTCTTCATTAACAGCCAGAGCATACAAGTTAACCCAGTCCATCACGGTCAATGGGTCAGTCAAGCCACGCTCCGGACAAGACTTGAGTTTTTCATATAAATCAGCAGCACGACGTTTCACTTTCATACCACCGGGCAAAACACCATGCTCTCGACAACCGCGCTGAACACAGGCTTGCATGGCTTCCCACAATTCCAGAATGTTTTCCCGGACGCTCGTTTCAGTGCGAGTGATGGTTTCGTTCGCCATCATCACTTGAGCAATGGTTAACCCGTTTTCTTTACAAATTTCAAGCAGCCGATCACCCGTTGTAAACGGGTAAGGCACGTCAACCGCAACAGCCTTTATCGGACTCTGGTCTGCAGCCGCCTCTTCATCCACAACAAACCCACCGCCCACCGAATAATAAGTGCGCGCATACAGTTCAGCACCTGCAGCATCAGAAGCGGTGAATACCATACCGTTAGGATGGAAGGGGAGCGATTTTCGCTTGTGCATAACCAGATCAGTTTTCTCGTTAAACGCAAGCGGTGTTTCTCGTCCGGGCAAGCTCAGTTGAGAAGTTGTACGAATGGTCGCTAACGCTGATTCGATGGTGTCAACATCAACTGAACGAGGATGCTCACCTTGTAAACCCAACAGCACCGCTTTGTCGCTACCGTGGCCTTTTCCAGTTGCGCCCAAAGAGCCCAGCAAATCAACTTTGATTCGTTGCACTGCAACCGCAAGGGGCTGCTCTTGCAGGTCTTGGACAAATTTATTGGCGGCGAGCATAGGACCAACCGTGTGTGAACTGGAAGGGCCTATCCCAATTTTGAATAAATCGAAGACACTGATGGTCATGAGGAGAATTCGCCCAATTAACTTACTCGAAGTGGCTAACTTAACGGCATTAGGCTATCGAATCGCACAAAATTCTGCTTACTTTAAGCGGTGTAAATAGCAGCAGGAACGACATGCCAATCAAAAGCGTCGCAACCACCAAAATAGGGCGCGCTAGAGCCTTGAGCGGGATTTACTGGTAAGTGCTACCAATAAATCGCTGGATAGTCGCAGCAGCAACTGATACCGAATGATTTTGAAGTTTTACGTATCTATCACCGCTAAGATATGCGCCATAGCCGCGTAGCATGCCAAGCAACTGATAAGAGCCCTGGTTGCAAGTCAACAAGCCGCCGCCTGATTGTCCAGAATCTATTGGGGCACTGGTATGTAAAGCACCAGATCGATTACGTTGGAACACGCCCGCTGAAGTTGTCATACCTTGCGCTTTGGGAAACCCCACTGCCCAAACCGTCTGGCTTTGGCTGGGTTGACCTAACGATAACGGCACAGGCGTGATGTCGTGTGTGTCGACAGACAAAACGGCTAAATCGTTTTGACGGTCAATTAAAAGCAAGGTTGCTCTGCGAAACCCATCCTGGACCCGAACAAAAAATTGCCCCGCACCATCAATTGCATGGGCAGCCGTCAGAACACGATTAGGAGCAAAGACCACACCACTTGCGTGGCTACCGTGATCAGTGGCGACCGGTAAAATCGCTTCAAGCGTTTTATCATCCGGCCATACACACTCTGGTGCTGCTACTGCATGCGGAGACCAAAGGCCTAAGCAAACAAGAAGCGCACCTATTATTTTTTTAGTGCTTCGCATGTCTCTTCCCCCACGACTAAAAGCTGTCGTGCATGCGGGTTCTTAGCGACGGTGGAACTACCCGTGTGAAGTATCAGCAAGGGCTGACGACGCACGATGTGGATTAGTTACCACTGCTAATTCACGTTTTGGCAGGATATTCTCCCACCCCCTATGTTCATGCCGCAGTTTTGGTCTATGCCACTGACTGTTAGCGCTTGAGAGAAGGAATAGATATACACCCAAGCACCTGACTGTCACCAGTCTAGCGCATGGGAGCTTTGGATGATAGAAGAGATGGAGCCGAATTTATGACACATAAGTGTCTGATTTTACTGATAAGTTTTGTCAACTAATGCGTGCAAGCAGTTGATTTTTATCGGGTCGCCTAGCAAAAAGCTAGCCGCCGACGTTCAAACCTATACCAAAGATAAATCTTGGTTTTTCATGACTGTTATCCGGATGCCATAGATGAACATCATTGATCGTCACAGTTGGGTAAACGTAACTGGCCTCGCCGATCTCCCCTTTTGTGACGCCTTGCAAAGTACCAATAGCGGTTAGCTCTCGTCCGGGTGCATAGTTCTGGGTTTCAATATAATCAGGAGACTGCAGTAAAAAGCGACCGAGCGACGTTTCGGTTGTGACCGGGCGTTGCCAGCTGTCCAATGGGTATGCCAACACTTCGAATTGTGTACGGTCGGCCAAATTAGTGCTGCTAACGATAACCCCACCCCAGATAACAGTGCCTTTTGCACTGTCAGGGTCATTGAGCATTTGTTCGGGCGAAAGCTGCACGCTGACATTGTCGGTGTTGAGAGGCGCTGTGGCACAGCCAGCCAGACTGACAAACAGGCCAGCCACCAGTACCCCTGCAGATGCCTTTGACACCAATCGATGCGGCTGAAAAATCAATCCATTCAGCCACGCTTTGCTTGTTATTACTTGTTGTTTCACTAAATTCTCCGAGTTCGCCCTGTCTTGCCTGTTTAGCCAAAGGGCTGCACTCAAGTACTGCTACCTTTCACACCGATACCTTTCGATTCATCGTCAAACATCGACGTATCCATATCCGAAAAATACTGTCAAGGTGTCGCTATTCAAAAAATAATTTGTCCGCTCAAGCCACGTCTTCTTCTGTGTGGCCAATCCAGCCAATAACGGTCGTGGATGAAATAATGTGGATAACTGCTATTCGGGTCAATTTCGTTGGCTTTTTTCCAAATTCGATAATCGAACACCACCATAAAAGGGTACTGATAGTCTGCTTCACCAACCTGGCCTGGTTCCAGCCGGCTGATAGTGCCTAAAACGCTGATATCCCTACCCGGACTTAAGATCTCGGGGTCAAGAAACCCTTTTAATTCAGCTAAAAAGCGTCCATCCGTTTTATCGTTATGCAGTGGTTGACCGGAGCGCTGCAAAGGCCTTGATACCACTTCGATTACGGTGGTGTCTGGTTTATTGACCACACTGGCGATCGTACCACCCCACCGCAAGGGCACACCGAGCTCAGCACCGTTTTGCACTTGTACCACCGAGAGCTGGACGACTTCCCCTGGTGGCGAAGCTGTGACGCAGCCTGCCACTGCAAGCGAGAGCATAATTATGCTCAAAAACTTTGAAGCAGCCTTGACCACTCTAGTCAGGCTCCCAGATAAATCGCTGACCAAATTCCCTCTGGTCAGGAGACGACAATTCGACGTGACCATAACCATGCTCATTTTCCTGTTCTGATCGTATTATGACCACAGATGGTTCAACATAAAGAGACGTAGCCATTTCATTTGCATTGTTTAACCGCGATTGGTCCAAAACTCGCAATTTAACGAACCTTTCCAGCCGTTAATTTTACGTAGCGTGATGGCTTTCGCGTCTTGATCGACTATGTTCCAATATATGTCAAAAGCGGCTACAAGAAGGTAAGGACACAGCAACGCAGGCCGTTACCTGATGGATTGGTTTTGCCCATGAACCTTTGACCCTTGTTCGCGTCCAAAAATGCAGGGCCAGTTGACTGTGCGCAGACTCACAATATGCCTGGGGATGTGTGGCTTTTTCTGACACTCACTATTAAGAGGGAATAATAAAAATGCAAACGATAAGTAAAGCAGCAAGCCTTCTCAACATCAGTGAATACCGACTTTTCAGCGAAGCCTACCTGAACTGGTTTGGTGACCGCGCCAGCGATAACGACATTACGTCTGTTTTCGCTCAGTTCAAAATGTTTGGTGAAGTGCCAGTTTGGGCAGATCAATTTGCCCGTAGTGTGCTTGATGATCTGGACGCCAACCGCCAGGTCAATTTGAATTCTTATTGTTTGCTGAATCTATCGCCTCGTGTGGGTGGCAAGCCTGAAATCAGCTTTACTTTACTGAACAACGACTAGCGATTAAACAACTTTGCGATTCAATGACGACCGGGGTTGAGCCACGCCTCACGTCTAAGATGTAAGTTAATTGCAATGAAAACCAAGCCGACCGTATTATGCGGCCGGTGTTACGAATAAATCTGTTTTAGAAAAAGTGGTAACGTCAACCAGGCCGATATCAGATATACGCAACTCTGGGATGACCACTAAAGCCAATAAAGAATGCTGCATATACGCATTGTTTAGCGTACATCCACATTGAACCATGGCATCAACCATTTTCTGCGCTTTCTGTGCGACCACTTCAGCACGTTCATCTGACATTAGACCGGCTATGGGCAGTTCCACCATTGCCAACTCTTCTCCATTAGAGACCACCGTCACACCACCTCCAACTTCTCCAAGCCGGTTGGCTGCTATTGCCATATCGGCGTGATTGGTTCCAACCACAATCATGTGATGCGCATCGTGTGCAACGGTAGATGCCACAGCGCAAGGTTGGCTGTAACCGAAGCCTGATACAAACGCATTGGTAACACCGCCTGTGGCTCGATGTCGTTCGACTAACGCAATCTGGCACACATCGTTTTTCTTATCCATGCAAACCATGCCATCCTCGACCTTAAGTGTGGCTTGCTGCGCACGCGTAGGTGCTTGATTTTCGATAACGCCAATAACACGGGCATCGACGCGCTCACTATTGGCCGGTGCAGTTATTTTAAAATCATCTGCAACCAGAGACTTACCCAAATGCACTGTATTACAAGCACTTTGCGGATACGTGACGGGTGGAATATGTGCAACCAGTTTGCCATTTTCGGCCAGCAACTCACCTCGGGCAATAACTTGTTCTATGGGCAGAGTCACCAAGTCACTGGTGATGATGATGTCAGCACGACGACCCGGGGTTATTGAACCAAGATCTCGCTCCAGACCAAAGTGCTGTGCTGTGTTCAGAGTGGCCATTTGAATAGCGGTGATTGGTGGCAGACCTTGTTCAATGGCATGTCGTACCACACGATTCATATGCCCCTCGTTTATCAAAGTACCCGAATGCGAATCATCAGTGCACAATATAAAATTGCGCGAATCCAAACCTTCTTCAGTAATGGCTTTGATTTGTGGCGCAACGTCATACCACGCAGAACCCAACCGCAGCATAGCTCGCATGCCTTGACGTACCCGAGCCATAGCATCTTCCATCCGCGTGCCTTCATGGTCGTCGGCAGGGCCTGCGGCAACATAGCCATGAAAGGCGCGTCCTAAATCCGGTGATGCGTAGTGGCCGCCAACCGTTTTGCCAGACAGTTGCGTTGCCGCGATTTCACCCAGCATTTTTTCGTCGCAAGCGGCTACACCTGGAAAGTTCATCACTTCACCGAGGCCAATAATGTTTGGCCACTGTAATGCTGTTTGAACGTCACTGACACCCAACGTTGCACCCGCGTTTTCTAATCCAGGTGCAGAGGGCACGCAACTTGGCATTTGCACGAACACATTGACAGGTAGATTTAAAGCCTCGTCGTGCATCAGCTTTACGCCATCGAGTCCAAGCACGTTGCCGATTTCGTGCGGGTCAATAAACATGGACGTGGTGCCATGCGGGATAACCGCTCGGGCGAACTCAGTGACGGTGACCATGCCACTTTCGACATGCATATGTGCATCACACAAGCCAGGCACAAGGTACCGGCCATCGGCTTCGATGATAGTGGTGTTATCACCAATGGTATGCGCGGCGTCCGGCCCGACAAAGGCTATGCGGCCAGCACTGATGGCAATACTGGTATCGGCAATAATTTCACCGGAATGCACATTGACCCATTTGCCACCGCGAATGAGCGTGTCGGCCGCTTGTCGGCCCATGGCTACATCAACCAATGTTTTGGCGCTTTTGGCCCACGAATCAATGGTGTTCATGCGCATCAGTCCCTCATAGTCAACGCTGCGGCTCAAGTGTGTGGCCCGGTACTAACAGATACCGGCTTGGTAACGCCAATTATTACCGCATGTGGCCAGATTTATGCAATCAGCCTTTGCCTGTAGCCTGCTTTAGTCCGGTATAATGGCGCGTTAACTATCATCCGCTTGGAACATCTGTCCAGCCTCGATCTTCATCGCGCCTTAACGCTTGCGCACCAGGAACTTCCCTTGATTCAGAAATTACGCAATATCGCCATCATAGCCCATGTTGACCACGGCAAAACAACGTTGGTGGACAAGCTGCTTCAGCAATCAGGCACGCTCGATTCTCGTCTTGCCCCAACTGAGCGCTTGATGGACTCGAACGCGATCGAAAAAGAACGCGGCATCACCATTCTTGCAAAGAACACCGCGATCAAGTGGAACGACTACCGCATCAACATTGTGGACACACCCGGGCACGCCGACTTTGGTGGAGAAGTGGAACGTGTTTTAAGTATGGTCGATTCTGTGCTTTTATTGGTTGACGCCGCTGAAGGTCCCATGCCGCAAACACGCTTCGTGACGCAAAAAGCGTTTGCCATGGGATTTCGACCCATTGTTGTTATAAACAAAATTGATCGCGAAGGTGCAAGACCAGACTGGGCACTGGATCAGACATTTGAATTGTTCGACAATCTGGGTGCAACTGATGAGCAGTTAGACTTTCCGGTTATTTACGCATCTGCGATTAACGGTTTTTCAGGTTTGGAACCAACGGTTTCAGAAGGTGACATGACACCGTTGTTTCAAACCATCATTGATGAAGTCCCTGCGCCGGACGTCGACACTGACGGGCCGTTTCAAATGCAAATTTCTTCATTGGACTACAACAGCTATGTTGGCGTTATCGGTATTGCACGTATCAAACGTGGTCAACTAAAACCAAATCAGGTTGTAAAAGTTGTTGATGTAGAAGGTGAGCAGCGCAATGCAAAAGTGTTACAAGTGTTGGGCTTTCATGGCCTTGAACGCATCGAGACAGACTTGGCTCAAGCAGGCGATATAGTATGCATAACCGGTATCGACAAACTGCATATCTCAGACACGCTGTGTGATCCGGCAAACGTTGAAGCCTTGCCGCCACTGACAGTTGATGAACCCACCATTAGCATGTTGTTCCAACCAAACTCCTCGCCTTTCGCGGGCAAAGAAGGTAAATATGTCACCAGCAGAAACATCTGGGACCGTTTACAAACAGAGCTGCTACATAACGTTGCCCTGCGTGTTGAACGAACCGAGATGAGTGAAACGTTTAAGGTTTCTGGCCGTGGCGAATTGCACTTGTCCGTGCTCATTGAGAACATGCGTCGCGAAGGTTATGAAGTTGGCGTTGGCCGACCCATCGTAATTACCCGCGAAGTTGATGGCAAAATTGAAGAGCCATTTGAGCAAATTACCATTGATGTTGAAGAGCAGCATCAAGGCAGCATCATGGAAAAGATGGGTGAACGACGTGCCGAACTTAAAGACATGGTGCCCGATGGCAAAGGCCGTGTACGATTAGACTATGTCGCTCCAGCTCGTGGCATGATCGGCTTTAGAACCGAATTTTTAACAGCCACGTCGGGCTCAGGCTTGATTTACAGCGTATTTGATCACTACGGACCACGACTGGACTTCAGTGTTGGTCAACGCCGCAATGGTGTGCTGATTTCTAACGGCACTGGCAAAGCGCTAGGCTTTGCATTGTGGAACTTACAAGAACGTGGCCGACTGATTACCGCTGCCAACGACGTTGTGTACGAAGGCCAGATAATTGGTATTCATTCGCGCGAAAACGATTTAACCGTTAACTGCCTCAAGGGTAAGCAACTCACTAACGTTCGCGCATCCGGTACCGATGAAAACATCCAACTGACACCGCCGATTAAAATGACATTAGAGCAAGCGTTAGAATTTATCGATGACGACGAGTTAGTGGAAGTCACGCCTGAGTCTATTCGCGTGCGTAAAAAACACTTGACTGAGAATGATCGTAAGCGGCATTCGCGTACGGCTAAAGCCAGCTAGTAGAATCTGCGGCAGGGCGTGTTTCTTGACACGCCCTGCACCGTTTTGTTTAAGTCGTTCTGAAATACTAAGGTGTGGGCACCCCGGCCTTGCATCAACACGTACAAAATCACTAGACAGTGTTCGTCTTGTCACTCCTGAAAATTTTTAATTAGTCGCCATGCCCGTGGCGCAAAACACTCACTTGTAAAAAAGTTACGATCTGCATCTCCGTACGCATTCAGTGCGTAGCTGTTAGGGACACTCGGAAAAAAGACAGTGTCACAACTAAATACAATACGAAATGTGCGAATTGGAGTTCGAAATGAAAAAAACGCTAGCAGGTTTATGTTTGTTGGGTTTAACAGTGATGTTGGTTGGTTGCACTTTGGGGAAATCAGATAGTTCTGCACTTTCAGATGCTGATCTTGCCGATTCTTTTGCAGCCCCTGGATTAAAAGACGGTGAATTAATGGTGCCTGCTAATTATCGTAGCTGGCCTGTATACCTTCACAACATCGACAAAGAGGCAGGCAGCCAGATTCGAGATATCTACATCAGCCCGGCAGGCCACCAAACTGCAAGGGGTGACGACTTTCCGGACGGGACAATTTCGGTAATGGAACTGTGGAAAGCCAAGTCTGGTGATGACGGTACACTGATGAAAACAGCAGACGGCAAATTGGTTAAGGATGAGTTGTCACTGATATTTTTAATGGGTAAAAGCAAAGGGGCTGGAGAAAGTGTGGCGGCTGAGCTTAGAACTGGAGACTGGGTGTACTCGGGTTTTCAGGCAGACGGCGTGACGCCCGGTGGTCCCGATGCGGCAGCATGCCGTGCATGTCATCTAAGCGAGAAAGACACCGACTGGGTTTTTCGCTATGACGAATATTTCGACACGCGTGGCGGCTAGTTGCTACCTTTGTCCGTGAGGGAGTGCTAATCGGTGCACTCCCATTCATTAGTAAGTTGCTTAGTATATTACCTGCTAGCTCAGTAGGCACCACAGTCACTGGAAAATGACTCGATGCTCGATACACACAGAACTGCCTCAAGCACGAGCGGCTGATCAGGGTTGGCATCATGCTTTAATGAAAGAGTTACACCCTGCAGTTGTTCAATAGCTGATTCGATGCTCTGGCAACCGTCAGTACCACAATTAATTTGAGTGCCGTCAAGTAGTGCAAAGCCACCATCATCCTGTTCAGTGAAGATAGTAGATGGATGCCTGGACGTATAAACAAACGATTCATCAGCATGATGTGTATCGTTGAGTACCTGAGCTAGGCGATAGACAGATGTGGACTGTTCGGCAAGTCCTTCGATAACAGGCATCTGTTCAACTTCAACTAGCAGCTTATATGTGTGACCCCATACAAAGTCGAAGCCTTCTATCTCTTCATAAAAGTACTGCCATTGCTCATCGCCCTGCTCTTTAACCTGTAAGCACTGTTCAACCCAGTAACCCTCACACTCCACTTTATGGTGGTTAACACTTATGTGCTTTAATTCAACCGAAGAGTCATCGAATACATGAACCTGCGCCGGCTCTGAATTAACACTGGTTGTTTGCACAATTTTGTTTTCGCCACCGTTGGTGGAAGGCTGTGAAGAGCATGCGCTGATGAACACTAATGCGATCAAGCTGGAAAACAGGTTGGCGTTATTCAAATTCATATTGACTATCATTCCGTCGGTGCGACTATTCGCGAGTTAAATTGGGTATCGGTGACCAGAGGAGTCAATTTCAGCTGCGCAATTGATGTTCACAGTGAGACACACCGCTTTTACATCAAGACACAATTGGGCCGATTTTTTGTGATGTAGCACACGAAATTTAAGGTGCTACGGCGGATTAACCGCGGTTGAGATAGGTCTCAGGCATGGATTGTTTCGGTAAAACTAGTGATGTGCTCGTACTAGCTCTGGGGAGCAACAGTGTTCAAAACCGTTCAGCTCGCAGCACATTACAATCAGTCATGCTAATAACACCGATATGCTTTTCGACAATGGCAAACGCATTGTCTATGACATTTTCCAGCAGCTCTTCACGAATGATACACACGATTGTTACCATGCCACCTGCACTTGACACCCGTCCCTCTCGAGTCCAATTACCTGACCTGCCACCACCGCCGAGTACCGGTAGCACGGTAAAGCCCGTGACGCCAGCATCGTTGAGCGCTTGAGTCAATCGTGATTCCATTGGCGCTTCGATTACAATTTCTATGCGTTTAGCAGAGTACATTTTCATGATAATTATCCTGCAAGCAATTGGCTTACGGCGAGGTATAAAGGAATGCCGATAGTTAAATTGAAAGGAAACGTTATGCCCAGCGACAAGGTTAAATAAATGCCGGGGTCAGCCTCTGGCAACGCAACACGCATGGCTGCAGGGACCGCTATGTAAGAGGCGGATGCTGAGAGTATCATCAATAAAACAACACCACCGGTCGAAAGACCGATGACCATCGCGAATGCAAGACCAATACTCGCCCCTGCTAATGGCATTAACAGTCCGAATAACAGCAATGACCTATTAATAGAACGATAGCTTTGCAACAGACTACGACCCGCAACCAGGCCCATGTCCAGCATAAAGAGACATAGCACCCCTTGAAAAGGTGAGACGATAAAGCTGCTGATTCTTGACAGGCCATCTTCGCCAGTTGTGATGCCTATAAGAAATGATCCTACTAACAAGACGATAGAGCCATTTAATAATATTTCGCGGGTTAAATCACTGTCCATCCGCTTCTCGTTGTCTCCGCGAGTGACTAACCAAAGAGCTGACAAAATAGCCGGTGCCTCCATAATGGCCGCCACAGCCACCATGAAACCCTCGCTCTCAATACCGTTCTGTTCCAGCATGGTTGTACCAGCGACAAAAGTTACGATCGATATAGAACCGTAATGCCCGGCCACAGCTGCAGCATTAAGTCGATCAAGCGTGGTCATGTAGCGCAGGAGTATAAATGCCACAAACGGTAAGCACGCTGACAACAAAATCCCTGCAAGCAGACTTATTAATAGCAGCCCGCTCAATCCATATCCAGCAACACTAACGCCTCCTTTGAAGCCAATTGCAAACAGCAGGTAAATGGATAATGTCTTGGCGGCCGCTTCAGGGATGGACAGATCGGATTTTGCCAATGCGGCGAATAAACCCAATACAAAGCATAAAATTACTGGCGATAGTAGGTTGCTTGTCGCCAGTGAAAGAATATCGGTCATGATCTAACAGTTGTCCACATTTTTGGCATATCGGCTGATAGTGCATGTGAGGGCAATTTTATTGTCGCCACAACGGAACTTGTCTCCACGCCGGCAATTGGCGCCATAACGGCATATAAGTTTAGCCGTCGCCTGGCTGCATGGCAGTCCTTTTAGCAGGCAAGGTTTTATGTAAAACGAACAGCGCTGCAAATGCGGCTAACACGGACGCCAACAAAATTCCCAGTTTGTCGCCTGTGTAATTTTCACCGCCACTGTGCTCAAAGGCCAGGATAGCGGTGCACAGCAATAAGACGCCTCCAGCCGACTCCAGGCGCATAAAGTCAGATAGCGCAGCGGTTATTTTAAATGGGCCTTTGCGTACTTTGGGCTCGTGATTTTCCATGATCTTATCGGTTGGTTTTAATCATTGAAAGAATACACCAACTTTGCATTTACGTATCAAGGCACGGTACTTCAACAATGCGTTCCGCTGGCTCATCGTTGAGACGATTGATCATTGCTTGGGTTATCAACACAATTCCGTTTTCGGTGCGTCTGAAACGTTTTGCGTCAGCGACAGGATCTACACCGACAGTTAGCCCTTCTGGAATAATCACACCTCGATCGATAATGACGTTAGAAAGTAATGCCCGGCGATTGATCTCAACAAAGGGCAATGCGACAACCCCAGTTAACTTTGAGTACGAGTGCGTTCTTACTCTGGTAAATAATAAACAACGTTCCAGCTGCGAGCCTGAAATAATACAGCCACCCGATACCATCGATGACACAGCTGATCCGCGCCGACCACTTTGGTTGTGTATAAATTTGGCCGGTGGCGTTAATTCAGGATAAGTCCAGATGGGCCATTCGTTACTGAATATATCCAGATCTGGAGTAAAGTCGGTCAGATCATGGTTTGCCTTCCAAAAAGCGTCCAAGGTGCCAACATCACGCCAGTACGGCTCTTTTTCACGACCAGATCTGACACATGAGCGGCTAAAGGGATGAGCAGTAGCGTAGCCATTACGCACTATGTTCGGAATTATATCCTTACCAAAATCGTGTGAAGATTGAGGATTAACCGCATCTTGCTTCAGCAGATCAAGTAAAAACCGGGTTTCGAATACATATATACCCATGCTCGCCAGTGCAAGATCAGATTGTCCATGCATTGCAGGTGGATTGTTTGGTTTCTCCATGAAATCAATAATCCTGTCACCGGCATCCACCTTCATAACACCGTATTCACTTGCACTTGCGATTGGTACCTCTACACAACCAACTGTAACGTCTGCACCACTGTCGACATGCTGTTGTATCAATGCTGAATAGTTTTGTTTGTAGATATGATCGCCTGCCAGAATAAGCAAGTACCGAGGGTTATAATCTTCGATAATGTCAATGTTCTGCATTACCGCATCAGCAGTGCCTTTGTACCAGTTTTCCTCGTCAAGACGTTGAGATGCAGGCAATATATCAAGCGATTCGTTTCGTTCAGATCTGAAGTGACTCCAACCACGCTGCAGATGTCGAATCAAACTGTGCGCTTTATACTGTGTGGCAACGCTAATGCGTTGTATACCAGAATTGGTTGCATTCGAAAGAGCGAAATCAATTATTCTGCTTTTACCACCGAAAAACAGTGCAGGCTTTGCCCGCCTATCGGTGAGTTCATGCAGGCGACTTCCCCGTCCTCCTGCAAGTACAAAAGCCATGGTGTCCTGTACCAGCCGCTGTTGTTCAAAATTCATTAGATCTCCTCGTCATTAGGTGATACAAAAAAAGAATTTCACAAATTCAGGCTAATTGACCTTTTTACATCTCTTAAATATGTTCTGTTTTAAATCTGTATATCGTTCTCTCTCAGTTATTGTCAATAGCTAATCATCTAAATAAATCGCTGCACGCCGCCGATTCGAGCGGTTAACGCATAAAAAACTTTACCATGAACGCCTTAAGTCTGCAGTGTGTGGGTATTCTGGATGTGCAGGCAGCTCGGTGTAGGGGCGAGCCGCATCGTCACCTTTAGTGATGTTGAAAAAGCCCGCTGAACTAAAAGCACCGTTTTGCGATTCGACAGAACTTGGTGTATGCACATCGGTATTAAAACGCGCAAGACGCCTCGATTCAGCTACATTGGCATTAACCGGGGTATCTTCAGGGCTGCGCCCACCAGGGTGGGCAACGTGATACGCACAACCACCCAGGCTGCGCGCTTTCCAAGTGTCAATAACATCAAACACCAGCGGTACATTAACCGGTAGGTCGGGGTGTAAACAAGAAGGCGGTTGCCATGCACGATAGCGTACACCAACGACGTATTCACCATGCTTTCCTGTGCTGCGTAATTCGAGCGCATGACCATTACAGGTAATTTTATAACGATCATCAACCAGCCCGGTAACACGCAATTGCAGTCTTTCCATTGATGAGTCTACATATCTGGCCATGCCGCTACCTGTAGCTTCTTCGCCAAGCACATGCCATGGTTCGATGGCCGCACGCAACTCAAGGCTTATATCGCCGATTTGCCGAATACCATAAAGTGGAAAACGAAATTCCCAAAATGCTTGCAGCCATTGCGCATCGAACGCAAAACCACTGTCATTTATATCGTCGACGATATCCAACAGATCGCGCCACAGATAATGCGGCAGCATAAATCGATCGTGAAGCTCGGTGCCCCATCTGATTAGTTTGCCGGTATAGGGCTTGTCCCAAAATCGACTGAGTAAGGCCCGTAACAACAACACCTGCACAATGCTCATGCGAGCATGAGGCGGCATTTCGAATGCACGAAGCTCAACTATACCCAGTCTTCCACTCGTGCTGTCTGGTGAGTAGAGTTTATCGATACAAATCTCGGCTCTGTGAGTATTGCCGGTTAAATCAATCAACAAGTGTCGAAGTCGTCGATCAACCAACCAGGGTTGCGCAGGTTTATTGTCATCACTTGGTTTAGGCAAACCTTCCAGCGCCATTTCCAGTTCATACAATGTTTCTACTCTGGCTTCATCACAACGAGGTGCTTGACTGGTCGGCCCAACAAACATGCCTGAGAATAAATACGACAATGCAGGGTGATGCTGCCAATAAGTGATAACACTGCGCAGTAAATCAGGTCTTCGTAAAAAAGGACTGTCAGCAGGATTAGCGCCGCCCATGGTGACGTGGTTCCCACCTCCTGTGCCCGTGTGCCGGCCATCCAGCATGAATTTTTCGGCAGATAAACGGCACTCTCTGGCCAGTTCATATAGCGTCTCTGTCTTTTTTACCAGTTCGCTAAAGGAGCCGCTAGGGTGAATATTAACTTCGATCACACCCGGGTCCGGCGTGATTCTAAAATTTTGCAATCGACTATCGTGTGGTGGCTCATAGCCTTCAATAATAATTTTGGTCCCAACACGTTTGACTGCTCGTTCCAATGCGCCAAGTAAAACAACGTAGCTGCCTGCGCTTCGAAAAGGCGGCAAAAACACGTACAGCTGTCCATCGCGAACTTCCATGCACAACGCTGTCGGGAAGATTCCTCGTGATGTTTCATCTACAACTTTGCTGGCCGGCTTTTTAAAATGCAGTGGGTCTGGAAGTGGTGCGTCTGGCTCGAAGGCATCTTCGGGGTAGGCGAAAACAGCTTCATCTGCTGAATTAACCGGGCTTGGCAGACTATCAATAGGCAGCCGCAGACCAGCCGGAGAATCACCTGGAATCAGAAATAGTTCTTCACGCCGCGAAGGCCAGCGACAACTTATCCACCCCTTTTCGGTGTGCCGCAAAGGCAGCACCCATGCTGAGGCGCTACCCAGTCCAGAGCTGAGTTTGTTCGCAAGCGTTTTTCGCTCATTATCATCACTGAGCTTTAAACTATCCAGCGACTCATCGGTTGGCAACAAGCTTTCCAAGTGAAGATGATGCAAGGGGTCTTCAAATACCCCACGTGCAAAGGTTCCGGATAAGCCAAGCTCTGTTACCAGGGCACCCATTAAAGATGAGACGGTGCGATTGTCAGCTTTGTTTTGCTGAGCATCGTTAGTTTGTTGGGCACCGTTTGTTAGCTGACCTGGCATAGTCAATAAATCTGCATTTTTCCACAATGGCTTACCGTCTGTGCGCCAGTAACACGTTAATGCCCAGCGCGGTGTCGGCTCACCCGGATACCACTTACCTTGTGCAAACTGCGTAATACCACCTTTACTAAAAGCGTCCTGCATGCCAAGCATCAGTTCGCTTGCCAGCCTGAGCTTGTTCTCACCCAACGCTGCCGTGTTCCATTCCTCCCCTTCCATATCGTCTATGGAAACGAAAGTTGGCTCACCGCCCATTGTCAAACGCATATCTTGTTGTTCTAACTTTTTATCTACCGTAGCACCACTTTTTAAAATGGCTTTCCACATATCATCGGTTACAGGCTTGGTAACCCTTGGTTGCTCATCAATGCGAACCACGGTATTGCTGTAAGCAAATTCTGTTTCACAGACATCTGTTGCGCCAGATATGGGCGCTGCACTGGATGGTGCTGGTGTGCATGCCAGTGGAATATGCCCTTCACCTGCGAAGAGCCCCGATGTTGGATCAAGGCCAACCCAACCGGCACCCGGCAGATACACCTCTGTCCACGCATGCAAATCGGTAAAATCTTCCGCCGCGCCTGCAGCCCCATCTCCAATCGGTTTTTCATCCGGCGTTAGTTGCACCAAATAGCCGGATACAAACCGCGCGGCCAGCCCACACGCGCGTAAAATCTCAACCAATAACCAACCACTATCACGACACGAACCACTTCTAGCGGTCAGTGTTTCAGCGACAGTCTGCACACCGGGTTCCATTCGCAACCGATAACCGATGTCGTTTTGAACATTCTGGTTCAGCTCAACCAGCCAGTCGTTTATCGGTGCATTGGCGGGCTTGTTTTTGGCCAGCCAGGCATCCAATAAAGGATCTTTATCCATTGACACCAGATAGGGCTGCAATTCGCGCTTGTTCTCTTCACTGTATTTGACCGGATAGTTTTCGGCTTCAGGTTCAACGAAAAAATCAAATGGATTGATGACGGTCAAATCAGCTAACAGGTCAACCTCTACGCGCAAGTCTTTTGTCTTTTCCTCGAACACCAAACGGGCCAGATAATTTCCGAACGGGTCTTGCTGCCAGTTAATAAAATGATCAGCCGGTGTTACTTTTAAGGAGTAGGACAAAATTTTCGTGCGGCAATGAGCCGCAGGCTTTAGCCTAACCACCTGCGGACCTAGCGATATCAATCGATCGTACTGATAATGCGTCCAGTGATTCAGTGCTACTTTAATACCCATTACTATTTTTGACCCTGGGATTGTTTTTGTACCTGTTCGGGCACAGGAAAAAAATGATCGCTAAAGTCTTGGCCAAACTGACCAAGATCAACTTGTAACTCATCGATAAACTGATGAAGATCAGATTGATTTTTCGCTAATTGATGCACATCAGCACTATCAACTTTGTTCAGCAACTTATCCACCTGCTCTTGTAGGCGCTCAGTATCAGGTAGTCGTTGAATAAAACTGGACAGGCGCTGGACGCAGAATCTGAACGATTTTGGATGGTCAAGATTTTTCAATACAAAATTCAATACATCTGGCCCGTTAATCGGTCTGCGTGTTTCAGACATGTACATCTGATATGCCTGCAGAGATTGCAAAATTGCTATCCACTGGGAATTTTCAAAAGCCGATAGTTGTGCCACAGCCTGATTACTCAGCAAATCAGCCGTACGCACATCGAGTATGCGGGATGTCATGTCTGCTCGTTCCAGGAAACAACCAATGCGCATAAACAGGAACGCTTTGTTATAACTCATGCTGCCGTTAGCCGAACCGGCGATAGCCAATAACTGATTCTCGAGCTGTCGAAGATAAAGTCGACGTAGCGAGTGCGAAAATTCAGCCTGTGGTACTTCAGACACCGATAAACATACCTCGTTGACCAACTCATACATCGCTTTGGGTATGGTTGAGCGACACGCACGCAGATTATAACGAGCACCATTTAAGCTGCTGGTGATTGAACTTGGATTATCCGGGCTGGATACAAGAAATTGAACAATGGCTTTTTCAGATGGTTTCTTATACAGCTTGGTAAACAGCTCCTCGTTGCCATTAACAGCGACGAGTTGGTGCCACATTGAATCGCGATCAAACTCGCTAAGGTCCATTAGCATAAGATCGTGCACACTTAGTGCACGCGCCATGTCTTCTGCGCGCTCCAGATACCGGCCTAACCAGTAAGTATGATTAGCAACACGCGATAGCATAGGGAATCTCCAAACTAACTTGCTGCGTCTGCATGTGCCCGCCCGCTGGTATCGACTATCCAGGTATCTTTGCTACCGCCACCCTGGGAAGAATTAACCACCAGCGAGCCTTCTACCATAGCAACACGGGTAAGACCGCCAGTTGTAACAGTGACAGACTCTCCTTGCAGGACAAACGGACGCAAATCAACGTGCCTTGATACCACACCTTTATCGGTAAGGGTTGGCGAGGTAGACAAACCCAGGGTAGGCTGAGCTATATAATTACGCGGGTCTTGCTTTATCAGCTCTGCAAATTCTGCACGCTCTTTGCCGGAAGAATGCGGCCCCACTAACATGCCGTAACCTCCGGATTCGTTGGCAGGCTTAACCACCAACTCGGCTAAATTATCCAGTACATAATCTCGGGATTTTTTGTCTTCGCACCTGAATGTTGGCACATTAGCCAGAATGGGTTCTTCATTCATATAGTATCGGATGATATCCGGCACATAAGAATAAACCACCTTATCATCGGCAACCCCTGCACCTGGTGCATTTGCAATCGCCACTTTACCCGCCTTCCAGGCTCGCATTAAACCGCGAGCACCAAGCATGGAATCTTCGCGAAACACTTCTGGGTCGATAAATTCATCATCCACTCTTCGATAAATCACATCAACTTTCTGTAAGCCTTCTACGTTGCGTATAAAGACTGTATCGGTGTTATCCACAGTCAGATCGCTACCCTCGACCAACACCGCGCCCAGTTGTTGCGCAAGAAAAGCATGCTCAAAGTAAGCCGAGTTATAAACACCGGGGCTTAGCACACAAACAACAGGTTGTTCACTTTCGCTTAAAGACGATAACGTGCGCGTTAAATTCTGGACGTAATCATTAACGGGCAAGACTGTGCATTCCTGGAATACTTCAGGAAACGTGCGCTTCATGACTTCCCTGTTTTCCAGCATGTAAGAGACACCAGAGGGCACTCGTAAGTTGTCTTCCAGCACGTACAGAGTCCCGTCTGTATCGCGTACGAGATCACTCCCACAAATGTGCGCCCAAACACCGTGCGGCGGACTGACACCGACACATTGTTGTCTGAAATTCTTGGAACTGGAGAATAGTGCTGCCGGCACTACGCCATCTTTGATGATTTTTTGGTCGTGATACAGGTCGTTAATAAATAAATTAAGGGCTTTGAGTCTTTGCTCCAAGCCTTCGTGCACGACATACCATTCTTTGCTGGGGATAATCCGTGGAACGATATCAAATGGCCACTCACGGTCTATATTCCCACTGTCCGAGTAAACAGAGAACGTGATGCCCATTTGCTTAATGGCAAGATCTGCCGCCTTTTTACGCGTTAGCAGCTCTTGACTAGAAAGATTATCAAGATAGTGAAACAGAGCAGTAGCCGCTTCCCTGGGCTTGCCGTGAGAATCAATTATTTCGTCGTAAAAATCTGATTGATAATTTGTCCAGCAGCTGCTCATATCAATTGTCCAGATTCATGGACCCAGAATAAAACTCACTTGACTGACGCTTGGTGCAATTTGAACAATTAAACCAATTTATCCGGCTTATCCAATTTTGGCTTGCGATAATCATGTATACGAATTTAGTCCTGCTTTTCATCATCGACAGTATACAGTGCACCATCAAATCGGTTCACGTCAACCGAAACGGACACAGTTTGGCTGCCACCGCCATACACCACGCCCTTTAATGGTGCAACGTCACTATAATCGCGCCCCCATGCAGTGGTAACGTATTGCTTGTCTGGTCTCTTATTATTAGTCGGGTCGAAGTCGTACCAACCATGATTCGGACAATAAACTGAAAACCATGCATGCGATGCATCGCTTCCCTGTAGTTTCTTTTCACCCGGTGGCGGTAACGTTTCAAGATAACCACTCACATACCTTGCGGGTATTCCTGCTTCTCTAAGAATAGCCAAAGCCACATGCGCAAAGTCCTGACAGACACCGCGCTTTGCATCCCATGCTTTTTGACCTGTGGTAACCACCGTTGAAAAAGCCGGATCGTATTCGAACTCTTTATAAATCCAGTTCATTAGTTGCTCGGCAAAGTCAGTGACAGCACCGCTTTTATTCAACAACTCAGAGGTTAAATCTTGTGTACCTGAAAGGCGTTTGACATGTTTTGAGGGCAGCAAACATTTGCTGGCAAATAAACCATCATCACTTTTGTCATTACGTAAGTTCTCTTTGCTTTGCCACATACTTTCATCACTCGGCAATGCCGGCATTTGCGCAGAACTTGTTTCTACCAGCGATACCGACTCAACCGTACATTTACTGTGGCTCTCTTCTATGCTGAAGTGAGCTTGTGTATTACCAAAGCTGTCAGTCCAGGTGTAGACGTTCTCCGGTACGGGATCGACGCGAAGCTTGTTGTTCAAACATTGCTGATACAAGGTATCTCTGGGAATAATGCACAGCTGATTCACCGAATGCGAAACTGTGCCTGCATACTTGTAGAGAGTCTCGTGGCGAATTTGCAATTTCATTTAATCTTCTCTAATTTGCAAACGGCGAAGATTTGCAAACGGCGAACAAGCTAATCAAACGACCGAATCTTTCGGCAGGTTAAAGCCACTGTAAAGCACACTCGGTGCATCCGTATGGGTGAAATACTGAGCTGATAAAGCATTAGCGATATCATCCGGCAAATTTTTAACCGAACTAAAAAACTGCGTCAGTAGCTCCGTTGAAGCATCTTTTTTAGCCAAAACGTCTACCGGATCAAGTAGCCTTATTCTTGCCAGCCCCACAGCTGCTGCTCTTAGCGCAGGTTCTTGATAGTCCGCTTTACGACGACCCGGAAGCAACTGAATTTCTTCTTCAAGTGTTTTTAATTGATACCCCAATGAGCGCGGATTACCTTCATCTATAACTAGTAAATTCAATACAAGCGAAGGTTCGATTAACGTGCGATAGCGACTGCGGTAGGTCATATCACTACAAAGTACGCTCAGCAAATCTTCCAAAGCAAAGTTATTATTGTGATACTCGCTAAATACCGTCGCTAACAGGCCAGTTGTTTGCGAGGTGCGTTCAATGCGTTTACCTAGCTGAAGAAAACGCCAACCATCTCCCTGTGTCATATTCTCGCGCGCCAAACCAGAAAAGGCTGCGAGCGATATCAGCAGGGAGTTCAATCTGTCTATGGTGGTACTCAACAGCGCACCGGTCAATGTGGTATCAAACTTTTGTAACTTCACGAACGCCGTATGATGATCTTCGAGTGAATTGATTACCCGCAACATATCGTGCGACAGTCGATCACGCACGGTTGCTGCGCTATAGCTTAAACTCTCCAGCGTCGTTGGAATGGATCCTCGTATGTCCGGATTTGCCAGTAAATTCATTAGCTCTTGAGTCGGTGCGGCTAACTTTTTAGCAGCACCTGTACCAACAAAACCAGGACGAGTACCGGTTACCTCGGTTGTGGATTTAAGTAATGCGGCAAGCGAATCTTCCGATGAGTTCTGGTCCTGAAAGCGCTCATCTGATCTTAAGTGCAAACACACACCGGCCAGAACACGCGCGGAGCCTTCTATTCGCTCAGCGTATCTACCCAGCCAGAAAAGGCTCTCAGCAACGCTGCTAGGCAACTCACCATCAACGATCTTAAAGTCCAGGGAGCTTATGCTTTTCCCAAGCAACGTGTCATAAGGCACCGTGGTGTCAGACATAACCCACACATCCTTACTGAATTCCATCTCACGAAGTTTGGATCGAGCACCACCCGTTTGATTGTCGAGCAACCCTAAACCACCTGGCATCATGCGATAGGAGTCTTTTTCGTTCAGGAGGTACATACGCATAGTCAGCTGTCTTGTTTCGATCTGCTCATTGATCAGCGTTGGCGCTGACGAGCGGCCAATACGCTCCTGAGCAATGTGTTGTTCAGGCTCTAGATCGATCGCAGATTGCAGAGCCTCAAGCTCTTTTTCAGACAGTAGTTTTGGATCTTTAAGCTCTGATTGCGTATTGATATTTCTGATCAGTAGTTCGTCAAATCGTGTTTGCACCAACTGTTTGTGTTGCTCGTCACCAAGCCAGTAGGTCGGTGTACCCAGCAAAGCTAATTCTTCATTCAGTAAGAAAGTACACAGTTCAGGCAACCAGGCATTGAACGCAGGGTTTTCTATCGCCGCAACACCAATAGGATTAACGATGACCACACCACCTTCTCTTGCAGCGAGCAGTAGCCCCGGGATACCTTGTATGTTGTCGCTATTTCCCGCTAGCGGGTCAACGTCGTCATCCTGCACAAATCGAAAGATGACATCGACACGCTGCAATCCATCTACCGTTTTCAACCAGACATCTTTACCCCGAACAGTAAGATCGTTTATCTGAACCAACGTGTAGCCAAGGTATTTTGAAAGATACGCTTGTTCGAAATGGTAGTGATGCGACGCTCCGTAACCCAGAATGACGCAACGCGCATTGCTGTCGACCTGCTTAAAAAGCAGACTTCGCATGTGCTTGAAATAGGTGGCAACACGGCGAATCCGAGAGTGCCGATAAAGCGATGAGAGCACACCAGAAAGTATCAATCGATTTTCAAGCGCGTAGCCGATACCATGAGGTGCCTGACAGACATCATCTGCAACGTACCAATCTCCTGAGGGTGATCTGGATACATCAGCGCTATACAATGGCATTGAATCGAAAACCGAAACCCCTACCGCTGCCTCAACAAAGCCTTTGTGAGCGAACACGGCCTGCGCGGGCACTATGCCTTCGTGCAATACCCTTTGCTTGCCGTATAAATCTTTTAACAAGGCCGCTTTCAGTCTGGCCCGCTGTTCCAATCCTCTGTCCAGCAGCTTCCAGTCATCAACAGCCATCATCTGTGGCATTAAATCGAGTTGCCACGGTCGCTGACTGGCTTGACGCCTTATCGCCGAGCCAAACGCCAAGCCATTTTCACGGTAGCTTCTGTGCAGTTCCTGCTGACAAACGTTGATTTGTTCAGGCGAGAAGTTGGTCAGTGCGTTGAGCACAGGCGACCAGGCTTCGTGCAAGTTGCCATCCGCGTCGGTACTTTCGTTGAAGTCGCCTGTAACAATATTCGACTTTTTCATGTGGTTCTGGTCAGATACGTCATACTCAAATCGTGCCCCTACTATAAGCTTATGAGCACGAGAAGTCAGACGCAAATCCTTGCTTAACAGGCAAAAACGGGCATCCGTGAGGGCACAGGCTAAATTAAAACTAGTTTTTCGCTGCCAGGCACCAGATGGATAAATTCAGGCCATTGCTCGATTACGTCGACACCGTGCTATGACCCACCGCTAAGTAGTCTTTCGTTTGCATCTCTATCAGACGACTAGCCGCCCGTACAAACTCAAACTCCAATCGCTTGCCCGTGTACAGCGCATCTGGTTGAGCTTGGGCAGAAACAACCAACTTGATGTGCCGATCATAAAATTCATCAATCAGATTAACCAGCCGCCGCGCCGCATCGTTTTGATCTTCATTGAGTACTGGCACATTGCTAAGCAAAACAGTTTGAAATGTCGTGGCAAGCTCGATGTAATCAGTGGTTGATCTTGGTGTATTACACAGCGTCTCAAAATCTACCCAAAGCACATCACCACACCTGTTTATAACGGGTAAATTTCGACCGCTTATAGACATACTTTTAATATTTTCGTTTTTACCACCAGTGAGTCTGTCAAAATGCCCGGACATAGCGTCTTGTGCTTTTTTGCTCGCTTGTCCATCTTCAAACTCACTGACAATATAGATAGGCTCGCGCTGCAGCAACCGCAGTCTATAGTCGGTATCACCGATCATTTCTAACACATGTGTGTGCTTTTTAATTTGCTCTATCGCTGGTATAAATCGAGCCCGCTGCAGCCCGTCTTTGTACAAATCGTCGGGGTGTAAATTAGAGGTTGTGACCAGGGTTGTTCCGCGCTTGAACAATTCGGTCATCAGAGAACCGAGCAGCATAGCGTCGGTTATGTCATTTACATGTATTTCATCAAGCAACAACAGGCGCGTTTTAGCGGCCCATTTATCAGCCACCAATGGAATCGGATTTTCAACTTCACCAAGCTTGCGCAGATCGTTATGTATGCGCTGCATAAATCGATGAAAGTGCAGTCGGGTTTTATCTTCAATTTGTAGCTCGGTATAAAATAAATCGCACAGATGAGTTTTGCCGCGCCCTACCCCACCCCACAAATACAAACCTTCAACACCTGACGTTATCGCAGGTTCAGATTTAAAAAAACGGGACAGAATACCGCTTGCAGAGGGCTTCCACGGTTTGCGCCTGTTAAGGTTTAACGCGATGGTGTCCAGCAAGCGCATAACAGCATGCTGCTCTTCATCGGGATTGAGCTTGCCTGAATCAACTTGTTGCTCGTATCGAGCAAGCGGTCCCACCGGGCTGGCTAGCCAGTGACCAGCGTACTGCCCGCACGCAGTGCCCGAATGGCTTCTTTTTGTCGCGCCAACACATATTGATGCAATGCGTCTAGCTGCTCGTCGTTTAAATCAACAAACCGACAGGTGAGTTCGTCGTTGCGGGTGTCTGGCAAAACATCAACATAGCCCGATATGGGTCTGTTATAGGTGGGTAAATCAACGCTGAACGGATATCGTCTGCCAGGTTTTGCCGCTTTTACAGGGGCTGAAAAACCAACCGCACTAATTTCGAGGGCACGTGTCAGGTTGCCATCGAGTTGCAAAATAACCGGCTCGTCAGGGTTTGGTACGACAGCATAAGCTGAGCGCCCGGATGATGGAGCATGAATCGAAATCTCGTTCATGTTTAGCGCCGCAGGCCAGGAGGAACAAGTAACGCTAACCTTGCACGCAGTCGTTGCACGTTATTATCTTCAAGAATTATCGCAGCACTTCTATAGGCCACATCTACTACAACCAGCTCGCGCATGTGCACAGACCTTAATCTACCAACCAGCATGGCAGTCAGTATGGATAGACTCACACCTGACACGAAGGGCAGCACATTAACACCAGTCAACACAGCAGTTTCCGTGGAAACCATACGCACGATAGAGGCTAGCGCGCCAATTAAAATGGCATAGATCATGGTGAACACAAATATATCAATGGCCATTTGATGGACCATGTTTTCGGAAGCTTGACTGCGCGACCATGAGTGTTGAATTTCGCTTTCATCTGCAGCATCACCTATCAAGTGACAGACCTGCTCCACTTCAGCAGAACTGGAGCGCACTTCAGCGACGCCCAACAAACCTTCTCGTCGACTTACATCGCACACTTTAAGCATGGCCTTAGCCATTTCCTCTGGGGACGTGCCACCACGAATACCGCGCGAAAGAGCAAACTGCAAAGAATGCGATAACTGATTTAGTGGGAAGGTAATTAACAGCGCGACCAATGTGCCGCCAAACACGACAATGATGGGTTGAACAACATCGACTGCATGCTGTATGCCGCTCATAAACATCGCCAAACCAATGGTGAGCAAAACCGCAGCAAGCAGTAGCGGTATGATCTGCCAAAGTTCAATAGGCTCGTGTTTATGCACTGCTAGGTCGTCTGAATTGCGTAAAGCCACGGGTTAATTAAGCATCCAAAAAAAATTGCTTGTCAGTCGCGAATAACTGTGGTGCGAAAGTTCTTAGTCCAATGAGAATAGCAGAAACATCCGAGCTGTAATGATCGATTTCACTTAGTTTGCACTTTGATTTAACCAAGATTTTACTCTGACCTGAACAAGATTTTGCGGTAGTTCAAGGTGAGAAATTTGCAATGCAGAACTCACAAAACATGAAATCCACTCAATGGCTTACACCAAACAAGCTACAAAGGGCCTGGCCTCGGGCCCGTGATTAATACAATCGTGTTGCTTTAAGCGGCTACGCTGCCAACTCCAACCATGGCGGCACAAAAGAACCGGCTTCTTTGAGCTGACTGTCCAGCTCTAGTGAGTTTGGTTTTAATTCCTCGACGAAACGCCAAAAAGTCGGCGAATGATCCAGATAGCGGGTATGTGCCAGCTCATGGATTAAAACGTAGTCGACCAGATCGGGGGCTAAAAACAACAATTTGTAGTTGAGGCTTAAGGTGCCGCTGGAGGAAAAACTCCCCCAAACCGTGCGCTGGCCTCTAATACTCATACGCTTATAGCTTAACCCGCTGCGTTGAGCGCACCCTGCCAGCCACGGCCCCAGCACCTCTCGTGCACGGGGTTTTAATGCCTCAGCAATACATTTAGCCACCATTGCTTTGTTATTCGCATCAACAGTTAGCTGCAGATGATCTGATGCCAGCCACTGTATTGTCGCCGAGTCGGCATTGGCGTTTTGCTTGTAAGTAACGTGCACCATGGCGTTTTCCGCTGCCAACTGCAGCTGCGGAGGCGGCCACTGACGATAAATAGGGGGCGTTTTACTGTCCAGATCGGCCAGGGCATCGATGATCCACTTGCGCTGACTTTCCACCAGGGCCGGGATGGAGCGTTTTGCATAGCGCTTGGGTATGGTCACCTGCAACCCGCGACCGGGTTCGACCCGCAAATAAACCTGCCGTGCTTTTGCCGATACTTTTAATTGATAAGCAATTGGCGCAGGTTTTCCGCCCTTCACCTGCTGTGGAGATAGCGAAAAACCCTCGGGCACAGTAATGGGCTGGGCATATTGTTGACTGGATGGTCGGGCTTCGGAAACCACCTCTTTATCAGGTAACGGCACGCAAGGCTCGGGCGCGTCGAACTCGAAGGTTAATTGATTCTGCTCAGAACTCAAAACTCAAGGAATCTCTCGGGATTTGCTCATTCTACGCTAAGATTAGACCATTCATTTCGTTAAAAACCAGCAACTATGTCATTACTGTCAATCATCAGCATTCTGTTAACGGTGTCTGCGTTGTTCGCGTGGTTGAACTACCACACCCTAAAGCTGCCTACCACCATTGGTATCATGGTGATCTCGCTGTTGTTTTCATTAGTACTCGTCATACTCGGCGCATTCGGGTTTGAATCCGGGGTCAACATGGCCGAGCAACTGGTTGCCCAAATAGATTTTAACAAAGCGCTTCTAAACGGCATGCTGGGATTCCTGCTTTTCGCTGGGGCGATGCATGTCAACCTTGACGATTTAATTGAAGCCAAATGGGTAATCGGTCTGCTCGCATCCGTGGGTTTGTTTATTAGCACAGCCCTGGTGGGCGTAGGCACCTACTTAATTTTAAACCTGGTTGGTATTGAACTCTCGTTTGCTTATTGTTTATTGTTTGGTGCACTTATATCTCCGACCGACCCGGTAGCGGTAATGGGAATATTAAAAACTGCGGGTGTCTCTAAAAAACTTGAAACCAAAATAACCGGTGAATCACTTTTTAACGACGGCGTTGCTATTGTGGTATTCCTTGCCCTGTATGGCATAGCTGTAAACGGAGACCAGGTCGACTTTGGTCATATTGGGCACTTGTTTCTACAAGAAGCGGTTGGTGGCGCACTGTTTGGTTTTGTGTGCGGCTACATTGTTTTGCAAATGTTAAAGCACGTTGATAACTATCAAGTGGAAGTGCTGCTGACCTTAGCGCTGGTTGCCGGTGGTTCAACCGCAGCGACAGGCTTGCATCTCTCCGCACCTATAGCCGTGGTAGTAGCAGGACTCATGATTGGTAACCAGGGCAGGCGCGCGGCAATGAGCAAAGAAACGGTCAAACAACTGGACACGTTTTGGGAACTAATCGACGAAATTCTTAACGCTGTGCTGTTCCTGTTGATTGGTCTTGAGGTCATGATTTTATCTTCCGATGCAAAGATCTGGCTTATCGGGCTTGTGTTGGCCGTGCTTGTTATAGGATCAAGACTCATCGCGGTCACCGTGCCCGTAACTGCTCTGCGGCTACACCGGGATTTTCACCCACATGTTATAAAAATACTCACCTGGGGAGGGCTGCGCGGGGGCATCTCAGTCGCTTTAGCACTAGCAATACCTGCAGGTCCTGAGCGTGATATTGTCGTTACCATTACATACGTGATCGTGGTGTTATCAATACTTCTGCAAGGTCTTACAATTAATAAGCTGGTTGCGGCGACCCGCCAAGCGGAGCCAGCAGGCTAAAAAAGAGCTGCGTTAATGTGCGGTTGTTCACGCAGCCGCTTATACCCACGCCACGCGCGAATACTGGTAAAATCGGCTTAACCTGTAAATTAGCATTCGGTAAAAAATATGAGTCAGGAAATAATTCTGCATTTCAAAACTGTCAACGGCGACGTTCGCACGGTCGACGCTGTTGTTGGTGATAGCGTAATGGAAACTGCCATCAAAAACGACATTGATGAAGTTGTTGCAGAATGCGGCGGTAGTTTAATTTGTTCGACTTGCCATGTTTATCTCGACGAGGCAACTATTGCAATTGTTCCCGAAGCCGACGACGCAGAACTCGACATGCTGGAAGGAGTCGCCTCTGAACGCAAACCCAACTCCCGATTAAGTTGCCAGGTAATCGTCAGTGAAGGCATGGCTGAACACACGATCTCCACCCCCGAAGATCAATAGAAAAGATCAATAGAAAAGATCAATAAAATTAAGATCAAAAATTAACCCAGTAAGAAATTCCAACAAAACAATAACCAGGACCAACCATTAATGGTCCGCTGATCAACTCTTTCAACATCGCTAGCTAATCCACAGGCGGGAAAATGACTCTAAAAACCATTGAAGGGTTTGATCGCATTGGTGAAGAGAACGCCTTCGCCGTTTTAGCGCGTGCAAATGCCCTCGCTGCAGCTGGAAAAAGCATCATTAATCTGGGTATTGGGCAGCCGGATTTTCCAACGCCCAAACACATTGTTGATGCGGCGATCAAAGCCTTAAAAGATGGCCATCATGGCTATACACCAGCCACCGGTATTCCTGAACTTCGAGAAGCAGTCGCAAGCGACATATCGCAACGCTATAAAACCAGTGTCAGTGCGGACAATGTCATTATCGTTCCCGGCGGTAAGGTGACTATGTTCTCCGCCATATTGATGTTCGGCGAACCTGGTGTTGATATTCTTTACCCTGACCCGGGTTTTCCCATTTATCGATCAATGATTGAATTCACTGGCGCTAACCCGATTCCCATTCCTATTCGAGAAGAAAATGCGTTTGCTTTTTCAGCCAAAGAGACGCTTTCACTTATTACCGATAAAACCCGTTTGGTCATTGTGAATTCGCCTGCCAACCCATGCGGCGGCGTGACGCCAGTTGATCAAATAGACGCTCTGGTAAAAGGATTGGAGGCACATCCAAACGTCGCCATTTTATCCGATGAAATTTACGATCAAATGACCTATGACGACGAGAAGCACGTTAGCTTGCTGCAATACCCCTCCATTAGAGATCGGTTGATTCTGCTTAATGGCTGGTCAAAGACTTATGCGATGACGGGCTGGCGACTGGGTTATAGCATCTGGCCTGATGATTTATATGACTCTGTTAGAAAGCTAGCTGTTAACGCCTGGAGCTGCGTAAATGCGCCTTCACAATACGCAGCTCTGGCAGCCATAACCGGACCTCAGGACGATGTGGCTATGATGATGCAAGCCTTTAATGAGCGCAGGCTGCAAGTGGTCGACGCGTTGAACACATTGCCAGGCGTAAGTTGCATAACGCCAAAAGGCGCGTTCTACGCATTCCCCAATATCAAACAGAGCGGCTGGCAGGCCAAGTCACTGGCATCAGCACTACTGGAAAACGCCGGCGTTGCCACGATTGGCGGACCAGATTTTGGTATACATGGTGAAGGCTACGTGCGCGTGTCTTACGCCAATTCACTGGATAATCTTCTGCAGGCTATCGAACGTATTGATCAATTTTTGCAAGCCCACCCTGCTTAACAACACCTTAGCCGGTGTGCAACAACGACCTTGTTGTACCATGTTGGAAAGAGCAAAAGTCACGAAACTTAAGGAAGTGTTAGCCAATGATACAAAGCCCCATGCCAAACATTGCGTCGAGGGTGTACAACCATTCGTTTAAACTCGATCCTATCGTTCGCAGTTTGTTGGACACGGACATCTACAAGCTACTAATGCTGCAAACCATCTGGAAAGAACACAGCGCTGTACCCGTAACTTTCTCGCTTATCAACCGCACAAAAACTGTTCTGCTTGCTGAAGAAATAGAAGAAGACCAACTGCGCGCTCAACTTGACCATGCCCGCACCATTGGCCTGTCAAAAAAAGAATTAATTTGGTTGGCGGGTAATACGTTCTATGGTAAGGAGCGACTATTCACACAAGGGTTTCTCAATTGGCTCAATGAATATCGACTACCTGAATACCAACTGCGCGTAGAGAACGGACAATATTGTATCGACTTCAAAGGCACTTGGGCAGAGGTCACCATGTGGGAAATTCCAGTGCTATCCATTATCAGCGAACTACGTTCGCGTGCTGCACTGCAAGGCGTTGGCCGCTTCGAACTTGATGTGTTGTATGCGCGTGCCAAAGCCAAGCTATGGGAAAAAGTGTTGCGTCTCAACGAGCTCCCTGACTTGGTTATTGCCGATTTTGGCACACGACGAAGACACAGTTTTTTATGGCAGCGCTGGTGTATTGCTGCGATGAAAGAGGGTTTGGATGTGAAATTTATAGGCACAAGCAACGTGCTTATGGCAATGGATCTTGACTTGAACGCCATAGGTACAAACGCTCACGAACTACCCATGGTTCAAGCAGCTTTGGCAAGTAACGATCAGGAATTGTTGCAATCACCCTATCAGGTTCTGCAAAGCTGGCAACGCACCTACGATGGCAATCTGCTAATTGTATTGCCTGACACGTATGGTTCAACCACGTTTCTAAACAACGCACCTGACTGGGTTGCAGACTGGAGTGGGTTTCGTATCGATTCTAAAGAACCTATCGCTGGTGGTGAGGAACTGATCGCGTGGTGGCAATCAAAAGGCCAAGACCCAAAAGCCAAACTATTGATATTTTCTGACGGCCTGACCGTGGATGTAATCGAACAGGTTTACGAGCGATTTAATGGACGAGTGCGATTGAGTTTTGGTTGGGGAACACATCTGACCAATGATTTTAGTGACTGCTCGACCAAGCCAAATCCACAGTTAAAAGCGATCTCACTGGTATGCAAAGTGACCCACGCCAATGGCAAGCAAACCGTCAAGCTTTCCGACAACTATGCCAAAGCAACAGGGCCAGAAAAGGAGATTGAGCGCTACCGATCAGTTTTTGGACAAGACAACATGGACAGCCAGTCCGTCCTTGTTTAGCGGGGTCAACAGATTAAAGGGGACGAATTTGACCCCGGAGTTGCGCAATTCATGACTCCGGGGTCAGGTCTTTGATTTTGAATTAGAGGTCCATCACAGCGGGTCTGGGGTCAGGTCTTTGATTTTGAATTGGAGAGGTCCGGAGTCCCTTCAATTCAAAATCAAAGACCTGACCCCGGAGTTGCGACTCGCCGCAGTATGCTCAATAACAGGGCTATGAACAACAACGGAATCACCAGCGTCTGCATCACAAACACAACAATCATGTTCACTGTGTTTTCTCCAATTGACCCGGCGGCATCACGATAGCGATCAAAGCGCTTTTCAAAATCGACTTTGTCTACTGCCGTTTTATAAAACTCTGTCGCGCGCTCGATCAGCCCAGCTGGCAACTCAGTGCTATCGCTGACTTCTTTATTGATCTCGTTAATTTGATGCCGCGCACTTTTTAGTTGCGCGCTGGATGTTTTGTAATCGGATTCCAGGAATGCGCGATAGACCATCTCGTTGGCTATAGCCACCAGCGGCATCATGAATCTTAAAATCAAAACAAAGACGAACAGACGTGCCAACGTACTTTTTATGCGCGTGCCTTGACTAAAAAAGTGACTGGCAATCAATAAAATGGCAACGACCACCAAAGCAATTAACAAACCCTGCCAGGCGCTCATCGCCAATAACACTTTTTGCACACCCAGGGAACTACTGGATAACAACATAATCCATGAGAATCGTTCGACCAAGTCGTTTAATGGATCAAGGATTTCACCAGGGGTAAAACTCACACCTACACCAGCTGGCTGTATACCGACTTCGGTACCTTGAGCCACGGAGATAACTCCATTGAGCCCACGCGCGATTGCCGCCACTGCCAAAGCACGTTTGAATGATGCATCAACGTGCTCTTGGCCGATCGTATCGGTCATGGGCAAAACAGCTAAAAAGGTTGCGCACAGTACGCCACAAATTAGCAGTAGTGAGGATTTCGCTAGTCGCATATTGCGAGCTTAGCGCAAGCTTACGACTTTGCAGAACCTATTTTTGCGGTGACTTCAATTTCAATAAGCATGGCGGGTTCAGCCAAACCGGCGCTAAACATGGTGGCTGCAGGACGAACCTCACCAAAAAAGCGCTTTAGTACAGGCCAGCAAGATTTAAAATCTGCGGCGCTCGGCAATATGTAATGTACCCGAACCACATCCGACATCGTGCAGCCGGCCTGCTCCAGCGCAGCCGCAACATTGTTCAGGCACTGCTCGCACTGAACGACCACATTGTCTGAGATGGTCATGTTTGAGTAGTCATAACCGGTGGTCCCTGAAACGAAAACCCATTCCCCTTGCCCGTCCTCTACCACTACGGCGCGCGAATAGCCTATCTCTTCCTCAAAGGTTGATCCTGAGCTAATGAACTTGCGTGTCATATTGATTCACTAGTTGCTGTGCGACCCAATCACTATCATGCATACTGACTCATTGTTCAACACTGAGTTACAACAAATGCGGCTCACTTAGTTTTTTCGCCAGGGCAATCAATTTTTTTCGTAATTCGGCCGAAAACCTGTTTAACACCGGCAAAATCACGCCTGTCTGTGGCATTTTTCGGGCAAAATACGCTTTGATATTTGTTCAGTATTTAGTTTGTTAAACAATGAGAGAGTCGACCATGTCAAATAGCCGAGTAACCTTACTGGGTGGTACCGGATTTCTAGGCACCGAACTTAGCTGCGTATTGGCGCAGGAATTTGACGAGGTCATTTTGCTTAGCAGGCGATCTCACCGGTCGCGAACACTGCGCATCCTGCCCAATGTGCATGTTAAACAAGCCAATGTTCATGATGCCAAACAGCTTGCATCCGCTCTACAGGGTTCAGACGTGGTAATTAATTTAATTGGCATTCTGAACAGCGCAGGAAAAAACGCGGCAAATTCATTTGAAGGAGCTCATGCCGATCTAACTAAAAGCGTTGTCGATACCTGTCAGGCATTAGGCATAACGCGGTATCTGCACATGAGCGCACTAAACGCCGATGCTAAAAACGGCAGCAGTGCTTATTTGCGCAGCAAAGGCTTAGCCGAAAAACATGTTGCGGCGAGTCAGTCTTTAAACTGGACGGTATTCCAACCGTCAGTGATTTTTGGTGAGCGAGACGCTTTTTTTAATCGCTTTAAATCTTTGCTGGCGACCCTGCCGTTTTTTCCGCTGGCCTGTCCAGATGCTCGAATGGCACCGGTGTTTGTTGGCGACGTCGTTAGTAGCATGGTCAATTCAATCAATGACTCTGGCACTTATTCGCAAAGCATCAAATTGGTAGGGCCAAAAGACTTTAGCCTCCAGGAAATTGTTGAATATACTGCAAACACTGCACAGCTGAAGCGTAAGATAATTCGGCTGCCGGACGGGGTGGCAAAATTTCAGGCACGTGTAATGGAATTTGTTCCAGGCAAGCCATTTTCAACTGATAACTACCTTTCCCTGCAAACTGACTCAGTTTGCGATTCATGCGAACGTCAGCCAACCTCCATTGAAGCAGTTGTTCCAACTTACATAGGTCACACGAAGGGTGTACCTGCACGACATCAATCAAGACGCGAATTCGCCCGTCGCTGAGCTTTTCAATTCGCCGCGGTAACAAAACGGCACAAAAAGGGACAAAAACAATCGGAACGCACATTCTTTTACACCGTGATACTTGTTTATGTCCTGGATGCTACCCCCAAGTTTGCTACCATCGAATGCGAAGACGTTAAACAGCGATTTTGCGTCTTGCCCCTAAGGGATCTTTTAGGGCATCTTCTGACAGGATGCGGGCAACTATAGTTGAAGCGCATTGAATATCAGCATTAGACACATGCAACACTTCGTTGCCGTAGCTCAAGAGCTGCATTTTCGTCGTGCCGCTCAATTGGCCAACGTGGCACAACCCGCCCTGAGTCGATCAGTTCAAACACTGGAAAACGAACTGGGTGTGCAACTGCTCGCACGCAACAATCGCAACGTAAAGCTTACGCCAGCTGGCAAAGAATTTCTGGCCGGCAGCACAGCAATCATTGAAGCGATGGATTCAACCATCAAGAAGACCATTCGTGCTGGCCAGGCAGGCGGCGTCAATCTTGGTTACACCTACATAGCCATGGGCGGAAAACTGGCCTCAATAATCAGTGCGTTCGAGGCGCAATACCCTGACACAAAGATAGAGGCATCAAACGCAAGCTCGGTAAAACAAATCGAAAAGCTGCATCACGAGGAAATGGATTGTTGCTTTTTGACAGGCCCTGTAAAGGCACAAGAAATTGAAACGGCTGTGGTACAAGCTGACTCGTTTAATGTCATAGTCAATAGCAAGCACCCGCTAGCTTCAAACGGTTTTATTTCACTCGAACAACTTGCCGCTGAAAACCTGCTGCTTGCACCCGAAGCAGATGCCAGTGCTTTCAATCAGCACATACACAGTTTTTTCGCGCAAGCACAGCTTGAACCCACGATCGAATACATTCATGAAAATCAGGTTGGCATTCAGGGTAAAGTGGCAATGGGCCGCGGTGTTTGTGTAGTGACAGAAGGATATGGTTTTGTTTACGCGAAAGGGCTTACCGCGCTAAAAATAACGGGTACCAACGCTACGTTACCAACCGTATTGGCCTGGCGCAAATATCTGCACAACGCAGACGCCATCTGTTTTATAAATTTTGTACTTGCACAGGCAGATGTAAAATCAACCACACAAGCCAAAGCGCCCACTTTGACGGTTGAACACAACAAAAACCAGGCCTTATTCGACAGCGTCTAACAGGCGCTTAATCGCCGACTCCGACAGCCTTGCAGTTGCAATAAAATAGCGATCAAACACCCGCTGTCTTGACACCGAGTCTCAATTGGCAACAAAATTTTTGTAAAGCATATGTCAGATCAGCCGTTACCCGTCTTGTCGGAAAACGGAACAAAACAGCATTATGACTCGGCTGCTCTCATCCATACTGGCAGGTGTAGTGCTTTCGTCACTCCCTGTATCGCTGAACGCGCAATCCATTGAATTACAGGCTATATCTGATTTTACCAATCGTGAATCAGGCGCTGTACCGTACTACCTGGACATTGCTGGCCAGCGTAACGTGCTAGCCATTGATGCCGCTATTCCCGAGTACCGCAACAAGTTCGCGCGGGCTGAACACGAATACATCGGCCCTGAAGGCATATACGACATCACCATAAACGCGATGGGTGAAATAGACGGTGACGGGACCTATCGTTTGCTGATCAATGGCATCGTGCAAGGCGTTGCTGTTAATCCGCCTGTCAGCGTTGACTACACCATCATTGAACACACTTTTCCCAGTATTGCTTTGAGCATGGAAACGATGATTGCTGTTGAATCAAATGCCGTGTCAAACGACACCATCCCCGAAGGGGACGGCTATGCATTCGCACGCGGTCGATGGCAAAGTGTGGTGCTGTCTGCGCCCGATGACACAAGCACGGTCGTCACAGACAATGCAATTGATCTGGCGCTTGACTTATCAACGGTGGAGGGTCTGGCTCAGGACGGCACGCAAATTCCAATAATCGTTTCAGTCATCAACCAATCTGAGACCACGACTGCAACCACACCCGTGATCTCATTTGATCTACCGGAGGGTGTCGAATTCGCTAATGGAGATTTGTGTTCGGCGATTCGCACAGGAGTGCAATGCGAGTTACCTGAAATTGCCCCGGGTGAAATCACTAATACCAGCTTCAATGTTGATATTACTCAAGCAGGCTGGCTTAGCATCAGCGCTGCAATAAGCAGCGATCAAGCGGACACTGAACGTTCCAATAACACGGCTACCCTGGCGTTTGAATCAAGTGCTGCTGATGGAAGCGATGCGACAAATTCTGAAAATAACACTGATACAAACACTGACGCGACCAATCAACCGGATAACCAAACAGTACCCGACACCGATAGTACAACTCAAGGCAACCTCTCGGGCACCAACACCAGCCACTCTCTGGCTTCCGTGACCACGAACAGTAACGATAGTATTGGAGGTGGTTCTCTGGATGCAATTGCTTTGTTTATTTTATGTTGCTTCGGTTTAATTCGCACTGGGTTGATTCGAAGCGGGTTGATTCGAAGCGGGTTGATTCGAAGCGGGTTGATTCGTAGACGGCTTTTTTAAAAAAGCTCTGCAATCAAGAACTACAACGTCACACCACGAGCAAGATACTCATCCATTTTTGCACGACGTTGATCTGCAGGCAGTGCTGCAATTTGTTTTGCCTTTTCGTAAAACGCCGGCAACTGCCTGCCTACGTCAACATACATAGCAGCAAACGCAGGTACAAGCTTGCGGTAAGTGGACACCGATAATAACCGAGCATTGTTGACCTCACGCTTGAACCATCCATCGTAACCCGCGTAATCATCCCAACTGATTTTCAGTTTTTGGTAGTTAGTTTGCATATCGTCCAGCACCGCTTGCTTACCCTCGCGCTTGCGCTCATCACTAATGTCCTCCTGGTATACAGCTAATAACTGTGAGCGGGTGGACTTGAGTAACTCGGAGAAGTCGCTACTGCGTTTTAGCGAATCGTTATACCAATCAATTCGATCTGGTTCGCCACGATCATTGAGCCAAATGCGTAAGCCTTCTTGCTCGACGAACGTTGCGAAAGCTTCATTAAAACTACTGTCGTCCTTGATATAAAGCACCTGATGCGCAAGCTCATGAAAAAGCGTGCTGACGTAACGCATATCTCCGCCATTGAGCATAGTGTCCAGCACTGGATCGTCGAACCAACCCAATGTTGAATACGCAATAGCGCCGCCAATGTTGACATCAAGGTTTTCCGCCTGAAGTTTAGCCGCATAAGCCTTTGCATCTTCTTCGGCAAAATAACCTTTATAGCTAACACAACCGGCCACTGGAAAACACCAGGTTTTAGGGCTCAGAGAAAATTCACCGGCGGCGACCACGTTCCATGTAACGTATCGTCGACCAGTAGCAGCATAGGTGTTGTAACTATCGTTGTCGGGCAGATGCAATTTGTCTACGGCGTAGCGGCGTGCATCTACCAGTGTCTGCAATTTTTTTCTGAGCTCGGGATCGGTGGTGTCGCTCTCAAGCAGTTCATCAATTGGCTCCCGGGCATTCATTAGCTTCAGGTGCCCACCAACGGCTTGCGAGTAATAGCTTATCGTGCTGCAGCCGCTCATTAAGCTGCTCATGAAAACCACGAGCACCAATAGCCCGACGATTCTTATGTTTCGATGAACTTGCATGCCTAATAGTGTAGCATCCGATCGCATGAAAGCTTATCTTGTGGGTGGCGCAGTAAGAGACAGACTGCTCGGTTTACCCGTCGCTGACCGAGACTGGGTCGTGGTTGGAGAAACCCCTGAAAACATGATTGCCGCCGGCTACAAGCCAGTTGGCAAGGACTTCCCCGTTTTCTTACATCCGGAAACACATGAAGAATATGCGTTGGCCAGAACAGAGCGCAAAACAGCGCCTGGCTATCACGGCTTTCATTTCAATACCGACACCAGCGTCAGTCTTGAAGATGATCTGCTGCGACGGGATCTAACCATTAATGCCATAGCAGAAAACCAGCGTGGGGAACTGATTGACCCATTTAACGGGCAACAAGACATCGCCCGAAAAGTATTGCGGCATGTTTCATTAGCGTTTACCGAAGACCCTGTACGCGTATTGCGTTTAGCAAAATTTATGGCCCGTTTTGCGCATCTTGGTTTTACCGTGGCACCAGACACGCAGGACTTGGTTAAATCCATGGTGAGCGCCGGTGAAGTAGATTCACTGGTGCCCGAGCGCGTCTGGATTGAATTTGAAGCAGCTTTGTCGGCCAACACACCTGGCGCGTTTTTCACAACGCTTGGTAGCGCTGATGCAACATCGCGCATCATGCCGCAACTGCAAAACGCATTCGACCGCTCTTTCAATGCAGATGCAGACGTGAGCGCAAACACAAGCGCAGACATGTTAACGACCCTGAATAAGGCGGCGCTGATAAGCCGCGAGCCGCGGGTAAGATTTGCCGCCCTGTGCGCAGGCTTCGGGGACCAGCATGCCGTGGATCTTCAATCTTTGTGCGAACGGCTAAGAACACCCACTGCATTCAGTGAGCTCGCACTGTTAAGTGCACGATGGACAGAAAAAGCTCATCTTGCGCATACACTTAATGCAGCTGACTTGCACGCGCTGCTTAAATCTTTGGATGCAGTGCGTCGCCCGGAGCGTTTTAATGAATTTTTGCTGGCCGCAAGTGCCAACACGAGCGACCCTGCGCACTACCCGCAAGCGCAATGGCTTTGCCAATGCGCGGCGTCCATGACGAATATCGACGCGGCTCAAATCGCCAAAAGCCAACCCAATAAACAAACCATTTCTACTGCTATAAAGCAAAGCGAAATTGCAGCTATTGAATCACTTATAAATGAGAGCTGAGTTGCTCGGGCTTGGAAAATGCTTGTCTAAACGTAAAAGCCTGATCAGTCGGCCCGTTGTCTTGCAGGTAATCCAGCTTCTCTTTTGCTTCCGCAACGCTGGGTAATTCGCCTTCAGGTACCCACCACAGCACCATATGTGCTCTGGGCATGCGGTGAAACCATTCGGGTTTACGCCGCATGATGTCTTTGTGGACAGTGCGGTATACGAAATCGTGTAATGACTCCACTGAATTCCATACCGACAGTGTGGCGATGTAGTCGTCCCCGAAGTCAAAATTAGTTTCAGTAGGTTGGTCATCGTCGATAAGTCGCCAAATAAAACCAGGGGACTGCTCAGCAAGCGAGTTTATACGATCAAGGTTAGCGACAAAATCTGTGAGCAACTCTGACTCAAGATCGTCTTGTAAGTGTGCAATATTAAGTTCTGCCAAATGCCAATCCGACATACCTCTTGCTTCCATTTTGTTGCGACATACAAACTACATTGTAGCGCAGCAGAGGGTTACAACAAACCTGCTTTCTGACTAAGGGTATATCTAAGCGAAATATCTCGAAAGGATTACGCCGGAGTTTTAGTTGTTAACTTTTGGATGAAAAAACTTTCAAAGCGCCAGAGCACTGTGCCGACCCATGTGTAGGCTAACGCCCACGCAAGCACAACACCACTGGTGTTGGCGACCATGTCCAGCACTTCAAATTGCCGGGTTGGAGTCGCTGCTTGTATAAATTCTATGCCGACGCCCAGGGCACTGAGTAAAACAACAAAAATAAGACGGGTCAGGTCGTGGCGAAATATCTGCGCGAACCACCCCATTAAACAGGCATACACGGCAACATGCGTAAGCTTGTCGTTGAAAACCAGACTGCTTACCTCTTTCGGAATACTGATAACAGAAGCTAACGTAACTCCGCTAACCAGGAACAGCCCAACGGCAAGCCACAGGCGCTTAAAGTGTAAGTGCCTGACTCGAAACAGATTATCCGGTGAGAAATCAAACGGCATGAGCATCACCTTGTTGTTCGCAGCTAATGTTTAGTAAGCTGATGCCAGGAAGACGTATAGGGTGTGTTGTTGTTCGCATTATTTTTGTTATCTGATCGGTAAAGTCCGATCTTTTATTGTTATGTTACAGAGCTTAGCGTCCACGGCGATCCCCAGATGAACCCCCGCCTACAACTTCACCGCAATAAAAACGGAAACAGTCAGCAGTACACTAATGATGATGTGCCCCCAACTGGACACGTTTAACACATGGTACCGCGGTGCGCCTTTCCATCGGGCATACAACAACACTACGAAACAGTAAGTTACAACACCAGCGGCTGTCCATATGGCCACGGTAGGCGCTTCAATAGCCCAGTTTAATTTGTGACGCCCTTCAACTACCCATCCAGCGAGTGAATACACCAGAAAAAAACAGCTTAAAACCACCGGTGTGAGCAGCAGCACGAACTGCATCACCGGGGATATAGGCTTAGCGGAATACTGCTGCATTCTGTTATCAGACACTGTTAAAGTAATCGAACCAATGGCAATTGACGAGCTCCAAGTTTAACAGCCAATACCACAAGAGGTTTTATCCACATGTTTTTATTACATTCAAGAATGCCAAATTCGAACAAGCCAGCTAGCCCAAAAGCCAATGACCTGGCCGCGTACATTTTTTGCGCCTTGCTGGGTACGCTACTCAGCGCGCTTGCGGTTAACGCTTATGCAGGGGAAGTGGACGTAGTCGATGTCAGCATTGAATCGCAGGGTGATGGAAAATTTGTGGTCAATGCCACTTTGCTTCACGCTGATACTGGCTGGGACCACTACGCCAATCGCTGGGATGTGCTTGATGAGAATGGTCAGGTTATAGGAGTGCGCGAGTTAGCCCACCCGCACGTCAACGAGCAACCGTTCACACGATCACTAAGACTTAGTATCCCGGAAAGCGTAAAGACCATTACTGTTCGAGCCAATGATTCAGTGCATGAGCTGGGGGGTAAAACCATCGATATCGCAGTACCCCATCCGTAGCAGTTGTGAGCAGTCTATAAAAAAACAACCAACAACAGTACACCCAGCAACAAGCGATAAATGACGAACGGCAACATACCGATTCGATTTATCCACGACAGGAAAAAGTGTATACAGGCGAATGCGCTTATTGCGGCGACAACAGTTCCTAATGCCAGTGCGTTCCAGTCCACCGACGCAGCACTGCCCAGCAAGTCGGATGTTAAACTTAAACCTGATAAAACGATAATGGGAATGGACAGTAAAAATGAGTAACGAGCTGCCGCTTCTCGCGTCAGACCCAACAGCAACCCGGCCGTAATGGTGATACCCGAACGCGATGTTCCCGGTATTAAGGCCATGGCCTGAGCGCCGCCAATAACTAAAAAGTCCTGCCAGCCCAAAGTGAGTTCGTCTCTGGCCAGCTTTGCTCGCCGATCAGCAAACCAAAGCAACAAGCCAAAGATGATTGTTGTAGCCGCAATAACCAATGGCGATCGGAGGTAGATTTCTATGTAGTCTTTAAATAACAGCCCGACTATGCCTGCGGGTATGGTACCAACTATTACACCCCAGGCTAAGCGCGCTTCGGCTGTCATGCCTTTCCCGCTAATCGAACCTACCCACGCCAAAAACAACTTCAGTATGTCTTTTCTGAAAAAAGTGACTACCGCTATTAAGGTTCCCAGGTGCACAGCAACATCGAAGGCCAATCCCTGGTCTGGCCAGCCCAATAGCTTGGGTACCAGAATCAAATGCGCCGAGCTAGAGATCGGCAAAAACTCTGTCAGGCCCTGAACAAGCGCCAACCAGATAATGTGTGCAGCTTCCATAATAGTTCGACCAGTGTGGCGTATTGATATGCAGTGCTAGCATTCAGTGCTAAAGCCTGTGCGATAAATCTTTAGACGAAAATCCGAGCAGGGCTGGTGCCAGGTTTTTACCCAGAGCCATAAATTGAAACCGCTCACCCATTTCACCAGGCAGGGTTAGGGTTTTAATCTCTTTTGCCAGGCCTAGCTGCTCTAATTCAGTTTTACAGGCAGCGATGTTTTTCGCCGCAATGGTGCTAATTCCCGTATTCAATAAAAAGCCTGTCTGCGAAGTGTAGCCAAGCAAGGCGAAGCCTGCTGCACTACCGGCTTCTATGACGCGGGTAAAATCAACGTGCGCCGTAATATCCTGCAGGCCCGGATAATAAAATGCATCGTCATGAAAATGATGCTGGTAGTAGCACGCCAGGGTCCCTGCACTGCGCTCTGGCAAATAATACTCTTGGCGCGGATACCCATAATCCGACAACAACAGCACACCCTTTTTCATCGCTCGACCCAACGATGTTATCCATGGCGCTAATAAACAGCACACCTCAGATCGATAACCCGATTCAAAAGGTGTGCCGAGCTCTGTTTCAATTAAGGCGACCATGGTTTGCAATTCAGCAGGTGCAGGTTGCGTAACGTACTCCATCCTGTCTTCGTTGCGGCCAACACAAACCTGATGAACCTGTATGCCTTGCTTGAAAAACAATTCCACCGGCAAAGCGTCCATGACTTCGTTGGCAAGGCACACACCCACAAAATTTTCGGGCAAAGCATTTAACCAATGAACGCGGGAATACAAAGTCTTCGGTAAGTGTTGTTGCAAGAACTGTTTTTGCCGCAGCTGTAGTTCGGCGCTGGGTTCAAGGATGAAATAGTTCTCTGGTGGAGTATCGCTCAAGCTGGATAAAACACTGAGCGCCAGGCGGCCACTTCCCGCTCCCAATTCAAGCACGCTACCTCCAATTAAATCCAGTACTTCACGACATTGGGCGGCCACGCATTGACCAAATAGCGCAGACACTTCTGGTGCAGTTACAAAGTCACCTCCAGAACCAAATTTTTGCGCACCGGCCATGTAGTAACCCAGGCCTGGCTCGTACAGAGCTGTTTGCATGTACTGTGCAAACGACACTACGCCGTGTTCCAGCTGTTTGTGCAACTGATTCACCAGCTGCTGCGAATGCTGTATGCCAATATCGTCGGGAAGGGGCAGGCTTGGAGCCGTGTGCGTGGTCACTTGCTTAAGCCAGGAAACCCGGGCGCACTTTGGATTTTGTCTGAGTCCGAACTATTTTGACACCTACGTCGGTATCACCGTCCAGGGCATCAGGTTTATGCAGGGTTAATTGCAACCATTCAACACCGTAGCTGTCGAGCACTAAATCGGCTACTTTTTCAGCCAGTGTTTCAATTAACTGGTGCTGAGACGCTGATACCGTTTCCTTGATCTCATCACTGAGTGTTTTATAGTTCAAGGCATCATCGATATTTTCTGATGCAGCAGGACGTTTGTTATCCCAGGCCATTTCAATATCAAACACCACTCGTTGGCGTTTTTCACGCTCCCAGTCATAAATACCAATAATGGTTTCTATTTCAAGATTTTTTATAAAAACTCTGTCCATTGATCGATCCATGCGAGGCGTGTTTCAAGCACGCATAAAAAAGCCCGATATAATCGGGCTTAGTAGCGCACTTGATAAACTAGTACCAAACTAAAGCACTAAACTAACGTACTAAAATAAAGTGCAGCTATTTGATCTTTGCTTCTTTGTACATAACGTGCTTTCGCACTTTAGGATCAAATTTCTTCATTTCAAGCTTTTCGGTCATGGTGCGCTTGTTCTTTGTGGTCGTGTAGAAATGACCTGTTCCCGCACTCGATACCATTTTAATTTTATCGCGCATAGTTATTCTCCTTGGCTCGCTTAGCTAATTAAGCTGTTTTACCGGCACGTACATCGGCGAGTACAGCATCAATGCCACGCTTGTCGATGATACGCATGCCTTTTGACGACAACCGCAGTGTCACAAAGCGATTTTCACTGGCCACCCAAAATCGATGGGTATGCAGGTTAGGCAGGAACCGTCGACGACGCCGGTTTTTGGCGTGTGACACGTTGTTGCCGGACATTGGTACTTTACCGGTCACTTGGCACACTCTAGACATCGAAAACTCCGAAAAAATAATTTGTAAACGCTTAGCCCGCGAAGGATAGCGAATTGTTTGCCAAGGCTCAAGCTGTATTTGTCTTTTTCGCCCAAATTATCGAAAAAAATCAACCCATCTGTGACGACAATGCAAAGGCCCTGTTCGACAGAACCGTCAAGCTCGCAGCGCGGCCTGCAGTCGATAGCCACGCAGCCTGTCGGCAATGTCCTTCAGGTATTTCTATGCCAGTTTCTCCGGCCTGTTGACACCAATATTGAAGAACGCCCCGCGACGCAGGGAAAATCGGGCCGATGACGGATAAGCATGGTGATTGTTATATAGCTCTTCGCCGCAGATATTGGCCGCAATGGGTGTCAGAAATGATTGAATCCCTACACTATACTCAGTGCAAGTTTTACCTTGCATTAAAAAGTTCGACTCTCCACATGATCAATAATGTCAATGACCTGCTGATTGCTGACAGCCTGAGCCGTCGCTTAAGCGTGGACGCGGGCGTGTACGACATATCGATCAAGCTGCAACGAGGCGATATATTGGGCTTGCTTGGACTCAATGGAGCCGGTAAATCCACCACACTGCGACTGCTCACAGGCACATTAGTACCCGACAGCGGGGATGTCATTATTAGTGGCCACTCTATGCGAGACGCGCCATTGCAAGCACGCCAGAAAATCGGTTACCTACCCGATCAGCCGCCGCTGTACAACGATATGCGTGTAGCCAGCTACTTAGCATTTTGTGCAAAGCTACGCCGCGTCTCTAAAGCCACACTGCAAAGCAACATTGAGACAGTGCTGGACGAATGCGATCTACAATCGGTGAGGCGTGCGCGCATTGGTCAGCTTTCAAAAGGTTTTCGCCAAAGGGTCGGCTTAGCGCAAGCCCTGGTACACAAGCCCGATGTCTTGCTATTGGATGAACCGAGCAACGGACTTGACCCAAATCAAATGCAGGGCATGCGCAACATCATTGCGCATGCCGGTGAAAAACAAGCGGTGATTTTTTCAACCCACTTGTTGAATGAGGCGCAGGCCGTGTGCAACCGAATTGCCGTTGTCCACAAAGGCAGACTCATACACGAAGCACGGGTCACCGGAAATAACTCCCAACTAGAAGATTTATTCAGCGGTTTAACCCATGACCAACCTACGGCTGCCACCGCATGATTGGAGCGATTGCTGGTTTTGAGTCTCGCGCACTTTTACGCTCGGCGCAGACCTGGGTCATCGCTGCCGTGCTGGCCATTGTGTTTGCGTATTTGTTTTTACAAGCACTGGAAACTTACCTGGAAGCGCAACCGCAACTCGCATTGCAAGATCACCCAACAGGGTTAAGTGGTTTTCTAGCCGCGCGTTACTTAGCGCCTTTAGTCATGGTTTTCGCACTTATTGCACCGCTATTGGCCATGCGCAGCTTCAGTGATGAATATCGACAACACACGTTGGCGCTTTGGCAGTCGTCCCCAGTCTCCATGACCGGTTTGGTTGTGGGAAAATTTTTAGGCGTAGCTGCAGTGATCCTGTTACTGGTTGCCATAGCTGGCCTTATCCCAGCCTTTATGCGCTTTTATACCGCGTTGGACTTCGGCGTATTAGCAACATCCGTTCTTGGATTAGCTTTGGCCAGCCTTATGTTCACAGCCATTGGATTGTTTTTCTCGTCCATTACCAAACACGCCATTATCGCCGTCGCGGCCAGTGTAGTTTTATTGGCTTTGCTGTGGTTACCGGGCAGCGCCAGCGCGGGTAATAGCGTGCTTATGAATGTGCTGGCAGCATTCGCGATACCCACACACTTGGCCGGATTTTTTCAGGGTTATATAAGCACAGCGAGTATTGCCTACTTTGTTATTGTAACTGTGTTGTTTATCTGCTTGACAATAATACGTCTAGACGCACTCAGGCATGCGGCTTAGTCGAACATGAAATCACGGTCACTACAACATACAATACTCACGGTACTTTGCATTGCAATTGCTCTGGCTTTAACATGGCTATCGGCACGTACCAATCACAGTGTTGATTTAACCGCTAACAAACGCCACGCCTTGAGCGATCAAACGGTAAACGCGGTACAAGCACTGAATGGGCCAGTGAGCATAACAGCGGTGGTCGGGCCAATCGCTAATCAACGAAAGGCTTTAACGGAACTGGTATCACGATACCAAACCCACAATCCGTTAATCTCGCTCGACTTTATAAACCCGGAAACTGATCCGGAACGAGCCAGAAATTTAAATGCAGCGCCTGGTGGTGAACTTATCATTAACGGTATGGGGCGTGAACAACGCTTGCAAGCCGTTTCAGAAAGAGCATTAACAGGCGCGCTACGCCAACTCAACCGCGAGGGTGAGCGCAAACTTGCCTTTGTTACCGGACATGAAGAGCGCAGCGCTACTGATGCCGGACCAAACAACTGGACAATTATTGCGTCTCGTTTGAACAGCGTTGGACTTAACAGCGAAGCATTGAGCCTGGTATCCAATCCGCGCATTAGTGACGATGTTGATGTTCTGGTTATTGCTGATCCTCGACGACCCTATTTTCCGGGTGAGATTGCCAGTTTGCTTGAATACATCAATTTAGGTGGAAACCTGTTGTGGGTGAGTGAAACCGATTTAAGCAAGCAAACCGGTTCTGGCTTAAACGCACTGGGGCTCGAGCTTGGCATTGATTTTTTACCCGGCGTCATTGTTGATACTGCCAGTCAGGCCGCTAACAATGGCTCAGCTACGTTTGTCATATTAAATAGCTTCGCCAAACACCCGGTTACAGAATCGTTGCGCAGCCCCATACTGCTGCCACAAACAAAAGCCTTGGCGGTTACCGCACTGGCCGGTCAAACTTTATTGCCGTTGCTGCAAACACCACAAGCTAGCTGGACAGAAACCGGAGAGCTCGAAGGCGCGGTGCAGTTCGACGAAAACACCAATGAGCTAAGCGGACCGCTTGTTGTTGGTGTGACCATTGAAAGGACAATTCGTGGCAAACAACAGCGCATTGCCATTATTGGCGACGCCGATTTTGCCAGCGATCAGTTTATTGGCAATGGCGCAAATCTCGCCTTTAGCGAACGACTTATGTCCTGGCTTGCTGGTGACACAGATGCACTCTCCTTTGTTACCTTGCCAGCTCCGGATGCTAATCTGACTTTAAGCAGTCGTTCCATTGTAATGATAAGCGTCGCACTGTTGTTCGTGCTGCCAGGCTTGTTGTTTTTGATGGCTGGCATTGCAGCCTGGCGACGTCGCCACTAATGACAACCCATTCTGCAAAACGGACCAAAGCCATGGTTGGCCTGGCACTGGTGCTGTGTTTGCTACTGGGCCTTATTGCATGGATGGAAACAAATGGGTTTAAGACAGGCAATAACCACGAAGTTATCAACAGCATTACCATTATCCGTGCCGGCCATCCAGATATAAAACTGATTGGCCAAGCCGATCAGTGGCAAATGAGCACCCCCTACACACTCAAGGTCAGTGAGCAACGAATTGATGCATTAAAACAATTGCCAAACAGCTTAGGAGAGCAATACTCACTTGCCGAAACCGATTTAATTGCCACAGGGCTTGATAAACCTCAGGCATCAGTGCAACTCAATGCAACACTCTATCAACTTGGCAACACAGATTTAAGTGGCGATCGGCGCTACGTTAAAAGCGGTGATCGCGTCAGCCTGGCGCCCGAATGGGTCTGGTCGTTGGTGCACGGAGGTGTCACCGCGTTTGCCGATCTAAATGTGTTCGATACTTTGCCAGAGGCGTTGTTTATTAGCAGCGACGATAACAATGCTGTTCTCCCATTGAACAACCAGGCACAGTGGCGCTCATTAACAGCCGATAAAATTGTAGCGTGGGAATACGACACTGTAAGGGACGCGATAGAAGCTGAAGCCGCACAACATTACCGGCTTAGCAATACCGACGCTGTTGCTCCTGCAACGACCTTGGCTAACATCTTTCGCATGAAAGATTACTCTGTAGTGCAAACCCAGCCCGGATTTGCCTATGCCATTAGCCATGCCAGACTAGACGCCCTGCTGCCTCCATCAAGCACCGATTAAAGGGTTCAAGAGCTTTTTAATCGCCCCGTCTTCATTAATGAGTCATACAATAGGGTATGCCAGAGCTACCCGAAGTAGAAACTACCCGAAGGGGCATTGAACCCTACTTGCTTGATCAGTCGGTCAGCAAAGTCATTGTTCATCAATGGCAACTGCGCTGGGCCATACCCAAACAAATACATCAGTTAAAAGACCAGCGCATCCACGCAGTTGATCGGCGTGGCAAATATATTTTAATTAAAACCGACCCAGGTCAGGCGATTGTGCATTTGGGCATGTCGGGTAGTCTGCGTATCTGCACTGACAATCAAGAACCAAAACGAAAACACGATCATGTTGAAATGCAGTTAAGCAACGGTGCGTCAATGCGACTGCATGACCCACGTCGTTTTGGTTGCCTGCTGTGGCAAGCCATCGACGAACCGGAGCATAGCTTACTCAGTAAACTAGGCCCCGAGCCGTTGTTGGATGAATTTAATACCGAGCACTTGATACGCGCAACGCGTAAACGAAAAGTACCGATCAAAAATTTGATTATGAACAGTCAGATTGTTGTTGGGGTTGGCAATATATACGCCAGTGAGGCCTTGTTTATGGCGGGTGTCAGGCCCGGGAGAGCCGCCGGGCGTGTCAAACACAGCGAATGCGAAAAACTGGTCGCATCCATCAAAATAATTCTGCAACAATCCATCGAACAGGGCGGAACAACTTTGCGTGATTTTGTTAACAGCGATGGAGAACCAGGCTACTTTAAACAATCATTGTTTGTGTATGGCAAAGCATTCGAACCATGCCAGCGGTGTGACTCAACGATAAAGCAAATGGTTCTTGGTCAACGGTCTACTTTTTACTGTCCCGAGTGTCAACGCTGACAAACTTTTTTTAGAAAAAAGATTTTAGCGGCACAAATTCCTAGAGTGACGCTATTTCCAACGGGCAACGTAACGCGTAGTCGCAGGGTCATACCATGTTTTCGAGAACTCGACTTGCCGGTTAAGTTGATCCCAACTTCGCCGCTCGACATAACCCCACTGCGAACCGGCTTGCAGTTCAAACGCATCAGGAATCCACCTGGGTGGAATTTCAACGCCGAGGCTATCCTCTACACGTGCAATCCAAAAACCAAGATGCTCTTTGTAGTACTGATACAGGGAGTCAGATAAGTCGAGTTGAGTGAGTGGCTGCTCGACATAATCTGCGTTCAACCATATTTCTTCAATTGCAGCACTAACGCCGTTTAAAAAACGTTGTCTGCGAATTTGGTAATAATGACCTTGCTGGCCAAAGTCCAACATTTCGCTTTTTACATGCTTTACCGACAAAGTGCTCGCACTTGGCAATCCACCTCCTGCGAGTAACTCGAGACGAAAGAAACCATAAATGGTGTTGGTGGTATCGATATTCCGAACGTAATTGCCAGAACCCTGTACGCGCTCAAGCAAGCCTGCGTCGTGTAATTCGGCCAGCGCTTTACGCAAAGTCCCAACCGCAATCCCCAACCGCACCGCCATGGCTCTTTCCGGTTCTAGCTTCTCTCCGTCGAGCAACACCCCGGCTTTTATCTCGCGCGCCAGCATTTCGCTGATTTCAAGATGCAGTGGCAATCGGCTACGCTTTGAGATTTCGCCGTCAGAACCAACCACACCCTTGGGACCTGTGCCGCCAGAGACGTCTATGCCGCTAGAGGTGCCCTGTCGAAATTTGCGCTTCCCAGCCATAAAGTTGATCTACTGTTAACTCATTTCTTGACTCATTGATACACCAATGATACAACGTTCAATCCTTTGCAATGGTGAATCAGCTGTGACAGTCGTCCCAATTACCTCTGCCGACCTGGATGCTCTTGAAGTATCGTGGTTTGCTCCACTTTGTTCAGATGACTACCGCCACCTTGGGGTTCCCGACGGCGACTATCGGTCTAGCTGGGAGAATACGTCCGATATTCTGCAAATGGCTGACAAGCTGGGCTACCGAAACATTCTTTGTCCTTCATCGTATCAAGTGGGTCAGGACACTTTGAGCTTTGTTGCAGCCAATGCGCCGCTGACAAAACAAATCAACATGCTAGCTGCAGTGCGTTGCGGTGAAATGCAACCGATAATGCTGGCCCGCACCATCGCCACACTAGACCACATGCTCAAAGGGCGACTGACGGTCAACATTATATCGTCTGATTTTCCAGGTCAAAAAGAAGACAGTGCTTATCGCTATCAACGTTCACGCGAAGTGGTAGAGATTCTGAAACAAGCCTGGACACAGGACGAAATAAATATAGACGGCGAGGTCTACCAATTTGAAGGCCTGACCACAGCTCCTGCAAAACCCTATCAACAAAACGGCGGCCCACTGCTTTATTTTGGTGGTTATTCGCCACCTGCCCTCGACCTGTGCGCAGAGCACTGCGATGTGTATTTGATGTGGCCAGAGAAAAAAGAAGAACTCGCCGAGCGCATGAAAGCCGTGAACGCCTGTGCTGAGAGACACAACCGCGTGCTTGACTATGGTTTGCGCGTACACATGATTGTACGAGACACCGAACAAGAAGCCCGTGAATACGCAACAGAAATCGTGTCCAAACTAGATGATGACTTCGGTGCTGAAATCCGCAATCGCGCGTTAGACGCAAAATCACTGGGTGTATCTCTGCAAGCTAAAATTCGCGAACGGGCCAATGACAGTGGTTACGTGGAACCGCATTTATGGACGGGTGTAGGTCGCGCACGCTCGGGCTGTGGGGCCGCGTTGGTTGGCTCGACTGATCAGGTGCTCAGCGAAATAGAGGCTTACCAGAAAATGGGCATACGCTCGTTTATCTTTTCAGGCTATCCGCATATTGATGAGTGCAAATCGTTCGGTGAGCGTGTCCTGCCCCAATTAAAAACATGCTCGTTGCCCGAAGCGTATGGCCGAGTGCCAAAAGAGGCACCCGATGTACCTTTAGCCGCCGGAGAGCGTGTGTGATGCAAAGAGTAAAGCTGCCAGAGCTAGAGCTCAGCCGACTAATTTATGGTCTATGGCGATTGGGAGATGATGTTGACACCTCCACCGCACATGTTCAGGCAAAAATAGAATCCTGTATTTCACAAGGCATCACCAGCTTTGACCAGGCCGATATTTATGGCGACTACGCATCAGAAAAAATCCTCGGCAAAGCATTAAAAGATGCCCCGGCTTTGCGCGAGCAGATGGAAATTATTACCAAGTGCGACATCATGCTGATCTCAGAGCACTATCCCGATCGCAAAGTAAAATACTACGATACCAGCCGTGCACATTTAGAACTTAGCGTAAATAATTCACTGACGTACATGAATATAGAGCGCATTGACTTGTTGTTAATCCACAGACCCGACCCACTAATGGATGCGGCAGAAACAGGTGCAGCGCTTGACGATCTTATTACCAGCGGCAAAGTAGGTTCGGTCGGTGTCTCAAACTTCAGCCCTTTTGACTGGAACTTGTTACAAGCCAACATGAAGGCAAAACTACAAACTAATCAAGTCGAAATTAGTTTGCTGCACACAGAACCCATGACCAATGGTGACTTGGCTTTTATGCAACAACACGGCATTGCGCCGATGGCCTGGTCGCCTCTGGCAGGTGGACAATTGTTTGCAGAGAACGCCGACACCAACAAGAAAAATATTAAGGCACTGCGCACCAGGCTTGACGCAATAGCAAGTATGCAAGGCGTTGATATGAGTGCCGTGGCCATAGCCTGGTTATTGAAACACCCGAGTGGCATTCTGCCAGTGCTAGGTACAAATGCACTACCACGCATTGCCAGGTTATCTGATGCAATGAAGGTGGATATAGATCGAGAGACCTGGTTTGAACTTTACACGCTGGCAAGTGGTGAAGAGGTGCCGTAGGGTCAGTTTCACGGCCGAGCATGTTGACGATGAAAATGGTTTTGCTACAACCTGTTATCAGTGCAACATAGCCTTGATTTGTTTTAAATACTCGCGTTTGTGAATTTGCCGCCATTCATCGAGCACCCAGCGTTTGCCTGTGATCTCACTAAAACCGGTATGTGAAAAGTACATACATTGGCAATCGTCTCCCTTGAGTAACTTGACCGATATGCTGCACAGTTCGTAGTTACCCTTCCACGGCTCTATCACTTTGGCAACAAACTCAGTTTTAACAGGCACCACCTCACCATAAACCCGCGATGACCGAGCGAGCACTAAAACTGGCGCCGTGGAGTCTTTGACATAACGCGTTTCGAAGCCGGGCAAAATTGCCGGACAACGTTCTGCCTGGAGCATGGAGTCACCACAAACTAAAGTGGCGACGTCGTGATCAAGCAAGGTGCCAAACACAAACAGTGGTGTGTTGTTAGACGACGAACTGCCCACAACTATTGGCCCGCATTATTGTCTTCGGAGGCTGAAGGCAGCACTTGATCGCGCATCAGACCCTCGTACTTTAATCGCAGCTGGTCTTTAGTCTCGGGGTTTTTATCGTCTACCAGAATGCATTCAACAGGACACACGATGACACATTGAGATTCATCAAAATGCCCTACACACTCTGTGCACAAATGCGGATGAATTTCATAGATCTCTTCACCCTGGTAGATGGCATCGTTCGGACATTCCGGCTCGCACACATCACAATTGATGCATTCGTCTGTTATCCACAGGGCCATAGTGATAACTCCAAGCTAGGTTGATTACGGGCCACTTTGTTTTAAGTTACGTTATTTTAAGGCTATGATTAAGTCTGGTTATTTTGAGCTTTGAGTTTGCGCTCAAATTCTTTTTTAACTATTGGATGAACAAAGTCACTGTAATTGCCATCGAGTTTGGCAATTTCGCGAACAATGCTTGATGATAAAAATGTGTACTCCTGGGATGCCGCGATGAACACCGTTTCCAGTTCGGGTGATAAATGCCGATTAACACCAGCAATTTGCACTTCGTAATCAAAATCTGAAATAGCACGCAGCCCACGCACAATAACATTTGCACCGACATCGCCGGCAAAGTTAACCAGCAATCCAGAGAATGATTCTACTTTTACATTGGACAAATTTGAAAGCACATCCGCTGCCATGCTGACACGTTCGTCTAAATCAAAAAAAGGATTTTTCTTGTTGCTTGGATCACCGGCGACACCGATGATCAGATCATCGAACATTTTACTGGCTCGCATGGCGACGTCAATATGACCCACCGTCATAGGATCAAACGTACCTGGATAAATCGCTGTTACACGCATGTGTGGCTTCTTGAGTTTGGGTTAGTAGTGTGCGCGAAAAAAACCGGCTACGCAATACCAATATAGGGCCGGGAAAGGCCCGAAACAGGCATCTGAGTACTACCCGTTAAGGTGCAACAGGAACACCGTCACATCACCGAAGTGTTTTTCTTTCACAACATCGAGTCTGGCTGATAATTCCTGAATCAAGCTCAATTCCTCGGTTGGTAACTCCAGATAAATCAACCCATCGGGCGCAAGGAAATCTGGCACCAGTTGCTCAACAGTGGATAAGTGCAGCTGCAGATCAAAAGGCGGGTCAACAAACACCAGATCAAACGGTTCAGGGTTCAGCGCCAGAAATGCATTGGCAGAGACATTGTGCAACTGCACGCGCTGGCCAGCTTGAAGATCGACCAGGTTCTTTTTTAGCTGAACTGCAACCTCGCTTGAGGACTCCACCAATGTGACACTGGCAGCTCCACGAGATGCGGCTTCCAGGCCCAATGCGCCAGAACCCGCAAACAGGTCAAGACAACGGCTGCCCGGAACATCAGTTTGCAGCCAGTTAAACACGGTTTCACGAACACGATCACCGGTAGGTCGCAGACCATCGGCATGCAGGACAGGTATTTTTCTGCCACGCCACTGTCCGGCTACTATCCTTACAGAACCTGCAGGCTTTGATTGCCTGTGCTTGGATTTCACGCTCTGGCCACTATGTTGAGCTTTTGATTGATGTTTAGTTCGATTGGGCATAAGCAATGATAGGATATTGACGCTGGCGCGTTCACTAAACAAGCAGAGCTTCTTTATTTAACCACGTTTAAACCAATCACTTTTTTAAATACACCTTGAATCAGACACGGGCGACACCGGCAGCAAATGGGTATCTTCAGTTTTCTCAAAAAACAAAAAGCCGATCGATCGGCCAAATCCGAGGCAAAAGTCTCTGAGCAGGCTGGGCCTGAGCAAGCAGGATCAGAGCAAGCAGGATCAGACCATGAAGGGTCCGAGCAGGCCGAGAATCACTCGGTTCCGGAGCCTGAGCTTGATCAAAAACTGCAACGCACCCGATCGCGATTCACCGACAACCTGCTCGGATTTCTTCGCGGTAAAAAACCAGTCGACGAGGCGCTTTTGGAGGAACTCGAAGCCCAGCTGATCATGGCAGATGTTGGGGTCGCAGCCACAGCACGAGTGATTAACTCACTGGAGGAAAAAGCTAAAACGCACAAACTACAAGATTCAGATGCTGTTCGGGATGCTCTGCGAACCGAACTTATAAGCATACTTGCGCCTGTTGAACAGCCACTTGAAATCCCAGACACCATATCACCGTTTGTTATTTTGGTCGTTGGGGTTAACGGTGCTGGCAAAACCACCACCATTGGCAAGCTGGCCAAACAACTACAGGACGGCGGCAAGAGTGTCATGCTGGCAGCTGGCGATACCTTCCGGGCGGCTGCAATCGAACAACTGCAAACCTGGGGCGAACGCAACGATGTGCCGGTGGTTGCACAAGACATTGGTTCAGATTCAGCATCAGTTATTTTTGACGCTTTGCAGTCTGCCAAAGCACGGGACATAGATGTTCTCATTGCTGATACTGCTGGTCGTCTGCACACACAGTCAGGCTTGATGGACGAGCTGCGCAAAATAAAACGAGTATTAAGTAAACTCGATGAGGACGCACCACACGAGACATTAATCGTACTCGACGGCGGTACCGGCCAAAATGCATTAAGTCAGGCGGAAACATTTAACGAGGCCATGGCACTCGATGGTTTGATTATTACTAAACTCGACGGCACAGCAAAAGGCGGAGTTGTTTTCGCCATTGCCGAAAAAACCGGCTTACCCATTCGTTTTATTGGAGTAGGCGAAAAAGTCTCCGACCTGGAAGTTTTTGAAGCGGAGCGTTTTGTTGATGCACTGATCAACAACGAGGTAGAAGCTTGATTCAATTTGAGAACGTCTCGCTGGAATACAAGGCCGGAACATTTGCGCTTATTGATCTTAACTTTGCCATGCCGGCAGGCGCTTTCGCGTTCTTAACCGGGCATTCAGGTGCAGGCAAAAGTTCACTATTAAAACTTATTGCTCGTCTTGAAAAGCCAACGGCGGGCAACATCGTTATAAACGGCATCGACTACAACAGGTTAAAACCGCGACAAGAACCCAGGCTTCGTCAGCAAATGGGTTTGGTGTTTCAGGACAATCAATTGCTTCATGACCGCAGCGTATTCGACAATATCGCTCTACCATTGATCATTGGTGGTTATCGGCATAGAGAGATTAAAAATCGTGTTGCAGCTGCGTTAGAACGTGTTGGATTAGCTGGTACAGCACAGGAAAACCCGCTTAGTTTATCCGGCGGAGAACAACAGCGGATTGGCATCGCGCGAGCCGTGGTTGCAAAACCCAAGCTGTTGCTAGCCGATGAACCAACTGGAAATCTCGATGCGCAAATCAGCGCCGACATCATGCAATTACTCATGCAATTTTCTGCATCCGGCGTCACTGTACTGGTGGCCACCCATGACATTGGTTTACTCGAAACATTTGATTTTCCACGATTGCAATTGCATCAAGGCCGTCTGGTTGACGTTCATCCGGGTCGCAGCGCGGCATCCCAGCAAAATGAAAACCGCCATGTTCAACACAGAGAGTATGTGTAATGCCAATTGAGAGTGGTAAATCGGCAACCCCTGCAAAGCGCTCACCTATTAGACGTAGTACGGCAAAAGCGGCCGCGACATCCAGTGCAACTATTTCGCATTCCTACAACACCGAGTCAAAGTCAAAACCCGCTAAAGCGTCGCGAAGCAAACCCTGGCAATACACCAAACGGGGCTACGCACTGGCAAGAAGTTTTCAACAACTGCGATCGCAAAAATTAGCCAGTATCGTCACGTTGCTGGTGTTTGGTGTGACGCTGGCGTTGCCTGCCTTAATACTGTTCACAGCGAGTTCACTGTCCGACTTGGGCAGCCGAAGTGTTGGCGAGGAAAGCATCACCGCTTATCTGACTTTGCAAACCTCCGATCTGGACGGTGCATCATTGGCGCAACAGGTTCAACTCATTGATGGTGTGAAAGAGGCGCGCTACGTGTCAAAGGATGAAGCCCTGGCGCTGTTCTATGCACAGACAGATATCGACGAGGGTATTGATGTGCTGGGCGAAAACCCGCTGCCAGGTTCTATCATCCTGTTTCCGGATACCTCGCAGCTAAATGAAGCTGATTTAAAAGCCCTGGCAACGACAGTGGCTAAATCCGAAGGTGTGGATAGAGTGCAATTCGATTTGAGATGGGTGCAACGCTTGCAGGCGGTACTTAACCTAACTCGCTCTGTCGGTTGGATTTTGGCCAGCTTCCTGACCCTTACAGCGCTATTAGTCATTGGTAATACCATTCGCCTGGAATTGCTGCGTCGCCAAACCGAACTGGATGTCTCGCGCCTGCTGGGCGCAAACAAAGCTTTTTTAAATCGGCCGGTTATTTACACTGGCGCGCTCTATGGGTTTTTGGGCGGCTGTATTGCCTGCGCTATTGCCCTGTTTGCCTTGCATTGGTTGCGTGAACCCGCCGTGAGTCTTTCGTCGCTGTACAGCAGCACATTCGAACTCGTCATGCCAACTGCGTCACAATTGCTGCTGGTGGTGCTGGCAGCCACAATTTTGGGTGTTTTTGCCGCAATTATCACGCTTTACCAGCCATCTAACCATTTCTTACAAAATCGTAGAACTGGCATATAGAATTAATAACCTATTGATTTAGAAGGATATTTAATTGTTTTTGTACGATTTATGACCAAAATTATCGATAAATAATTGTGGAACTTGGCCGATTATTAGCACTCTATGACTACGAGTGCTAAAATTAGCTACATTGATAAATCGGGAGATACCTATGAGTAACGCCCTCACTACAAAAACAACTGCCAATCAGGCCACTATGGCTCTGCCGGCGATAGCCGACGACCTAAACGGTTACTTGTCAAAGATCTCGACAATCACTTTGTTGAGTTCGGAAGAAGAACAAGCATTGGCCAGAGACCTTCGCGACAACGAGAACATTGAAGCTGCGCGCGCGCTGGTTATGTCACAACTGCGCTTCGTGGTACACATTGCTCGCACCTACAAAGGCTACGGCTTGCCTCTGAACGATCTCGTCCAGGAAGGCAATATAGGCCTGATGAAAGCAGTCAAGCGATTTGACCCGGATAAAAACGTTCGTCTCATTTCGTTTGCAGTGCACTGGATTCGTGCCGAAATTCACGAGTACGTGATTCGCAACTGGCGTATTGTTAAAGTGGCGACCACCAAATCGCAGCGTAAATTGTTTTTCAAATTGCGCAGCGCAAAAAAGCAGCTTAACTGGCTAAGCCATGACGAGGTGCAGGCTGTTGCCAAAGATCTGGGCGTTGAACCGTCTGTTGTCATGGAAATGGAATCACGCATGAACGGCCATGACAGTGCCTTCGATGCGCCAATTGGTAGCAATGAGGAACGCTCTTTGTCGCCGGCTGATGTGCTGCACACTGAAGAAACAGACCCGTCCACGGTTGTTGAAAAGCTCGACACCGATTCGCAAGCTTTAGAAGGCTTGGCGGCCAGTATGGAGACGCTTGATGATCGTAGCCGAACTATATTACAACGCCGATGGTTGGCTGATGAAAAATCAACGCTCCACGAATTGGCAGATGAGTTTGAGGTTTCTGCTGAGCGTATTCGCCAGATAGAAAAAGCCGCCATGAAAAAGCTTAAAACCCACATGATGGCAGCTTGATAGCTGAACTTGATGTTCGATTAAAGAACCGCCTTAGGGCGGTTTTTTTTTGTATACGAATTCGTGTGATTTGTATATTGTTGTGAAATTGATTACGTGCGCGGCTTATCAATAGGCAAATGCGGTAATCATACCGGCTGTGACAAAACATCCTCTGCTACTGTTATCAACACGTTACATCTACCCAGAATGTTAAAAAAACTATGAAAGTATTCTTGTCGTGGTCATCTTATGCGCGACTGGTGTCAGGAGCGACACTACTGTTAAGTGTCTCCCTGCCAGCGCTTGCAACACCCCCTTCACAGCCTGGCCAGCCTTTTGGCAGCGTGACGGGCAATACCATTTCGTTGGCGTGGCTGGCATCTTCTGACAACGTTGGCGTTGCGGGTTATAACGTCTACCGCAACGGATCCTATGAAACCACGGTCAACGATACCCGCTACACCGGGACGATTGATGCTTCTCAAACCAATCAATTTTATGTGGTTGCGTTTGATATTCATGCCAGCAACGAAGGGCGCAATTATTCATCACGCTCAGCGGTGCAAACGTTTAGCGCAGCAACTGATCCTGTACCGGTAAACAATTCAGTACCAACCGTGCCCAGCTCACTTAATGCGCTACGAACATCACCGTCAACCGTGTCGCTGACCTGGTCTGCATCAAGCGATGACCAGGGTGTTGATGGCTACAACGTTTATAGAGACAACCAATATGTAACAACGGTGACTAATCCACGTCTAAACGACATCCAATTAGCACCTGGTGTCGAATACTCCTACTACGTTGTGGCTTTCGATGAGCAGCGTAATTTTTCTGCCCGATCAGCTGAGGCCAGCACAGTCGGAGGAGACGTATTACCACCTGTTGACCCTGATCCGGATCCGGAACCACCTGTTGTTGAGCCGCCCGTCACTCCAGACACACAAAGACCTGATACGATCACTGGGTTGTCTGGCGTCTTTGCCAACGGCAGCGTCTCACTCGAATGGCCTGTCGGCACCGACAACGTCGGCGTCGATGGATACAACCTGTACCGAGACGGCAGTTATCTGACAACTATTTTTAGCAATAGCTATGTCGATACAGCACCACCTGCAGCACGCTTTGCAAACTATGCCGTTGCCGCTTTTGATGAGGCTCGTAATTTTGGCGTTACATCTCCGACCACCCGGATCGCGTTGACTAACACTACGGACCCGGTGGATCCAGTAGACCCGATCGATCCAGTAGATCCGGAAGACCCGATTGACGAAGATAACGGTACACCACCAACACTGCGAGAACCCTTCGCCGATGCGGTTCCTTCACCACCATTCGGCGACCCGTTTGGCTCACTGCTAGAGATAGACAACGAAGTTGCCGTTGCAGGGGGACCTCCAACACAACCCAAAAATTTACGCGCCGAACTCATCTCAAACGATTGGGCCGAAATAAATTGGGCGCCTGCAAACGATGATGTTGAAGTGGTCGAGTATCGAATTTATCGAAGTGATGGTGTGACATACACTGTTAGAGGCGATCAGACATCGCCTAACAGCGCTGCACAAGGCGAACTGGATCGATTCTGGAATGCCACCATTTTTATTGACTGCAATTACACGCGTTTTCGTGACACCGTGCATAACTGTGGAGTCAACGGACCCAGTGCGGGCGATGAGTTTATTTATGAAGTGTCGGCCATTGATGATGAAGGTCAGGAATCAGCTCGTTCAGAACCACTTGAAATTATCTATCACCTGGCCGAGAACGCGCCTATTCCTTACTATGACGATTTTTACAAACTGCCAGGTGACAAGTTTGTACAAGAGCATGACTTAAGCCGAACACGCTACTTCATTGATGAGTTTGAAACGGTGTTTGTTGATGAATTTGACGGAACATCTGTTAACGAAAGCTACTGGACGACCGGTCTGGTTTGGGGTGACACTCGAATTATTAACGGTGAGCAGCAGTATTTTGTTAACACGCAAAGGAACGCTGACTTTGGTTATGATCCATTCAAGTTTACCGGTGACACGATGATTATCGAATCCATCGCGACACCAGACGGACTAAGCGACAAACTACCATCTGTGTGTGATGAGGCCGACCCAACGGGTCTTGAAAGATGTGCCTTCTTATCAGGGGCATTGTCCAGTCACGACAAGTTCGGCCTAACCTACGGTTACGTTGAGAGCCGAATGAAAGTTGGCGGCGCGTCTGGTAGCTTGTCCAGCTTTTATTTGTACAACCGTTACCCGGGTACAGGCAGAAACCTGCACTCACCCGAAATTGACATCATAGAGTATCTTGGTGAAAACCCGTTTGGGGATGAGTCTGCGTTCCAAACCTATCACTATGCAAACGTCAATGATGGTTCAACCAACTCAGCGCCCACCATGGCATATGACAACCCGGATGGCAGCAAGTACTCTGATGACTTCCATACCTTTGGCGTGTTGTGGGAACCTCAGCTGGTTATCTGGTACATCGATGGTGTGGAAGTAAAACGCATGAGCGGTGTGCAAGTAGCAAGACAACGAATGAATATTGTCACCTATTTAGTTTCAGGCAGTGCCTGGGCACCAACACCAGATGTTGATGCTGATATCTTTCCACTGCAATTTGAAATTGACTACATAAAGGCTTATCAACGTCCACCGTATGATACCAACGGTTTATATCCTGACTAGTTGTTAGGGCAAACACCCCAAATAAAAATGGCCCCACATGCTGGCAACACTTGCGGGGCTTTTTTTTAAAAAGATTTTCTACAAAAGATTAACTGAAAAGCCGACTCACCAACGGCACGTAGTGGTCAATCAACATAACGGCAAACAACCACATTAAATAATTGATGGAAAAAACAAATGTCTTTATCGGCTGCTTTTCGTTTTTCTCATTAAACATCTTTATAACGTGATACAAAAACATAGCCCCGAAAATCACAGCGGCTGCTAAATACAACAAGCCACTCATACCAATCAAATACGGAAAGATGCTAATAAGTAACAGCAGGATGGTGTACAGCAAAATTTGAATGCGCGTAAAGGCCACGCCGTGTGTAACCGGCAACATGGGAATATCGACTTTGGCGTAATCTTCACGCCGGTGTATGGCCAAAGCCCAAAAGTGGGGAGGTGTCCAAATGAACACAATAAGAAACAGCAATAACGCACCAGCGGTAACCTCGCCCGTAACCGCAGCCCAACCCAGCACGGGTGGCATAGCTCCGGCGGCACCACCGATGACAATATTTTGCGGCGTGGCGCGTTTCAGGTAAACCGTGTAAACAATGGCGTAACCAATTAACGAAAAAAATGTAAGCACCGCTGTTAAGACGTTCACCAATACCACTAACATCGCCATGGCAATAGCGCCCAACGCAAACGCAAACAACAAGCATTGTTTTGTATTGAGAGCACCTTGTGGAATCGGGCGATTTTTTGTCCGCCCCATCTCGGCATCGCTGCGCTGATCTATGACGTGATTTATGGCGGCGGCAGAAGAGGACGCCAGGCCAATGCCTAACAATCCAAAAAAAGCTTCTTGCATTGGCGGCCATGCCGGTACGGCCAGCGCCATACCCACCATGGCGGTGAACACCAGCAACAACACGACTTTAGGCTTAGTGATTTCCAGATAGTCACGCCAGTGCGCTGTAAATGCAGTTATTGGATTGTGAATACTGTGGGATTTCATCGTAAGTTGAGCCGTCGCCCATAGGCTAAAGGGGGCCGCCCTAGCGTACCCGATGTGGTCCGGTTTTAATAGTGTCTAACCTAGCCAATGCGAGTACCACGCGGACCCTGTGACCAAGTGACGCGCATGGGTGACTCAAACGCAAATTGCGTGGGTTCGCCCATGGCAATGAACTTTTTACGCACCGAATCGCTGCGCACCTGTGCTTCTGTATAACCGGTATTGAAAGACTTGGCCACGTAGCGATCGGCAAATTGTTCCCATGAATTGTATTGCAAGGCTCGGCTGTACTCAAAGACTTGCGTGCTCTCAAAATGAGGCACAGCGTGTACCTCAATTGCCTGTTGCGCCAGGGCCCTTACTTGAGATTCATCATGGAATAGCTTCATGACCTCGTTTAAGTCGCCACTGGCCACCGGCTCTATGATGTAGAGAAAGCCCTCTGGTTTTAGTATTCGCAAACACTCATTGAAAACGCTGGGATACAAATCATTGGGTACATGATGCAAAGAATACGAAAACACGATGCCATCGACTGCTTGGTTCTCGACCGGTATTTGATCAGCGCCCGTCTCTGCAAAGCCAACATTAGTAATGATTTTAGCCTGGCGGTTTTTTTCGGCCTGTATAGGGTCGGGGTCAATTGCTAACACATGCGCACCCCTTTCTGCGAGCGCTTTAGACAAGTGCATATCACCGCAGCCGGCATCAATGATAAATTGATCAGCAGGTTTAAGGCATTGATCCAAAACATCAAGATCGGTAGTGATGCCCAGTTGTTTAATGTTTTTTTGCATGGATACTAGCCAATACGTGAGGATTTTAACAAGTGCTTTATGTCTTTAAATAAAGGCTTGCTTAGCTGGTCTGGCGTGTATCGCATCATTAGGTTGCCTAACGGGTCGATAAGATATACAAGGTTCGATTTTGCCTCCATATCACTTTGCGCTTTGTTAACTTGATCTGTCAAACTGGCGATCGCGTCGGGACTACCACCAACGATGCGCAAGCCTACTTGTGCGGCGGTAAATTCGTCATCAAAAGCGGTAGAAAGATCAGTGAGCAAAACGCGTTGCACGCGGGCCATACGGTGGTTCAATGCAAGCCGGGTTTGCCGAATATCAATAAGCGCCTGCTTACAAGCATCCTCACACTGTGCTCCGGGCACATACATGATAGTCCACTTACCACGCACTTCATCAAGAACAAAGGGTTCGTCATTGCCTTGTTCCTGTAGTGCAAATTCGGTTAATGGCACAGCGGGGTCAATGAGTTCGCCACGTGATGTGCTGCCCCAACTGATTGCACCGGTTTGTACGACCTGAAACCAGATAGTGGCCAGCAACAATGGCAGAAAAAACAACGCAAAAATCCAGACAAGCTTTTTTCGCGAAGCCGATCGAGCTGCTTCATCGATGATAATTTCACCACTTGCATCTCGCAATGGTGTGTTTTGTTGCGATGATGAATTTTGTTGGGGAGTTGTACTCATTAAACCGGCTCTATCCGTTTGGTGTTATACACAATATATAAAATGCTCAGCGCCACAGCCATGGCATACCACTGAAAAGCATAACCATAATGCCTTGTTGGCCCGATTGCTGCCGCAGGTTCCCAGTTGGCCGTATACAGCGCAGCATTTTTTACCTGTGACATGTTTGATGGTGCGCTCGGTTGCATTTGCCCCTGAGCTTGTTGCGGTTGAACTTTTTGTTGCGGCTGAGCTTGTTGCGGCTGAACTTGTTGCGGCTGAATAAGGCCAGCCAATACTGGCTCACCCAGCGCAGCCTCAATGGCCTGATAATCAAAGTATTGTAACAAGCGAGGCCAGGATTCACTTTGCCCGTTTTCACTTTTCAGATTGTTGATCATCGATAAAGAATCACCACTCATCAATCCTTTTGATGGCCTGGAAAACAGACCAGTGTGCTTGAAATCCGAACTGGCGCTTATGTCGGTGATGTTTGTAACGATATCGGGCACATCCTCACGTGTCCGCCCTTGTGCAACCCAACCACGATTAACCAGCACAATACCGGCTTCCGTTTTCACTGGGGTGATCACCTCATAGCCCGCCTGGCCTTTATGCACCCGATTATCCCACAGGAACTGCCGAGTACTGTCGTAGTTTCCGGAAAATGTAACCAGTGTGTAAGCGTTTGCAGCTTCAGCCAAATCGCCAAGCTGCTGCGGCGCGACGGCCTCAGTGTTCAGTGATTGCTCGGCAGCGGTGAGTATGTCGATCTTCTGGGCTGCGCGCTTCATCTGCCAAGTGCCCAGAGCGAGAAGAGCCAACAGGAACACGCCATAAAGCGCCACAATCAGCGCACTCGGTTTATGTTCAAAATTGCCAACGCGCAAGATATCAGGCCCAGAGGGTTATATTTTCGGATGATACAGCTTGAGAGCGAAAAGCAGTGTTACTCTAATGCCTATGCTATTCGTCAAATTCATTGTACTGCTGTTACTGATATTCATTATCATCAGCTTGTTTTCAGGCTTGTACTTTCTGGTCAAAGATAAGGGCCAAACCAAGCGTACGGTCAATGCGCTAACGTTACGTATCGGGCTTTCGTTATTAACCATTGTCGTCGTGCTGATCGCTGCGGCAACCGGCGTGGTCGACTTTAACAAAAACCCGTCTTATAGCAGCAACACTGAAACACCAACCCGAACGACCAACTAGTCAGGCAGTTTTGATTTGCATGTGATGGGGTCAGGTCATGATGGGGTCAGGTCTTTGATTTTGAATCGATCGGCTAGCTTGGCGAACGCAAGTTTCAATGGAAACTTACGTTCGCCAAGCTAGCCGATCGATTCAAAATCAAAGACCTGACCCCATCATGACCCCGCCAAGCTAGCCGATCGATTCAAAATCAAAGACCTGACCCCCTTGCTGTGACCCCCTTGCTGGCTAGAACAGGTAGACGAAGATAAACAGGCCTAACCAGACCACGTCAACGAAGTGCCAATACCAGGCAGCGGCTTCGAAGGCAAAATGATTTTTTGATGTGAAGTGGCCTTTCATGCCTCGCATCATGACCACCAACAGCATAATGGCACCCATGGTGACGTGGAAGCCGTGGAAACCGGTCAGCATAAAGAATGTTGAGCCATAGATTCCACTGGTCATTTTTAAGTTCAGATGCGCATAGGCTTCGTAATACTCAAATGCCTGCAACCCAACAAAGAGAAAACCCAGGGCCACGGTGGCCGCTAACCAGCGAACCATTTTCTTGCGGTTATCTTCTTTAATGGCATGGTGGGCAATGGTGCAGGTAACACCACTGGTTAGCAACAACAGCGTGTTAATTAGCGGTAAACCGAACCAACCCATTGGGCTCCACTTACCCGCCATATCTGACGGTCCGTCGCTGGGCCACATGTAGTCATGACCAGCCCACAGAACGGCATTGGTAACGTCAGCTCCGCCACCACCCTCGCCTCCGAGCCAGGGACCCGAGAAGGTTCGCGCGTAAAACAGTGCGCCAAAGAAGGCACCAAAGAACATGACTTCGGAAAAAATAAACCACATCATGCACATGCGAAAAGAGGTATCAACCTGAGGACTGTAAGTTCCTGATTCGCTCTCTTTGATTACAGTGCCGAACCACCCGAACATCATGACAATCAGAATGATGCTGCCAGCAATGAGCATTTCACGGCCGAGGGCACGACCATTCAACAAATTGGCAAAGCCCATAAAAAAAACAAATAAGCCGATTGATCCGACGATAGGCCATCTGGCCTCATGCGGAACATAGTAGTCAGTAGCACCACTCATTGGGGTAGTCCTGTATGCAAAATAAGATTAAAAGAAACTGTAAAGCAAATACTCAATAAATACTCAATAAAGGGGACGGAGGGCCTTTTTTGATAATAAAAATATTAACCATAACTAACTTGTGGACAATATTAAATCCCTCCGTCCCCTTTAATTCTCAAGTCAAGTTTGATCTGGCGATTTAAAAAACGTATACGACAAGGTCACCCTGTCTACGTTAATGGGTAAATCCGGGTCAATAACAAATGTTAGCGGCATGTCTTTCGAACCCTTAGCCTCAAAAGCTTGCCGCGTGAAGCAAAAACACTCCGTTTTGTTAAAGTGTTTGGCTGCTGCCTGCGGTGTCACGCTTGGGGTGGCCTGCCCGACAACCGGTGTGTTCGACAAATTCTCTGCGTAGTAGCTGGTGTGGTAAAGCTCCCCCGGCTTGACGCGCATTTCGCCAACCATCGGTCTGAACTCCCAGGAACCACCCTGATTTATGCTAGCGACAAATTCGACTGTGACCAGCCTGTCGGATGCTGCTGCCGCGTTGGCCTCAGCCTCAGCCACGGTGACTCGACCGGTTTTACCATTTAGCCCGGTTACCTCACATATGATGTCGTATATCGGCACCATTAAATAGCCAAAGCCAAACATTGCCACAGCCAGCAACAGGCTTTTACCCGCTACCATACCGTGGCGTTTTAGTGAATGTGAGGAGGTATCTGACATTATCTAACTCAATCTATCCCACCTGACCACGTCCAAAGACCATCCAGACAATGCTCCCAAGATAAAGACACAGAGCAATAACGCCCAAAATTATTGGCATGCGATAACGCTGCCAAAAAGTGGGCGGCAATTGCTCGTTGTTGTCTGACATATATTCAACCACAGCGAAAACAGGGTCCGCTGTCTCTGTCGCGCGCGTTGATTGATTCACCGTTCTAGCGCGTTATTGTATTAGCATCAATCGGCGGAGCCACTTCAAATGTATGATATGGCGCTGGGGATGCGACAGTCCATTCCAGACCCCGCGCACCTTCCCATACTTCCGAAGTGGCCTCTTTACCACCTTTGATGCATTTAAGAATGATATAGACAAACAGTAGTTGCGAGAATCCAAAACCAAACGCACCAATGGTTGCGATGAAGTTCCAGTCTGCAAAGATGTTGTTGTAATCAGGTATGCGACGTGGCATACCGGCCAAGCCAACAAAGTGCATTGGGAAGAACAGCACGTTCACAAAAATAGTGGAAATCCAGAAGTGCAATTTGCCCAATTTCTCGTCGTACATATTACCGGTCCACTTTGGAATCCAGTAATAGGTGGCTGCCATCAGTGAATAAATAGCACCTGGCACCAGTACATAATGGAAGTGAGCTACGACGAAATAAGTATCGTGGTATTGGATGTCAGCCGGAGTGATAGCCAGCATTAATCCCGACAGACCGCCAATGGTAAACATGATGACAAATCCAATTGCAAACAACATCGGGGTTTCAAACGACATAGACCCGCGCCACATGGTAGCCACCCAGTTAAAAACTTTCACGCCAGTTGGCACCGATATCATCATGGTGGAAAACATAAAGAACAGCTCGCCTGCCAAAGGCATACCGGTGGTGAACATGTGGTGCGCCCAAACGATGAACGACAAGAACGCGATAGAGGCTGTTGCGTAAACCATTGAGTCATAGCCAAACAGAGGCTTTCGTGCAAACGTTGGAATAATCGAGGAAACAATACCAAATGCCGGCAATATCAATATGTAAACTTCAGGGTGACCGAAGAACCAGAAAATGTGCTGGAACATAACCGGGTCACCACCACCTGCTGCACTAAAGAAGCTGGTGCCGAAAAAGCGATCAGTCAAGAGCATGGTTACCGCACCAGCAAAAACCGGCATAGTGGCGATAAGCAGGTAAGCCGTGATTAACCAAGTCCATACAAACATTGGCATCTTCATCATGGTCATGCCAGGTGGACGCATGTTAAAGATGGTGGCCACGATGTTTATAGAACCCATGACTGACGATATGCCCAGGAAGTGAATGGCAAAAATAACAAACGCAAAACTATCACCCATCTGTAAAACCAGCGGTGGGTAAAGCGTCCAACCACCAGCCGGGCCACCACTGTCCATGAACAATGTGGAAAGCATGATGGTAAAAGCAAAAGGCATAATCCAGAACGACCAGTTGTTGAGTCGAGGCAAAGCCATATCCGGCGCCCCGATCATCATAGGGATCATCCAGTTGGCCAAGCCCACAAAGGCAGGCATTACTACACCAAATATCATGACAATGGCGTGCATCGTAGTCATCGAGTTGAAGAACATTGGGTCAACAAACTGCAGACCCGGAGAGCCCAGCTCAGCTCGAATAACAAGCGCCATGCCGCCACCGATGAAAAACATAATCAGCGAGAACCACAGATACAGAGTACCGATATCTTTATGGTTGGTTGTTGTGACCCAACGCATCAGACCGGGTGCCGGACCGTGATGGTGGTCGTCGTGTTCGTCATGCCCTGGATGGTCGTGGGCTTTGTCTGAGTAACTCATCAGTTAACTCCCTTAAGATTGTCTGGGGTCACGTCAAGCGCAGTCTGGCTCAGGCCTTGTCTCAACGAACGCATGTGCGAAGGTTGTAGCGTGTCACCAGTACCATTACCAAACGCATTGCGCTGGTAGGTTATAACAGCGGCAAGATCGACATCGCTAAGGCGACTGCCGAATGGCTGCATGGCAGAATTTGCTACACCGTGAATAACTGTCCTGACATGAGCATCGATGTCACCGGTAACCACGTCACTGCCGGCAATTGCCGGAAACATACCCGGTATACCCTGGCCTTCTTTTTGATGGCAGCTCATGCAATTCGCGTTGTATACCTGTGAGCCTGTTGCCAGTAATTCCTGTTGCGACCATTGTCGAATGGAATCCATATCCGCTGCGGCTGTTTTGGTTTGTTGCTCACCAACCCAAGTGTCAAACTCTTCTTGAGAAACAGCGTGGACGACAATGGGCATGAAACCATGGTCGCGACCACACAGCTCTGTGCACTTGCCACGATATACGCCGGGCGTGTCTATGCGTGCCCAGTTTTCGTTAATGAATCCTGGTATGGAATCTTTTTTAACAGCGAAATCTGGCACCCACCACGAATGGATAACATCAGCTGCCGTGTGCAAAAAGCGAATCTTGGTACCTACGGGGACAACCAAGGGGTTATCCACGTCTTTGAGATAATGTTCGAATTGCTCTGTATCAATACCAGAGTCGAGCTGACGCGCTACGTTGTGTGCAGGATTTAGCTGACTGTAAAAACTGATGTCTTCGTCAAGATACTCATACTGCCAACGCCATTGATACCCGGTGACTTTAATACTCATTTCAGAATCACTGAAGTCTTCCATTTCAATCAGCACTTTAGCAGCCGGTATCGCCATGACGATCAAAATCACCAACGGCACAATAGTCCAGGCAACCTCGATTGAGGTGCTCTCGTGAAAATCAGCAGGAACAGCACCTTTGGATTTACGGTGCTTGAACATGGAATAAAACATCACGGCAAAAACACCCGCACCGATGGCACAACACCAGTAAAAAATACGCATGTGCAAGGCGTGTACTTTGCCACTGATTTCGGTCACACCGACAGGCATGTTCAGTGCTCCCCAATCGGCCCAAGCCACTGACGGTAGTGCCAGCGCAAAGACAATCGGGAGCATCCAACGATAGACGCCAGATGTCATAGTCAAATCTCCAAAAAAACTTAAAAAATAAACTCAAAAACTTTGACCAGCCGTATTAGCTACGTCTGGTTCTAAAACTGTGCAACTCAACTCAGTAACTCAGACCAAGTAACTCAGACCAGGCAACTCAGACCAGGTGACTCACGCCAAGTAACGCAAACCAGGCAACGCTTACCTAGTGGTCGCTGCGATTCAGGGCCGAATCCAATTCGTTAAACAAAGTTTGTTTCTCATCACGGCCCAAACACTGGCCCAGCGCATACTGCTTGCCGTGCGCGCCGAGACTCAAGTGTCCAACTTCAAACGGGCTTTCCGGGCGGTGATACCGCAGCCGAGACCATCTGCGTGGCAAATCAACCGATGTATCGGGCGACTTGTAACCCCACTCAAGCTTGATCTTGTCCTCGTTAACCGTAATCACTTCCTTGCGACTCAAGCGGTGTAACGTCCAGTGCAAACAAAATACGATAAAAATAATTTCCGCACCGGCAAACGGAATGATCATCCAAAAACCAAACGCGGCCATGGCGATGGCAATGCCCAAGCACACGACGCCCAAACTGGCGGCAAGCCACATATTGGCTTTCCAGGACATCGACTGATTCGCCTGAACAATAAAGCGAGTCGTCCTGTCGACACCGTTCTGGACATTGATCATGGTGACATCATCGCAAACGTGAAGATTCTTGTTCCCAACCGGCGCACCTTTTACGTGCGCATACTTTACTGCGAACCCCTAACTATAGCGCAGCTTCGCCAATTCTCGCAGTTTTATCGGCAACTTTGCAGAACCACAAGTTTACTAAAAATTTGCAAGAAAAATGGCTTTTACAAACAGCTAATTCCACCAAGGCCTTATTTGCCTTGAAGCGACTGACGCAAACTATCCAGCGAAACCGAATACTCACCAGAGGTGTTATTCCGTTTGGGCTCTAATGAGCCTTTCCAGCCATGGCCATGCACCAGCTCCAGCGTCACCGGGAAACGACCCGCACCTGCGCGCTCTTTAAGTAAATTACGCACATTGGGCGACATCAGACCAGCCCGACGACCAAACGCCACGTTAGTTGCTCCAATTAGTCGCAATTCATCCTGCAATGCGTCAATGGATGGATAGTCGACCTGAATCTGTTCTCGATCAAGTACTGGTGCATCAAACCCTACGGCGAGCAACGCATCTCCGATTTTGTGCATATCTTCCAAACCAAATACGTGTAGAGCCGAGTCAATCTGTGCCCATACAGCCTGATACTCCTGCAGCGTGTCGGGGCCTGCCGAAGTGAACAGGAAGGCCGCATCGCTGGCCAGCACACGAAAAACTTCGGCGAAAACTTTTTGCGGGTCGTGACACCACGGAAGCAACAAATTCGATACCACCAGATCGAACTCACCGTCTTCGAAGGGTAATTCGTGGGGATCTCCGGATATGCATGAACGCGCGGTACTGCGCTTGGGCCACCAACGCCGTGGTGCTTTTTCAGTCACCCTTCCCGGGTCCAGTCCAATGATTTTCGCTTTACCGAAACGTTGCTCCAAGGCATTGAATTGATACCCGTTTCGGCAGCCAAGGTCGAGTATTCGGGTCGGTTCGATAGCTAACAAATCCAGTCGACTCATCATTCGCTCCGCCACATCCCGATACACCGCGTTGTGCAAATCAAATGCGCCATTGGCGTCAGTGAAATGCCGACTAATCGCTGGTATGCGCGCTGGTTGAATTGGAGATTGCATTAAGTTAGGCCCACAGCGCCAGATCTGCTTTAATAGTCACAGCAAAAACAGCAGACCATACCGTGTTTACAGCATCATTGTTCATTCCAGCCGTTCTCGCCAGCTCGATTGCGTATGCAGTAGGCTCGGTCTCGGCAGCCATTTTAATTTGTCGCTTGATGAATCTGCCCGACCCGCGCGAGTCCGGCTCGGGTAATCCTGGCGCAACTAACGTGTTACGGGTAGGCGGCAAATTGCCAGCGGGACTAACCTTGCTGGGTGATGCTCTCAAAGGGTTGCTACCAGTGGCCATTACCGGGCTTATTATTCCGCATCAGCCTACCGTCGCTCTGGTGGCCATGGCAGCGTTTCTAGGCCACTTATATCCCATGTTTTTCGATTTTCGAGGTGGCAAAGGTGTCGCAACCGCTCTGGGTGCTTTGTTCGGACTGAGCATGCAAATTGGCATTCTGGCCACGGTCACATGGCTGGTGATCTGTCTGGCTTTTCGCATTTCATCGTTGGCAGCGCTTATTACTTTCACTTTAGTACCACTGTATTTGTTAACCGGCGGGCATTCAGCTTTTGCTCTAGTGTACGTTGTAATTGCGGGCTTTCTGTATTACAGCCATCGTGAAAACATCAAACGCATTCTGGCAGGGACCGAGCCAAAGCTTGGAAAATCCTAAGCGCGCTTTGCACTCTTTCAACTTGCGCTCTTTCACGTTTTTTATGCGAACGTTATTTATGCGAACGTTGTCTATGCTAATGCTCTCGTTGCGAACGTTAAATTTGCAAACCTTATGCATGCACATATTCTTTAAGCGAACGCTGGTTCTGCTCTGTCTGCTACACCCGCTTGATGCGATCGCCTGTGAGGCCTACCCGCAAAACTCAATGGGCGAGCAATCGCTTTTTGTCGGTGCCATTCAAATTACAGTAGAAGACGTCTTTAACAACGCGCTGGCAACGGAAAATCTGGCTATTCACAGATTCGCCAATAAACTGCACATTGAATCCAAAAGAGAGCTGATTGAATCTCAACTGCTGTTCAAAACAGGCGACGTGTTTGATATCGATACGCTTGAGGAAACCGCTCGCAACCTGCGCAGTAATCGATACCTGAGAAGCGCCACTGTCACTCCTATACAAATTTGTGACAGGCTAGTGGACATTAACGTGGTCACGGGGGATAACTGGTCTTTGATACCCGGTTTTAGTTTTGCCCGCGCTGGTGGTGAAAACGAATACTCGTTTCAATTGTCCGAACTCAATTTACTGGGTTTGGGCAAGAGCCTTGAGATTGAGTTAATTCGTACACCCGAACGAGATCAGCGAGTACTGCTATACCACGACCCATTGCTGATGGGCACAAAAACTCAGTTCACCACCCAGCTACAGGATAATAGCGATGGGGAAGTACAGACTGTTGTACTCGAACAGCCGTTTTTTTCACTTGATACGCGCATGGCATGGCGAGTCAGCGCTGGCAATACGCAGTATTTGCAAGCGCTCTATGATGATGGCAGTTTATCCAACCAGCTCGCTATTGAGCGTCAATTTGTCTCTGTCGAATACGGATTTTCTGAAGGCAAACAAGGAAAAGTGTACCACGATAATAAGGTTAAGCAACACGTGCTTCGCTGGCGCATGGGCTGGGCCTACGAACTTCTGGGTCTGGGTGCAACCTTACGCTTTCCTGACAGTGCGCCTGAGCCAGAGCGCGTTTACAGCTACCCGTTTTTGCAGTTAAGCTTTTTGCGACCCACGTTTATCACGCAAACCAATCTGCAGTTAATGGAGTCTGTTGAAGACATTGCAATCGGGCATGCGTTGCGCGCTCGTATTGGCTTGGCCACAGAATCTTTCGGCAGTCACACCGATGCGATCGCGCTGGAAGCAGCTTATTCAAAAGGCTGGCAGCCCAGCGCACGCATACTGGGCTTGCTTAGGTCCAGCGCTACCGGTTTTGTTCAGGATGATCGCATTGAAGATGGTTTGGCTAACGTGAACTTACAGGGCTTTTATTTCGCGTCGCAAAAACTGCGCTCCTTTGTTGCTGCCAATTTCGTATCCAGTGCACGCCTGTTTGAACATAAACAAGTGGTGCTAGGTGGAGAGACCGGTTTGCGAGGCTACCCACTGCGCTTTCAAACTGGCGCTCGACGCGCACGCTTTACCGCAGAACAACGTTATTTTTTTGATTGGTATCCATTGCGACTGGTGCGGGTTGGTGCGGCAGCGTTTGCTGATATTGGTTCTGCCTGGGACAAAGGTGAAGACCCACAATGGTTGAAAGACGTCGGTTTTGGTTTACGTATCGTTAACACTCGACAGGCTGGCGCAAAAGTCATGCACATCGACTTTGCCTTCCCTTTGGATGAAACCGACAGAGTGGATAGCTTTCAATTGGTGGTGACGGCTAAAGCGCAGTTTTAGCCATCGCAGTTTTAGCCTTGGTATTTTTAGCCATAGCAGACGTCTCAGCTTGTCGCTACAGCAGGCAAGCTCTCCAAAGACCATCGCGGTTTGATGTCCACAGCCAACTCATCATGTTCACCACCTTGCAGGCGCAAGGCCCCCACCAAAGCGATCATGGCGCCGTTATCTGTGCAAAATTCCAGGCGAGGGTAAAACACCTGCCCACCCAACGTGCTGGTGATCTCTTTAGCTTGCTCGCGCAAACGCCGGTTAGCCCCTACGCCGCCGGAAATCACCAGGGTCTTCAAATTTTCCTGCTTTAAAGCGCGCTGACATTTGCCCAGTAAGGTATCGACAACCGCACACTCAAACGAGGCGGCCAAATCCGCTTTCTTCAACGATGCGTTATTGCGAAGTTCGGTTATCGCGGCAGTTTTTAATCCGCTGAAACTGAAATCGAGCCCCGGACGATTCATCATGGGTCGAGGCAGGCTCACCGCGTCAGCATTACCGTCCAGAGCCAGTTTTGCCAGGTGTGGCCCGCCCGGATAGGGCAAACCCAGGACTTTTGCTGTTTTGTCAAAAGCCTCACCCGCGGCATCATCGAGCGATTCGCCTAACACCCGATACTGCCCAACTCCATCAACACGCACCAGCAAGGTGTGCCCACCAGACACCAGCAGACAAACAAATGGAAAAGGCGGCACTTGCTCTTCCAACATAGGCGCTAACAAATGACCCTCCATGTGATGCACCCCAATTGCAGGGCAACCCATTGAAAATGCAAGGGAACGGGCCATTAACGCACCGGTCAGCAGTGCTCCGGCTAAACCCGGACCTGCGGTAAAAGCCACACCGTCTATTTGCTCCCGTTTCAGGCCCGCCTTATGCACTATTTGCTTGGTAAGCGGGACCAGGCGGCGAATGTGATCGCGCGATGCCAGCTCGGGAACAACCCCGCCGTAGAGAGCGTGCAGGTCTATTTGCGAGTGGATCTTGTGCGCCAGCAACCCACGATCAGTGTCGTAGAGCGCCACGCCAGTTTCGTCACAGGACGATTCGATGCCAAGAACAACCATGGTGATTGAGTTTACCTACCAGAACCCGCTATACTAGGGAGCTTTTCCACATTACGTTGATAGAGAATACGACTTAAATGCCTTCAGTACGAGTAAAAGAAAACGAGCCATTCGAGATGGCACTTCGCCGCTTCAAGCGTTCATGCGAAAAAGCTGGCGTACTTACAGAAACCCGTCGCCGTGAATTCTACGAGAAGCCAACAGCTGAGCGAAAGCGAAAAGCTGCGGCCGCTGTCAAGCGTCACCAGAAGAAGCTCTCAAAAGAAATCACTCGTCGCGTTCGCCCTTACTAAGCTTTCAATTTTCACTTGCCAGGCGAGTGCCTTAGCGAAAAAGCTTAATGGTAGAAATTGTAGTGGATGTAATTAATGAGCGATACCCGACACCGCATACTTGAAGATATCAAAGTTGCCATGAAAGCCGGTGATAAACCACGGCTTGCAACCTTGAGACTAATGTCTGCGGCGATCAAACAGATTGAAGTCGATCAACGCACCGAACTGGACGAGCCCGGCACTATTTCTGTGCTGGATAAAATGCTTAAGCAACGCCGCGAGTCTATCTCGCAATACCAGCAAGCAAAGCGAGATGATCTCATTGAAGTTGAACAGGCTGAGCTTGAACTAATTCAGGAATATATGCCTGAGGCATTGTCCGACGATGAAATTGCCAGCATTATTGATGATGCTGTTTCATCATCAGGAGCAAGTTCTATAAAAGACATGGGCAAAGTGATGGGAGTTGTCAAACCACTTTTGCAAGGTAAAGCCGATATGTCTGCTGTCAGTCAGATAATCAAACAACGCCTCAACGCTTGACCCACTAAAGTCTGCAATTTTAGTCGGGCTACGGCTGAATGACATTTGGCACTGACTTATTTGTAAACAAGCAAAGGGTTAGCCCCACCTTAGCAGGCCAGCATTACCTTGGCGGCGTACCAATCGTTAGCAGAGCACTAATCGATAGCAGAGCATAATAATGAGCAACAACAACTTCCAGTTTTTGGATGCACCGCGAAGAGACCCGGAAAAAACCGAAGTCGTCATTCGCATAAAAGACTTTAATGAAATATATGGTCAGTTTGATGCCGAAGAAGCGGCATCGCAAGCTGATCGGTGCCTGTCATGCGGCAACCCCTATTGCGAATGGAAATGCCCGGTTCATAACTACATTCCCAACTGGTTAAAACTTATTGCCGAGGGCAATTTGCTTGAAGCGGCCGAAATGTCTCATCGTACTAACTCGTTGCCGGAAATGTGTGGCCGGGTTTGTCCACAGGACCGCTTATGTGAAGGCGCTTGTACACTTAACGATGGATTTGGCGCCGTCAGCATTGGCTCCATAGAGAAATACATCACCGACGAAGCTTTAAAGCAAGGCTGGCGACCAGACATGTCTGGTGTTGTCGCGACTGGTCAAAAAGTTGCGATTGTGGGTGCAGGACCTGCCGGACTTGCCTGTGCGGATGTGCTCGCCAGACATGGTGTCAAACCGATCGTGTTCGATAAATACAACGAAATTGGCGGTTTACTGACATTTGGCATACCGCCGTTCAAGCTGGAAAAAGAAGTGGTGTTTACCCGCCGCGAAATACTTGAAGGCATGGGTGTTGAATTCAGGCTCAACACCAACATCGGCCAAGACATCACCTTTCAATCTTTACTAGACGAATACGATGCTGTGTTTTTAGGCATGGGTACCTATACATCGATGCGCGGTGGCTTTCCTGGTGAAGACCTGCCCGGTGTGCACGAAGCATTGCCATATTTAATTTCAAACGTTAATCATCAGTACCAATGGGATCCGCAAGCGGACAACTTTATTGACCTGAAAGGCAAACGAGTCGTTGTTCTCGGCGGCGGTGACACCGCCATGGACTGCAACCGAACCGCCATCAGACAAGGTGCTGAATCAGTGACCTGCGCATACCGTCGCGATGAAGCTAACATGCCAGGCTCACGACGCGAAGTAAAAAATGCCAAAGAAGAAGGCGTCACGTTTTTATGGAACAGGCAACCGGTGGAACTCGTCGACGGCAATGGCGCTGTGAAAGGGGTTCGCGTTGTCACCACGCAATTAGGTGAACCAGATGAGCGTGGTCGACGTATGCCTGAAGAGGTTCCGGGAACTGAAGAGTTTCTGGCGGCCGATGCGGTATTGATCGCTTTCGGTTTCAGACCAAATCCGGCAAGTTGGTTACGCGAATTTGATATCAGCACCGATGATCGCGGCTGCGTCATTGCACCAGAGATTGCACCAGAGCAAAGCCGGTTTATGCACCAGACCAACAACCCGCAGGTGTTTGCTGGTGGCGATATGGTTCGTGGCTCCGACTTGGTGGTCACTGCTGTTTTCGAAGGCCGTAACGCAGCTGAAGGTATTCTTGGTTACTTAAAAGCTAATGCAACCAACGCAGCCTAAGTGCAACCCAGGTGCGGCATAAGGTAAAAAGGGACAACATACTGCGATGAGCTCAGCACTCCAGAACGATTTATATTTACGTGCACTCATGCGCGAGCCCGTTGAACGAACCCCGGTTTGGGTTATGCGCCAAGCAGGACGCTACCTGCCTGAGTACCTCGCCGTTCGAAAACAGGCCGGTGATTTTATGACTTTGTGCAGCACGCCCGAGCTGGCTTGCGAGGTCACTTTGCAACCCATCGATCGTTTTAACCTTGATGCCGCCATTTTGTTTTCCGACATTCTTACCATTCCCGATGCGATGGGCTTGGGGCTGCATTTTGTCGCAGGTGAAGGCCCAAAATTTTCTAAGCCAGTTAGAAGTCGCAGTGATATTGATAAATTGCCTGATCTTGATGCAGATACTGACCTTCGGTACGTCTTGGACGCGGTGAGCTTAATCAGAAAAGAACTCAATGGTCGTGTACCGCTTATAGGGTTTTCCGGCAGCCCGTGGACTTTAGCCACTTACATGGTTGAAGGTAGCGGAACCAAAGATTTTTCCAAAGTAAAAGGCTTGTTGTATAGCGACACTGATGCCATGCACGCGTTGCTCGAAAAAAATGCGACTGCGGTGACCAACTATTTAAATGCCCAAGTGGCATCAGGCGCGCAGGCACTCATGATATTCGACACTTGGGGTGGTGTGCTTTCACCAGATTGCTACCGCGAATTTTCACTGCACTACATGCAAAAAATAGTAGATGGTTTAACACGCGAGGCCGATGGCCGACGTGTTCCGGTTGTACTGTTTACCAAAAACGGCGGACGCTGGTTATCAGACATGGCAGACACAGGTTGTGATGGGTTGGGCGTAGACTGGACAATCGATTTGGCGGATGCCAAAGCAGCCGTCAACGGGCGCGTAGCACTGCAGGGCAATCTTGACCCATCCGTATTGTATGGCAGTCATGAGCGCATTCGCCTTGAAGTAAAAAAAGTACTCGACAGCGTCGGAACTGACCCTGGCCATGTGTTCAATCTGGGTCACGGCATACATCAATTCGTTAACCCTGAAAACCTTGGCGTTATGGTGGAAGCCGTAAGAGAATTCAGCACCCGAGATTGACCGCCCCTTGTAAAAGCATTACCCCATCAGCGTTGCGACAACGCACTTAATCCCAGAGCGGCAGGGTTCCGCCACCGACGACACTTTGGTAATTGCGACCTCACAGAGGCAAATACCTTAAAAGCCATTTAAACCTGACCAGGGACTGTGGTACTTTTCGCCCAAGGCGTGACAACACCGGGGCACCATCTTGTATCCATCCGCAACCCATAACAACCCAACCAATGCTTCGGGTGATAGCGCCATTAACGAACTGCTTTCTTCGGTTGCCGTTCCATTTGATCAAGCGCACGCCATGCCACCCAGCGTGTATAAGTCAGAACGCTTCTTACAAGCCGAAATTAATTCTGTGTTTGGACAAGACTGGTTTTGTGCCGGACGCGCCTCTTCCATCAGCGAACCAGGCGAATACCTGACGCTGGAATTAGCTGGCCAACCCATCATGGTTGTTCGTGAAAAAACCGGCGAACTCAAAGCCCAATCCAACGTTTGCCTGCACCGCATGTCCACTTTGCTTGAAGGCCGAGGAAAAACCAATACGATTGTTTGCCCATACCATGCGTGGACTTACGAACTCAATGGCCAGCTACGCGGTGCGCCAGCCATGGGTGAAAACAAATCGTTTTGCAAAAAAGACATGCAACTACCGACAGTCCGATGCGAACAATGGCTGGGTTGGATCATGGTGACGTTGAAAAAGGATGCACCTGATGTGACCTCTGAGTTATCCGAAGTATCAGACATGGTCGACGACTATGACATGACCAACTACCGAGAAACATTTTTCGAAACACATCTGTGGGACACCAATTGGAAGGTGTTGGCTGAAAACTTTATGGAAAGCTATCACCTGCCAGTGTGCCATCGCGGCACCATCGGGACACTTTCAAAACTGGAAGACATGGTCTGTCCACCGGGACGCAAAGCTTTTAATTACCACACGATATTAAAAGACGAAAGCTTGAAAATTGCCATGGCGCACCCAAACAACACACGCATGGAAGGCGAGCGTCGCCGTACTACCTATTTGTTGGCTATTTATCCAAGCTTACTCATTACGCTAACACCCGGCTACTTTTGGTACTTGTCATTACACCCGGAAGGGGTCGGTAAAGTTCGGATTATGTTTGGGGGCGGCATGTCTGAAGATTACGCCGACGACAAAGAGGCCCAACGGCATTTCCTTGAATTAAAAAAATTGCTTGACGACGTTAACATCGAAGACCGCGGATGCACAGAAAAGGTGTACAAAGGTTTGTGCTCAGAGTTTGCCAGGCCCGGTCCGCTCTCTCATCTGGAGCGCCCAAATTATGATTTTGCCCATTATCTGGCGTCCAGAGTAGCACCGGCAAATCGACTGGAGTCCGTATGAACTTACCAATAGACACACATTCGGCCTTGAAAGAACTTCGCGAACACGAAAGCCTGATTCCTCGAACCATGCCGCCGTCTTTTTATAAAGACGCTGACATGCTCCCAACAGAAACAGAAGAGCTATTTATTAATGGCTGGGTTTGCGTAGGACGCGCAGATGAGGTTCCCGAGCCCGGTGACTATTACACGCTAGAGATGTTTTCAGAACCATTAATTGTTGCACGTAATCAGGATGGACAAGTCTCGGTGCTGTCTAATGTTTGCAGACACCGTGGCAGTCAATTACTCAGCGGCAGAGGTCATAGCAAGCGATTCACTTGCCCGTATCATCGTTGGTCTTACGATCTTGATGGCAAACTACTATCGGCACCACTGGTTGATAAATCTGAGGGCTTTGATAAAAAGCAATGCAAACTACCCAATTTCAAGATTCACGAATGGTGGGGCTGGATATTCGTTAACTTGAGTGGCACAGCTGATTCATTCGAATCACAAATTATCGGACTCGACAGCTATATACAAAACTATCACCCAGAAGAAATGCGCAGCGTTGGTGCGGAATCCGAAGACTGGCCACTGAACTGGAAATGCTTAGCTGAAAACTTTATGGAGGGCTACCACATTACCCCGGTGCATCGCGACACGCTGCACCCAATGACCCCCACTCGATTATGCGAAAAAATCCCGGCAGGCGTTGGGTACACAGGTTATCGGGCGCATTACAACAATTCGTTTCAAGGTCGCTCGCAAGTACATCCTGATATGACTGAACAAGAACGCGCTTTATCAATGATGGTATGGGTCTACCCTGGTTTTGTCGCAGCGGTATCCCCGAACTCTGCGGTGTACATGAGCATAACGCCCACCGGCCCGGTTGATTTACAAACAAGATGGGATGTTATTGCTCGCGAAGAGGTATTCGAAGATGGTGAGGCTGAAGAACGTAAAGAGTTTGCTCGCTCATTCAACCTTGAAGATCGTGAGCGCTTACTGGATGTTCAAAAAGGCTTATCATCACGCTTTGCAACCAGAGGGCATTTAGCACCACCAGACTTTGAGGGGACAGTCTGGGATTTTTATCATTACATGGCTAAAAAGCTGGCAGGCAAAGACTCTGCCTGAGCGAATAGGTTAGTGACCGATAAAATTCAGCATTTGCTCACGAAAAAAACAATCGCCACACTAACGGCAGCAATACAGCCGTCGCCAGCGCATTCAAACCCATTGCAAGCCCCGCAAAGGCACCCGCTGTTTCATTGATTTGTAACGCTCTTGCTGTCCCGATACCATGGCTCGCCACACCCATCGCCAACCCTCTGGCTGACCAGTCAGTGATTTTCAGAACATTAAGCACCACCGGCCCCAGCATTGCTCCGCATATGCCGGTAAGTATCACGAATACAGCTGTCAGAGACGGTAAACCACCCAACTTTTCCGATACTCCCATAGCCACCGGGGCCGTTATTGACTTGGGAGCTAGCGATATAACTGAAATGGTTTGAGCGCCCGTGACCCAGGCAATAGCCACAGCACTTAAAATAGCAGCACAGGATCCGAACAACACACTCACTACAATGGCAATTGCTGATTTTTTTACACGTTCAAATTGTCTGTACAGCGGGATTGCCAATGCAACAGTCGCAGGCCCAAGTAAAAAGTGAACAAATTGTGCACCTTCAAAATAGGTTTGATAACTGGTGTCGGTTATGACCAACAACCCAACCAGCAACACCACACTGATTAACACAGGGTTTGCCAGCGGGTTGAGTTTCAATTTACGAAATATCGTATTTGCTCCAACAAAAGCCACCAAGGTAAGCGTCAGATGCAGCAACGGACTACTGCTAAGGTAAACCCAGGTTTCCTGTAGATTATTCATTGGCGGGAATCACTACCGGACTGCCCGGACTCACTTTGGCCACGATTGAACCAGACCATTAACAACGCCGTAACAGCAATGGTCACCAGTGTGCTAAGCACCAACGCGATTGACAGCGGTATCAGCTCATTACCCAGCAGATCAAAATGCAACATGACTCCAACCCCTGCCGGTACAAACAACAAAGACAGATTGTTTAACAAAGAGTCAGATAGTTGTGCTAAAGGTTCTGGTACACCACCTTTAACCAGCAAATAGGCAAGCAATAAAACCATACCCGCGACCGGGCCTGGCAACGGCGCATTCAATGCTGACACAGCCAATTCACCAAGCAGCTGACAGCATAAGATAAGTGTGAGGTATTCAATCATGGTATGACCTGCAGGTAAATTGAAATCAAAGGTTCTTTTATCGATTCTCTCAAGCTGAAGAACCTTGGCGATGCTAGCAAGTAAGTGTATGAACCTCTATCAAGCACAAAAAAATTCTCCACGTGGAGAATTTTTGTAAGTTTAGTGCTTACCTACTGCGTTAATGCTTATCGATGCTGATCAATCATGATTTGATTGCCGTCCGGATCACTCAAGACAATACTGGCAGGGCCGGTACTGTTTTCATCTATGCGGGTATCGATAGTAACGCCCTGCTTTTCAAGCTGAGTTTGAATTTCACGCACATCAGTAAAAGTGTTCGTTTCAGACGCGCTCTGATCCCAACCCGGATTAAAGGTCAATATGTTCTTTTCAAACATACCCTGAAATAATCCAATGATGTGATCACCGTTTTTCATGATGAGCCAGTTTTGCTCCACATCACCACCGAAATGGGTGAACCCAAGCTTCTCATAGAACTTAGCTGAAACATTAAGATCTTTAACTGTCAGGCTCACAGAAAATGCGCCTAAATCCATAGCTATCTCCTTTTAAGTACCACACAACATGCTAAGAACTTCAGTTTAAATGAAGATCCTTAATTCTTCCTCATTTTTGGAGGAAGAACAGCGTTAAGGAGGTACATCCGAAAGACGGTTACGATGAAATCAGCTGGGACGAAAATGCCGAACTGATCTGGTGACCAGACCTAAAACAAAGCAACACCGTACTGTGTCGCTTGTTTTTTTTAAAAGCGGATACTTTATCCGCCCTAAAACAACCCGTCTACTTCCTTCTTTTTCTGGCTTCTGGACTTGTTGACGGCAGGCGCACTCGCCTCCTGACCTGAAGAGCTGACTGAGCTTTGAGATGTTGCCGTATTTTGAGCAACACCCTCTGGCAAAGCCCCATCAAAAAAGTATTCGAGCATACTACCTTCACCACTCGAGCGTTCGCCAGTTCGCCTGTCTATGCGGACCGTTTGCAACCCGGCAGGTGTTATGAACTCATCCTCTGGAATACCATCCAGCGCTTTATCCATGAATTCGGTCCACATTGGCAATGCAGCAATACCGCCTGCTTCTCTTTTGCCCAACGGGTCAAGACCATCTGAACCTACCCACGCCGATGCGACAACACGCGAGTTAAAGCCTGCGAACCAGGCGTCCAGTTGATTATTGGTTGTGCCGGTTTTGCCGGCAAGGTCTTTACGACCCAGCGCCTCACCTGCTCGACGACCGGTACCACGGCTGACTACTTCACGCATCATACTGCTCATGACGTAGGCATTACGCGCATCGATCACTCTTGGAGCATTAACCACATCCAGCTCTGCCAGCTCGGCAACGATCGCTTCTTGCTCAGATGAGCGTTCTGCCGTCTCTGCAGAAGAGTCTGCTGATGAGTCTGCTGATGAGTCGGCAGAAGAGTCTGTTGAAGAGCCTTCAGTAGAGCCTGCGGAGGTGTCTGAGGCAGAATCAGTGGCCACGTCATTCTCAGTTGATTCCTCGGCATCAGTAATGGCTTCAACCTCGGCCAGCAACTCATATTTGGCATCCAATGGACAATCGGCACACAACACAACTTTGGGCGCGGTGTAAAGCACCTCTCCCCGAGGGTCTTCAATACGATGAATAAAATGTGAGGGTACTTTGTAACCACCGTTTGCAAAAATCGCAAAAGCAGACGTAAGCTCCATCGGTGTGACCGACGCATTACCCAATGCCAAAGACAGATCTTCAGGTAGATTTTTTGATTTAAACCCAAATCGCTGAGCATGATCAATGGCTACTGGTACACCCATTTCGCGTAGAACCCGTACGGCAACCAGATTACTTGATTTAACCAAGGCTTCACGCAAGCGAGTGGGTCCGGTAAAACGGCCATTGTAGTTTTGCGGTCGCCACTCACCTTCTAAAGCCGCATCATGAAAAACAACCGGCGCATCGTTATAGATGGTGGCAGCCGTATCGCCAAGCTCAAGAGCAGCTGAATAAAGGAATGGCTTGATCGTCGAACCAGGCTGTCGCCGAGCTTGAGTGACTCGATTAAACTTGCTGCGGAAATAATCGAAACCACCTACCAGGGCCAGCACTTTACCCGACAAAGGCTCGATGGCGATAAAAGCCCCCTCTATTTGAGGTTCTTGCACCATACTGGCGGTGCCATCGGCTAACAATTGCAGGTGCACCACATCGCCAACAGCAAGCACTTCAGTGACTCTGGTAATTTTGTCGCCACGTTCATCAGTGCTCAATCGTTCACGCGCCCATTCGATGTCTTCAAAAGGCAAGGTGTATTGATCACCATTACCCACGACCAGCGTTGCGCTGGTGTCATCCACATTGATCACCGCAGCCGGATGCATACCACCCCGATTAGAGTATTCTTTCAGGACTTTTTCCAGTGTTTCAGGGTCTTCCAGAGTAGCGGTCTCAACAACACCGATAGCCCCTGTAAAGCCATGTCGTCGTTCGTAATTGAACAATGCGTTGCGCAAAGCATCATTTGCTGCGTTCTGTGTGTCAGAGCGAATCGTGGTGTAAACATTAAACCCGGCAGTCGACCACTTATCGCCATACAGTTGCTGTATACGTTTACGAACCATTTCGCCCACGTAGTTGGCTTCGGCTTCAGGCCTGGAATAGTGCAAGGCTGCACTAACCGGCAGTGCTTTGGTTTCGGTAAATTCTTTATCGCTGATCATGTCGAGCTCGTTGAGTCGACGTAATACATAATCGCGACGCAGCAATGCGCGTTCTGGATTAACAATAGGATTGTATCGAGATGGTGCTTTTGGCAAACCTGCCAACATGGCAGCTTCAGCTAATTCCAGATCGCCAATTTTTTTACCGTAATAAACTTTTGACGCCGCAGCAAACCCATACGAACGATTACCCAGATAAATTTTATTGATGTAAAGCTCAAGGATTTCGTCTTTTTCGAGCTCGGATTCAATTTTGAACGACAGAAATATCTCTTTAATTTTTCTGACATAGGTTTTATCTCTGGTCAAAAAGAAGTTTCTGGCCACCTGCATGGTGATGGTGCTACCGCCAGGCCCCTTCTCACCTGTTTTAAGTATGTGCAAGACAGCTCGCACCAAGCCCTGATAGTCAACACCGGGGTGTTTATAAAAGCGCGCATCCTCTGCAGCGATGATCGCGTTCTTTAAATCTTGTGGCACCTGCGCAATCTGGACCGGTTCTCGCCTCTTTTCTCCGTATTCAGCAATTAATAAGGCGTCTTCTGTATAGATGCGCAGTGGCATTTGCAATTGCACTTCGCGAAGCACATTGACGTCCGGAAGCTCTGGCTTGATTTTGAAATAGAGCAAGCCAACGCCGATGGCACACAAAATTCCAAAGGTAATGCCTGATATGGCAAGCCATTTGAATACAGAAACCCACAAGCTGCGCTTTTTGCGTCGCGTTGTGCGGACAGAAGACGTCCGTCTGCGTCGTCGGTGTGTAGATGAATGAGGCATACAAACGGTTAAATCGTTACGTAACAACGAATTATACCAACTGAATGCCCGTTCACAGGTAAATCTTCACCGTGGTTTGCGAACTGGACACATATGCCAGAAATCTGGCACTAGGGTCAAATCAGCCCTTTTGCTCAGCGAAACAGTTACTGAACGGAGGATATACGCCCAAGCCATTGTTACAGAAAGAAATAATCTCTTTTCGTAACTCAGGATTTTAAAAGCTTAAGGCGCTAAACACGACATGGCACTCAAAATAGCATCAAGAAACTCCGGACTGATCGGGCTCGATATTACAGCCACATCAGTGAAGCTCCTAGAGCTGAAGCCGACAAAAAAGGGCTACAAGGCGGTGAGTTACACCGTTGAACCCCTGCCGGCTAATGCTGTAACGGAAAAAAATTTACAAGACGTGGAAGCCGTTGGTGACGCTATTCGACGCGCCGTTAAGCGCTCCGGTACTCGCACCAAGAACGCTGCAGTCGCCGTACCCAGTGCGATGGTCATCACCAAAGTTATCCAGATGCCTGATGACCTGAAGCCACACGAAATGGATGCACAAATTCAGCTCGAGGCAGATCAATACATTCCTTATGCACTCGAAGAAGTTAATCTTGATTTCCACATCATTGGCCCTTCTGAAGAAGCCAACGGCATGGTTGATGTGCTACTCGCAGCCTCTCGCAGTGAGAACGTTGAAGACAGAACAGCGGCTGCTGAGATCGGCGGGCTGAACGTCAAGATCGTTGACGTTGAACCGTACACCATGGAAGGCGCTTTTCAATTAATCAAACACCAAGTACCAGACGAAGGGATGGAACAAACAGTTGCCATTCTCGACGTTGGTGCAAGCATGACCAGCCTTTGCGTATTACGCGATCAAAGCTTGATCTACACACGCGAGCAACCTTTCGGCGGTAAGCAACTCACTGAAGAAATCATGCGTCGCTATGGTTTGTCTTATGAAGATGCTGGTCGCGTGAAACGAGTCGGTGGCTTACCAGACAACTATGAGCCTGAAGTGCTGGCACCATTTAGAGATCTGATGGTTCAGCAAGCAAACCGCTTTCTGCAATTCTTTTTCTCTGCTGATAAAAACGACTACGTTGACCAAATTGTGCTGGCTGGTGGTTGTACCGGCATACCAGGTGTTGCTGAGCTTATAGAAGAACGTATCGGCACACCAACCATTATCGCCGACCCGTTTTGCGAGATGAGCATTGGCTCTGATATACCAGCACAACGACTAAGGGACGATGGCCCCGCAATGATGATTGCAGCCGGCCTGGCCATGCGAGGAGCTAACTAATGACCAAAATTAACCTGTTGCCGTGGCGTGAAACGCACCGGCAGGAAAAAAACAAAGAGTTCTATGTTGTATTAGGCCTGTGCGCAGCGCTTGCTGCTGGTGCTGGTTGGGGCGGTTTGCAATTCGCTGCGGACAAAGTGGGCTTTCAGGAAAAGCGTAACGCTCGACTTACCACTGAAATTGACCTTCTGCAAGAAGAACTGGCCGCAATCAAAGAACTGGAAAACACAAAAGCCAACTTGCTGGCCCGCATGGAAATTATCCAACAACTACAGGGACAGCGACCACAAATTGTTCACACGTTCCACGAAGTAGCCACACGGCTTCCAGATGGCGTCTTTTTGACATCAATGAAGCAAGTTGGCAACAAGAAGCTGGTTGTTGAAGGTCGCGCCGAATCCAATGCGCGAGTCTCTGCACTCATGCGACGCATGGACAGAAGCGATTATTTCGAAAACCCGACACTCGATGTTATTCAAGCTGAGAAAGATAATGGCATCAGCACATTTAAGTTGAGTGTTAATCAATTAGCACCTAAAGCAGAGAGCGAATCGGAGGCTGACAATGGCATTTAGTGATGCATTTAACGACATGAAGTCTATCGATGGAGAAGACTTCAAACGTCTGGGCACAAGCCCAATCATTCTACGCATTCTGCTGGTTTTGGGAATTATGGGTGCCGTATTGTTCGCGTCTTACTGGTTTTTGATTAAACCCAAGTTCGCAGAGCTTGAAGTCGTCAGAGCCAAAGAACAAACACTGCGCGACACGTTTGATAGTGAACAGTCAAAAGCGGCCAACCGGGCAGCCTATGTTGAACAGCTGGAAGAAATGAAGAAGACCTTTAACGTCATGCTTCGACAACTTCCAAACAAAACTGACATTGAAAGTTTACTGGTTGATTTATCGCAAACCAGTGTGGCCAGTGGACTGGATGTTCAGTACTTCAAACCTGAAACCGAAGTACCTAAAGAATTCTATGCAGAGTATCCGATAAAAATTAGCGTAACTGGTCAGTATCATGAGTTCGGTAAATTTATCAGCGGCCTTGCAGCCCTGCCGCGCATCGTTACGCTAAGCAATATAGATATTGCTGAATTGCGTGCAACTCGCGGCAGCTCAGAAGAAGAAAACACAAATGGCGGCACTAAATTGAAGATGGATTTAGTGGCCACTACCTATCGATATCTTGAGGAGGAATAAGCACAATGCAACGCTTTAAACACATCGTGCTACTCAGCATGGCAACACTGCTCAGCGGTTGTGGCGGCGATATGTCTGATCTTGAACGTTTCATAGATGAGACTAAAACGCGCCATATCGGCAAGGTAGATCCGCTACCAGAATTTCCGCCGTACCAGACGTTCACGTACGCCGCGAATGATATTCGTGACCCGTTTACGGCACAAACTGCACTGGGTTCTTCACCAATTGCACAGGTCGAATACAACGGTCCGCGACCTGAGGCAACCAGAAGAAAAGAAGTTTTGGAATCATTTCCAATCGACTCTTTGAAAATGGTCGGCTTATTGCAGCAACAATCACAAACCTGGGGTCTGGTACGTGATCCGGATGGCACTATCCATCGCGTTCAGCCAGGCAACTACGCTGGCACAAACCATGGAAAAATTGTCAGTGTTAAAGAAACCAAGATTGATATCGTTGAGCTTGTTCCCGACGGTCTCAGTGGGTGGGTCAACCGTGAGGCGCAACTCGCGATGTCCGATGACTAGTTATAAATGGAGACTAAGGGTGAATAACCAAGAACGCATAAATAGAGCAGTTCGTGCAGCAGGTATTGCCCTGTTAGCCACTGCAGCGTTAGCTGTACAGCAAGTTCATGCTGCAGGAAACGCACTGTTGGACATCAGCCACACGACACTTGCCGGAAATAAGCAACAGCTGGCATTTACGTTGAGTGGTCCGGCTGGTGATCCGAAGGCTTTTACAATCGATAACCCTGCCCGTATCGCACTCGACTTGCCTGACACAGAAAATCGATTGGAAGATCGAAACTTACGCGTCAGTGCAGGCTTATTGCAAAACGTGACAACAGTGGAAGCTGGAGGCAGAACTCGTGTGGTTATTAACCTTGCGTCAATGACTCCCTACTCTACGGCAGTACGAGGAAATCAACTGTTCGTGACACTAGACTCCGATTCTGAAGGCGCAGGCCTGGACGACAATCAGTCAATATTGGCTGCAGTTCAGGAAGACGAGCTTAAAGCAACTTTTAAGGAGCAAGGTCATTCAATCAACTCTATCGACTTTCGTCGTGGTCCATTGGGCGAAGGTCGTGTTATGTTCGACCTGTCCAGCGCTGGTGTCATCACTGACATGCGTGAAGAAGGTGGACGAGTGGTTATTGAGTTCCCGGATACACAGCTTGCAGCCAATTTGCAAAAGCGTCTCGATGTAATGGATTTTGGTACACCTATCCAGTACATCGATGCTATTTCAAACAAGCGTGGTACTCGTGTCATCGTGCAGCCAGCCACACAAGAATTTGAACAACTGGCTTATCAGTCTGACAACATGTTTACTGTTGAACTAAAGCCAATGAGCAAAGAAGACATTGAGCAAAACCGCAAAGCCAAGTTCGGCTACGTTGGAGAAAAACTGTCTCTTAACTTCCAGGACATTGAAGTTCGATCGGTGTTACAGCTGTTGGCTGACTTTACTGACCTGAACATTGTGGTTAGTGATTCAGTACAGGGCAAATTGACACTACGACTCAAAAATACACCCTGGGACCAGGCTCTGGATATTATCCTTCAATCAAAAGCATTGGGTAAGCGACAAGCGGGCAACGTTATCATGATCGCCCCTGCTGAAGAGATCGCAAATCGTGAGCGAATTGAACTCGAAGGCATGAAGCAGAAAACTGAGCTTGCACCGATTCGTACTGAGTTCTTTCAGGCAAACTATGCAAAAGCATCTGAGCTGGCGGAACTATTACAATCAGCTTCTGGCGGCCTGCTCTCTGAACGAGGGGCGGTAACTGTTGATGATCGTACTAATACTTTGCTAATCAGTGATACGGCTGACCAACTCGCAGAGATCAGATCATTGGTACACCGACTGGACGTTCCAATTCGTCAAGTACTAATCGAATCGCGCATCGTTATTGCCTCTGATGACTTCAACAGAGACATTGGTGTTCGTTGGGGCTTGAATAGAAACACAGCCGGTGTAATTGATAATAGCGACGGTCCAACTCAGGAAGGCTTCGCTCTATCGGGTAGCTCTAACGGTCTTGCTAACCTGCTTAATGGCGCTGATCTGGATTCAAGCCGGTTCAACGTTAACCTGCCAAGTAACAACGCTGCAGGCTCGCTGGCAGTTGCGCTTGCAAAACTACCGTTCGGCACTTTACTTGAGCTGGAGTTATCAGCGATGCAAGCTGAGGGCAAGGGCGAGGTTATCTCAAGCCCACGTGTTATCACTGCTAACCAGCATGAAGCGCATATCGAACAAGGTGTTGAAATTCCTTACCTTGAAGCATCTTCAAGTGGTGCAACATCAGTATCATTTCGAAAAGCGGTGTTGGGTTTGACTGTAACACCTCAAATCACTCCGGATGATCGTATTGTGATGGACCTGCAAATCAACAAAGATACTGTTGGTGAGATATTCAGTTCTGGTAACGTCAGCGTACCCAGTATTGATACTCGCGAAGTTGCAACGCAGGTGCTCGTCAACAATGGCGAAACAGTTGTACTAGGTGGTGTGTATGAGCAAAACTTGCTTGAAGCAGTAGACATGGTCCCCTTCTTCGGCAAACTGCCATTGATTGGACGATTCTTCCAGCACACCATTCATCAGGATGACAAAACTGAATTGCTGGTTTTCGTTACACCGAAGATCATCAAAGACAACGTTTCTCTGAGTTACTAAGTTTAGTCACTTAGCAGAGTTACTAAAGAACTGCTTGGTCTGCCAGGCGGTAGTACAAAGGCCTCCCGTCGCAAGATGGGGGGCCTTTTTTTGTAGCTTACGGTATAGTGAATACAAATTACTTACAGACACTCTGGCATGGCCAGTATTTTTCTCATCGGACCCATGGGCGCTGGCAAAAGCACGGTTGGCCGCGCACTGTCAAATAAACTGAGCTACGATTTTTACGATAGTGATCGCGAAATCGAAGCACGTTGTGGCGTCGATATTCCTACTATTTTCGAGTACGAAGGTGAAGTTGGCTTTCGCGATCGTGAAGCTGCCATGATCGACGAACTCACTGCCCTGCCCAAAACAGTAGTCGCAACCGGTGGCGGTGCCATTTTGCGTGATGCCAACAGAACCTGCCTGCGCAATCGAGGACACGTGGTCTTGCTGTCCGTAGAACTCAAAGAACAACTCAGACGCATTGGCTTTGATACCAGACGCCCCCTGCTCCACACCGATGACCCGGAAGCGCGGCTACGTTCGTTAATGGAAGAGCGAGCTCCTATTTATCAAGAACTGGCACACGTTGAAATAGCAACCGACGCAAGACGCATGCATCACGTGGTAACTAAAATATTTAGACACCTAAAATCCAAAGGGCTGGTCCCTGCATGATTAGCCTGCATAACTTTCCCTGCATAATTAGCTTGCATAATTAGCTTGCATAACCAGCCTGCATAACCAGCCCCGCCGAACAAGGCCTGCACTTAATGACAACCCATACCGTTGATATCGACTTAGGTTCTCGCAGCTACCCAATCCTGATTGGTGACAATTTGCTGGAACAAGCCGGACTCATAAACGCTCAGGTGAGTGGCAAAGTCATGGTGGTGACAAACGAAATTGTCGCGCCTCTGTATTTACAAAAAGTACTTGATGCCCTGGGCAACACGCCCAAGTCAAGCGTCGTGCTACCCGATGGCGAGGCATTCAAGAACGTTGAAACACTTGATGCAATTTACGAGGGTTTGCTCAGTGAAGGGTTCGATCGCGGCTGCACCATCATCGCCCTTGGCGGTGGCGTCATTGGAGACATGGCAGGATTTGCAGCGGCGAGCTATCAGCGCGGTGTTAAATTCATCCAGATACCCACAACTTTACTGGCTCAAGTGGACAGCTCTGTCGGTGGCAAAACCGCTGTCAATCACCGCCTAGGCAAAAACATGATTGGTGCGTTTCATCAACCAGTGGCGGTGTTCGCCGATATGAGTGTGCTTGGCACCCTGCCCGATCGCGAATTCAAAGCCGGGTTAGCAGAAATTATCAAGTACGGCTTTATCATAGATCAAGCTTTTTTCGAGTGGCTCGAAAACAATATGGAGCAGCTGCTTGCACGAGACTCCAGGGCTATTGCCTTCGCCGTTAAACGTTCATGCGAAATAAAAGCCGATGTGGTTGCTGCAGACGAATTCGAGCGCGGCCAACGCGCGCTGCTGAACTTTGGCCACACCTTCGGTCACGCTATCGAGGCCGGTATGGGGTATGGCAATTGGTTACACGGAGAGGCCATTAGCGCTGGCATGGTCATGGCGCTGGATATGTCACATCGTTGTGGGTTGATTGAACAAACTGGGTTGATTGAACAAAATGTTTGTCAAAGGGGAACCGCACTGCTCCAGAGTGCAGGCCTGCCCATTGCGCCTCCGGCACAGATTAGCAAGTCGACGTTCTTGCAGTACATGTTGCGTGACAAAAAGGTTATTGATGGCTCGCTGCGACTGATTCTACTCAGGTCTATCGGTGAGGCGGTTGTCAGCGATGATTTCGACCCTGAAATGCTGCATGCGACTTTGGAACACTTTGCTTCTTAGCACGGTGCGCAGGCAAGCAGGAACTCTGCAAACAGGCACCAGACAAAACAAACATTGTAAACAGCCGACGTCGCGGCTTCTTAACTATTTCAAGAATCGCACTTAATATAGTAAGATCACGGACTGCTTCACACTGTTTATAGCCCATGTCGAACTTCGACGATCCGAACACCGACAGATCTGCACTGCTAACCGATGTTGCGTTAGCCGATTTGCAGCTCCAGCATCAACCATTCGCGGCCGATCCCATCGACGGCGAAACCTTCATGGACGACATCGCCGAAGCACAGCTGGACGATATAAAACAGGCGCTGATTTCAGGTGATGACTTGTTGCTCATTCTCGGACCAGCAGGTTCCGGTAAATCAACCCTGCTGAATCAACTGGGCGCAAACAGCGGGCAACGTATTCAATGCTTTTCGGTTCGCGGTAGCGAGCGATTCAGTACTGGCAATCTATTCGCTGGTATGCTTGAAGCGTTCAAAAAAGAACCACCAACCGATCTCAAGCTGATGCTTGACGAACTGATTCCATGCTTACAGGGCATGGCTGATCACAACACCCTCGGTGCTATTGTGCTTGACGATGCGGACGCAGTGCCTGAGTCCGAGCTCACCAAACTGCTTAGTGGCATGTTGTACCTGAACAGCAGCGATGAAACCCTGATGCGAGTCACGCTTGCTGCCACCACAGAGTTTGAAGAACGCATACCCGAACTACTCCCGGAAGGTGCTGATCTACCCTATTCCAGCCTGGCTATTGAAGCCTTCGATAAGAGCCGCAGCGCAGCCTATCTCGATTTTCGCCTACAAAAAGCCGGCTTACAGGGTGATTTTCCATTCGATGACAACGACATTGCCGCCATCAACGAGGAATCTCTGGGTCGACCGGGAGATCTGCATTCGGCTGCCGCGCAGCACCTGAACCTGCTCGACGAGAACTATGTTCCCGACTTACCTCCTGAGCTAGGCGATGAAAAAACCAGCCGTGCCGGTGGCGGCCTTCTGGCTCGCCTGGGCGGCTTGAAACTGTTGGTCGGTGCTGCGGCTCTGGCCATGATTTTTGCCGGCTTATTCTGGTTGAAACCAGGTGGCGACACAGTACCGGACGAGCGCTACAAAGTAGTAGAAACAAAAAAAATCGACACTGACGAAAAGCCGACTGCAGCACAACAAAACACAGCGGCAGGCTCTGCCGACACCAGCTATGCGCAGTCGGCACAAAACACTGCAACACAGGCTGAAGACGCCGCTGAGTCTGCCGAGCAAAAGGCCGCAGACGCGGCGGAACAGGCCAAAGCAGAAGCTCAACGCCAAGCCAAGCTAGAAGCTGATGCGGCTGCGAAACTGCAAAGGGAACAACTGGAAAAAGACAAGCTGGCACAAGAGCAGGCAGCCAAAGACAAGGCTGCTGCCGATAAGCTGGCCGCAGACGCAGCAGCCAAAGAGGCTGCTGCAAAAGAAGAGGCAGCAGCTTTAGCAAAAGCCGAACAAGAGGCTGCCGAAAAAGCCAAAGCGGATGCCGCCATACAAGCCAATGTCAACAATCTGGAGTCACCTAATTGGATATTGGTGCAGAACGCCAACCTTTTTACAGTACAAATGAGTGCATCAACTGATCGGGCATCAGTTGAGTCATTTTTGGCCAACAACCAGCTTGAAGCGCCAAATTCGATCTTTTCGTTTGAGCGCAATGGCGCAACCTGGTACGCACTGGTCCATGGCTTGTACGACAGCATTGAGCAAGCTCGTCAGGACATTGAAAAAATGCCTGCCAGCGCGCGCACTAATCAACCGTGGATTCGGGCCGTAGGGCGAATTCAAAATGCGCTCAAAGCACCCTGAAAACACCCGAAAAGCGTAAAAAAGTACCACCAGTTACGACGAGTTGCGACCTGCAGGCACAACACCCTGTTATAGCGGAGTTAATACTCGCGCCCTTCAAATACACATCAAACCCATCAGAGATCTTTCAAGTTATTGATTGGTATATGGTTTTATATCCTGAGTCATTCAAATATGTGGTCCTGCGATTCACGACCGGCATTTCGGCGAACACTTTATTGGCATCGGTAGTTTTACGCCACGTAGCCCAGCGGTATAATGATCGGCCCCGCACGGTGCAAAGCCGTTGAGGTAACGAATAGACAAACAAAAAGGGCAAGTTGACGTATGACCTACCTGGACAACCTCGCAGCAGACGGACTCTATCAACCAAATTTCGAACACGACAACTGTGGCTTCGGTTTGATCGCTCAAATGGACGGGCGCGCTAGCCATACACTGGTCAAAACCGCTATCACGGCTTTGGGCCGGATGACCCACCGAGGCGCTATTGGTGCTGATGGAAAAACCGGTGATGGCTGTGGCTTACTGTTAAGAAAACCAACGGCATTTTTAAAGAGCGCGGCTGCCAGTGCCGGTGTCTCACTACACGGCGAATTTGCCACCGGTATCGTATTTCTAAACAACGACAAAGACATCGCTGAACAAAGTAAGCGTCAGCTCGAGAACGAATGTACTGCTCGTGGTTTGCGCTTCAACGGCTGGCGAACCGTGCCTATCGATATTGATGCATGCGGTGAGCAAGCCAAATTATCGGTCCCGCGCATTGAACAGTTGTTTGTCAGCGCCACTGAAGAAATGGACACAGCGGAGTTCAATCGACACCTGTTTGTTGCACGTCGTAAATCTGAAATCGCCCTGCAGGACATCGACTCTGAGTTTTATGTTTGCTCCTTGTCGTGTGATGTGATTTTGTACAAGGGCCTGGTCATGCCGGAGTTCTTAACGAGCTTTTACCCAGACCTTGAAGACGAATCGCTGCAATCATCCATTGCCGTTTTTCATCAGCGATTCTCTACTAATACATTGCCGCAATGGAAACTGGCACAACCGTTTCGCTACCTTGCACATAACGGTGAAATAAACACTATTCAAGGCAATCGCAATTGGTCCAACGCACGCGCACCGAAATTGCGTTCGGATGTTCTGCCCGAACTTCCAGAACTGACACCACTGGTTAGCCAGAGCGGGTCTGACTCCATGTCATTTGACAACATGCTCGAAGTGCTGCTCTCAGGTGGTATGAATCTTTTCAGAGCCATGCGCATGCTGATGCCACCTGCCTGGCAAAACACGTGGGAACTTGATTCCGAATTACGCGCGTTTCTTGAATATAACTCCATGCACATGGAACCGTGGGATGGTCCGGCAGGTGTGGTGCTTTCCGATGGCCGTTATGCCAGCTGCGCGCTTGATCGAAATGGTTTGCGGCCCGCACGATACGTCATCACAAAAGACCGACACATCACGTTGGCCTCTGAAGTCGGTGTCCATGATTACCTGCCCAGTGAAATTGTCACCAAAGGGCGATTAAAGCCTGGAGAAATGTTGGCTGTTGATACCCAGTCAGGACGTTTGTTGCTGCCACAAGACATTAGCGATATTTTAAAAAACCAGCAACCATACGCCAAGTGGTTACAAAAAAATTCACGGCATCTGCGTTCACGACTGCGTGATTTACCACAGGCTTCTGCCTTAATGAGCGATGAGCAACTAGCCACGTATGAGAAAATGTTTAATGTATCGTTCGAAGAACGTGATCAAGTGATTCGCGTTCTGGCCGAAGGTGCTCAGGAAGCCGTTGGCTCCATGGGTGATGACACACCTTTTCCGGTTATGTCAGAACATGTAAGACATTTATACGATAATTTCCGGCAGCAGTTTGCGCAAGTGACCAACCCGCCAATCGACCCGCTGCGCGAAACCATCGTCATGTCTTTGGAAACGTGTTTTGGACGTGAAAAAAATCTGTTCCGCGAAACTCATCATCACGCCAATCGCCTGCTGGTACGATCGCCCGTCTTATCACGCGAAAAATTCGATACCCTCATTGCCATGGATGATGAACCGGGTTATGCGAACACGGTTATTCCTCTGCAGTACGACTCAGACCACCAAACGCTTGAGCAAGCCATTGTCACTATTACCGAACTTGCCATTAAGGCGGTGCGTGATGACCATAGCGTCATTCTGGTATTAACTGATCGAGAACTAACCACAGGCATGTTGCCCGTGCATGCACTGCTGGCCACCGGTGCAGTGCATCACGCATTGATAAAAGCCGGCTGTCGTTGTGATGCCAATATTGTGCTCGAAACCGGTACCGCGCGTGACCCGCATCAAATCGCTGTGTTGGTAGGTTATGGCGCAACTGCGATCTTCCCCTACCTGGCTTACGAGTCTATTCAGGGCATGGTTCGTACTAAAGAACTCAGCGGCGCTGATGTGCCGCAACTGGAACAAAATTACCGTAAAGGCATTAACAAAGGCTTGATGAAAATACTCTCAAAAATGGGTATATCAACCATTGCCAGCTATCGCGGTGCTCAGCTGTACGAAATTGTTGGTCTGCATGAAACTGTTGTAGATTTGTGTTTTACCGGCACCACCAGTCGCATCAAGGGCATGGATTTCACCGACCTGGAAAAAGACCAGCAGGTGCTGGCGGAACGTGCATTCGACAGCCAAGCCGAAATTATTCAAGGCGGCTTATTGAAATACATACACGGTGGTGAGTATCACGCCTACAACCCCGATGTGGTTAGCCAACTACAAGCTGCTGTAACCAGTGGCGAATTCAGCGATTACAAAGTGTACGCTAACAGTGTCGACCAACGACGCCCGGCTATGCTTCGGGATTTGCTGTCTTTAAAGCCAAAGGGCGAGGCTATACCCCTGGACACAGTAGAGCCGGTTGAATCCATATTGAAACGTTTCGACTCAGCAGGTATGTCTCTGGGAGCTTTGTCACCCGAAGCACATGAAACACTGGCTGAAGCTATGAACCGCTTAGGTGGCAGATCAAATTCTGGCGAAGGTGGCGAAGACCTTGAACGCTACGGCACGCTTAAAATGTCGAAAATCAAACAAGTGGCATCCGGACGTTTTGGTGTAACGCCACATTACCTGGTGAACGCCGAAGTACTGCAAATCAAAATTGCACAAGGCGCAAAACCCGGAGAAGGTGGTCAACTTCCAGGTCACAAAGTAAACGAGATGATTGCACGGCTACGGCACAGTTCGCCGGGTGTTGCATTGATATCCCCTCCGCCGCATCACGACATTTACTCTATTGAAGATTTGGCGCAACTGATTTTTGATTTAAAGCAAGTTAACCCCGAAGCACTTATATCAGTCAAATTGGTGGCCGAAGCCGGGGTGGGCACGATTGCCGCTGGTGTGGCCAAAGCCTATGCCGACCTTATAACAATTTCTGGCTATGATGGCGGCACAGGAGCATCACCACTAACCAGTGTCAGGTACGCAGGCTCACCATGGGAACTTGGCATGTCTGAAACACATCAAGTGTTGCGTGCCAACGGGCTTCGCGCCAAGGTACGAGTACAAACTGACGGTGGCCTAAAAACCGGACTCGATGTTATCAAGGCTGCCATGATGGGTGCGGAAAGTTTTGGCTTCGGTACCGGACCCATGATTGCCATGGGTTGTAAGTATTTGCGTATCTGCCACTTAAACAATTGTGCAACCGGTGTTGCAACTCAGCACAAGGTGCTGCGCATGCGACACTTTAACGGCAACGTTGATAAAGTGATGAACTACATGAAGTTTGTAGCCGAAGATGTACGCCAGCACATGGCAGCGCTGGGTGTGGCAAACCTTGCAGATATCATTGGCCACACAGAGCTACTTGAACCTACAAAAGGTGTCAACGATCGACAAGCTAAAATAGATTTGTCACCGTTACTGGCAACAGGTGGGGTACCCGAAAGCGCCCCACGCTTTTGCGAAGTGGAACGTAACAGGCCTACGGACAAAGGTTTGTTGGCAGAACGTATGGTTGAAGAATGCAAAGTCGCTATTGAAAAGAAAAGCGGCGGCGACTTCCACTACGAATTAAAAAACATCAATCGCTCTATTGGCGCTCGGCTATCCGGGGAAATAGCAAAAGTGCATGGTGATAAGGGCATGAGCGATGTACCTATTAACTTGTATTGCACCGGTACTGCCGGTCAATCATTTGGTGTTTGGAACGCCGGCGGACTCAATCTGCACTTATCCGGAGATGCCAACGACTATGTTGGTAAAGGTATGGCAGGCGGGAAAATCGTTGTACGCCCACCGGCCGATGCGCGCTATACCGGCAGGGACTCCACCATTGTCGGTAACACTTGTTTGTACGGTGCCACTGGCGGTAATTTTTACGCAGCCGGTTTGGCCGGTGAGCGATTTGCCGTACGTAACAGCGGAGCGGTTGCCGTTACCGAAGGCGTTGGCGACCACGCTTGTGAATACATGACAGGTGGTTGCGTGGTTGTATTAGGCAATACCGGTGTCAACTTTGGTGCAGGCATGACAGGTGGACTGGCGTTCGTGTTCGACAAGCACAATGTATTTGTTGACCGCTACAACCACGAACTCATTGATATTCATCGCTTGCACTCAGAGGCTATGGAGCGCTATCGAAATTATCTGCTATCTCTGTTACAAGATCACGTAAACGAAACCGGAAGTGCTCAAGGCCAGGAAATGGTCGATGATTACTACCATTTGGCAGCCCGATTCTGGATGGTCAAGCCAAAAGCTTCAGAGCTTTCAGAATTGCTATCCACGCTCAATCGCGCCGCCTGAACACAACGATCGCCACCCGAACGCATCGTTTTGGTGGTGATCAGTAGTGTAGTATTCCTCTATGGCTGGCCCGATTCCCCAAGCATTTATAGATGAGCTACTCAGTCGCATCGATATAGTCGATGTCATTACACCACGGGTCACCCTGAAAAAAAGCGGCGCTAATCACATGGCCTGCTGCCCTTTCCACAACGAAAAATCTCCATCATTCTCTGTAAGCCAGCCCAAACAGTTTTATTACTGTTTCGGTTGCGGTGAAAAAGGCAATGCCATTAGTTTTTTAATGGCTTACGACAATATGCATTTTGTTGATGCTATAGAAACTTTGGCAGAGAGCATCGGACTTGAAGTGCCTCGCGACGAGCAGGCCAGCAAACTGCACAGCGACAACCGCCCACTTTACACACTGCTTGAATCAGTCAACGAATTTTATCTCAGTGAGCTGCGCGACTCGCCGGAGGCGATTGAATATTTAAAAGCCCGTGGCTTAAGTGGTGAAACGGCAAAACGTTTCGGGATTGGCTACGCACCTGATGGTTGGGAAAACTTAGGCAAAGCGTTCCCAGAAAGTGAAGAAGACTTGATTAAAACGGGCATGTTGATACGCAAAGACCAACAACGCAGTTACCCACGTTTTCGACACCGCATCATGTTTCCTATACGCGACCGGCGAGGCCGCGTTATTGGGTTCGGTGGGCGTGTACTGGACAATCAAGAACCGAAGTACTTAAATTCTCCCGAGACGCCACTATTCCATAAGGGCAGCGAATTATACGGTTTGTATGAAGCTCGCAAAGCCATTCAGGATGCCGACATGGCTATTGTGGTTGAAGGGTATATGGATGTTGTTGCTTTGGCAGAGCATCAGGTTAATAACGCCGTTGCCACACTTGGCACAGCAGCCAACCAACAACACAGCGAAATCCTGTTTAAAGTGGTACCTAACATCGTTTTTTGTTTTGATGGTGACAACGCGGGTCGAAAAGCTGCCTGGCGCGCGTTGGTCAACACCTTGCCCTGTTTACAGGATGGGCGGGATGCGCACTTTTTGTTTTTACCTGATGGCGAAGACCCGGACTCTATAGTCACTGCAGGCGGTCATGCAGGCTTTCAGGATCTGCTCTCGACACGCCAGTCCATTATAGATTTTTTATATGATCACTTAGCCAGCGATATTGATATGACATCTATCGGCGGTAAAGCCACTCTGGCTGACAAAGCCAAACCTCTGCTGGAAACCATACCACCGAGCATCTACAAACAACTGGCGACCCGCAAACTGGAAACCATGATTGGCCTGCCACTTGGCAGCGAAAAACTGGGTGCACCAGCCCAGGCAAAAAGACGCGCTCCACAAAATAACAATGACAACCTGACCGCAATGAGTCGCGCCGTGCTTTTAGCCCTGCAACACCCGGCTATGGTGTCTCGACAAGATCAGGAAAAAATGTCAATCGACAGCGATATTCGTGGCAGCAGCGTTTTAATAAAAATGATAGAAATGTGCAAGGCGGAACCACAGATCACCACGGCCAGACTGCTGGAACGATTCCGCGAAAGTGCAAACTATGATTTTTTATCGTCGTTGGCAGTCAAGCCCTATTGGCCCGACAACCGGGAATTGGATGAAGAGACAGCAGAAACAGAATTCACCCATAGCCTGAAACAGATTAAGGCGCGTGGGTTAAAAACGGATGCCAGCAAAGTCGATGCATCGCTGCGTACCGGCTTATTATCGATTCCAAAAAAAAACTAAGTGCCGACCTGTAAAGCATGAAACGAAAAGCTCGAATAGCACGCTGCTATATCAACCAGGCGATTGAGGTTAACAGCGACATCGCACTCGACAAGCGCTGCAGTCATCACCTTAGCACTGTGTTAAGGGCGCGCGCAGGCCAGGCTGTGCAACTGTTTAATGGTGATGGTAAAAACTACCCCGGTACTGTGTCAGCTACCGGCAAACAAACAATCGTGTCTGTCGGTGATGCCATGCAAGCTGCCACCGAGTCCAGCATTAAAATTACCCTGGTTCAAGCAATTGCGCGTGGTGATAAAATGGATGCCATAGTTCAAAAAGCCACCGAGCTTGGAGTTAGCCGTATTCAACCTGTTTACTCGAATCATTCGATTACAAAATTAGAGGCATCACGAGAAGAGCGAAAACTTTCACACTGGCAAAGCATCATGATCAGTGCTTGCGAGCAATCAGGTCGCGCAACACTGGCTAACATTGCAGCAATAAGCTCTCTTTCAGATTACCTGGCAGACGCCCAATTGCAATCAACTGAAGAACAACGCTGGATTTTGTCGCCAAGCAGTAATTCAACATTAAGTAGACCAGAAAAGAGTAGACCAGAAAAAGTAGACTGCGCCGTGGTTATGATTGGACCCGAATCAGGCTTTGATGCTGATGAAATAGAGCTGGCAAAACACAACCACTTTGCCACGATGCAACTCGGGCCAAGGGTATTGCGCACAGAAACAGCAGGCCCGGCCGTTATTGCCGTATTGCAAGCTCAATATGGTGACATGTACTAAACTTTTCTATGTGTCCTCAGGTTAGACTGAACCTATGGCAAACTTTTTTAAACACCATGTAGCCACGGGCTTACTGCTTGGCGTGTGCGCATGTGCCTTGCTTGCCTGCAGCGCTTTGCCATTAGCAAAACCTGAGCCCCCTACCGTTAAGGTCACTGGTGTTCGTCCAGTCAGTCTCAGTCTGGGTAGTCAAACAATTGGGTTAACTTTGCTGGTTGCCAACCCAAACAGTTTCGATTTACCCATGAAGTCCATTACATTCAACGCCAATTTTGGTGGCGAACGCTTTGCACAGGGCAACAGCATCAGTCAGGTGGTCATACCGGGTAATGGAGAAGCCTCACTAGAAGTCGAAGTAACCACCGGACTTGCAAAACTGGCCACGCAATTAAAATCGATGCTAAACACCGAAAACCCCTCGCTCGACTACGATGTAAACGGGTTAGTGACTCTGTCAAACTGGCCTAAGCCCATACCTTTCAACGTATACGGAGAACTCGAAGATCCACGCCTCCCTGCTCAATAATGTCGAATAAATACAGACAAGATCAGGCAGATAATACTTTTAAAATAGCTTCTGCTGAGCTAACGTCCATTTTACCCGGTTCTTCTTGAGCCAAATGTGTGACAACCCCTTTATCCACAACCATGGCGAATCGATCAGCACGTATGCCCAAACCCCGCTCTGTCAGGTCAAGCGTTAAGCCCAACGAACCGACATAGTCGGCGCTGCCATCAGCCAGCATCATTAGCTGATCAGCGTTTTGCTGTTTGGCCCAGGCACCCACCACAAACACATCGTTAACCGCCAGGCAAGCCACCGTATCAACACCTTTGGCTTTGATATCATCAACCGACGCAATAAAGCCTGGCAAATGCGTTTCGCTGCAAGTGGGGGTGAACGCACCCGGTACGGCAAACAACACGACTTTTTTTCCGTCAAACAAATCTGCTGAGCTTATTTCAGCCGGACCGTCTGCGCTCATGTAAGCAAATTTGCCGCTGGGCATTTTGTCGCCAACTTTGATTGTCATAAAAAAACCTTTGTATTTTGATTGAACGAAATTGTTGTGCTCAATTGTGCAGCTTGTCTGGCAATATGTAAATGCACAGCGGGCCACTGCACCCGACATAATGACAATATGAGTGACTTTCATTGGCTAAAACACCACACATCATGACGCCAGCCCCCAATCAGTCTATGCGATCCCTGCAAAAGCTTCTCAGTCAAGATGCAAAAGTATTCGTGCTCTCCGGCGCTGGCTGCAGCACGGCGTCGGGGCTTGGCGACTATCGCGACAAGCAGGGACAATGGAAGCGCGCTCAGCCCATTACCGGTCAGACCTTTCGCGACAACCTGCTGGCCCGCCATCGTTACTGGGCTCGTAGCTCTGTCGGCTGGCCTGCCTTTAAAGCCGCCATTCCAAATCAAGCCCACCACGCGCTGGCAACACTAGAGAACTTGGGTCGCGTGTCTCACCTGGTCACCCAAAATGTTGATGAGCTTCATCAAGGCGCAGGTCACCAATCGGTGATTGATTTGCACGGCGTTTTGTCCAGCGTTAGTTGCGTTGCCTGCGGTTGCCAACAAAGTCGAGATGAGTTTCAGGAGCGTCTTCTTGAAAGCAATATTTGGCTCACTGAGCTTAGTGCTGACTACGCGCCCGATGGCGATGCCGACCTGGAAACCGATGCTCAGCTGCAAAAATGCATCGAGCAAATGCACGTACCTGGCTGTCCTGAATGCAATAACCTTTTAAAACCAGATGTCGTTTTTTTCGGTGAGAACGTACCCAAACCAACAGTCGAGTTAGCGATGCAACAACTGTTAGAGTCCGACGTATTATTGGTGGCCGGGTCTTCGTTAATGGTGTTTTCAGGTTTTCGATTTTGCCGTGACGCACATCAACGCAAACAACCTATTGTCATAGTAAACAATGGCACGACACGAGCCGATGATATGGCAGGCTTAATAATTGAAGGCGATTGCGGTGAGTGTTTGTCTCAGTGGGCAGAGCTGGAGAGCTTGTCCTTGAGGCATCGATCTTTCAGGCATGAATAACGTTCAGGCATCAATAACGTTGCCTTTGGCATTGCCTACCAGGTCAACCAACGCCTGTTTAACCACCTGTAACTGCTTTTCATCAGTACCACGAGCGACCAGGTTTACAGTGAATTTTTCACCATCACCAATAGGCATTCGCCCGGGATAACTACCCAAGTCAATATCAGGAAACTGCTGCTGCAGTGCGCGCAGCGGCGATGCGATGGTGCCTTCACCAAGATCACACAAAACCGACACACTGTCGATAACAGCACCGCGCTGCAGGCCTGGCAAGATGGAATCAAACATGGCCTGCATGATGCGCGGCACACCAGCCATAACATGTACATTTTGCAAACGAAAACCAGGCGCTGCCGATATCGGGTTGTCGATTAGCGTGGCCCCGTCGGGAATACGGGCCATACGTAAACGATCATCATTGGGTTCTATATTGCGCTCTGACCAATAGCTCATTAGCCGGGCTGATGCATCGGGATGAATACCAATGGCAACATCAAAGGCCAGCGCCACACAATCTGCGGTTATATCGTCGTGGGTTGGGCCAATTCCGCCGGTGGTAAATACATAAGTGTTATTAGCACGAAGCTCATTAAGTGTATAGACAATAACGGCTTCTATATCAGGGATTATGCGAGCTTCACCAACACGTATGCCGTGACCTGCCAAACCTTTTGCCATATAGGCCAAATTTATATCCTGCGTTCGACCGCTTAGTATTTCATTGCCGATAACCAGGATGGCAGCAGTCGGTTGCACGACAGACGTCCGGTTGGAGGAATGTGTACTTGCAGGGGTAGTACTTGAGGAACTGGATGACACTCAACTCTCCACTGTGCGTTACGGGTTACCGTTGTGCGATAAACCATAACGCATTTTTTAGTGGATAAGTTCAGATCAAGTGGATAAGGTTAAAGCCTGTTCGCCTGAGTTATTCGCCCAAGCCACACTCGTAGTTATATTCGCGCTCTGGTAAGTTGTTCGCTAACCAAAGATACCGTCCCATAATGGAACGAAGATAAGTTCCTGGCTTTCCTAAAGACCCGTCGAAATCCTCCGAGCGAATCTGGATAGCGGCGCTTGTTTCAGTAACGTGAGAACTGGCCTGAATCTGGCCATCAATATGCCGAACGACATCGTCGTTAGAATCAACTGGCGTTATAGCGCCTTCAACAACAACGACTGTTGGCTCTTGAGCACTGACCTGCAGGCAGGTTTGCATGTGAATCCATTGCGCTTCTATATATTCAACGTTTCCACCGTTGGGATCGTCAAAGCTAATGTCCAGCCCTGTACCCAGGTTCGGAACAAATTCTGCTGTGCCAGGGTCTGCTTCAGGCACGTTTGCAATTGCCTGAACAGTCGGATCAGCCATTACGCCCGACTGAGAATCAACCCCGCCGCTCCCTCCACCACAGGCGCTAATGAGCGTTATAACTGACAAAAATACCCATGCTCGGGCAGCTGATTTGTACTGTTCAAACAATTCCATGGCACATATCCTTAAATCGTGGTTTCGGGCTCATTGACCGGCTAAATGGTGCAAGCGCTGAGCCTTTCCAAAGATAGCGGGGTGCAACGTACATACCTGAGATCAAAATTGAGACAAAAACCACAAATCAGCCCGCACTGATGTGTCCCTGAATCACCCAGACACAATTTATTGCATCACCGTGAGAACATCCGCACGGCCCAAACTCACGATTCGGGAGGCTTTGCCAATGCCTGGCTGATGGCACGAGATGCCGCCACCAACCCAAAAGTCCCCGTCACCATACTGAGCGAGCCGTACCCGTGCTCGCAATCCAGCGATGCGCCTGGTACACCAGGGCGCGCGTGGGTCACCCCGCCCTTTCCATCGGGATAAACGGGTTGTTCACTGGAGAAAACACACTCAATACCAAATCGACGTTTGGGGTTTTTACTAAATCCGTAATCGTGGCGCAGACGCTTGCGCACTCTTGCAGCCAGCGCATCGTTCCACGTGCGGCTCAAATCACCTGCTTTGACAGCCAGCGGGTCAGATCTTCCTCCAGCCCCGCCTGTGGTAATAATCGGGATATGGCTTCGTTTACAGTGATTGATCATGGCCGCCTTGAAACGAATGCTGTCTATGGCGTCGATGACCACATCAAACTGTTGATCCAGATAGGTTGACAGGTTTGATTCGGCTAGAAAATCATCAATCGCATTCACATCACAAACAGCATTGATACGCCCTACTCTTTCTTGCATCAGCTCAACTTTTGACCCGTCAACGGTGTCCGAAAACGCATGTATTTGCCGGTTGATATTACCCACCGTGACATCATCGTGATCTATGATAGTCAGATGCCCCACCCCTGTTCGAGCCAGGGCTTCCACTGCCCACGAGCCAACACCGCCCATGCCAACAACACACACCCGAAGCTTCTGCAGGCGGTCACTGGCGAGCGTACCGTACACTCTGGGAATAGCGGCAAAGGCAGAATCTGGAGCAAAGCTCATTAATGGCACCTGATAAACAGAACGGCTGGACGGTCTACATTTTACGTTGCTCAGACGATTCGCTGTACACCGGAATAACGACCGACGTCGCACGAAGAATAATCGAACATAACGAAAGTGCTCGTGGCGCAAACTACACCAGAGCCAGACGGCCAGTGGAATTGGCGTTCAGCTTCGAGGTGGGCGATCGTTCTGCAGCCACTCGTGCCGAAGCCTGGATTAAATCAAAAGACCGAAAAACCAAGGAATCGATCGTGGAGCGCAAAACAGCTGTGCCAGAAGCATTGCAGAGTGGGCAAAAATAGCCTGTTGGCAGTGGAAAAAAGGGCCAGTTCGATGTAGAATACCCGCGACTAAGATTGCTGTAAGCACACCCTGCTGGTGCTATTAAGTAGTGCAACCGAACCTCGGTTCATACGCAATCCATCCAGACCGTTTTCCGGCATCCTCGGTACATCACTGCGGACCTGTCAACGCTGTTTGACAACGATAGAGGCAATTACGTGAAAAAGATGTTTATTGGTGGCTTACCGCTGGAATCCACAGAAGAAACCGTCACCGAAATGTTCGCTGAGTTTGGCAAAGTAAGATCCATCAAACTCGCTGCTGATGTATTTAGTGGCAAATGCAAAGGATTTGGTTTTGTAGAGATGGAAGGCCACGAAGCTCGTGCTGCAATTGCTGGCCTGAATGGAAAAATAGTGGGTGACAAATCACTGAAAGTACAGTTCGAAGAGCCACGCAAAGCTCGCGGTCGCGGTCGTCGCTAGTGCGGACAAACTGACGAACATGCCAAGCGCGAAAGGAATGGTTTGCATCTCGTCAGTCGCTTTTTTAATGAGCTCAATCAAAACGCGCCTTTGTTGAACTCAGTGTCACACTGACTAATCGACCAATTTGAATCGATCACTCCTATTTGTGCAACGTCCTTCTGGCTACATCATTGATTGTTGATTGTCGCCACGCAAACCAGCAGAACACACCTATACTTATCTTCGGAATCACCCGAATGTTCAGCCAATGACTGATCACGATACTCAGGGTAGACTCACCAGCCGATCGATTCGCAGTTTTGTCATACGAAACGGCCGTCTAACTAAAGCGCAAGCGGCAGCAATCAAAAACTTGCTACCGCTGCACGGTATTGTTTACAACGAAAATCAGATTCTGGACTTTTCATCGCTGTTCGAATCTCAAGCGTCGTTGCGACCGGTATGGCTTGAAATCGGATTTGGCAATGGGGACGCCTTACTGGACATGGCCCTGCGCTATCCGGATACCAACTTTATTGGTATTGAAGTGCATGAACCCGGTGTTGGACAAGCCCTGATGGGTATAGAGTCCAATGCACTGACTAACGTCAAAATTATTCAGCACGATGCCATGGAAGTGTTACAGCACATGGTACCGGCAGCGTCGCTAAACAGAGTGCTTTTATTTTTCCCGGACCCCTGGAGAAAGAAACGTCACTTTAAAAGACGGATAGTGCAAACAGAATTTATTGAACTTGTCGCTAACAAGCTTGAGGCCGGTGGAGTTTTACACTGCGCTACAGATTGGCAGGACTACGCTGAATGGATGTTGGAAAAACTCCAGGCCAGTGACAAGTTAGACAATAAAAGCGCTACCGCTACCTATTGTGAACGTCCTGAATGGCGTACCAATACGCGATTTGAGCAGCGCGGAGAACGGTTAGGCCATTCAGTGTTTGATTTGCTGTACAGCAAACCCCGGCCTACCTAGCATGCGGCAGTCATAGCCGCCATTGTTGTAATAGTGTTTGGAACAAAGGATGATCGACTCGGTTTCTCTTAATCTGGAAATGATGGTAGTACTGGCATTGCTGGTGGTCACCATCATTTTATTTGCCTTTGAGATTCTGCGCGTCGATGTAGCGGCCATTTGTATAATGGTATTGCTCGGCCTGACAACCATGATGCCAGGCATCAAACCTTTACTCTCACAACAAGAGTTGTTTTCAGGTTTTTCAAGTAACGCTGTCATGTCGGTAATCGCTGTCATGATAATAGGTGCGGGTCTGGACAAAACCGGCATCATGGGCAAGCTGGCCGCGCTCATATTAAAAAAAGGTGGCAAAACTGAAAGCCGAATTATTCCTTTAGTTTCAGGCACAGTGGCTTTTATCTCAAGCTTTATGCAAAACATTGGTGCCGCAGCCTTGTTTTTACCAGTGGTCAGTCGCATATCAGCGCGTACCGAAATCCCCATGTCGCGCCTCCTTATGCCAATGGGCTTTTGCGCTATTTTAGGTGGTACTGCCACCATGATCGGCTCAAGCCCACTTATTCTGTTAAACGATTTATTAATATCATCCAATAAAACACTCTCGGCTGAAAACCAGATGGACACTTTCGGTTTGTTCTCAGTCACACCTATTGGCATCGCATTGATCATTACCGGAATTTGTTACTTTGTTGTTGCAGGCCGTTTCGTTTTGCCGCGAGTCAATAACAATACAGATGCCAGTCGTACGTCTCGAGCGACTGACTACTTTGAAAGTATCTATGGAATCGGCGGTGATTTGGTAGAGACCCGTGTCACCGATGACAGTCCCATGGTCGGCATGACCATTCGCCAAATTGAGCAGAACTACCCCAATACACCCCTCATATTAGCCCTGTACAGCGGTGACGTTGTCAAAATCCCACCCGATCGCGAAGAGGTTGTTTGGGTTAACACACAGTTGGGTGTTATGGGAGACAAAGGCACATTGCAAAATTTTTGCGAAGAATACCATTGGGAATTGCGCGGTGAGCCGGAGCGCTTTGCCGATGTATTGAACCCGCAGCACAGTGGTATCGCAGAAGTGGTTATACCGCCAGGCTCAAGTCTGGTCGGTCAGACCATTGCTGATATAAAACCTCGCCGAAATTTCGGTACCAATATCTTGCAAATTTATCGTACTGATCAAGTCATCAAGCGAGATTTTGGTGAGCAAGAACTACAACCAGGTGACACACTGGTTGTGCATGCAAGCTGGAAAGATTTGAAAAAATTATCACGTAATCGTGATTTTGTTATAGCCACAGAAGTCAAATACGAAGATTTACGTACCGATAAAATACGCGAGGCAGCAACATTCTTTGTGTTAGCGTTGACGTTGTTCCTGTTAACCGACAATCTATCCGTATCCTTGCTCACGGGCGCCATTGGCATGGTGCTATCGGGCGTTTTGACGATCGACGAAGCTTATGAAGCGGTGAGCTGGCAAACCGTATTTTTGTTGGCAAGCTTAATTCCACTGGGCATAGCCGTCGATCAGTCGGGCACTGCCGCATGGATAGCTCAGCAAATTTTGACGCTGGTAGGCGATGTACCCAATTGGGTTTTACAAGTGGTTATTGCAGGCTTGGCCACATTCTTTACGCTGGTCATGTCAAACATAGGCGCTACAGTTTTACTGGTGCCACTGGCCGTTAACATTGCCGTTGCAGTCGGCGCCGATCCTGCCGTGTTCGCACTCACGGTAGCTATTTCAACATCCAATTCATTTCTGATTCCAACCCATCAGGTTAATGCGCTGGTAATGGGTCCGGGTGGCTACAGAGTGGCTGACTTTATGCGCGCTGGTGGCATCATGACCATTTTGTTTATGGTTGTGAGTTTATTGATGATCAATTTAATTCTTTAATTGTTAAGTTTTGCTAGCCAGCCCAGTGGGTCTTCAGGGTTGACGCCATCCATGAACGGCAAGTGTCTGTCGGGATTGGTTAGCTGGTATACCAAGCCTAACCAGTTCCCAACCACCGCCTCACCACTGTCGTGCCACGTATTGCGCAAATGTGGCAGCAGCAAGCTTTCGGGAAAATCAGGAATTGAATTTTTTGCACGTATGGCAGTCAGCACGCTTTCGCGATACTCAACCAACAGCACTGTCGCAAATTCATCAAAATAATGCTTGGGCATCGGTGGATAAGCATCGAGATCACCACTGATAAACAAACTGATTTCACGTTTGTATTCTTTCATTAAGCTGATTCGATCGTACTCAGGATGACCTTGAAAGAACACGGTACGAAATCCATCAGGGCTTACCGCCAATTGCACCCCGGGTTCTTGACCCTGAGCCAAAACATGTATACCTTTTTCTTCCATGCTCTGTGCACTCACATCATTAAAACGCGAATGTGGTACCACGATATGGGTATTAACGTCACTCACCATTGGGTGCGAACGTGTGGTCATTTCGTGTTCGAACACACCCCAGCACTTTTGCGTCAGTGATTGTCTGCGAATGCCATATTGCCCTAAGAACAATGCGTGACTGGCCAGACATGAACACAAAGTGGACGTAACATTGTCTTGCGCCCAGTTGACAACGTCCATTAATGATTCCCAAAAAACTTCTTTGGAAATGTCAGCTTTAGTGACGTTAGCACCGCTGATAATTAATGCATCCAAGCCATGTTCTTGTATGGCAGAAAACGGTTCGTAATAACGCGATACATGCTCAGAGGCTACATCACCGCGAGGCAAATCGTCGATGGTGAACGGATGCATGTGGAATTGGGATATTGGGTTACTCGAACCCACCAGTCTAAAAAATTGACGCTCAGTGGCAGCCAAAGCAGCATCGGGCATCATGTTAAGCAGCCCCACATGCAGCGGGCGTATATCCTGCTGTCTGGAACGCTCTTTGGTTAGGACGTTGTGGCCTTCCTGACGCAAGCGATTGTAGGTCGGCAAATTATTGGCTTGGACCAACGGCATGAAACAGCAATTCTCAGTTAGTGTTCTGCTTTTCTAAAGCACCGGCAATTAAGTCAAGAAACTCATCAGAGTTGGTCACTGATAACGCATCGCGTGCGGCAACGGTATAACCATATTCCTGCGCTATTGCTTTGTACCTTGGCACACGTGAGCGAAAAAGCTTTGGAAAAACCCATCGCACAAAATCATCGGGTTCAATCTGAGCGACAAACTCTACACTGCATTCTTTCATGTATTGCTCAAGGTGTGTATCTAGAAACGCTTCACGATAATACAAGGGCTTCGGTTCTCGTTGAGCTCGCTCAATAAGCATTTTTTCATCTTGCGCATCAGCTTCAATGTAGATCATGACGGTATCTTTAGCGACATTCTCGATTACCTGTTTGTCGTCGATCTCGCAAAAGCTGCCACTGACATCGTTTAAAAAATTATCGTAGCCGTACACTGCACGCGCTTTTTTGATAAAACTGGGCACATCTCGCATTGCCCGGATTTCAGCATCCAGATGCAACGCTTGTCGGCGCTTGAATTCGACCAAAGTCAAACCTTGCTTGTCGGGGTTGCCCAGTTTTGCCAAAAAGGTAGACAAGGGTTTCAGATTATCGAAGGTGATGTTATTGGCGATGTAAATAGAGTCTGTTAACAATAGCTCGCGCAGAAACGGCACCTGCATAGCTTGTAATTTGATGTTATCCAGAATGGCTTCACCAACGTATCGCGTGCCTATTCTGTAATCCACCGAATAGTGAAACCAGTTTTCACCGCGCAGAATATTAGCCAGTCGGGTTTTGCCCACACCGGACATACCCAACAAGGTGACACGCTTGCTGGGGCTGTCGAGAAACGCTTGCTTGCTTAACCGCATAACAGTTGACTGGCTTTATAAAAAATGGCCTATGAAACATCCCTGAAAGTGTCACACACTTGATGATCACCATTTTCAAGACCACGGTACAACCAGTTTTGTCTTTGCTCGGATGTGCCATGGGTAAACGAATCAGGATGCGCACGTCTGCCTGCGCTACGCATCAGTGCGTCATCACCAATTTTTGCCGCAGCATTCATACCCTCTTCTAAATCGCCTGGCTCGAGAAGCTGGTACTGGTTATGTGCATGGTGCGCCCAGACACCCGCGTAACAATCCGCCTGTAGCTCAGTGAGTACTGAGAGTCGGTTGGCCTGAACTTTTGGCAATGCTCGTTGACGCCGTTGCACAGCCATTGACACGCCCAAAAGGTTTTGCACGTGATGCCCCACTTCGTGTGCCAATACATAAGCTTGCGCAAAATCACCACCAGCACCCATTTTTTGCAGCTCACGGAAAAAAGCTAAATCTATATAAACTTTGTAATCACCCGGACAATAAAACGGGCCCGCGGCTGACGACGTAAACCCGCACGCTGAATTAACACCGTCTTCAAACAGAACCAGTTTGGGTGCCTGATATTGCTGGCCTGCCTGTGCAAATAACTCGCCCCAAACAGTTTCAGTAGTGCCCAGAATAGAGGCGATAAAGTCAGCTGCTTCGTCGTTGCTGCGCACGGCCGTGCCATTGTTTTGCGTTAATGACGGACCCTGCGCCGATGTACCCAGACCGCCACCACTGCTCAGCGGTCCGATAAGGTCTTTACCAAAAAATAATCCAAGCAGTAACAAAATAATACCAGCGCCACCACCGATTTTCATGCCCCCGCCAGCGGGACGACCAGAGCCTAAACGTCGCCCTGAACGCTGACCACGACGATCTTCAACGTTCTTGCTTTTTCGTATATTTTTCCAGCGCATTTTGGCTCCTACCGATTTATTACACTCTGGACCGACAGGTTCGCCGGCTCCAACGCCTATGCTACATTCTCTCATGATCCTGACTCCGGATTAAACCTCCAATCGTTGTATGTCTTTAAATTGCGCACCCATTCTGGTTGATAGCCACGTCCACCTCGACGATGAGCGGCTAGGACCTGACCGGCAAGACGTCATCAATTCAGCGCGTAGCAACCGCATTGCTGCGCAGATTGTTCCGGCAGTCAGTGCGCAACACTGGCCACGCTTGAAATTGCTGAGTGATAACCATGAAGACGTGCACGCTTGCTATGGTTTACACCCATGCTTCTACGCGGAGCACACAGAGGAGCATTTACGCGAACTGCCATTGTGGCTCGGCCGCGAAGCAGCGGTTGGCGTTGGGGAGTGCGGTCTGGACTATGCGATGGCGGGCGCTGACAAAGCACAACAACAACACTTGTTTTCTGCTCAATTAGCGCTGGCCAGAGAATTCAATCTGCCCATCGTCATTCATGCGGTGAAGGCTGTTGAAGATGTCATTCGAATGATTCGTGCTTCGGGACATTATTGCGGCATGGTGCACAGCTTCAATGGCTCCATGCACCAAGCCAGCAGACTTATTGATCTTGGCTATATGCTCAGCTTCGGCGGTGCGATTACTTATCCACGTGCCAAAAAATTACGCACCATGGTGTCTCAGCTACCCCTGGACGCTCTATTACTGGAAACAGACGCACCCGATCAGGCGCCCGTTAACCACCAGGGCCAGCGTAACGAAACAGCTTATCTAGTCGATATCTGGCATACCGTCAGCGAAATTCGCCCCGAAGACCCTGACACTATCGCTCAAACCACCTCCATCAACGCCAAACGACTCTTCAGGATTTAAACGTCCGGCATTTTTGTCAAAGGCTGCGCACACTAGTGGCAGAGTACTTGTTTCCTGATTATATTTGGGTTATTATTCCCAATTATGATTAAGGAGAATACAATGAAAATCACCAAAATCACCATTTTGTGCGGTGTGCTAACCCTCAGCGCATGCAGTGAAAACAACGACGGATCAACTGTAAACGGACCAGTCGAACCGATTACTGATGCAATTTCACTCGACCATGCACCTCGACCTGAGCTCACCCCACTACCGGACGTCACTTTCGACCCAAGCTTGACGAATCAGTCGGGTACCGATGGCGACGTGGCTGAAGCGGAGCTTGCGTCTTCTGAAAGCGCTGATGGCGGCACCACCGGTGGAGCAGACGCTGGCGGCACTGGTACGACCGGCGACTCAACGGCTGTTGATAGCGACGTTGCCGGCGTACCAGTCCCACCCGGTGACACAACCAGTGGCACGTCCGATGAACAATTCAGAGCGGGCACATTAACCGCTGCTGACTACGACGATCAACTAAACCCGCATTTGTATCAGCGTTACGCGTCCGATTTTCTGCAAAACAAAGGCGGAATTCTAGATGTACCTTATCTGGATTTAAGCAACCGCATTCCTATTAACGTGTACAGCTCTATGGGTGAGAAGTATGCTGGTGCAACGTTGCGTTTCCTGAATGCAGGCATGGAGTTTCTGACATTAGTAACACCACCATCTGGCACAACGTATCTGTACCGCGATATAGATTCTTTACCGTCGGAATTCACTATTGAGGCCTATGGCATCCACGACGCAAGTGTTTTTGCCAAGATAAATCTTGATCAGGCGATGACATCGGCTGGTATCAACATACGTATGCCCGAGGAACCAGCTTCAGCTAATCAGGATTTCCATGAACCACAACGCCTGGACATTATGTTTGTCATTGATACCACAGGCAGCATGGGTGATGAGCTCGGCTATTTGCAAACCGAGCTCAGCGCAATCATTCAATCGCTTCCCTTCGATGAGCGCACCCTAAACCTTGGACTCACCTTCTACAGGGACATAGGCGATGAATATGTAGTGCGAGCACACGGCTTTACCAACGATGCACTCACCATGCAACAGACGTTAAGAGCTGAGAGCTACGATGGTGGTGGAGACTACCCTGAAGCCATGGACCAGGCGCTGCATCAGGCAATTGATGCAAACTGGCAAGATGGCAGCGCGCGCATATTGTTTCTTGTTGCCGACGCACCTCCGCACAACAATAAGATGCGTGACACCTGGAATGCCGCCGTACAGGCGCGTGCCAGGAACATTCATATTGTGCCTGTTGCTGCCAGTGGTGTCGGTGAAAACGCGGAATATATAATGCGCAGCATGGCGGCTTTCACAAACAGTCGCTATGCATTTTTAACTGACGATTCAGGCTTCGGAAATCCTCATGCTGAGCCTACTGTTGATTGTTATGTGGTCACACACTTAAATAACTTGATGGGCCGCATCATAAACAGTTTGAGTACAGGTACCCGTGATGAACCCAGTGACAATGACATAATTAGACGTGTTGGTGACTATCAAGGCGGTGTGTGCCAACCTCAATAAAAAAACGGGCAGCCTAATAAGGGAACCGATCAATCACGGTAATTTCGGCCATGCGAGACTCAATCCAGTCTTGCGTTTCTGCCATGATCTGATCGGCATCCTTACCTTTGGTTTTTATAACAGGACCAAAAATAACCGTTATTTCCCCCGGCCATTTTATGTATGCATGTCGTGGCCAGAATTCACCCGCATTTAAAGCAACCGGTAACACATCGCAGCCAAGCTTCTCGGCAACCTTGCCACCACCGATTCGATAACGCGGCTCGGCACCTACCGGCATGCGAGTGCCTTCAGGGAAAATGATCACACTGATACCTTCGGCAAAACGTTGCTCAGACTGTTCAACCATTTGAGAAATAGCTGAACGCCCCGACGAGCGGTCGATCAATATAAATTTCAACGCAGCGATTGACCATCCAAAAATAGGAATGTACGCCAGAGATTTTTTTGCCACATAAACAATGCGGGTAAGCATCGTGGGGATAAAGTAGGTCTCCCAGGTCGACTGATGTTTTGCCATGACCAGACAAGGGTAATCGGGAATATTTTCTGCGCCTTCGACTCGCCAGCTGATACCGCAAAAATGTTTTAATCCAAAAAGATTTATCTTCAACCACACAACGCTGAGCCTGGCTGATAGTTCGTAAGAAAATAGCCGCATACCCAATACCGGAATGGCCATTAGCAGGGTATTGGCTATTGACCAAAGCCAAAACACGGTACTGCGAAGCACCAATAACAATCGGTTGTGTTCAGTCTTCATCTTCGGGGGCGAGTAGCACATCAACAAAATGTGCAAGGTCATTATAAGCTGGAATATGCTCAAGTCCCTTGTTGGACTCAAGTGTTTGCTCGCCTTTACCTGTTTTAACCAGCACCGGCATTGCAGCGGCAGCCATTGCAGCCTGCACATCTTTTAAAGAATCGCCCACAACAAAGACTTTGGTTAGATCGATGTCAAGACGCTCGCTCAGGGAATAAAGCATACCCGGAGCAGGCTTACGACAATCGCATTCATCGCTATCGCTGTGAGGACAAAAGATCACTGCGTCGATACGACCGCCCGCTTGTATAACTTGCTCGTGCATTTTTTGATGTATCGAATGTAAATCCTGAGTTGTTAACACACCACGCGCCAGTCCAGACTGATTGGTAGCTACAGACACTTGATAACCTGCCTGATTAAGCCGCGCAATGGCATCCAGACTGCCCTCAATTGGCTCCCAGGCAACGGGTGACACAATCGGCCCGTCCACATCAAGATTAATCACACCATCTCGATCAAGCACAATGAGCTTCAATCAACTCTCCTTAGCTGGTGGATTGCAAGCGCGACAACTGCGCGGTACGCGAGCAAAGCTCGTTAAGCTGGCTGAGCAGAGCAAGTCGATTTTGTCGAGTTGCCGTGTCTTCGGTATTAACCATCACGTTGTCAAAAAACGCATCAACCGATTCACGCAAACTCGCCGTCGCTGTCATAGCCTTTTGATAATCGCGTTGCGCCAAGTCGGTTTCAATTGTCGGCGCAATGCTCGACATGGCCTCAAACAGAGCTTTTTCTGCAGGCTCTACAAGCAAGCCGGTATCAACGGCAAGGCTACCTGTAAGCTCAGCTTTTTTGAGTATGTTACCAGAGCGCTTGGCTGCAGCTGCCAGTGAACTTGCCGCATCGGTTGATCGAAATTGATCAATGGCTTTTACACGCGCCATTATATCCAGCGGGTTTGATAAAGACTTTGCCAATACCGCATCAACAGCATCAACTGAATAGCCTTGTTCATGTACATACCCTTTGAGTCTTTCAGTGATGTAGTCCAGTAATGTTTGCGGCTCAAAGTCGATTGGCAATCGGTTACCATAACTTTCAACCGATTCAGCGATGACATCACTCAGATTTATATCAAGCTGCTTTTCAATTAAAATTCTTACAACACCCAAGGCACTGCGACGTAAACCAAACGGGTCTTTAGCGCCGGTGGGTTTCATTCCAAGCCCGTATATACCAACCAGAGTATCGATTTTATCGGCCAGCGACACGACTTGCGCTACCCCGTTTTCTGGCAATGCACCACCAGCCTGCTTAGGGTAGTAATGTTCTTCCATTGCAACTGATACCGCATCACTGTGACCATCACGTGCTGCATAGTAACGACCAGCTATGCCTTGCATTTTCGCTAGCTCTTTAACAATTTCTGTATTTAAATCGCACTTACACAAACTTGCAGCCTTAACGCATTCGGTTTTTGATTCACCCAGCTGCTGTGCCAACCAAGCGCTGATGGTTTGCATACGTTCTACTTTATCACCAACAGAACCCAGCTTTTCCTGAAACAACAGCGACGACAAGCTACTTTGATGATCAGCCAGTTTGCGTTGTTTGTCTTGTTCCCAGAAAAACATTGTATCGGCAAAGCGGGGACGAATAACGCGTTCGTTGCCATCGATAACCGTTTGCACAGCACTGGATTCAATATTAGCCACGGTGATGAACGCTGGCATCAAATCACCTTTGGCATCTAACAAAGCAAAGTAACGCTGATTCTCTTGCATGGTTTGAATCAACGCCTCCTTTGGAATTTCCAGATAGCCTGGCTCAAACTTGCCAGCAACAATGACCGGCCATTCTACTAATGCGGTTACTTCATCTAGCAGGGCGGCGTCACTCACAGCAGTTCCCCCCAGGCTGTCAGCTTTTTCTTTCACCTGTTTATCAATCAACTGGCGACGCTCTTTAAAGTCGGCAACAACATAATGTTTGCCAAGCGCATCTTTATAACTGGATGCATTACTCAATGTAATCGCATCAGGCGAATGAAAACGATGTCCAAGGGTTGTGTTGCCAGATTCCAGTCCCAGAACATGTAAAGGCAACACCCTGGATCCATGCATGGCACACAACCATACCACTGGCCTTAAAAATTCATGCGGAAAATCTGACCATCGCATGCGCTTTGGCATAGGCATGGTTTTAATAACATCGGGCAGGGCATCGCTGAGCACCGCCTGCAATGAACGCCCAGGCTGTGTTTGTTTTAACACTATCCACTCACCTTTGGGTGTATCGATGGTGGAAATATCACTAACTGTGGCGTTGGCCGATTTCAAAAATCCTGCCAGGGCTTTTGAAGGTTCGCCGTCGACGTAGGCCGCTTTCACCGCCGGCCCTTTTCGCTCTACTTGCGCATCGGGTTGTTGCTCACCGACATCACTCCACTGCGCTGCAATACGGCGTGGTGTTGCAAACAGTGTTGGGGGAGTTGTGGCCAGCCTGGCTTTACTGAGCACATCGTGCAATGCCTTGCCCAGATGATCAGCCAATGGTTGAACAGAACCTGCTGGCAAGTCTTCACAACCTATCTCAATGAGTAAATCAGTCATGGGTTTGGGCTCCTTTGTCAGACCCACCTTTTGCCAGTGGAAAGCCCAGAGCTTCGCGTCGATCGTAATAACATTGCGCTACTTGCCGCGACATGGTACGTACTCGCAGAATATAACGCTGGCGCTCAGTGACTGACAAGGCGTGCCTGGCATCGAGTAAGTTAAAAGCATGTGAGCCTTTTAGTACCTGCTCGTAAGCTGGCAACGGCAAGGCCAGTTCGGTAAGTTTGGCGCAGGCATTTTCGCATTGGTCAAAGTCTGCAAACAGGGCATCGACATCAGCGTGCTCATAGTTATAAGCCGATTGCTCAACTTCGTTTTGATGAAATACATCACCATAGGTGACCACGCGATTACCCGAGTATCCCCAAGTCAGGTCGTACACACTTTCTACTTTTTGAATGTACATTGCCAGCCGTTCAATACCGTAAGCCAGCTCACCGAGTACAGGCTTGCAAGGTAACCCACCACATTGTTGAAAGTATGTGTATTGAGTCACCTCCATACCGTTAAGCCAAACTTCCCAACCCAGACCCCACGCACCCAGCGTAGGTGATTCCCAGTTGTCTTCAACAAAGCGTATGTCATGCTCAAGCACATCAAAACCGAGTGCTTTGAGCGAACCCAAATACAAATTTTGCATATCCGGTGGTGATGGTTTCATCGCCACTTGAAACTGGTAATAGTGTTGCAGCCGGTTCGGGTTTTCGCCATAACGACCATCCGTTGGCCTGCGTGATGCCTGCGTATGACAAGCAGACCATGGCTCCGGTCCAATGGCCCGAAGAAAGGTTGAGCTGTGGAACGTACCTGCACCCATCTCCATGTCGTAGGGTTGCTGCACAATACACCCTTGCTCTGCCCAATACTGCTGAAGCACAGCCACCATCCCCTGAAATGTTTCTACGTCATGTTGCTGAGCCGAGGCCACCGCGTTTCTCCGAATTTTTTAAAGCACTGATTGTTCAAGTTTACTTCGACGACGCTAAACCGTTGCGCTTATTACTGGAACAGGTGTATGCGTACTGCGCTTCATAAAGACGCGCATAATACGCTAATTTGAATTCAAAACTCCTTAAGCACCCGAATCAACGCTGCAGCAGATTGCGGACGATCTGCCGGGTCCTTGCTCAGACATTGCATTGCCGCATTCTCCAAAAGCTTTGGCACTGCTGCATTAGGTGTAGCAGCTGCACTGACAACTTCAGATGGTTTAAGCGGTATATCGTTTAGAGTACTCTGAATAACCTCGTCAATCATGTCTCCGGTTATCGGGGTACTACCTGTTAACGCTTCGTAAAGCAAAACCCCAAGACCATAAATATCTGACCGAAAATCTATATCCGGGGCGCGTTGAATTTGTTCGGGTGACATATACAGCAACGTGCCTTGCAGCTTCTGGTAGCCGGTTATACCCATGTGCTGCTCGCTGTTTTCTGATTCACTTTCCTGCAACTGGCCAAGGGTGCCGTCTTTATCCCAGACTTTGGCCAGCCCCCAGTCAAGCAGCAACACTTCTCCATAAGCACCGATGAGTACATTTTCTGGTTTGATATCGCGGTGTAGCACGCCCATGGAATGCGCGTATTCGAGCGCGTAGGCTACCCGAATGATGATATTGACCAGCTGATTCAGATCATAGCGCTCGCGGTAATCAAATATTTCACGCAGCGTATAGCCATGCACCAGCTTCATCGTGAAATAGTAGTGGCCCTTTTTGTTGCGTCCCAGCTCGTAGGTCGGCACTGTGTTGGGGTGCTGCAACATAGCCGACACTCGGGCTTCTCGCAAAAGACGAGTTTGCTCTACCTCATCGGCGGCAAATTCAGGTAACAATGACTTGTAACAAATAACCCTGTTGAGATGCAGGTCCTTGCAGGATTGAATCAGCGATTTACCGCCTTTGGCCACTGTCTTGAAGTGGGCGTACCGGAAATTAGGATCGGGCTTCTTCGCCAGCTCCTTATCCGTCTGTTCAAGCAGAAGCGGTTGCTTTTCGGGCAGTTTAAGTTTTGGATATTCGCTCATTTCAGCTACCGATGGCGAGCTCTAATGACTCCAGTACCAGTATATGCCCAGGTGGCGTGAATTCAGACAAATCGCTGAAAACATCCAGTTTTTGCCTCAATATGGTTCAGTCGCACCTAATAAGTGCATCAAATTGGCTTTATTCTAGACATTTTTGTCAATAGCCTTATGATCTTTATCAAAGATAGTAGGAATCCTTGAATAAGGCGTTACTGATACTTTAGACTTGCAATCTTCGTAACTTGAGCTATGAGGAAATCGATGAAAAGCAAGTTGGAATACATCTGGCTGGACGGCTACAAGCCAACCCAAAGCCTTCGCAGCAAAACCATGGTGAGATCAGACTTCGGCGGAACCGTGGAAGAGTGTCCAATGTGGGCTTTCGATGGTAGCTCTACCGAACAAGCCGAAGGCGACGACTCAGACTGCCTGCTCAAACCCGTCTCGATCATTCCCGATCCTGATCGCAAGAACAGCTTTCTGGTGATGACGGAAGTCTTAAACTCTGACGGCACCCCACATGCGTCAAACGGTCGCGCCACCATCGAAGAAGATAATGATGACTTCTGGTTCGGCTTTGAGCAAGAATACTTCCTGATTAACACCGATACCAATCTGCCTCTGGGCTTCCCGGAAAATGGCTATCCAGCACCACAGGGCCCTTACTATTGCTCTGTCGGCGGCAAAAATGCGTACGGCCGTGAAATCGTGGAAGAGCATCTGGACATATGCCTGGAAGCGGGACTCAATGTTGAAGGCATCAATGCCGAGGTAGCTGCAGGCCAGTGGGAATATCAGATTTTCGCAAAAGGCGCCAAGCGTGCCGGTGATGAAATCTGGCTTGCTCGCTACCTGCTTGAGCGAACAGCAGAAAAGTATGGCGTGTCGGTTGACTTGCATCCCAAGCCACTTGGCGATACTGACTGGAACGGTTCGGGCATGCACGCCAACTTCTCTAACAGCGCCATGCGCGATAAAGGCGACGAGGCAGTGTTCACCAAGATCTGTGAAGAGTTTGGCAAGAACATCATGCGTCATATCAGCGTTTACGGTGCAGACAACGATCAGCGCTTGACCGGCGCTCACGAAACCCAGTCAATTGATCAATTCAGTTATGGTGTTTCTGATCGTGGCGCATCCATCCGAATCCCCGTAGGCACTATCGAAGACGGTTGGAAAGGACGCCTTGAAGATCGTCGCCCGGCGTCAAATGCTGATCCTTACAAGGTTGCGGCAGCGGTAATCAAGACGACAACCGAAGCGCTTGGCTAAGCACAGTCGTACCCGGTTCTCCGGGTAAAAATCAAGAAGCCCCGGATTTCGGGGCTTTTTTATGTCTGTTAGTCAATAATCAGGCACAAATCGTACGCTGGACTGGAAAATGCATATCGACGGACATGTCGAAACTGATTTTCTCCAGCATCAAAAACGCTTCGGGCTCGTCACCAGACCTGGTAATGCAAACCGCGATTTTCGTGTGCCTGTTACTGTCGTTTTTCCCGTTATCCCAGGTCAGTGCTGGCGGCATTTATAAGTCTGTCGATGCAAATGGCAATGTTATTTTCACCGACCAACCACTCGAAGGCGCAGAAACGCTTGAAGGTGCCGAACCTGACCCCCCTCGCGCGGGTAATGATGATGAAGATTCTGATGAGAACATTCAAGACGGTGATGTTTCTTTTCAAAAAAAGGGCCTTGCTCTCACACCTGACCCTATCGATCCACCGAAGCCACAGCCCTACAACACCGATAAGCCAAAGAAGCGCCCACCGGTTACCGTAGTTGAAATACTCACACCAATACACGATGCAACTTTGCATGACCCGATCGGTAAAATATGGGTTGAGTTGCAGTCCTACCCTACCCCATTAAAAGACACTGGCCTGACGGCACAGCTCTGGATGGACGGAGAAATGATAAACAGTGGACAGCGACCCATGTTGAGCCTGGCTCCCCCTGAACGTGGTACGCACGTCCTGGTGGTAAAACTGGTCGACGAGAATGGACGGCTGTTTCTACAATCAAATCCCACCCACATTCACGTTAAGTATCGCGTCGCCGGACAGTAGTTACGCAGACTTTACTCCTGCTATCCTGCTGTTATGACAACACCGGCTAGCCAGAATAAACCCATGGATTACCAGCTACGTAAGGCAACGGCGCAAGACAAAAGGCCCGTGCGCTGTACGAGCGGCAAGGCTTCGATGGAGAATTACTGCGTTATATCAAACTACTGGATTAAGCAAAACTTAAACTTACTGTAGCTTGGACAACAAGCCTTGGGCAACTTTTTGTTGAGAGGCGTCGCCATGCGTTAACACCTCCGCTAACAAACCTGACGCGCCTTCCGTATTGCCAAGATCAATGTAGACCACCGCAAGATCAAGCCTGACTTCGCAATCCTTCCAGGACAGCTCAGGCTTATAATATGAAACTGCATCAGTGTCATCCGATGCGTCAACACCTGAATCCAAGCCTAAATCAGGATCGGTGTCCAGATTGAAGTCAGTGTCTGACATAGTTGAAGGGCCTGACGCCGCAGGCTTCAGCGTATCAAGTTCATCGTTGGTCAGGCCCTCATCAGATGGGCTCTTCCATTCAACATTATCAAGCTCTTCCTCGTCCAGAAAGGGCTGCGCCTTATCAGGTAATGCATCCAGATCGATATCCAGTTCTGGCTCTGCTTCTGACAGGGGTTTGCGATTGCTTACTACCTCGTCGAGCCTGACTCGTGCTTTGTCGGTTGCAGCTGACACAAGATTGTTCCGCTGTTGATTTACAGCAGGCGTACTGGCGGTTGATTTTCCACCCGATACGCTTGTTACCGCGTCTTCTCCGATATTAAATTCGTCATTTAATATAAACCCGTGATCACCTGTTTGATCATAGAAAGACATGTTCGGATCAAGCGACAATCCTATTTCAATAACTTCATGCCACTCTGCGTTCTTGCCACCGGTCATTGAGAACATGTCACGGGCAGTTTGCGCAAACAAATCCACTGCACCACGATCGCTATATACACGCAGCAATTCCAGGCGTGTCTGTTGTTGTTCCGGCATTTCTTCCAACGCCTCTTTCAAACCCTGCTCTCGACGCTGCTCACTTGTAAGCTGTCCTCGAAAATATTCTATCGTGGACAACGGGTTAACCACATCGGATACTTCGCCTGACGGCGAAGGACGAACTGATAAGTCCATTTCCATGCTATCGCCATTGACAGGCGATGGTGACAACTCAATATCAACCAATCGATCATCTTTACCGAAATATTGACGTAACAAAACATAACCAAGCAATGACGCAAGCAACACTAACCCCGTATTGCGCAAGCTATCAGCAACAAGCTGATTTTGTCTGGTATCAAAAAACCATGTAAACAGGCCAGTTTTTTCGGGTGCAGATTCCACGCTGACTGGCGAAGGAACATCAACGAGTTCAGTTTGATTATCATCGCTGACCATCGGTATACCCGCATCACTGGGCACAACGTCTGGCTGCGACTTTGGGCTTTCCGCCAGCGCGTCCGAATCCTGTTCCACCAGGATTTCCTCTGGCACCTCATCCAATGGCACAGGTACAGCTGTTTTTATCGATGGCGCAAGCACACCAAGCGCGTCAGTGTTTGAGCGACTTATGGCCTGGCGTTGTTGCAGCTGATCAACGCGCTTACCAATTTCATCAAGCTGGCTTGTTTTAACATCCAGCTCTTGGCCCAGGCCCACCATCGTTGTGCGTAATTCCATGATGACAACCTTAAGAGCTTTAACAGATGACTCACCATCATCGTGTCGAGCAGCAGTCATTTGCCTGGTCACTTCAACAACAGCCTGACTGGATGCCGGACTGGCACTCACTACCTGCAAGTGTTCTGGAGCCGCCGGCAGTTGCTCGGCTTTATCGGGCACCACGGCTGAAACTGACTTATTACCAGGTGCACGTTGCAGGCGTTTTCTTGCATCAGATTCGTTAATTTCAAGCGCGATGGCACTGTCCGGAATGTAAAGTTCGGCACCACGCTTTAACTTGTGTACCGAGCCGTAAAAGGCGTTTGGGTTGGTGTCATAAATGGCGATTGCCAATTGCTCTGCGGTAAATTCTGTCGACTGGAGACTACGTGCAATGTCCAGTAGATTGTCTCCACGTTGCACGACAATAATATGTTCAGGCACAACGCTTACCGGCTCAATGAGTGCCAGCTCCGATTCGTTCACAGTCTCTGTGCTGTGTTGCACCATGATGGGATCAAGCAAAAAAGTATATTCACGTAAATAGGTGCCACCGTTCCACGACAACTCAACAACCAAATCCAAAAATGGTTCACGAACCGGCGTTAACGAGCTGAGCTTTAATACAGCACCACCGTTGGTAGCACTGGCAGCGTCTTTATCGATTTCAAAACGAATTTGCGTGAGAACGGAAACGGGCGCAATGCCCATTTGCCGGAAGACGTCATACGACGCCATTGCTGCACTGATGCTTTCAAGCTCAGTCGCGTTATCGGTAATGACTTCTATCTCAGCGTCCAGATGCTGGCCAAGGCTGGAGTGCAGCGTCAATGCGCCTAAGCCGGCAGCATAGCCACGCTCGGGCACACTTAGCAGCACAGCGCATAAGAAGAAAAGCAGGTGTTTTCGACTATACGCAGGCCACTGCGTCGAACATCTCGAAGAGTATAGAAATCGCACTATGTCGTGTTACCGCAATATGGCAGTTAATTCATTGCACAACTACTCCATTAGTGAGGGACCCAAACAGGTCGCTTGCCCCGCCCTTAAGTGTAGAACAACAATTCAGGCCGCACACGGTGGGAATACATCTTCATCACATATTGCACTAATAAAGTGCATATTTTTACGTATTTGCATTATTATAGAGCGCTACAGACAGGCTAGCTCTTTTTGAAGATTACTTTATCTTACTGTTTTTAATGGCTATTTTTATTACTTCAACAGTAGTTTCAGGCTCTCTACAGCGGGTTTAAATATTGCACCATTAGAAGCACAATGACCACAAACTCCAATATGCTAGGCGAGTTTGCGCTACTGGATCAACTTTCCACTTCGGTGCTGCTACTAGATCAAAAGCTGCACATCGTGTACGTGAACGCGGCTGCAGAGCAGCTGATGAGCGCCAGTCGACAACGCACGGTTGGTAAACGTCTGATCGAGATCGTGACTGTGCCTGATGATCTGATTACACGCTTTCGGGATGCTATTCGTCACGACCAATCATTCACAGACCGGCAAGCGACAATTGAGCCCCACGGCGTTGATCCGATCGTGGTGGACTGCGTCATCACGCCACATACCACCAGAAATAACCAGCGTGGTTTGTTGGTAGAAATAGATGCATTAGATCGCCCTCTGCGCATTGCCAGGGAGGAGGCGATGCTATCCCAGCAAGAACAAACACGCTCTCTGTTGCGAGGGCTCGCGCATGAAATTAAAAACCCATTGGGGGGACTCAGAGGTGCTGCGCAGTTACTGGAACGACAATTAACCGAGCCCGAACTGCACGAATACACGTCCATCATAATGAACGAAGCTGATCGGCTGCACACCTTGATAGATCGGATGCTGGGTCCGGTAACACGACCACAGCGCATTGCGGTGAACATTCACGAAACACTTGAACACGTTAGAAAAATATTATTGGTTGGGGCACCGACCAACGTCAATATTACATTTGACTATGACATCAGCATCCCTGAGTTCATTTCCGATCGCGATCGACTGATTCAGGCGCTATTGAACATCGCCGGAAATGCAATGAATGCAGTGGGTGACAGAGGCAATATACTTTTCCGATCACGGGTTATCACCAGCTTCACAATAGGTGCGCAGCGCCATCGTTTGGTTGCAGCGCTGGAAATCCACGACGATGGACCCGGAGTGCCTGCAGAATTGCTTGATCAAATTTTTTTCCCCATGGTGACAGGTACGGACAACGGTACCGGACTCGGCTTATCAATCGCTCAATCCATAATGAATCAACTAGGTGGTCTTGTAGAGTGCCGCAGTGACCCGGGCAACACTGTATTTACCATTCTGATACCGCTGGAGCTTTTATGAACACTGAAAATGTCTGGGTTATAGACGATGACAAATCCATTCGATGGGTACTTGAAAAAGCCTTTAAACAGGCAGAAATAAATGTCACTATTTTCGAGTCTGCGGATGAAGCTTTGGAGTTGATTCGCAGTAATGCCTTACCACCTAATGCCGTGATTAGCGACATAAGAATGCCCGGCTCTGATGGCATATCGTTATTAAAACAAGTTAAAAACATACACCCGGATTTACCGATATTAATTATGACCGCGTTTTCTGATTTGGATAGCACAGTGGCCGCATTTGAAGAAGGCGCGTTTGAATACATACCAAAGCCTTTCGATGTGGATATGGTGATTGAGCGCACACGCCAGGCCTGCACAGCTCAACGAGAAAAACTAAAAAAACCTGCTCGACAAGACAAAGCACCAACCAACAAACCTGACCAAGAAGAGCTCATGGGTGACGCACCGGCTATGCAAGAGGTATTCAAAGCCATAGGGCGTATGAGCAAATCAAAAATCACCGTGATGATTAACGGCGAGTCCGGCACTGGTAAAGAATTGATAGCACAGGCATTGCACCGTCACAGCCCTCGTAACGATAAGCCATTTGTGGCGTTGAATATGGCAGCCATCCCACACGACTTAATGGAATCAGAGTTATTCGGACATGAAAAAGGCGCTTTCACTGGCGCACAAACCACACGCATAGGAAGATTTGAACAATCCGATGGCGGCACATTATTTCTTGACGAAATTGGCGACATGCCAGCCACTTTACAAACTCGTTTACTGCGCGTACTGGCAGACGGTCAGTTTTATCGAGTGGGTGGGCAATCACCCATTATCGTTGATGTTCGCATTATTGCGGCAACGCATCAAAACCTTGAAGAGCTTGTGGAGCAGAAGTTGTTTCGGGAAGATTTATTTCATCGCTTAAATGTTATTCGCATAGAAGCACCGCCGCTGCGCGAACGTCGCGAAGATATTCCTATGTTACTGTGGCACTTTTTAGAAAAAGCGGCAGTAGAGCTCAATGAAACCGCTAAAACCATGACACCCGATTTTAAAGCTTATGTCAGTGCACTGCCGTGGCCAGGCAACGTGCGCCAACTACAAAACACCGCGCATTGGTTAACAGTGATGGCCAATAACAACGAATTGGAAGTGGCAGACTTACCCAAGCATAATCAAGACTTGCCAATGCAAGTGGACAGTGATTGGCAGGCGGGTTTCAGGCAGTGGGCAAACAAGGCACTGCACGAAGGCGAAACTAACCTGCTGGCAACGGCCACTCCTGCCATTGAACGAATACTGATACAAGTGGCACTGAATAAAACTCAGGACAAGCGTCAAGAGGCTGCTCGACTGTTAGGCTGGGGTCGCAACACCCTGACCCGCAAAATTAAAGAGCTGGAGATTGAATAGACGCTTCAGCCTTCGCTGCAATGCAATCCACACCTGTAGCGTAGTCCATAAACCCCCGCTCGAATACCAAGCCGCATGCACGCTTGTTGGTAGTGAGTCATCGCTGTTTAGAGTTCGTGGCGGTACTTTCTAGTGACTGACAGGCCATAAGCACGATCGCATCGGCTCTTCTGTGTTTGCTTGTGGAGACTTTATTCTAAGTTTTCCATCGATGACGCTGAGCTTCAGAATATAATCACCGACGTAACCAACGTCAGTAGTCAATTTGTACTGACCTGTAGCCATGCCATAACCCTTGGCCTAATCGATTTTCCCGTCATGAATAACCGCAATGCTAATGCCCGGTACGTGTGTTTGATCCATGCGTTCCATGATCAAGTAGCCTGGGTCCGGTTCTCCTTAAACAAAGATGTGGGTTTTCAGGTTTGTTTCTATTGTTTTTACAGCTTCAGAATTTGCAGTTACTTACGCCCTGGACCCACGCACAATTAACGCTTCAATATCGCCAAATGCTGCAGCAGTTTCAAACGCATCGAAACGACCATTTTTTAAAATTGCATTTGATGCGTCTATCATGCTGCCAATGGCCGTACGCGCTAAGGATGACCCCACACTGACGCGTTTCACACCACACTGCTCAAGATCTTTGGTGGTGACACCGCGCAAGGCAATACCAGCAACGACATTCACAGGCTTGGTTAGCGCATCACAAATGGTTTTAATGGAATCAGTATCAGGTAAACCGGGCGCGTATAACACGTCGGCACCGACCTCTTCGTACCCTTTGAGCCTGGCCAGCGTGTCGTCTAAATCGGGACGACCGTGTAAGTAATTTTCAGCACGGGCTGTTAGCGTAAAGTTAAAGTCGAGCTTATTCACGGTTTCTACCGCAGCCTGTATTCGCTCTATAGCAAAGTCTTTATCATAGATGGGCTTATCTTTTACCCCGGTCGTGTCTTCAATGGTGCAGCCAACCAAACCGATTTCGGCCGCTGCAAAAATTGTTTTCTGAACATCTTCTGGAGAATCACCATAGCCATTTTCCAGATCGGCCGATACCGGCAAACTGGTTGCTTCAACAATTTGCCCTGCATGAGCCAGCGCTTCATCGCGTTGCACTGAACCGATAGAGTCAAGCTTACCTTGAGAAAACGCGTAGCCAGCACTGGTGGTAGCAAGCGCCTCGAATCCGAGCCCTGCCAACATTTTTGCGGAGCCAACATCCCACGGATTTGGTAACACAAACAAGCCATCGCGCTGATGAAGTTGAGCGAACAGATCGGCCTTAGCTTGTTGTGACATAACGCTACTCTCTTAAAACGCCGGCACAATTAGAGTGACCCGACTCGATATCCCATTGCCCATCCTTTGTGCAGGCGTTTATGTAAGCACGGTGCACGCGAAAACGTCCCGTGGCCGGCTTACCATCATCCAGCTTGGAATCTAACTGAGACAAAATGCTTACCGGGATTTGCTCACCAGTGAAAATTTCATGCGCCAAGCCCTCAACATCGGCAGCCTGCGCGCTATAGCTGATTTTATAATAACCATTAAAGGGATTTTTAGGGCATGTACCCGTAGCGCAAGTCATGTCTGAAGCTGAACCAGCCCCGCTATGCGCACCATCAAAATTGCCGGGAATAAACCCCGCTAAGGACATTTGCTGCCAGACACCGGCGCGCTCCTGACTATCATCGATACGTCCGTTACCGTTGCCTTGTTTGGCAGCACTATCAATTTGATTTTGAGCGTTGGAAAAATCGCCAGGGATTGATCGGTATCGCTCTTGAAAAGAATACCAGGCGGCACGAATACCAGATACATCGGTGGACAGGGACCGAACCCGGGCAGAATCGATTAAGGATTGACCCTTAAAAACACCACCAAGAATGAGCCCGATAATGACCAATACTATGGCGATTTCTACTAACGTAAAGCCGCGTTGATTATTATTGATGGGTGAGGTTGTAAGTGACATAAGGTTGCCTCCGTGAATTGTAATGTCATTGTGTCTATCTGCGCGACTCCTTCGCGTAACAACAGTGTCTGACATCAGCAATAAAATAGCAATGTTTTTTGCTTAAAAAGGTGCGCTTCGCGGTACACGTGGAAACGGGATGGCATCGCGAATATTTTCCATACCGGTAACATAAGTCACTAATCGCTCAAAGCCCAGACCAAATCCGGCGTGTGGTGCGGTACCGTATCGGCGTAAATCCCGGTACCAACCCAAATGCTCGAACAAATCGTTTTCGTGCAACCTGGCATCAAGATAATTCAGACGTTCTTCACGTTGCGACCCGCCAATAATCTCGCCAATGCCTGGCGCTAAAACATCCATTGCAGCAACGGTTTTTTCATCGTCGTTTAGTCGCATGTAAAAGGCTTTTATTTCTTTCGGATAATTCATTAGAACAATGGGACGGCCCACATGTTCTTCAGCCAAATACCTTTCGTGTTCTGATTGCAAATCTAGCCCCCAGCTCACTGGAAACTCAAATTTCTTTTTAGCCGTTTTTAAAATTTCGATAGCATCGGTGTAATCCATGCGTTCAAAATTTGAAGTCACTACTGACTGCAGCCGGTGAAGTGCTTCTTTATCGACACGCTGGGCAAAAAACGCCATGTCACTTTCACACTCTTCTAAAACAGCGTTAAAAAGATACTTTAAGAAGTCTTCTGCCAGTGCGGCGTTATCGCTTAAGTCTGCGAATGCCACCTCAGGCTCTATCATCCAGAACTCAGCCAGATGACGGCTGGTGTTTGAGTTTTCAGCGCGAAACGTCGGTCCAAACGTATACACTTTGGACAAAGCCAATGCGTAGGCCTCAGCATTGAGTTGCCCGGATACTGTTAGAAACGCTTCGCTACCAAAAAAATCCTGATTAAAATCAACATCACCTTTGTCGGTTGTCGGGGTGTTAACCATATCGAGCGTACTGACCCGAAACAGTTCACCTGCGCCTTCGCAATCACTGGTGGTGATTAACGGTGTATTAACCCAGTGAAATTCGCGTTCATGAAAATAACGATGCACCGCACTGGATAAGGTTGAGCGCACTCGACTGATTGCACCGAACGCATTGGTGCGCGGGCGTAAGTGGGCAACGCTGCGCAGGTATTCGAAAGTATGGCGCTTCTTGGCAATGGGATAGTATTCTGGGTCGTCAACCCAACCACTCACGCTGATATTGCTTGCCAGAATTTCTACACTTTGGCCTTTGCCTTGTGACTCGACTAATTTGCCAGTGACTTCTACCGCGCAACCAGAAGAGAGTTGCAGTATATCTGACTCATAATTAGCTAAGCTTGCCTCCACAACTACCTGCATGGCATCAAAACAAGAACCGTCGTATATGGCCACAAACGATAAACCTGCTTTGGAGTCTCTTCGACTGCGGACCCAGCCTTTTATGAGAACATCGCTGCCAATGGAACCGGATGTAAAAACGCTGTCGATTGATTGATAAGTCATAGTGCAAAACTTGTGGTTGTTGTATTAGATCAGCGCTGATTGATCTATCGGTGTAACGGTGTCTGAATTTCCAGACAACTTTACCGCCAGCGATTCAAAGGTATCCCAAACATCGCCTGCAGCGTGGCCTTTGACTATTCGATCAAGCTTTGTGGTCGCAGCAAGCATGTGTAACCAACTGGCCGCATTATGCCGTGTTAGCGCCGTCTTTAAAGGTGCTGCCCGACTTTGCCAGACACCGGCGCCTTTTAGTGCAGCATCAACACCAACGCCCTGTTCGCATGCCTCGGCTGCACGGGTACCGCTTCGAATTTCCTGCGATAATGCCCAAAGAATGAGTACCGGGGCGACAGCCTCATCTCGCAGGCCACGCACAATGCGAACGGCTCGCGCACTTTGTCCCACTAAAGCAGACTGCACCAGGTCACCAACGGAATAACGGGCGCTATCGGCAACTGCTTCCAACACTTGCTCGGCGGTTAGCTCTCCGTTAGGGAACAGCAAAGCCAGTCGTTCAACTTCCTGAGCGGCGGCTAACATATTGCCTTCCACCCTTTCGGTTATTAACGCAACAGCCTCATCACTTGCCTGCAAACCAACACCTGCCAACTTGTTACTTAACCAGCGTTGCAACTTGGCAGCTTCGATCGGCCAAACGGCGATAGTCACACCCGCTTTATCGATGGCTTTAAACCAGGCACTGCTGGTTCCACCACGATCAAGTTTTGCACTGGTGATGATAAGCAAAACATCGCTGGCAGGATTTGCGCAATATTGTTTGAGAACCTCGCCGCCCGTTCTTCCCGGCTTGCCAGTGGGTAGCCTGAGCTCAATGATGCGTTTTTCTGCAAACAAAGACATGCTGTCAGCTGCCTCTCGAAACGCAGACCAATCAGCCTCGTCATTGGCAATCAGTACCTGGCGCTCGTCAAAGCCTGTTTCGCGGGCATGTTCGCGCAACTGATCGCCTAACTGCATTAGCTGATAAGGCTCGTCACCGTGCAGAAGATACACAGGCGCGGTCTGTCGGGCTAAATGGGCGTCGAGCTTGTCGGGGTAGATTTTCACCATTTCATAGTAACAAAAACCAACCGTGGCAGCTTTGTTGACTTCGCGTATGATCCGCAGCACTAAAGCCATTTATCCAGCCAGCTTACCCACACGCCAAGTATGAGCACTGAAGACTCAAACGCAACCTTTGCGCCGCACGACCTGCTGTATCAATTGGTCAGATACCCACTGTTCAAAATGGAACCAGAAAAAGCCCACGACATAGCTTTGGCATTAAGCGCTACGGCCCCAGCAAAAGCGTTAAACCGTAAACGTTATGCAATAGAGTCACACCCTGTTTCCTGCATGGGTCTGACAATACCTAATGGTGTTGGCCTGGCTGCAGGATTAGACAAGAACGGTGACTACATCGACGCACTCGGTGCGTTCGGATTTGGTTTTATTGAAATTGGTACCATCACTCCCAAGCCGCAACCGGGAAATCCAAAGCCCAGAATGTTCCGACTAGCTGAACACGGGGCCATTATTAATCGTATGGGTTTTAATAATCTGGGCGCTGACCACTTGATTAAAAAAGCTGCTAAGCGTGAATACAAAGGCTGCCTTGGAATCAACATTGGCAAGAATGCCGCGACAGCTTTAGAGGACGCGCAAGACGATTATTTGATTTGCCTAAACAAAGTGTATCCGGTAGCTGACTACATTAGCGTTAATGTATCTTCACCCAATACAAAGGGTTTACGAGACTTGCAACACGGTGAGCATCTTAGGGGCTTGTTAGGATCATTAAAAAATACGCAATCTAAACTGGCAACACAACACGGGCATTACAAACCTGTTGTTGTTAAAATCGCGCCTGACATGAACGATAAAGAACTACAAGCATTTTGTGAGGCTGTGATCGAATTCGAAATCGATGGTGTCATCGCCGGCAACACCACAAACGAGCGACACTGGGTACAGAATCACCAACATGCTGTTGAACAAGGTGGATTAAGTGGTGCACCGATGCGCAACCTGGCTGACGAAAAATTAGCAACGGTGGCGACGCATTTAGCAGGCAAGACTGCACTTATTGGTGTTGGCGGCATTAATAGTGGCGAACACGCGCAAACTAAACGTCAACTTGGTGCAGATCTTGTACAACTTTACACTGGACTCATTTACCACGGACCGGCACTGGTTCGCGACTGTATCAGGAAAACTGCATGACACACTATGATGTATTCAATGGCGACGCCGACGGAATTTGCGCGCTCCATCAACTACGATTGGCCGAGCCAAAAACCAGCGTGCTTGTTACCGGCGTTAAGCGCGATATTGCTTTAGTAAAACAAGTGCCGGCGAATGCTGCATCAACAGTCACTGTTCTGGATATTTCCATGGACAAAAATCGCGCCGACTTAACACCCCTACTTGATGCGGGCATGAAAGTAAGTTACTTTGACCATCATTTTGCTGGTGATATTCCTGCATCAGCCAATCTTGATGCACATATTGATACCGACGCAAACACCTGCACTGGACTTATCGTCAACAAACATCTGAAGGGCGCGCACCTGGCATGGGCGGTCACTGCCGCGTTTGGTGATAACCTATTAGACTCTGCACGCGCAGCTGCAACACCGTTGAATTTATCCGACATTGAGCTATCGCATATTCAGACGCTTGGCACGCTACTTAACTACAACGGATACGGCAACACGTTAGACGATTTGTTTTTTCCACCAGCAGAACTTTATAAGCGGGTTCAACCTTATAGCGACCCGTTAGCTTTTATCAATGAAGATGATGCTTACCAAAAACTGGAAACCGGCTATAACAGTGACATGGAAAAAGCACAAAAAACATCACCAATAATGGCAGATGAATCCACTGCTGTTTTTGTTTTTCCTGAAGCGGCATTTGCACGGCGTGTCAGTGGCGTTTATGCAAATGATCTGGCTCAACAAAACCCAAATCGTGCGCATGCCATGCTCAGCACACTGCCCGGCGATGGATATTTAGTGAGTGTGCGCGCGCCGCTAGCCAACAAAACCGGTGCAGATGAGCTTTGCCGTCAATTCGACACCGGCGGTGGTCGCAAGGCCGCAGCAGGGATTAACTTTTTATCCGCAAGCGACCTTGATAAGTTCACTGATGCGTTTAAAGCTCAGTTTAGTACTTAGTTTGACGTTCAGCTGAGTCGCATTAGTTCACGAACATGAGCACTGACACTTCTGGCTAACGCTGGCAAAGAATAACCACCCTCTAACATCGACACTATTCGGCCATCTGAGTGTCTGTCGGCAAGACTCATTATTTGCTGAGTAACCCAGACAAAATCATTATCGCCCAATACAAGCTGAGCCAGTGGATCCTCAGCATGGGCATCAAATCCTGCACTGATAAAAATCATCTGCGGTTCGAATTTTTCAAGCTCAGGCATCCAGTGCTCAAGAATGGCATACCGAAAATCATCAGTGCCAGTACCAGCGGCAAGCGGCACATTGACTCGTTGACCGGCAACATTCGGCCGGTAGTTGCCAGGATAAAACGGATGCTGGAATGATGAGCAAAATAATATACGGCTATCACCGTCAACCAGGTCTTCTGTGCCATTGCCATGATGAACATCGAAGTCCAGAATCGCAACACGATCCAGGCCATGCGTATCTAATGCGTGTTTAGCTGCTATGGCAATGTTGCCAAAAAAACAAAAGCCCATTGCCTCTGATTTTTCGGCATGATGTCCTGGCGGTCGAACAGCACAAAACGCATTATCAACTTCACCCGAGATAACCACATCAGTGGCCTTTAGCGCTGCACCCACACCTCTTAGTGCCGCTGTAAGCGTATATGCATTCATCGCTGTGTCAGCATCGAGTTGCACGCTACCAGATTCTGGTGAATTTGCCACAATGGAATCTATGTAAGACTGAGGGTGACATGAGCTTGCCTGATCTGGCCTGGCAACCGGCGCATCAAAATGCGTCAGGTAATCGTACAGGTCTTGTTTTTTTAATTGATCAAGGATCGCACCGATACGCTGCGGAGATTCAGGATGTCCGGGGCTGATTTCGTGCAAAACGCAATCGTTGTGAGTAATCAATGCGGTAGGCATGAGCGTATCTAAGATAAGTTGAAAGACAACCGCAATATACCAGCAACTGGGGTACTATCGTCGCATGTCAACTATTCATCTGGACAAATTACTCAACCCACAATCCATTGCGGTAGTCGGCGCAAGTGACCGCAAAGGTGCTCCGGGACATGCCATCGCCACAAGCCTGTTAGCAGGAAAATTCAGTGGCACCTTGAGTTTTGTGAATCCTCGATACAAAACCGTTCTGGGACAAACCAGTTACCGCTCTTTAAAAAAAATCGAGCCCGCACCCGATCTGGTTGTTGTGCTGGTGCCCGAACGCATTATTCGTCGCACCCTTTTACAAATAGCAGCCTGTGGTTGCAAAGTGGCTATTATCATGTCGGCCATGCAAGACAGCAAGGCTGCGCACAAGCTTGCACAAAAACTGGGCATACGCATGTTGGGTCCTTTTTGCGCTGGCATCATAAGGCCACACCTGAACCTGAACGCCACCTACTCTAATAATTCTATAGCGGCCGGGTCCTTAGCGCTGGTTACGCAGTCCGCATCACTGGGTGCAGCGATTATTGATTGGGCGGAACCAATGGGTGTTGGATTTTCGGCCGTGCTCTCAACAGGCTCTGATACTGACGTTACTCTGCCAGACTTGCTTGATCTGTTGGCAGAAGATCATCACACAAAGGCCATCATTGTGTATCTGGATCGCGTTCGACACACCCGTAGTTTTTTAAGCGCAATAAGCGCTGCCGCCCGAATCAAACCTGTCGTGCTGATGAAGTCCACACAAGATGGCGCTCGGTACTGTGATGCGTTGACACGCACTGGACAAATCTATTCAACTGAAGCGGTGTTTCAAACTGCCATGCGACGCGCCGGTGTGGTTCGGGTACACACGTTTTCAAATTTATTTTCTGCGGCAAGAATACTGACATCGGGCTTAAGGGTAAAAGGCAAACGCCTGGCCATCATTAGTAACGGCGCAGCACCAGGGATGCTTGCTTGCGAACGCATGGCAACAAAAGATTTTGAACTGCCCAGCCTGTCGGAATTTGCGTTAAGCCAATTATCGAAACACATTCACGGACCGTGGTCAGGACAAAATCCAATTGTGTTACGCGATGATGAACATCTGAATGAACAATACAATCAAGTGTTAAGTGCATTACACGAGAACAACGAGATAGATGCATTATTGGTTTTATTTGCACCCGATGCGCGCAACGATCCAGAAAAAATAGCCCACACCATCATTGAAAAAAGACCAAAACATATTCCTGTGGTCAGTAGCTTTATGGGCGAGGCAAGTGTTGTCAGTAGTCGCGAGTTATTAGGCAAGGCTGATATACCCTGCTTTAGAACCCCGGAAGCGGCTACCGACGCTGTTGATTTTTTGTATCGACATTTGCTTAGCCAACAAGAATTGTTGCAACTCCCCAACCCAACATCCCGCTACACAAGAGCCGACGCCAGTAGCGCAAAGACTTTAATAAGCCAAGCCCTTGAGCAAGGCGAACGCGTGCTTGGCCCGCAGAAAACTCGCACTCTACTGGGTCTGTTTGATATTCGCGTACTGCCTGCCATACGAGTCACCAACCTGGAAGACGCCGTTGAAAGCGCAAACAAGCTGGGTTATCCGATTGCTATGAAACTGGTTTCACCCAATGTGCGCTACAAGGCAGAAGTGCTGGGTACGGTGCTTAACGTGCAAAATGAAACTGAGCTGCTTGAGGCTTACAACAACATCAGCGAGCAAATGGCCACACGCCGACCTGATGCCCAGTTCAGAGGTGTCCTTATAGAAACCATGCACACTGAAAAAAACACCCGCAATCTGTCAATGAGTATCACCCGCGATGCCAGCTTCGGGCCAGTCATCAACGTTGGAATAGGTGGCGACTTATCAGCACTGGTTCAAGAACGTGTGTCACAACTACCGCCACTGAATAACTTTTTGATTGATAGCATGTTGGCTACCCCAACCTTAACCACCTACCTGGGTGAATTCAGACACCAAAAGCCGGTTAGCACCAAAGGTGCGGCACACGTATTACGGCGACTGTCTGAAATGGCCTGTGAACTACCCGATGTGTTTTCCGTTGATATAAACCCGGTGCGCGTAAGCCCTGATGGCGCCGTAGCGATTGATGCACAGGTGGTGTTGGAACAATCAAAATCCAGTAAGGAATATGGCCACCTTGCTATTCACCCTTATCCGTGGCGTTGGGTTCGGTTAGAAAAACTAAAGGGTGATCGCACAGTGCAGCTACGCCCGATACGACCAGAAGACGGCGAGTCAATCAGAAAGATGGTTCATGACATGTCAGCAGAATCACGCTACTTTCGATTTATGCACGCCATCAATGACTTGTCACCGCAATTGGTCGCGCAATTCACCAAGCTCGACTATGATCGCCAAATGGCATTCGTTGCTATTGGTAAGGTGGGCGAAGGCAATGTCGTGGGCGTAAGTCGCTATACCATGAGCTCAGATCAACGTTCAGCAGAATTTGCAGTGTCCATAGCGGACGACTGGCAAGGGTATGGATTGGCCTCAGCCTTAATGCGATTGGTTATAGAGCATGCGAAAGCACAAGGCCTGGAAGAACTGGTTGGCGATGTGTTAACCACCAACACACCTATGCGCGGACTCATGAAATCCCTTGGGTTTACCGCCACCAGCGATCCGGAAGATCGGGAGCTGTTAATATTTAGCCTGTCATTGCAAGACTCCTGACTACTAAACAAATATAAATAACCCAATGCGTCACACGCCAGTACCCCGCCCCGAGTCGGTTAGCCTGAGTATCGATGGAAAAACCATTGCCGGCATTCGCCATCGCGTTGCCGACGAAGATGCTGCAACCAAAGTATTGTGTTTGCATGGTTGGTTAGACAACGCCAATAGTTTTTTGCCGATGATGTCGCTGCTACCCGAGATCGATTTATTGGCAATTGATTTTCCGGGGCATGGGTTTTCCGATCATCTTGATTCGGCCTACACCATGACTGATTCAGCCTATTGGGCAACTGCTGCGATAAAAGCGATTGGCTGGGAACGTTGCCACGTAATGGGGCATTCTATGGGGGGCATTATTGCGCCATTAATGGCTTCCAGCGCACCTGACATGATTGAGTCGTTGATTCTGATTGAATCCAGTGGCGCGATAACCAATGAAGCCGACGAATTTGTAGAACGCTTGCAAAAATCGATGAATGATCGACTGGAGCCACATAAGTACGCATCAAAACTGTATGCATCAAAAAACGATGCGGTGGATGCTCGACTGCGGGCAGCCAAAATGGAGGCTATTTCAGCACGGCTTATTATTGATCGCCAGGTGAGTGAGTTTCAGGATGGCTGGCGCTGGCGGTTTGACCCAAAATTGCGCGTAAGCACTGCGCACCGTCTGACCGATGCACATGTAAAAGCCGTTAATGAAGCTTTAACGTGTCCGGTTTTAACCATTGTGGCCAAGGACGGCTATTTAACCTCACGACCAGAAACACCTGAGCGACTGGGCCAAATCAAGCATCATAAAACGGTGACGCTTGCGGGAAATCATCATTTGCATATGGACACCCCTGAACCTGTGGCAACAGCGGTTAATCAATTTTTGGGCACCCGGCCTGCTTTGGGCGGGTGACATCAGGTTCAAAACACCTGCAATCAAATACGCTTAAGTAGTTCGGTTTTTTTTGTATTAAATTCTTCATCCGTCAGTGCACCAGACTCGTGAAGCTTGGCCATTTTTTCGATCAGTGCAATGATTTCATCACTTGAGGACTGATCAGTGAATTCGGTGGTGTCCACGTTGTTGTTATCACCATGATCAGACTGATTCGGAGCATGTGCAGCTTGTATAAAGTTTGTCTGCTTCTGAACAGACACACCTGCGCCAGAAACAACCGGTAGGGTATCAACCGCAATCGTCCCATACTGACTACTAAAGGTTAATGACGTATCGCCACCTTGTTGCTGGCTAACACCACCAATATTGTTATCCAGCGTGTCATACACAGTAACCTCTCCATTATGTTGAATCGCCAGCCTATTTGGAAATACTGCATAACGGATGTTATTTTGCGAGCCACTGCTGGATGGGCTGCCCAAATCAGTTGGCCACCATTGATTGCTGTTTTTAGAACCAGCAGGAATGACAGGAAACATCTGTGTATTAGCCAAAGCGTTGGACAATTCAGAGCACAGATTGTCCACCGTGTTTTTTAGGCCGTGGTTAAACATGTCACCAACCATTGTCATACCGCCACGCATCCACTGGCCAGAGCCGCCCAGTTCCTGACAGTTAAACTGGGCCATGCTGCCACCACCGATGTTTACGGCAGTAAGCATATGTATAACGGCATCCTGACTAAGGTTGTAGCGCTCGGCTAATTCATTGACAACGTTTTGTCCGGCCGGGGTAAGAAGTTGCATCGCAAAAATCCTGACAAATATTGTGGGCTCGTTACTCGCAAGAGAGAATAGATTCGTCAATGACGTGAAATGAATTCACTAATTATTGAGAATTGACGTACTTAAAATTCGCGATGCGTGCGCGATTGTAATACAAAAAAAGGAAAAATTTGCAGATTTGATATTACATGTCAAGTCAGGTGTTTTATCCTGCGTTAGAGCTGTATTTCAGGAAATGATCAAGCGGCACAGATAGTACCGCTGATCAGAGCACAGGGTTGGACCTGGATTATTAAGGCAGGCTAGTCAGTATTACTCAGCAAGCTCACTTACCTGTGTGCCTACATCAGGAAATATCACTTCGACACGACGGTTTTTCTGTCGTCCATCTGCCGTATTGTTATCTGCAACTGGCATAGACTCACCAAGATTACGCGTGGTTATACGACTGGCATCAATACCTCGACTCACCAAGGCGCTCTGCACAGAAAAAGCACGCTCTCTGGACAAATCAAGATTAAAATCGTCATCACCCATGTTATCTGTATGGCCTTCAACAATGGCCTGGCGCTCTGGATAACTACGCATAAAATTCGCGATTTTATCCATATTAGTCATGGCGCTGCTCTTTAACGATGCCTCTCCTATATCAAAAAGCACATCGCTCAGGGTAGCGACGATTCCACGCGCCGTGACTTGTGCCTGCATTGCTTCAAGCTGATTTTGCAGGTCCAGAGCTTCTTGCCTGGCACGATCTACTTCTTGTGAGCGAACTTCCAGTTGCACACGTTGACGCTCCAGATTCATGCTTTCCAGGCGAGCATCATCTTCGTTACGCTGCGCTATGAGTTTCGCAATGCTGACTTTCTTGCTGGCAACGTAAGCATAGTGCTCTGCCATACCACCTTTGCCTTCTTTTTTCCAAACAAGATCGCCTTGAGCGATGGCATTGCGAGCGTCATCAAGTTCCTTGGCAGCATGCTTTACAACCACCTCATTTTTACTGGCGCTCAAGTAGGCTGTGCGAGCTGATTCAAGCGAATTGACTTTTTTGGGTGCGCTACCACAGGCACTTAACAGCAATACGGCGGCAACGGGAATCATGGTTAATACAGGCTTGTTCATTTAATTATCCTTGCAAAGTGAGTTGGACTAGTCAGTACAAATATCTGACGACTCGTTATTGATCGTTTGAACGATCCAACTCTGTTCGAATTAATTGAATACTCTCTTCGACCTCCTCTACTGCAAGGCGCGACTTTTGTGCTTCACTTTTTGCTTTGGCATATTCAGCATCCACCGCCGCTTGCTCAGATAGCTGCTTGGCTGTGGTGAATTTTTCTTTTGAGTAAGCCGAGTCAGCCAGCGCTTGTTTTTCCTGTGCTGTTCGCAATTCAATGGGTGCATGCTTATCCGCACCAGCCACTTCTGCATTTTGCAGAGCAGAGTTAGACAAGGCCATTTCTGTTTTGGGTTTTGGCGTGCCTGAGCATGCCGATACAGATGCAAGCAGAATCACGATTGCACTGATTTTCAGGGAAGATTGATACATACGTTCTAACCTCTTGAAGTTGTATACGAGGTAGCGGCAAACCCGATAAAAGAATAAGCTCGATAAAATTACACAAAAACAATGAATCGCCCAAGTAGTTGAAAGTTTTAGAAAAAATTAGACTAAAGGGGTTCACGTTAAGGCTTAAAATAACTGTGCATACATGAACTATTGGTAAGATAATCCGGTAACGGTAGCCTGATTGGCTATTTAGAAGATCGCCCACCTACATACTCTAAAAGGCGCCGCCATGAGCAATCAAGCACCTAACATTCTGTTTATCCAAACCGATCAACTCACCGCCTTCTCGTTGAGCGCTTATGGTAATGAATACTGCAAAACTCCACACATAGACAAGCTGGCTGATAATGGCATTGTGTTTGAAACTGCTTATTGCAATTTCCCGCTGTGTGCGCCATCACGTTACTCCATGGCAGCCGGCCAATTGGCCTCTCAGATTGGCGCATACGACAACGCTGTTGAATTTCCTGCAAGCATCCCTACCTACGCACATTATCTTCGTGCCGCCGGGTATCAAACTTGTCTTTCCGGGAAGATGCATTTCGTCGGCCCCGATCAACTCCATGGCTTCGAGCAACGCTTAACACCGGACATTTATCCAGCCGATTTCAGTTGGGCCCCAAACTGGGCCGATGAAGGCCAACGCGACACATCAGATACCACCGGCGTTACCACATCGGGCAAGTGTGCTGACAGCGTGCAGTTAAAATACGACAGCCTGGTACAGCAACAAGCACTTGATAAACTATGCGAAATTGGCACGGGTGTAGATTCACGACCATTCTTTTTGCAAGTGTCATTTACTCACCCTCACGACCCTTACCTATGCCTCAAAGAACACTGGGACAGATACGAAGGATTAAACGTGCCGATGCCGACGGTATCTGCAAAACCAGGTGATTGGCACGATGCCCACTCGCGTCGTATTCTGGCGCAACACAGCATGCTTGATTATGCATTTGATGAAACCGATATTAAACGTGCACGTCGAGCCTACTATGGCTCAGTTAGTTACATCGACGACTGCGTTGGCGAGTTGATGAGCGCGCTGCAGGAAAACCAATTATCAAACAACACCATTGTTGTATTCACCTCTGACCATGGCGAGATGCTGGGAGAGCGTGGCATGTGGTTCAAGAAAACATTTTTCGAACCTGCGTTACGAGTACCCATGATAATACACGGCCCAAACCGAATTCCGACTAAGCGAGTGCAAACACCTGTATCGCTTCTGGACTTGCTACCAACCTTTGTAAGCTGGGCCACCGATAAACCACTGGACCCATCAGAACCGCTGGACGGTGATGACCTAAACCAGTTTATAAGCAGCATTGATGACAACTCTGAGCGAGTGATAAGGGCTGAGTACCTTAGTGAAACTACAACAGCACCCATATACATGGTAAAACGTGGCCCGTTAAAATTTATCAGCTCAGTTGATGATGCCAATTTGCTCTTTGATTTAGGACACGACCCACACGAAACAAACAATGTGGCAGACCATCCCGACTACGCCCGGCAAGTAGAGTGGTTTGAAAATGACATTCGAGCATACTGGGACAACGAGGCCCTCACACACAACATTATTCTCAGTCAAAAACGCCGCCAGCTGTTGATCAAGGCGAATAGCACAGGACAAAACACAGCATGGGATTTCGCCGACACTAACGCCACCGCGCAAGAGACAAACGCTGAACCCTGGTATCGCGGCCAGCAAGGTTACAATGCGTGGGCCTACAACTACACACCTGTGCCCGACGAACAATAATGGACAATTTTACTTGCCTGAATAGCCAACACGCAGGGCTTAAGCGGGTACAATCACACAGTGAACATCCCGCCACGCGTTATAAATTTTGATGATGTCATTGAGCTGTGCGGCTCAGTGGCCACTTCTCGCGGTCGCGTCTATAAAACCAGTGGTGCTGTCAAAGAACTAGACTGGATAAGCGAAGGCAGCGTGCTCTACAGCACGGTGCAAGGCTCAGAGTCAGAGCCGTATCAACAACGAACCCTAATTGCAGCCCACAGGCTGGACGGAGAATGCTCCTGCCCGGTTCATTACAATTGCAAACACGTAGCCGCCGCATTGCTGTGCTGGATTGACAAGCAATCCGCCAAACCCTCTGCAGACGATCAGGCACTGCGCGCAGTTAATCGCTGGCTACAAAAGCTGGTTGAACAAGGCAAAGAAAGTTCATCCCGTGCCGAACACCATGAGCTCGGCGAACCCTTGCTGTTTTATCAATTGGACAGCAGCGCACTCACCCAAAGTAAAACGGGTATCACTTTAGAGATTCTGCAAAGTCGGCTTTTAAAACGCGGCGGCTATGGCAAGGAAACACCTTATCGATATCATGGGCACTACCACCACCCGGAATGGGTATTGGACAGCGATCGCTCCATCCTCGAACTGGCCGTTGGTCGTCATTCCGATTTCACCTATCGAACGTTAACCATCGATGGCGATATTGGCCATTTGCTCATGGGAAAATTATTGGGCACCGGTCGCTGCTACTGGGGTGGTGACAGGGAACTCCCACTGCAGCCAGGAGAGACTAAGACCTTAACCTTCGACTGGGTGGAAACCACAGACAAAGCACTGCAATTACACATTGCGCTGCCCGAGGTCGAGCACTGGCAACTTATTCCAGCCGACCCACCCTGGTATATCGACACCTCAACCATGCACGCAGGTGTGTTACGCGATGTACCGTCTTCGGCTATATTGGGCAATTTGATAAACGCACCAGATTTACCTGAGGCTCACGCGCAAGCAGTAAGCAACTATTTGGCCTCGCGCCTCCCTGATGCATCCTTGCCTTTACCGGTAGAACCCAACTTTGTTCGTGTTGACGTCTCGCCCGAACCCATGCTGGTGTTGCATTCTCGCGAAGACAGCGCTGACATACGTGAATTTTATGCATCCATTCGCTTTAAGTATGGAGATTACTTGTTGCCGTTCGATGGTATGGACGCCGAAGCCACACTCGAGGGCAAAACCAGTGACGGCAATCCGTTGATGCTCACCCGGGACCTTGGCGCAGAAACTCGGTTCTCGGTCGAATTTGGTAAACGATTTACCGAGTTCGAATCAGCCATTCAAAGTGACCCTAACTTTTTCTCCCGCGCCGATCGAAAACCCCGCGCCCGTGATGTTCAATCCATTGCACAAGCCTGGCACGGGCTGCTGGCCCAAAGATCAGCTTTAGAGGCCGAAGGCTGGAGAGTCCAATGCCGCGAACCATTTAATCTGGATTTCAAGTCTGTTACCACCATTGAAGCCACACTGAGCGACAGCACTTCAACCTGGTTTGATATGGCATTGCAACTGAAGCACAACAATCAAACATTTGACTTGTTGCCGTTGGTTATTGAGTGGTTGCAATCAGACACACGTGATCAATCCATTTTATTACAAGCCGAAAGCGGCCAATGGCTAGAGGTCGCCCCTGAGGTTTTTTCACCTGTTGCAGATACTTTGCTAGAGCTGTTTGATGACCCCTCTCAAGGCGACCAGTTGCGCCTGCCACGCCAGCGTGCAACCACCCTGGAGGAGCTAGAACAAACGTGGCAAGAGTCGGGTATGAATGTGCGCTGGCACGGCGCGCAGGATATTTTCAAATTGGCAGACAAGCTTAATAATTTCGATGGCATCGAAAATCCAGTCATGCCTGATACGCTCAATGCCAGATTGCGACCCTATCAGCTGGATGGTGCTGGCTGGCTGGGCTTTTTAGCCGAATATTCATTCAATGGCATTTTGGCTGATGACATGGGTCTGGGTAAGACCTTACAAACCCTGGCACACATACTGAACGAAATTACTATTGGTCGCCTGGACAAGCCCACGCTCATTGTCGCGCCTACCAGCTTACTTGGAAACTGGTCACGTGAAGCCACCAGATTCACACCCAGTTTGCGCACACAGGTATGGCATGGCAGTGATCGTAAATCACAAGGCTTGCAATTAGAGAATCTGGATATTTTAATAACCAGCTATGCTCTGGTAACCCGAGACATTGATTTGCTGGGCGATCAAAATTTTGGATTTATTGTGCTCGATGAATCTCAAGCGATCAAAAACCCTGGCGCAAAAGTAACCCAGGCACTTAAAACCCTGGAAATACCGCGCAGACTTTGCTTAACCGGTACGCCACTGGAAAATCACCTTGGCGAGCTATGGTCACAGTTTGATTTTTTAATGCCCGGACTGTTTGGAACGCGTAAGCACTTTAATCGTTATTTTCGCAACCCCATAGAAACCCACAACAACACCGAACGTGCACAACGATTAGCAGCGCTTATAAAGCCATTCTTGTTGCGCCGCCGTAAAGAGCAAGTTGCTGCAGAGCTACCACCAAAAACAGAAATTATTCGCGAGGTCACACTCGAAGGTCCGCAAGCACGTTTATACGAAAGCATTCGTGTCACGATGGAACATCGCGTGCGACAACTGCTGGCAGATCGCGGACTGGCACGCAGCCACATAGAAATGCTCGATGCCTTGCTAAAATTAAGACAAACCTGCTGCCACCCAAAGCTGGTGAAACTCGATACTGCACGAGGCATAGAACAATCGGCTAAAACCGAATTGCTGATGTCCATGCTGCACGAACTTATCGCAGAGGGTAAAAAAATACTGTTGTTTTCTCAGTTCACCGAGATGTTAGCTCTAATAGAAAACGAGCTTAGCGCTGCCAATATCAGTTATGCAAAACTAACGGGTAGAACGCGCAAACGCGATGACGTTATTGATTCATTTCAACACGGCGATGTCCCGCTGTTTCTTATCAGTCTAAAGGCAGGCGGCACCGGCTTGAACCTGACTGCAGCCGATACCGTTATTCACTACGACCCCTGGTGGAATCCGGCAGTTGAGAATCAAGCCAGTGATCGCGCCCACCGCATTGGCCAAACAAAACCTGTGTTTATATACAAGCTAGTGGCCAGCAACACTGTAGAAGAAAAGATTCTTTCCATGCAGCAGCACAAACAGCAACTGGCAGATCAGACCTTAAACCAGGGTGAACCACAGGCCCTGAGCGCACTCACGGCAGACGAAATTCTTGCGCTTTTTCAGTCTGATGTTATGAGCGACCCGGATGATCAATCGGTCGCATAGTTTAAGACTTGGCCAGATCAGCTTTGCGCTCCCGCATTTCAAGCTCTGCACGAATCTCCTTGTGTTTCGCTTCGGTGATTGGGTATCCACGCATCATAAAAAGGGCAGTCAATTTAAACGCAATGCAGGGCAAACCATATAGCAGTGCCAAGCCCTGAATAGCGTTGCCGTTGTTTTCTCCGGTTGCACTGAAACCGATAACATCCAACAATGGAAACGCAATACCAATGGCCAAAGCAAACGATAATTTAGTCGCCGTTCCCCACATAGCGAAAAACAAACCGGGTCGTCGATACCCGGTTTGTAAAGCGTCCCACTCAATTAAATCCGCATTGATTGCTGCAGGCAATACCAGATCAGCACCGGTAGCAAAGCCTGTAACAATGACAATAAGATAAAAAATGGCTAGCGAATGCTCGCTTAAAAAAGGCGTCCAGACAAAAAACGCTGCGGCCAAAAGAATCGCAACAGTCCAAGTCTGATGCTTGCCCAGACGCTTTGACAAAGCCACCCAAAACGGCACTGAAATAGCTGAGCAAACAAAATATAAAAACAACATGCGACCAACGGATTCGGTAGCCCCAATAACGTGAGTAACATATAAGATAAACAAACTGGCAGGAATCGCGTTGCCAACCGCATTGAGAAAAAAGCTGCCTAACAGCTGTCGAAACGGTGTGGGTTTACTAACGACTTCCCATGCAGCGCGCACCGTATTACCGGGCAACGATGTGTCTTTGTTGTCTGGTACCAGCATCGCTGCCAAACCAGTTGCAACAAGCAAAGTCCCAATGACCAACCAGGTCACTCCTGACAATGTACGGCCAAGCTCTGCCGAGTCCGGACCAGACAACACAACAGCAAACAGCAAAGCTGCCAAAGAACCAGTCAAACCAAACGCTACTCTGATACCAGCTATCGAACTGCGTTCATTGTAATCAGAACTCAGCTCAGCTCCCCACGCCCCCATCGGTACAATCGATAAAGTCCCTGCAATATAGATTGCAATTGTCCAGAGCAACAAATAGGTTGTGGTGACTTGATCGGGTGGGTTAAATAAAAAGTATGTGGAAATGGCGATCAACGGAGCTGCTATGACGACAAATAGTTTTCGGCGTCCCAGGGCTGTAGGTGTGCGATCAGACAAATAGCCAACAATCGGGTCGGTAATGGTATCGCACAATCGGGCTATGAGCAGTACAACACCAATACTGGTTAAACTTAACCCCGTGGATTCAGCATAAAACGTCGGCACAAAAATCTGCAGAGCAATAAAAGCTGCGGCCAGAGGGAATGCCAAACTGCCATAGGCAGCGACTATAGTTCGCGAGGGTCCGTGCTGCATATCGACATTATTGCCTTATGATAAACAATTCAAAAAATTTAAAACCAGTCAAAACAAATTGGTTAGTGCAATACCAAACCCGAGTCGATGTTGAAAGCGATTGTAATCAATCAAAGAATCGCCATAGCCATTGAAGTAATGAACCATACCCCGAAATTTGCCCGACAAAGGAAAAGTCAGCGTTGTAGCTACGGCACCCTTGTTGGTAGACGGGTTGCCGCGAAGTAAAGTTGATAACTCGATATAGTCGTTTTTCCACGCCAGTGTTAATTGCGCATTACCCATAAAATCCAGGATATCCGGATTATCATCGCCCTTAGCATCCTGTGCATCAAGCTTTGCTTTGTCGGGTATTCGGTACCACGGTCTCAAAGCTGCTACGAACGAACCTCTTCCATAGATCAATTCTGCGTAAACACGATTCCAACTTCGCGACAAACCCTGCAATTGACCGTTGGATTGATGTTCGAGGCCCAGCATGAGCCCGGTCTTACCGCCAAAAGGACCCCAAAGCAATGGCGCTAAATAAAATATTTCAGGTTGATAATTGGTTTCCCTGAACGGGCTGGACAAAGGCGCATTGTAGAGCTGCCACCAGGATTCGATAGTCAGACCAAAATACAAAGCGTCGCCAGCAAAAAGCATATCCTTTTGATTAACCCGGGACTTTAAACTAATTTGAAAATTGACCTCATAAGGTTTGTAGCTAAGGTCATCTGGGGTGTTCTGCTGATCTAAAGCATTTTCATTTACGTTCGAGGTGTAGCTGATCGGCAGTACAAAATTATGTTTATGGGCCGTGATGACATAAGGGTTAAACGCATCTTCGCGCTCTGCATCAACTCGTTCAGCCACCACACCTGCATCCAGGTTGGAATTTTGGTCCGGGTGAGCCCAAACAGGCACTGCAAGCACAGTACAACTACAGACAACACCGCCGAGTGCACTCGTCAGCCACGGCTTGCCGCGCATCATGATGCGAAATTGAATTCCCACAAGGTTTAAACAAGTTTAGCCACCGCCAAACGGCAGCAGTTGCACCAGGCCAAAAGCAGATGGGTATAACCAAGCAATGTCAGTATTTTCGTTAGTGTCGCCAGGTACACGACCTCTTCCTGACCACGCCCATTTGGTGTCTCGTCTGCTGCCATCATCGTCGACATTGATTTGAACCTCAAAACCAAATGTTTTTCCAACCGGAATCTGTGCTGCCACCATGTCTATTCGTACTTCCCACGTTGATCGTTGTCCAAAACAAACGCACGTGGCAAATTCAACGATATCAGGGTCCAGAACATCGAATATAACTTCCTGTTTAACACTGGTGCCGCGTTGAATTCGCCTGACACCCACATCCAGATCGCTGTTATTATCCGCAAATTCGCCATCGTCATTGATAGCAAGTGGAATCATGATGTGCAGATCATCTACTGCATCATAGTCATCAGTGTCTGCGCTTAAATTGCCATCGATAAAAATTTCCATCGAATCGTCTTCCCAAAACTGCAGACCAGAATCTGTTGATGGTGGGCTGTTTATATCGGTGACTCGTCCAAAGACAAAAATCGACAAGTATCTGGCGTCGTGCATAGCCGCCCAACCATAGTTAACGCTTTCGCTTTCACTGTCGCCTACCTCATCGACGATAAGATTATCTACTCGCAAATCCAGGTCGTCGACGTCCTGGAACTGCGCAAAGTTCCAGTTGTTGCTGTCAAATGCACCATCGATAGTTGGCGTCCGTCGCACCGCGGCTATTTTCACCATAGGGGCAACATCGTCCATTCCCGGATCCATAGCATCGAACGGATCGCTTTCTTGTCTGCGTTCGTTTAAATTACTGATTAAATCATCGTCAGCGTCAAAGGCTGCACCTTCGGTTTCGTACTGCTCAGCCGTAACATTAAACACAATGGGCGTATTGACGTTGGTAGCCACATCGTTGTATCTGGCAAGCAGCAGGTTAGTGCTGTCCGACATGGCCTCATTCCACTCCACGGCCAAACTGGCAGTATCATTTTGTGCGACCTCACCAGTACCAGTCCAAGTGTCTCCATTTTTAGCCATGGCCAAAGCTGTGCCGTTTAACGTAACAGTGAGTCGAAGGTTCTCTTGCAAAATGGCACGCGTGGTCAAAAACGCAGGTGCGCTCATGGATACATTTGTACTACCAGAAGGTTCAACATTGACAGTAGAACTGTTTTCGCTGCAGGCACTCAGAAACAATAAAGCGAGCAATATTGATGACCGCTGTAGACACGAATTAAATTTTATCATTTCACGGTTGGCCTATAGTAATTGTCACGGGGCACACGCCATCAGCGCAGGCTGGGGTGGACGTCCCGTCTCCACCGGAAGACGAAGCCAGCGAGTTTGCGACCAGCCCGAGTAAAACAACCCCAACGGTGACATAAGCCGCCGTTCTGACAATATTTCTATCGGGTTCTTCTTTCACTGGTACAACCAGTTCTGCAGCAACAGCAGTTTCGGTAATATTGATCTCGCGCACCAGTGGGTTAAATGCATAACCCCGCACTGTTCTGTTGCCGGCTTTGTCTCTGGCTTGAATGTAGTATTCGATATTGCGATCGCTTGTTTCGTCAGTCGGGACATGCGCTATGTAAGTTGATGAATAGGACACCCGCTTCATTAAGACGTTGCTGTACGTTGGGTCGTTAGCAAATCGATAAAAAAGACTGACGCTGTCAAGTTCATTGTCGTCGACCACCGTAGCGAAAAAAGACTGACGAATGCCAGCCTCTACTGCACCAACAATTTCATGTTCGATCAAAGGCGGCTCCACATCGATCACGTCGAATTGAGCATAAGCTGCGGACATGCCAAGCATGATTTGCGCTGTAGCAAACCAACAAGCAAACCCAACTTTTAAAAGCTTATTTACCAAAGACACGAAGGTCCTCCAAAAAACAACACTCGCTAACCGTACTCGGTGATTTTGACTAAAAACTCGCCAGCTTCCAAGCAAAAACATCGAGCTGGTAATAATACCGACCTAAAATGGCGTTGATCTCAATAAGAACTAGCCTTTTGGCTGGGATTGAACCGACTGTTACACCAATAGACCATGTTACGCGAAGTGCGTTCCAACGGGTCTTACTGTACCTCTACCATGTGAAATACAACATGTTTGTTCCCCGCGATTACTCAAAATTGACGATAGTTTGCCAACACCATGGTGACATGCAGCCGCAGAATCAGGAATGTTACACTTCCTTCAGAATCCAACAGGGCACCAGTTTTGTGAATCGGTACAGACGCTACATACCCATCATTGCCTTCGTTCTAGTGAGTCTAGGCGTTGGATTGGAAAAATTTGGTATCGACCTTGACGCCTTATCTCGCGGCGAATCATTTGGCCAGTCTCAGACCTCCAAGTCCAGCGATCAAACTGGCTCAAAACAAGCGCACCCGAGCACTGAAAAATGGTCTACAACAGACCCGGAAATAAACCTTTGGCATATATTTGAAGGCGAAATAAACCGCGGTGGCAAACCCACAGGTTATCACTCAAGACCCAGTGGCAATGATGCGGCTAATGCCAGATTTGTGTCGCTTCGGGACAAACCGAATTCACTTGGCGTCTACACCGCAGAGATAGAAGTGCGCGACGGCAATAACTGGAAAAGAAAAATGTCTTCATTTTTTCCAGATGATATGTCTCGACAAGAAGTCATCGACGTTATAGTGCACGCCTATAACAACAAGCAAAGCGACGAAGACGGCCGGTGGCGTGGGCCTTCCGGACTGGGGTTCACCGTGGAGGGCTGGACCACTTCTCGAGGTGGCATCAATACCGCGTACCCTCTTTTTCGACGTTAACAGACTTGTCGTCAGTTTATTGACTTGTCACAGCTGGTTAACAGGCGCAGCTTAGGCATGGATGTCGCTTTGTATGAGTGATCGAATTGACTCAAATCGGAGCGGCAAACCCGGTGCTCTACCAATTTTCAGCTCTGTTGCGTTATCACCTAACAGCATCACGCTCAAGCGTGGTCGCTGCAATATCGTGCGTGATGCTATTGGTCTTGCCAGGTGCAGCTCACACGCAAAATGTTGAAACCGAACCTAACCTTCCAACATCAGACCCAATACCAGAAGAGCCAAATATTCCTGAGACTAGCGCCCGGCTGCGACAGCTGAATTATATTCAGTCAGTGCTGAATGGCAAATTACTCGAACGCAGAAGTATCGGCAATCAGATTGCCAAAGCAAATGAACAAGACAGAGCTGATCTACGCCGCGCGGCAAATGCGCTGACGTCTGAGATTACTCAACTGCGCAGCACACTGGAAACCATTGCTACCGGTGGCGTTGATCGAAAATTATTTGAAAGAGTACCCACGACTGAAAAGAAAGACTGGCGTGAAGATGTATCGCTGATTGCCCAGCCGGTATTGGATAGCTTAAAGGAGATCACCGAAAAACCTCGACGCATAAAAGAACTCATTGAGCTCATAGAATTAAAGACACTTGAGGAAAAAACCAGTGAAACTGCACTGCAAAGCCTTTTAAGCAGTCAAACCACTGAAGAAAAATCAGCGCTTTACAGTTCCATAAACAAATTAAACAGTAAATGGAAAAAGCGTCAGGAAGATGCACAAAACGCCATCGCAGTTGCGCAAATTCAGCTAAATGGTTTAGAAGGCGATCAACCTATATCTAAAACTATATACGAAGCACTCATCAGCTTTGTAAAGGGTCGTGGTCTGACCATTCTCATGGCAATATTAGCTGCATGGATTGTTTGGTTTAGTGTTCGTATTTTGCTAAACACCTATCGGCGCACGCTGTTAAACAAACGGCAAGCCGATAGCCGTACTCGTTATCGGGTTGCCAAATACAGCGTACAAGCATTGACCTTTACGTTGATTCTAATCGCTGTATTTATCGTATTTTACGAGCGTCACGATGTGCTGTTACTGGGTTTGCTGATATTACTCATTGTTGGCTTTGTACTCAACGCCAAGCAGCTTTTACCACGTTATTTAAAAGAAGCACGACTGTTGCTTAATCTGGGTGCCATGCGCGAGGGCGAAAGAGTCATTTTAGATGGCATACCTTTCCGTGTTAAATCAATCAACATGTACACCACCTTCTCAAATCCTGAACTCAGTGGTCTGTTACGTATTCCATTAGCTGAACTCACCAAAACAACTTCACGACCAAGCGTTGATGAAAGTTGGTTTCCCAGCTCTAAAGGGGACGTCGTTCTCACCTCCGAAGGTGATTTACTGGAAGTGTTAAGTCAGAACCCGGACACGGTGGAACTAAGAAAAAGAGGAGGTGAACTACTGACCCTGCCTACAACGCTATTTTACGGTAAATCAATGACCAACCTGACGCGGCTTGGCACGTTTGGCGTAAGCAGCACATTCGGTGTTGATTATAACCACCAAAGTATCGCCGCCACAGTCATACCCGATACACTTCAGCAGCAAGTACAAGCAGCATTCGAATCCAGCAACCTTGCACATGCTCTGGTTGAGGTCAGAGTAGAACTGGCAGAAGCCGGTAGCTCCTCTATTAACTATTGGATTTTCGTGACACTGAGAAGCGACGTGGCATTCTCTTACTTTAGAGTGTTCCGTGTTATCCAAAGTGCGTGCATTGACACCTGTACATCCAAGGGCTGGAGCATTCCATTTCCACACATGTCGCTGGTTCAAAAACACACTGCTGCCAACGACTCAGTGGCACCGTTACTTGAAGCACCCCAGGATGGGGCTGCGTCTGCATAACTGTGGCTTTGTTTGCATTTTGCCTCTAATTGGGATATTGTTCCCAAACATATCGCCAGCGGTATTTTCTCAACGTCAGGAGACAACATGAAACTCGCACTTAGAATGAGCACGCTATTGGCCTTAATCGGCACGCTTTTCCACGTGGCACCAGCCGCAGCGTGTGGCGGCCTGTTTTGTCAAAACATCCCTGTTGATCAGGCCGGGGAGCAAATTCTTTTTCACCAGGAAGGCGAATCCATTACCGCCATGGTGCGCATTCTATATGAAGGTGATGCCGATAATTTCAGTTGGGTGGTACCTGTTCCCAACACCCCTGAATTAAGTACCGGCGCAGATAGCTTTTTTGACGAGCTTGATGTGATGACTCGACCTGTGTTTGATTTAAACCGAACCGGTAACGGCGAATGCTCTTCGGATTTTCTTACCGGTGGAACTGACGGTGCAACAGGTGGAGGCAGCCCAGTTACCGCAGAAGCTGATAGTGGTGGGGTCACAATTGAACAGGAGCTATCAGTCGGGCCTTTTGAAATCCAAATCATTAGTAGCGACAACCCGGACGATTTGGCTATCTGGTTGGCTGACAACGAATATGATTTATCTGACCGAGGGCGTGATCTTATTGCGCCCTATGTTGAAATGGGCATGAAGTTCGTTGCACTAAAACTTCGTAGTGGCCAGTCAAGCGGCAGTATTCAACCGCTGGTAATGAAATACCAAAGTAGTAAACCAATGGTGCCCATAAAGCTTACGGCCGTGGCCGCACAAGAAGATATGGGCGTGTTGGTTTGGCTGGTATCAGATGCGCGCGCTGTTCCGGATAATTATTTACACGTGATACCAAACTACACACAACTAGATTGGTATACCGGACCAAACAATGCCTACGGCAGTTACCAGACACTGATTACAGCCGCTATGGACGAAGCAGGTGGTCAGGGGTTTGCGACAGACTTTGCTGGCTCAATTGATGAAGCTATTACCAGTTTTATAACACAAGCAGATTCGCTAGATGCCGAATTAGCCATGCTCGATAGTTTAGGAAACGACAGCGATTTTCTTGCCGCTCTATACTCTGGCAACCGCAGCGAGGCTCTCAGGGATTTGTACACCACCTTTCTGCCGTTACCCAGCGGCCAGGATGAGGGTGTGTACTTTAGTCCGATGGCATTGCAGGCAGTGTTTACGCAGGACGAGCTTGCGCAAGCGCGAGAAAAGCTACGTCAGGCGTTTATCGACATTGAAATTGAACCACTACGAGCCAGCAATGCCCTGCTAACCGATGGGCGCTATCTAACGCGGCTCTACACAACTTTGTCGGCTGATGAAATGACGCTCGACCCAAGCTTTGAATTTAACCCGAACATGGAAACTCAAGCACGCCTTAGACAAGCAACGCTGGATGTAAATTGCGTTAACGACGAAACGCTTTGGTCACTGACATTAGGTGCAGGCACCGGACGTGATGGTGAAACTGTTATTCAGGCAAATGAGCCGACACCTCAAACGGTACCCGTAGCGGCTCAGACACAAAGAGCTGTTTTTACAGCATCGGTTACATCAGGCGATGCTATGCCGGATGTAACAATTGCAAACAGCTTTGAATTGATTAACGTAAACATTACTGGTGAAGAACCGAGAGACAGAAAATTTCTGGGCGCACTATCCTATTGGGTAGGATGCGTATTTTTACTGGCTATATTCATGCGACGTAGAAAAGTTCAATTGTAAAGAAAGATAAAACCAGCCTCTCGAATTTTCGAGAGGTTGTGATCTAATTTAAGTCCATAAAGTAGCGTTTATATTTTTTTATATAACGACAGGAACGGTATATTTTTATGTAAACCCCATTAAATTCAATCCCTTATTTACTCTCCATTTGTGCGTCGTAGCAGTTAACTCCATGACACGACGTTAAAATCCACCTTACGACTTACCTTTTTTTATCCATACAATCATTTAACACTAACCTATTCGATTATTGTGGCCGGGGCATGTAGTTGCTAGCTTTACATAACTTCTTAGAAGACCACAAAGATTCGATATGACAATTGGCTATTCATCGCGAGCAAGCTCTCAGCTAACATCGTTCTCGAACAATGCTTGTTTAAGCGTTAACCAAAGCAGTTATTCGCTGGCAATCTACGATCGATGTACGGTAGAGCTTTATTACCAGTTAGCTGAGCATTTTCATATTACTCAGTACAGTGACGGGCACGAGGATTTGAATATTGCCAATGTTGATGCAGGCCTTGTAGATTGTCGTAGCTCTGCCATTGTTTGCCCTCAAGCAAGCGAAAGCGTTAAACCTGGCCTGTTTTTTATACTGGTCGATGGGGATTCTTACTTGCCAGGCGATGCCGATGCTCTTGTTGCAAATATGGAGTTAATCACCGAAACAGAAATCAGCAACGGTGTGCTGAAACTTCGATTAGCCTCACACAAATTGCAACAATTGCACTCATGCGATGATCACTTATCCGAAGACATGGCAACTAAAACGAACAATCACAACATAAGACAACCACTGCATGCCATCGGTTTGTTCGCAAGCTCCCTGGACATGGTATTGAGTGACAATGCGCAAAAGGAAATTCTGTCTAAAATTCTCAATTCATGTAACGAACTTAATGACTTGCTCAATACATCTGACAAATCGAAACCATCAGTATTCACCACAGTCGGTTCGCCTAAGAACACAAACAACTTACCAACTCAGCCACATAAGGTCATGCTGATTGACAATAACTCTGCTGTGTTGGAAGCAACTCATCTTTTGCTGACCGAAATGAACTGCGACACCTACCCAGCTAACAACATTCCTGAGGCTTTGGAAATTCTGGAAGAACTGGACGAGTTACCTGATCTGCTCATTGTTGATTATCATTTGGGTCACCACACAACAGGTGAAATGGCGATAGAAAAAATTTGCGCAGCCGCTGGCACAAAACTACCTGCCATCATGGTGTCTGGTAGCATAGAACAATTGAAAAAAACACATAGCAACAGCAATATATGCAAGGTATTGAGCAAACCAGTTGACCCTGCTGTATTGCTTAGCACTATTAACCACGCTGTCACGGTTAAGCAAACAAATACTTAGCTGTTCACTATTGCGGGGTCATCATTGGTGCGTCATCATTAGAAGCCTGATCTCTTAAGGCTTCGGGCAACTGCAATTGGTAAGTGAACGGTGTCGACAATGAAATTCCCGCCTCTAAACTGGCATTAAGAATTTTCTCCCTGAACAATTGCCTGGTTTTAATCAGTGCGAACTCATCTTTGGTGTAGTAGTGCACTGACCATTCGATCGCGTGATCGCCGGCGTCGTTAAGCCGTATTTCTAATGGGTGTTGCTCCTCAACCGGTATTTCCGGGTCATCAACAGCCTCCTGAAAAGCCGATTCAAACATGGCTTTGACGTTTACCGGAGTGACATCGTATCCAATTTTAAACAGCATGGATTCCCGCAACCCGCGAGCTGAAGCAAATCGAGATAAATTATGGACCGTTTGATCACGAATTTTTGAGTTGCGAATCATCACGCGGTGATTGTCCACCAGATTTAGCAGCTCTGTATGAAACGCCAGCGTTCGATACACAACGGCTAACATCTCCTGACTACCATCCGAGATTTTTATAACGTCGCGTTCTTTAAACATTTTACTGTTTAGAATAACCAGGCCACTGATGATATCCGGCGCCCATGCCCCCTGCGTCAACGCTAAAAACACACCTATAAAACCAATGACACCCCCCGCTTCCAACAGGCTGCTAAAACCGGCTACGCGAATAATAGAAATTAGCGCCATGATGCCAATGAACACGCTGATAAAGATGCTCAATGCTCGAGAAGCATAAGTATCAGCAACACGATGGGCTGCACCGACACTTTGTACGGCACGCCCATAGCGCAAGCGTACAAAGCGACCGATTAAATGCACGCTCAAGTAGCTTAAGTAAATGATGACCAGTATCGAAAGAACTTTGATGCCTATACCTTGACCCGACAGCCCATCGCCATAAAAACGAAAATGACCCAGCAAACCAATGGCCAGCACATTCAGGCCGCGAATAACGTTGACTCGGAACTCCAGAGCCGCATCAGTAATACCTGTGCCACTTGTGGTGTCGGCTGATGAAAACGTTCGAACTAAAAACGGTGCAAAAATGATGAGCAGAAGATTGACAGCCAGAAGCCCATACAAAGCAGCACTGTTATTAATGAGAAAAGTATTAATTTGCTGGCCGTACATAATTACCCCCAAGCATTGAACAACTACTCAGGTACAGAACCAGAGCGCCAACGATCATAATAGCTACGCGAATCAGGCAATGGCGCATATCCAAGTTGATAGCTAAACCGGTTACCTTCAATCAGTCGGGGCAATACCGTGAATTCCACACTGGCTTTGTCGCCCTCAACCGTAAGGCGACCATTTAATACAGGGCTGACCGTGTTCGCCAATTTAGCTTCACTTTTGACTCGAACATAATAAAACTGTGGAAGCCCGCCGACTTCATCCTCTGCAAGATCGGCTTTGATGGTAATCAGCTCAGTTACAGCATCCCGGGTAACGTTCACATTTTCGAATATGGGAAATGCACCCGTCGTCCGATTATCGGCTATGTCTTGCATCTGCTTACGCCACTGATTGTTGACTTCTTCCAGTTCGCAACCGATGTGCTGCAAATGATTTCGCCAGTATGTCACTCCCGACAGATTAGGTGGCGCATTGTCTCGCCCCAGGGCGCGTAAAAAGTCACCTATAGAAGATTGACCGCAGGCACGCGCCATTGCATCAACCCATATATCCCCAATCCCATAGAGCATCTCTGGGTCATACAAACTATCAAACACAGTCCGGTTTGCCATGTGGTCAAACCTGATATTGTGCCGCTGCCATGAAACCGATGACACAATCCAGTTTGATTCGCGCGCTTTGGGGTCTGGCACAATATTAAAAGATGTGTATTGCGCCATGCCTTCAATAAAAAACCCTACCGAACTACCCGCACTTGAAAGCGCGCGATCGGACTCTACCGATTGGAATACATGCGCTGTTTCATGACTAAGAACACGACGATACAAAGGATCTACTTCGTCTTCTGATAGCAGCACCATACGTATTTTTTTCCAAGCGGCCAAACCAAGCGCATGTTCACTGTCAGATGTCATATCGGTGCTGATCACAGGATTACTTGTTGAGCCCAATAATTCCGCCAGTGCCCGATAATCTTCCTCGACAAACGGTTCGAGCTTTTCCATTGCTCCACTCATGGATGATTTGTAGCTAAATTCGTAATGTTCTGTTGATATAAAATCGATCTCTGATTGCGCCTGATCTATATTAGTTTGCTGCATCATGCCGAACATGTAGCCAGCAGCAATCACTAAGGCTAAAACAGACAAGGCCACAGGCATGAACTTGGCTAACTTTCCCGACCCGGGTGCTTTAGGTTTGGAATCTGACCTGGTCCACAAGAAATAACTGACGATCAACAGCACAGCAGCAACGACCAGATGAAAACCAATTACAGTCCAATCTACTATCAGGTTTGATCCATCATATTCGTTGTTATAAAAACTGAAAATATTGTAAATACCTGACACACCCAGCATTTGCTCCAGCCATATCAGTAAGATCAAATACACGCAATAGATAACAAGGCCAACCGTTCGAAACCACGATAGAAACACGCCGTGTGACACGATGACCAAAGCAAACAGACAATCTCTGAGCAAGAACAGAAACTCATTTTCCCAATAAAACTTACCGGTGATGGTTTGGCTATTAAACGACAGTACAGCCGCAGTTAATGAGCGATCAAATATCAACAACAAACATAATAATATCCATGCACCCAGCACTTTTGAAAAGAATATTTTTTGTCGCGCTATTGGCAAGCTTCTCAAAAAGTCTATGGTTGAGTCGTCAAACTCTCTTGGAAACAGACTGTAAGCGGCTATCATGTACAGTAATACAATGAACAGCACCATATCGACGTTGGAACCGTATTGGCATAATTCACCACACCATGAAGCGTAGCTTTCCTCATCCACACGCAAAGTGGAAAGTTCAGACCCATAAAACAACGCAACCAGAGCAAGATAAAGAAATGCAAATGGCAGCAGTTGTTTAAGTTCCTTAAGTATTAATCTAATCATTTAACATGCAACCGGCCGGACCACATGATCAAGGGACGATGAAAGCCATCAGTTTCGAACTCGAGTACTGCATAAACTCGATCACCCGGTGCGAACGGTGATTCAACACTATGTGCAATTCCAGTCACTTCACAATTTTGTTTATCTCGATTACGTTCGTAAATTGACGTTTCCACATCAAACGCGGACGCCAGTTGATGCCTAAGCACACATAAACCGTCACCACCTCCGTCATAACCTTCCATAGCGCGGTATTGCCCCTCTAACCTAACCACACCAGACTCATCAATGACACTGGTGACCTTGCCCGTTATTTTTGGTACTGAGGCTAACAGTGCCGCTATATCGTTGTCTGCCTCATATTGCTCCAGCCAACGTTTCCAGTCATCGGTGAACGTGTCAATATCCACTCCGGTTATTTGTTTAAACCTCTTTTCGTCAGACTCGAGCACTCTTTGCACTGACTCAATAGACGAAGAACCTACGTCTTCATTAATATACTCGGCGGCCAGCCGCAAAACGGTCTGTGTACCTTGTAGCTCTTGCAGGTACAACAAGGCCGAATAAGACAATGCATCTGCGCCTTCAAAACCATGCAGATCACTGGTGGTCTGCCATTCAAGCAAAGGATTTTTTTGTAAATAGAAACGGCGCTTGGCAACCAGTGCCCGAGCAATGAGCTCATCGTTATTGCTGCTGTTTTTAGCCTGATCAGCACCTTCAATCCACCACCGGGATAGTCCATCTAAAATCCAGTGCCGAGATTCAAAATCCCAACGGCGATTTGTCAGGCTGAGCAAAAGGTGATGCATGGCCACAGCATTTAATTGAGCCACTTCATAACTATCGTAATCGATGAAATTTGCAGTAACCAATATGCCATCAATAAGCTCTGGCTCTATCTCATTGGGTTCTAATTCGGTGTTAAGTGCGATTTGCACCTGAGGCACTCTATCAAGGCCGATATCAGTTTTAAAAGTCTCAACGGTCGTTTTCAATGAATCCAATACTGTTTGCGCCTGTGACTCATGCGCATTATCAATATATGAAACTGCCAGCATAGGTACTTCGCTTCTTAATACGTACTCACCGGAAAGTTCATAGGTTTCGGTTTCCCACTTTTTTTGCAGTGTGGTATAAACCGTCAAGCAGCCCATACCCAGTAAAACAAATGCGGCCATATCTCTTTTGGAAATAGGCTTACCAAGCTGCTCTGCAATAGAGCCCTCATTAAATAAAGCCAGCGCGAAGCCGGCAATGACGAAAGCGGCAGCCAGCAGTGCCGTTTCAATAAGATCCTGTACCGGCAAAATATCTCGCTCAAAGACAAACAGCGTTCTTTCCATCAGGGCCATTGGTGCGAATCTGGTTTCGTCAAAGCTGGGCATATTGGTGAAATACATGAGCGTCAAACCCATGATGACGTAAATCACCAGTCGTATTCGACCCGTAAAACTAACGAAAAAAACCACACTCCAATACAACAAGGCGATAACACCGGTTTTCAATAGCAATAACTGCAGGTATCGGGGAGTGATATTTTCAGCTGCGCTGGCGGTGCTGGCCGTAAACCAAACCATCAGCAAAGCTAACGAGACGACAAAAACAAGGCCGATAAAATATTTTACAAATAATGGAGTGAATCTGTTTATGGGCAGAGACTCAACAAACCGGCGCGTACCACCGACGTATTCTCTTACGATGAGTCGATTACCTACAATAAATGTGATGAGAGGAATAACAGTAATCAATGAAAACCTGACTACCTCAAAACCGCTCATGCTGAATACACCCGAGCGTTGTTGTTCAAGCACCACGAGCACCACCACAAAGAACCCAAGTCCCAATCCAATCAGTGCAAAACCGTGCTCACGCACGTCTTTCATGAATAAGTTATACCCACCCATCGTTTCAACCTGCTCTGGCGACAACCGAAATAAAGACATCTTCCAGCGTCATCGCATCTTGCTGCCACCCATAATCGAGGACAGGCGACTGTGGCGCACCATAAGGAAATTGCAATACCAGCGTATGACGACCATGACGAGAGGTATCCTGAAGTACACTGGCCGCTGTGTTAACAAATTCTCCCGGTACATTGCCAGGTCTGTAGAGCTCTTCTGAAATGGAATAGGTTGCAATGCTCTCTGACAATGGTTTTAAACCACCTTCGTACACGGTTTGACCTGATTCAACGATGCCAATCCGATCAGCGATAGCCTCGATATCATCTATCAGATGGGTAGAGAAAAATATCGTTGCCTCAGCGCGACGCGCCTCTTCGCTGACAAGGTCGAGAAACTCTCGCCTGGCCACCGGATCCATACCGGCTGTAGGTTCATCAAGTATTAAACATTCAGGCCTTGTGGCAAGCGCCATTGTGAGTGCCAGTTTGGCTTTCATTCCACCAGAAAAATTACCGATTTTTCGTTTAGGTGGCAATTCGAAAAGTGAGAGTAGATCTTCATAGCGGTTTTGATCCCATCGAGGATAAAAACCGCGAACAAATTTACTGAGCTGTCTGGGTGTCATCCACGGATAGAAGTGCTGCTCTTGAGCAACATAGCCGATGCGTTGACGCGCAGCAATGACATCACCTTTTACCGAGTGTCCAAAAAGCTCAATAGACCCTCGCGAAATTTTAGTGATGCCCATTATCATGCGAATGGCGGTCGATTTTCCAGCACCATTTCGGCCAAGGAAACCATAGACCTCACCCCTGTTAACCTGCAGTGATAGTCCGGTTAATACACTAAGTGATCCATAATGCTTGTGTACATCATCAAGCAAGATGACAGGCGACTCTGTGTTTGCCGAGTTTACTGGCCTTGTTACAGATCTGGCTTCAGCTAACGTGTTGCTCATTAACACTAATCCGTGCGAATTCCCAGCAGAGTTTATCACTGCAAGGCTTGCAACACTTGAATGCCATCAATGTGACATGGCGTAAATCACATAGTTGACGCCCATGCGATATGCCAACGCCGTATACTGATGGGGATAACGGGCATCATCAGCATGTTCCCAGGCGTCACCAATATCTTGATTAAAATTGATTGCTATCATTATGCGTTGCTGATCATCGAGCACGCCATACCAGCCAGCGTTTACTCCACCTTTTTCCCAGGTACGGTTATTCATAACCGAGCGAATGCCCGGAATTTGCACACGCTCATGCAAATCGAAATGGATATTGAAAAGCGAAGAGTGTTCGCTTAATGGAACAATACGGCGATCGGGAAACACTTGCCGGATAACAGAAGCAAAATTTGCCCATTCGATTGGCCCGTGAAAATCATCTACCATCAGAAATCCACCACGCAGCAAATATTCTTTTAAATTACTTTGTTCGGGTGCGGACAATGTCCAGAATCCCACCTCAACAACATATAGCCATGGATGCTCAAATAATGAGTCGTCCATCAAGGACACAACAACACTATCGGGAGCAATTTTTACGTTGGTGAGTCGTTCAAGCCCGTTAGAGAAATGGAACTCCGCCTCTGGCCAATCCGCCTGCCATCGAGGCCATTCCCAACCGCCCTGATACCTCATGCGGGCAAATTGAAATTCGTAGTCAATGGACTTGGGCTGATTAAGAGGAAGTTCTCGAATGTTTACAGTGGGCTCTGCAGCTTGCACATGGTCTTGCGCAGTTGCGGTTACAAGGATTACCCCGGCCAAACTTATTGAACAGGCACGCCTTACGTTTGCAAGTAAAAGCGATGCGAACATGTGAAATGCGCAAACAAGGTATGCGTAGCATGAGCGAATTGCCACCTTGCGTAAGACCTTTTTTTAAAAACTTGATTTAGCATACCCTAAATGGCACTTGCCAGCGAGCGGCAGCGTCTTAATACTGGTCGCATGAATAGCAAGAGCGAAATTAGTTTAAATCTTTGCGCACATCAGCTAATAGATTATCAGCGCCACGTGCAAGCAATCCCAGGTCTGAACCGCAAGCCACAAATGTGAAGCTGTCGTTCAACAAGCTTGCAGCTTTGGCTGCGTCCATCACCAGCGTTCCCGCTGGCTTGCCAACCGCTTCGACAGCTGTTGCTGCATTGCCTATACGCTCCCATAATTGCGCATCAGTCACTTGCCCAAGCTTACCCATATCGGCGGCTAAATCGGCAGGGCCAAAAAAAACCCCGTCAACACCATCAACGCTGGCAATCTCTTCGAGTTGATTCAGGGCGTGCATAGTTTCTATTTGCACTATCACACACGTTTCTTTATGCACCTGTTCGAAATAGTTTTTGATTCGGCCAAAATGATTGCCTCGTTGCGTGCCACTAACGCCGCGTATACCTTCTGGTGGATAGCGTGTTGCACGCACAGCAGCTTTTGCCTCTTCTGCGGACTGAACCATAGGGAAAAGCAATGACTGCGAGCCGATATCCATTAACCGTTTCACTACCACGGAATCGTTCCACATTGGTCTGGCTATTGTGGCTGTGTTGCCACTTAGAAAGGCCTGCATTTGGCTCATGACAATACCAACCTCATTCGGCGAGTGCTCCATATCCAGCAAGGCCCAGTCATAGCCCGCCGTAGAAACAATATCTGCTGCATAATTGCTGCATAACGAGATCCACAGCCCAACTTGATGTTCACGTTTCCTGATGGCTTGCAGAAATGTATTGGTTTGCATTGAGGCTCTCTCATTAAAAACACTATAATGATCAGCGTACCAGCTTGCCGCATCCTGTTTACAAGTGCAAATGGACAATCCGACAAGAAATCAGCCGAACATGACTAAATCCAGACAACAACCGAATTGGCAGCAATCAAAAACAGGTTTATGGAAAAGCCTGTTGGTTTGCCTGAGCATAACTATCCTCGGCGCTTGCAGCAGCAGCGATGATGAGGGCACAAGTACGTCGGGCGCTGATTCTGGGACCACGGGCGGCACAACAGGCGGCACAACAGGCGCAGCAGGAGAGCTTGGGCCACTCCCAAACCCACCATTATCAGCAGCACCCAGTCAAGACGATGAGCCCATTGCTGAAGAGGCATTGTTTAACACGGTAAGTCAATTTCAAGTTGTTCGAGACCCTGGCTTAGGCATTCCAAAAGAACAAACACCGATACTGACTGATGAGGACTTTAATGCCGGCCCTCTGCCGCCAGTGATCAACGTACCCAATGGTATCGACCCAAACAGCAACGCGGTTCCTTTTTTTGAGAACCTGATGAACGTAGAAGTGTTTGCAGGAGAGCTGGTAGAAATTGTCTATAAACCAATTGATCCTGATGGTGATAGTCCCGGCATGTTTCCTAACGAACTAATAGAGGGGTCTGTCTTCGAAGATAACTTTGATGGTTCAAAAACATATCGCTGGATGCCACTGCAAATGGATGTGGGTATTACCGAATTTACCGTAACAACTATTGATTCAGACAATGACCAATATCGAGCGGCTTACACCATTCGCATCAAAGTAAATCTACCTGACGACCTGAGTAGCATTCCCAACGTAGCGCCTACGCTCGACGAATTCGTTTTACACACTGTCAGAGTAAACGACCCGGTTGTTCTGGAACTCAAAGGCATAGATTTAAACGGCGATGTACCCACACTTGAACTGATTTCAAACCTACCTAACGCAAGCTTTGAACAACACCCGCGCTTTGAGGAAATATATTCGTTGCGTTTTATACCCAACACTGTAGGCCCTTTAGAGATAGAAGTACTGGCCAGAGACTCAATAGACACAAGCTTAAGCAGCATGGGCTCTGTGGCACTTGATGTACTGGCAGAATCCGACTTTGTCCGCAGCGGACAACCTCTTAAAGAACTGGCCAGCGCAAAAGGCATTCGCATTGGTTACGCATCGTTGCAGTCTTACTATCACCGGCCCGATGGAGCTATTTATGCTGACACCGCAGCATCCGAATTTAATTTTGTGACGCCCGAGAGCGGCATGAAAATGAGTCAGTTGAATCCAGAGCCGGGACGCTATCAATTTGCTGATATTGATAATTTAGTCAATTTTGCACAGCTCAATGGTATGGCAATACACGGGCATCCAGTACTATGGTATCGAGAACTACCGCAGTGGATAACTCAGGAGCCAGCAGCATCTATAGAAGGACACATGCGCGAATACATTGTTCGACTGATGAGTCGTTATAAAAACAGCATTGACGTGTGGGATGTCGTTAATGAACCCGTTGGTGACAACGGTGGGTTCAGAGATTCTCTGTGGTTCAACGCGCTGGGTGAATCCTACATAGATACCGCTTTTCTCCAGGCCAGAGACATAGACCCGGATGCAACGCTACTTTTAAACGAGTTTGATATAAATTTTAACGGACCAAAAATTGACTCACTGCTTTCCTTGCTTGATGGCCTGATAAGCAGAGATATACCAATCGATGGCGTTGGTTTTCAGTTGCATTTGTTCTCCAGCTATAATCAGCAAGACGAACTCATCAATATATTTCAGGCGGTGGCTGACAAAGGCCTGGATATTTATATCACCGAACTGGACGTCGCCCTGGCTGATGGCAGCAACTTTGATGTGCAAGCACAAGTTTACAGCAGCATCGTTGACATCTGCCTGGCCCAACCCCGATGCAAAGCGATACAAACTTGGGGTTTCACTGATCAATACTCATTTAGAGAAATATTCAAACCGCTGATGTTTGATGAGGCCTACCAGCCCAAACCAGCTTACGGTGCTATTCAGAACGCGTTATCTCAATAGATTCTCGGCCCCAATACTGATGCACTGTTCCAGCAACCCAGAATGCAATGGCGATTAAAGTGGTACCAAAAGCAATGAGACGAGGTGTACTCAATGCTTCGTTAAAAATAAACAGCGCAAACAGTAAATGCAATGTGGGTGTTATGTATTGATAAAAAGCAAGAGAGCTTAATGGAATTCGTCTGGCAGCGAACACCATGCCTAACAATGGCACAATGGTCACCACCCCCATCAAGTATATCCAGACTTGCGTCACCGGAGCCGCTGCAGTTATAGGCTCAATAAACATCAGCGCTGCAATAAGCGCCAGAGGCATGAGTATCGCCGTCTCTAAAAATAGCCCAAGTGCGCTATCAAAGTCAGCCATTTTTCGAAATAGACCATAAATACCAAAAGTGACGCCCAGCGTTAGAGCAATCCAGGGTAAAAATCCTGCCACGATAAATGTTGCCAACATGCCAAGACTTGCAATAGCAACTGCCACCAGCTTAAATCCATTTGGCCGTTCTTTTAAAACCAACATGCCCAAAGCAACATTGATAATGGGCACAAGAAAGTAACCCAGGCTCGATTGGAGTACCTGATCTGATTCGACCGAGTAAATAAATACCAGCCAGTTGATAGACAACATGAGTGTGGAGCCCACCAACAACCACCATTGCCTCACGGATTTAACTTGACGTATTAAGCCGGCAACCCTGAACCGAAGCAATAGCACGACCGCCAACACAGCAAAGCAGATCAGAATTCGCCAGATAAGCAAATCAATGGGCGCAACAGACACCAGTTGTTTAAAGAAAACCGGAAAGAAACCCCAAACGGTATAAGAAAAAACGGCAGCGAAACTGCCTAAGGTAGCTGGACTCAAACGATCATCTGCTAAGTCATGAAGCCAATATCTTTTGTAGTAAATTCGGATAAATCCGGAAACATGCCACCAAGAGCTGCTTCTTCAACACCCATCCAGCGTGCCAGTGTAGCGCCGTACTGACCTACAGACTGGCTTGGAATAATTCGCCCGGCAAACTCACCATTGGCATCAACCGCGTCATCCGGATTGCCCACTTTTGCATAGCTTGGCATAGCACCATACACCTGACCACCAGATACCGCGCCACCGAATACAAAATTGTGCCCACCCCAACCGTGGTCGGTGCCGTTACCATTACTGGTTAAGGTGCGACCAAAATCAGACGCAGTAAAGGTGGTCACTGAGTCATTGATATTCAATGCAGTTAAGGCTGATCGGAAGTTCCCCACAGCGCTATTTAGCTCAGTCATAAGAAGCGGCAGCCGTTCGTTTTGATTGCTGTGCGTATCCCAGCCACCCATCGAAACAAAAAACAACTGTCGGTCCATACCAAGTGATTCACGAGCCTCAATAAGCCTGGTGACAAGGTGTAACTGGCGCTCTAACTTATTGGCAAAATCAGGCTGCCAATCGAGCTGCGTAAAGTTGTCAAAGGTTTCTTCGAGCTGTTGCGCCACGTCTTTAGAGCGCCCCAATAAGCCAGCCGCCTCCTTCAGCAACGAAGGCTGCCCTTCTGCTGCAGCAAGCTCCAACAGTTGTTGCAATCGCATACTGGTTGCTTGCCGAGATGCTTCGGGAATCCACGTCGCTATACCCGGGTCATATCCGTACATGCGCTGGATATCGGCATTGGGACTCAGCGCAATATAACTTCCATCCCGGGATGTTTGCCAAGTGTTAGCGCCGGAAGACGACATCATGGCAGGTACCGCTGCACCCGCATTACACGGTGCTAGTTGCACACCCATTGACCCACCCCAACCAAACGCGCCACTACCACTGATACTACCGGCCGCGTTTTGCCATAACTTTTGTTGTGTGTTGTGAGCAAACAGACTCTCAGGTAGCAGCGCAAGATTGCCAACATCTGCTTGCGCTGTAGGTCCTAACAATGGACCCACATTACTAACAACTGCCAAGTCACCGGATGAGTACATGCCCTGAAAAGAATCCAGCAGCCGATGAAAACCGAATCCGCCTTGCCCTGCATCATTAACTTCGAGCAGGTCTTCTTCAGCAACCGCCAGATCGTTTCGCGTTGTTTTGTATTCGTCGTATTCGTTATTACCTACGGGCACAAACATATTGAAAGAGTCGGCACCGCCAAACAGAAACAGGCAAACCATCGACTTGGCACCACCAGTGCAATCAGCAGCCATGGCGGCATTGGAAGCCAAGCCGCCGGTTAGACCGGCTGCTGCCATGTTCATCATCGACACACCACCAACCCGGCTGGCTGTATAAGCCGCCGGCAGGGCGAACGACTTTTTAAGAAACTGTCTGCGTGAGTGTGCTTTCATCGGTGATTTCCTAAAGAGTATCCATGCCAGGTATTAGCGTTGTACAAAAAATTCTGGTGATGAGAGCATCATAAAAAGAGAGTCCACCGCTATAGTTTCAAGTACTTCTTCGTTCAGCTCAGCGAGCTGCTGGTCTAATTGTTCATCGGCGCTGAGCGTTGGTTCAGTTTCATCAGGTTCTGCTTCTTCAGGTTCGTTGTCCGATGATGTATTAGTATTTGCAGCGACTGCATCAGCTATGTACTCTGCCAACACAGCTTGCATCTCTGCTGACATCGTTCCTGAAAACAACAGCATGTTCATGTGTTCCAGGTAGGCATTACTACCTTCTTTTAAAAACATGATTGGCTGATCAAGATTTATCATCGATGCGCGAGATGAGTTTTCTGAGCGGTTGTTAGCTTCATAAATTAAAGAATGAAAATCATTATTGGCCGCAGACGCTAAAGACTCTGTCAAGATCTGCAATTCAGGTGCATACAGAGGGGTATCCGGCTGACCTGTCAAACTAGTGGAACTACGAAAAGTGGGAGAGAAGAAATTAAAAACTGATGGCGAGCTTTGCACTGCTTGCCCTAGTATCACATCTGCGCTATCACTGGTTTTTGAAAACAAATGATAGTAGCCATTTGAATTATCTCCGGGAACAGCGTTTAAAGCTCGCAGCATATGCGTCGTTCTGAGCAAAGGCTCTTTGAGCTTACCAAAGTCTATGGACTGCATGGCTGGCCTTTGCCTAGCTTCGGTATCGAGTAGAATGGCTTTAATTACCGCGGACATATCGCCGCGTACACCTGCCCCGTTTTCATTGAATACCGCCCCGACTCTAGCGACATAATCTGTACTGGGATTACTGGTCACTAACCGCTGTATTAGCGCTTTGGCAATAAACGGCCCCACGTTGGAGTGGTTAAATAAAGAGTCGAGCGCCAAATCGAGATCGTCTTGCATACTTAATCCCGCGGGCGCAACAACACCACCCAACAGTTGCTTGCTGCCCGTGTCATGGAATTGCTCTTGCGGCACCATCGGAGAGATTTTGTCGTATTGCGTCAAGTTGGTTGACTGCCACTCGGGAGAGTCGGCAAAGTTCCAGCCAGTGAAAACACGGGCGTATTCTTCTACTGTACTTTGCGTGTAAGCCGGTGTTGGGTTGCCGGCAGGCACTGGCGTGCCACCCGCATCAAGCTCATAGAGACCAATGGTAAATAACTGCATGATTTCACGCGCGTAGTTTTCATCTGGTCTGATGTTTCGCTCAGCATCAGCTTTTTCGTTCCTGACCATGGACAAATAAATTCCCATAACCGGGTGCAAAGTGACATCACCTAATAACTCGCGAAAGTTACCAAATGCATGCGATGCCAACAGATCATAAAAGCTAACCACGCCATGCTGTGAATTACCAAGTGTGTAGTCAATGTCGGACACCACAAAGATTTCGCTTAATGCAAATGCCACACGCTGACGTAATTGGTCGTCAGCATTAATTGCGGTGTCCCACCACACATAGTGTCGGGGTGGGCGCAAGCTGGCATTTTCAAAAGCCTGAACCTGCGGCAATTGCAAGGTTACCGGCAAACTCATTTGCTGATCTATCCAGGCTTCAATACTGGGAAGGGCCGTCAGTTTTGCCATGTCAGCATGGGTTGGCCCAAAGCTCGCTTGCGCTAACAAGCGCGCAGCATTTACAGATTGATCTGTTTTCAGCAGCGGGGCATCTAAATTAAGCGCGGCACCGGTGCCATTGTTACCACCTGAATTACCATCACCAGAACTTGATTTACCATCGCACCCGACAGCGCAAGCACTTACGAAGGCAACAACGATTGACGAAGTGAGTAATATTTTTAATTTTGTCATCTGATGGGTCTCGTCCGTTGTACTGAAGTCCGTCATCCGTGTGTGTACGCTTTACCAACCGCACAGCTACGACCTGGATTATAGCGCGATGGTGTCAGCAGGCTGAGTAAAATTGTTGCGATTAAGCAAACAAGTTAAGCCACTAAAGAAGACTAATCGAATTCAATCATTTTGCGTTGCAAAGACGACTGTTGGGCAGCCATACCCATCCGTACAGCCGACCACCCATCGCTTAACGTTACCTCAGGTGCTTGCTGGCCTAAAACTGCTCTTTGAAAGCCCTGATGCTGATAAAATGTCGAACCATGATGATCACCTGCAGCCAAAAGAGCCTCATCAACCGGCACCTCCAATACCGTTGGACCACTGAGATCACGCGGACTAATAATGAGTTGAGGTTCAGGTTGTCTGCCCAAATGTTCTGGCCAGAATCGGGTAGGACCAGGAATCAAGCATTCAAGTTTCCCTTTAGGGCCCACCGCAATTATATGTTCCTGAAACTGTGAGCCTTCTGCGAACATACACAGATCAAGCATTGAGCGCGCCCCACTTTCAAAATCGAAAATGGCATAAGCTGCATCCCAAATATCTGATCGCTCACCGTTATAAATTTCATCAAGATGATTCACCATTTGAGATCCTGATGCCATTACTGTCCTTGGTTCGGATTTTAAAATAAGCCGCATCAGGTCAAAAAAATGACAACACTTCTCAACCAGGGTTCCACCTGAATACTTGTTGAAACGGTTCCAGTCGCCCACTTTTTCAAGAAACGCAAATCGGTGTTCGCGAATGCTCAGCATACGTACGCCGCCTGTTACCTCATCCACCATTTCTATAAAACGCGTCAATGGCGGCATGTAGCGGTATTCCATTGCCACCCATATCGGGGCTTTATAGTGTTGAGCAAGCTCGCTGATGAAAGCTTCGTCTTCGGGGTTAGTAGACAACGGTTTTTCAACAAGGATGGGCAGCGTTCGCAAAGCCGTTATTGCTTTTAGTTGATCAACGTGAATATAGTTCGGACTGGTAATAACCAGACAATCCAATTCTGGATCGTTAATCAGGTTGGCCAGCGAATCATGAAATAGCGCGTCCGGCGCATCCACTGCGGCGGCAGCTCGCATAGCCGCATCGGGCTCATGAATAGCATGCACATGGGTGGCATCCAATAAATTGATATTTCGGATGTGTTCACGGCCCATCATGCCGCAACCTAAAATGCCGTAATTGAGGGATTTCATTTTTATAAACTAAACATTTTTTGAAGACTTCCAGTCTTGGAGATCGTCACCAGATTTTGACATGCCCGCCACTACGCCCGGTAGAGCCAATCGCAAATTCGCCAGCCTCTAACATCCGTACATCGACTTCACTTGACGCCAGTGTTAATGCTGCGTTGAGTCCAGTAAAACCAGCTGCGACGATAACCACGTCACAATTGCCCGTCTTGTGGAGCGGTTCTGAGACAGGAGCGTCAGTGGCTGTCGCATTCCATAAAGAGTCGACAAAACCGTCTATGAGCTTGGACTCAGTCATGTTAATATCAGTTTCCAGCCATAATTGGAGTTTCGGCACAGCGCATACAATCAATGGGGATCAATTTTTTGATGATATTACACATTGATGGAAGCCATGCCCCAAACGACATCTTAATGCTTACTGGTTTTAAATTGTTTGAACATTTAAACGAATAAACTAGTTTCAAAGCTTAGGAATCGTAAGAGTTTTAAACCAACATTAATTACAGGATTCACTATGAAATTACCACAAAAGTACGCAGGTCTATTGGCGGTTGCTGCAACGGCCGTAGCAGTTAGCGCTCCAGCTAAAGCTGCTGACGAAGTCAACGTAGCGTTCTTCCTAGAATGGGCTACCCCAAACATGATCGCCAAGGTTGAGCAAGCTTATGACGATGCAATGGGCGTAAAAGTTAACTGGACCAGCTTTGACGCTGGAACTGCAATGACCGAAGCCATGCTTTCTGGCGATATCGATATCTCTTACAGCCAGGGCCTTGCACCCTTCATCACCGGCGTAAACGCTGGTGCACCTATCAAGATGGTAGGTGTTGCCGTAGGTTATCCTGCAAACCCATGCGTCGTATCAAGTGGTGCTGGCATCACTATGGATAACGCTGCAGAACTAGAAGGCAAGACAGTTGCTGTTCCTTTAGCCACCATGGCTGACTACAGCTTCCGTATGCAAATGCGCGCGCTGGATGTTGATATTGACTCAATGACAGTCGTTGACCAAGCACCACCCGATGGCGTTGTTTCACTAGCTGACGGTGCTGTTGACATGGCATGCCTGTTCGGTGGCGATACAGTGAAAAAATCACTGGAAGTTGGCGAAAAGTTAATGTCTGATGCTCAAATGCAAGAAGCTGGCATCATCAGTTTCGACGTTGTTTCAGTTACTGATGCTTTCGCAAAAGCAAACCCGGACTTGGTTAAAGCGTTCATGGAAGTCACTAACGAAGCCAATGCTGCATTCGCTGCTGACCAATCTAAACTGAACCTGATCATGGCTGAGTCTGGCATGGACGAAGAAACCACTAAGAACCAAATGGCTGACTTTGTGCTTCCTTCAAATGCTGAACAGCTGTCTGACTACTTCGGCGAAGGTGGCCTTGCTGCTGAAGCTATTGCCATTGTTGGTGGTGCTTTCGCAACTGATGACAACCCTGCTTTGGAAGACTACAGCAAGGTAATTGATACCTCGTTCCTTGAGTAAGTTTTTTACTTAGCCAGATTAAGTTGGCGAAACTTGAAAGAAGGCCCTGCTAGTCGGGGCCTTTTTCATGTCTGCGATCTAGCGCTTGTACCAAGTGCTATTGACCACGAATCACTCCCTGATTGAAGAAGTTAGTTCAGTGACATCGTGGATAACATACTGGCCTGGACGCCAGGTAATAGCTCCCGCACTTTCCAGTGATTTTAATTCTCGAGTGACGGCCTCCCTGTGCGTACCAATCCTGGAAGCTATTTCCTGATGCGTAGGCACCGATTTCAAGATGATGTCATCTGAAACGATCTGTTTATCATTAGGCCTAACGGTACTGATGCCGCTGGTCCTGTTGGCACTTATGCAGGGACTTACATCGCCGCCCACATCGCCGCCCGCATCGGCACCTGCATCGGCACCCACTTCGGCAGCCGTGGCAATATTCGTTTCAGCACTAGTTGCAACCCTGGACGCAATACGCAAAATTTCAAACCGCACTCGTTGACTAACCGGAAACGCAGAAAGCTCGTAGAGTTTTCGCATATGCAACCGAACCAAAAAAGCCAAACGGGCGATTACAACATCGCGAACCGGTTTGTAGTCATCTATTAATTGATGAAAAACCACAGAAGACAATACCAGTAACTTTACATTTGTGGCGGCAATACAGTTACTGCTCCGCTCTTTACCGTCTATGGCGGACAACTCTCCAAACATCATGCCCGGTGTTAAGGATTCAAACTGCACCTGTTTGCCATTGAGCGAAAAAGCACATGCATGCACCACGCCTGAATAAAGAAAATATACCTCATCGCTGGCCTGTGATTCAGATATAACGTATTGCCCTTTATTAACGTTTCTGAGCTTCAACAGACTCGCAATGTTACCCCTGTGCTCATCGTCGAGTCCATCAAATGGCTCAAACATTCTCAGGGTTTCAGCCGATATAGAATGACTTTTCAAATTGCTAGTGCTCGGGCGCACAAGACACCAGCGTGCACTGAGCCAACCGCTTGCCATTAATGCAATTCATTGTCTACGCCTTCTGCTTGCGACGCCGCTGGAAATTTGTACTGCTTCGCCTGACTTGCCCAGAGGCTCGCACCCTGATTTGCCGCAATGACATTTGCTTGCTCCAAATAATGGTCCGGCTCAAACTCGGCGACACGACCCGAGCACAGTGGAACAACCTGTGCCATTAACCGATTAAGTTGCACACAACAAAACCTTTCGCCATTTTCATCGGCCACGCCAAGGCCAGTTAACAATGATTCGCGAGCATCTTCAAACTGGCTCAACGCTATCTGCACTTCAGCCAACAACAAATATAAATACGTTGACTCTATCTCTTCACCTGCCTCAATCAACGCGTGAAGGTTTTCAATAATTGAAGGCAATAATTCAGCCGTGCCGGTTTCAATTGTAAGCAGACAATCACGAATCATAGCTGCCCGAAGCGAATTAACAAACTCTCCGGTAGCAGAGCAATGTTCAATCAGCTCTGCATTACATTGTTTAAACAAGACATACGCACCCAATGAATGGTATACCAACGAACAGTTACCCAGAGCAATTGTATGAGCATGATCTGATTCGATTCTGGAACTTGTAATTGCCCGCTCGGCAAGATCAAAAGCACCTTGTCTATCGTTTAACATGCACTTTGCCCAAGCGTAGTAACTCAGCGTTAGACTGGGGAAGCAATGCTGGCCTGATATAATGTCAGGCGCTTTGTCCAGCACCAAAGCAAACTGGGCAGCAGCTTGCTTGAACCGACCCTGATTAAAATACACCATGCCCAATGCCTGGCCGCCCGCTATAACTGCTATCTGATAGTCGCTTTCCTGACCAAGTTCGACAAGCCGTTTCGCAGGTTCAATACACAAATCTAAACAGCCAGCGTTAAAAGCGACACCAAACTGCCAATCGAGCGCCTCTACAGTGAGTTCAACATTCCCCAGCTGCTCACCCAACTCACTAGCCAACTTAAACTGAGCGCCAGGATTTCCATTAGTGCCATGCACAGCGTTAATAGCAATACCGTAGGTCAAATGCATGCGCTGCAAACATTCAAGGCTCTGCTTTGATTCACGTACACGACCAACATATTCCTGCGCTTTTTCGAGTAAGTTGACGGCCTCATTCGTTGCACCCGTGCTCAATGCCCGCTCCCCTGCCTGCACCCAATAGTTAAACGCGCTAATACCATCGTTTGCCCATTCGAAGTGGTATGCAATGATATTGGGAGAAGAACGCGGAATCTCATTAGAGTGGCTTTGTAACTCTCGTGCTATGTGGCGATGTATATATTCACGCCGAGAATGCAGCAAACTACCGTATACCGCATCTTGCAACAAAGCATGCCTGAATTCATAACGAGCATCATCCCCCAAACTTACTACGCGCAATACATTAGCATTGACCAACTCTGCCAAGCCTTCGCTAACGCTGCCATAATCGCACCCCGAAACAAATTTAATCTGTTCCATAGAAAATGGAGCCCCATACACAGCTGCGATTTGCGCTAATTCGCGACCCTGACCCATTCGGTCGAGACGTGATAATAAAGACATTTGCAAAGTCATCGGCACAGGCATGTGTTTCTCATCTCGCACCTGCACTGCCGAGCCATCGGGCTCCGCGAGCATCATTGATGTCAGCTCTTCTATATACAAGGGGTTACCCTGCGCTCTTTCAACGATTTGCTCTTTCGCACTTTCAGGCAATTCGCGCTCTGCTCGTTTCAACAGTGAAGCAATAAACGCTCGAACTTCCGAGTGGCTTAGCTTGACCAGCGACACAACGGTGACGTTGGAGTTAAACAGCTTTGTTGTTGTGTCAGAACGAGAAGTCACCCCAATGAAAATAGATTCATTACTCGCCACCTCAGTCAAGGCGGTAATAGCGCTGGCGGAGGTCGCATCAATCCACTGCACGTCTTCAAGTAAAATCAATACTGGCTTTTTTTGTGATACTTCAATGACATTGGCAACCAGACTTTTTTGCAGCTCGTTCAGAAGCGATGTTGGAGGTGTATCACCCAATACCGTTGTCTGCTCCTCGGCACCAATTCTGAACAGGGTCATACAAAGTTTGACCAGAGTCACTGACAAATTTAATTCATCACGCAAATAACGCCGCGCTTTTTCACGTCTCGTGACTGCATCGTCTGAACGACGAAACTTCGCTAAATGTGATAATTGGTTTATCCAGGGATGCAGAGCCGAAGAAGCATGCTGTATGGAACACTGAAAGCGCAGTACAAATACGCTTGAATCAGAGGCACCCGGGTCAGAGGCACCTTGCATGACAACACTTTTTTCAAACTCATAAAGCACGCGAGATTTTCCAATGCCTGCATCGCCAATAAGGTGAACAATTTGTCCTTCACCAGACAAAGCAATCTTCCAACGTTCATTTAATAAATCGATAATATGCTGCCGACCTGTTATCGGCACGCAATGACGAGAGGAAAAATCAATTTGAGCGCTTGTCCTTATGCGATCGACGACCTCGGTTATTTCAATGTTGTGTTCAAATCCTTTTAAATGTACCGAGCCTATTTCGGTGAGACTAAAATGCTGCTGAACCATTCGACGTGTTTTTACATCGATATAAACTTGATCTGGCTGCGCCGCTGACTGCAATCGCTCAGCCAAGTGGGCTACTGACCCGAATGCCATCAGTCGACGCCCAAGCACTTCGGTTTCAGGTGTGCCAATGACGGCGACCCCTGTCGCCACGCCGACACGGCAATGTAGCTGAGGTGATAGGTTCAGTGAATTAGAGGTGAGGGACTGACGAATGTCCAGCGCCGCAGACACAGCATCGATAGCCGGTGTTTCGCTAACTCCCCCGTAACCAAAGTAGGCTTCTATACCATCGCCCGTGAAACCGGCAACTATTCCACGATTTTGTTGAATGACGCGGGTCGCCATGTCGAGGAACTGCTCAACCAGATCCAAAAATTCTTCCGGGTCAAGTTTATCTACTAGTCGGGTTGAATTGACCATATCACAATGCAATATGGTGATCGGCCGCCGCTCTGCTGAATCCCGAAGTTTCATACTATCTACACCAGAACGTCCTATCCAAATGGGTTGCCATAACCATGAGCGAAATAAGGGTACAAAGCAATACCAATTCGGCTCATTAAGCCATTTGGGTGGACTTTCCAGCAAATTCAATCCAAATGTGAGGTTTGCCACATACACCGCATGGCGATGGACGTAAACATTGCCTAAACCGGACTATTCAGGTGATTTATGGCGTACAAAGGCACTCCAAATCAAATACCAGGCGTTGGGATGGATCGGGTGAATCGAATAATCAACGATATCAGCACCTTGTCGCACAGCGAGCTCCATTTGCTGCGTCACCAACTAGACAATCAATTTCAGCCACAGGCCGATACTGGCATCTCGGCTATGTCCCCAGACAAAAATGGCGTGCAACTGTTGTCCCGGCGAGAAATAGACGTACTAACATTAGTTGCAGCGGGCTACTCCAGAAAAGAAATCGGCGCGTCTCTGGATATTACTTCTAATACTGCCGCAAAACATGTCTCCAGCATTTATCGAAAGCTTAATATCAGCAGCATTGCCGAGGCTACTCGTATAGCAATTGAAAACGGCATACTGTCAACAAGAGCGCTTGGCGTGCCTTAACAGCGACAAATAATTACGTGCAAAATTAGTCTACTGATATCCAGGCTGTTATCAGCTTGCTAATTCGGTCATCGATGGGGTGCTCTGTTAATTCTTTGTATCTGAAAATAGATTCAGGTTTCTCGTCACACCGTAATATATGCGTAAGGTTTTCCAATACATGCACTTGTACAGGCGCTTGGCTTAGCCGAGCAATTTCTTCTGCGTCTTGAGCCGAACACTGCAAGTCTTTTTCCCCGCCGATTGACAGGCTTGGTATAGACACTTTTGCAAATTCCTGTTTTGGATCAATAGCACTTAGCTCCCTAAGCCACTTCGCGTTTATCAGTGTCTTCTTGACTTTAATGGATGATTTCGACGAGTTTTTTACCCGCTGGAAAATATTGCGTTGTTTTTTGACTTGATCACCGCTTAGCCTGATAAACAATCGGGTTATCACACCTTTGAAACCCTCAAGCCGACTAATTTCTGTCATAGTCTGTTGCAATTGCTGCTCTATAACGGCTTCAATATTTTGAGTAAACGGCGTCAAAAAAATTTGTCCTTTTACTTCCGGATTATCCTTGGCCACCAAACACGCTGTTAATGCACCTTCAGAATGACCCAACAAGTATAGTTGCGCCCCCGTTATTTCGGTAAACCCACTTAAGGATGCCAGCCACTGTTTGGCGTCGTCGACAAAATCATTAAAACCCGTTTCATGATAGTTGCCGCCGCTTAATGCAACGCCCCGTTTGTCATACCGAAAACTGGCGATACCGGCCAGCGCTAATTGATGCGCTAACTCATTGAACGTATTCAGCTGAATAGTCATGGCATTTGCATTTCGATCGATTTCACCACTACCTGGTAGCATCAGAACGACCTTTTGCGCTTTGAGCGTCGATGGTACACACAAGGTACCGTGGAGCTGCTCGCCCATGAAATGGATGGTTTTATCGTGTTCGGTGTGATTGTCGTTTATGTCCATGTCGAATTTTCAAGTGCTTAGCCCCCTTTGCAGACGGGTATTCGGTAGTGGCAGGCCCTAACCAAGACAGGCCCATTTCGGACCTGGAAGGATGACAGTGTAAGCAACTTGGGGCCGCAATTACAGCAAGCGTTTGTCTGTTATATTCTCCAAACCGTTAACTGGACGAATACACGTCAATACGCAAATGAGAAACTTCGAACTTGAAACCTACTTTTCGAAGTGGGAATTTAGCGCAAGACATCACATGACTGCCTCAGATGCTCAAAGTCTGACAGTTAATGAGCTGTTGAGTATGGCCAGCCTCCCGAATGACGCGTTGGGCGATCTTTTTCTAGGCTACACAGAAACCTGGGGAGCGCCGGATTTACGTGAAGCAATCGCGTCTACTTATGACAACATGAAGCCTGAGAACATTCTATGCTTCGCAGGTGCAGAAGAAGGTGTTTACACCGCCATGCGCGTGCTTCTCGATGCATCCGACCATGCAATTGTTGTGACTCCCAACTACCAGGCTGCTGAAACAGTGCCTTTGGATATTTGCGAAGTGAGCGGCGTGCCACTCGTTGAGGCTGACAACTGGCGATTAGATCTGGATGCACTTAAGACGGCAATAAAGACAAACACAAAGCTGGTATCTGTGTGCTTTCCAAATAATCCGACCGGCGCAATCCCATCCCAGGCAAATTTTGCCGAACTCGTCTCGATTTGTAGAGAAAACAATTTGTATCTGTTCTGTGATGAAGTTTACAGAGGCTTGGAACTTGATAGTCGTAAGCGTATAAAACAGGCGGCTGATATTTACGAAAAAGGATTGTCACTTAGCGTAATGTCGAAGGCTTATGGTTTGCCAGGGTTACGAATTGGTTGGATCGCCAGTCAGGATAAAGAGGTGCTAACGCGCCTGGAGCGCTACAAACACTATCTGTCAATCTGCAACTCAGCACCCAGCGAGCGGCTCGCTGTCATTGCTCTGAGTGTGCGCGAAGCGCTGCTTACTCGAGTGCAAATAATCATGCACGAAAATGTAACGAAGCTGGAAGCATTTTTTAAATCCTACCCAGCACTGTTTGAATGGCAGCGACCTGATGGGGGTTGTATCGCTTACCCACGCTTTATTGGGCGCGGCGGTGTCGAAGCTTTTTGCGAGTCGTTGGTCGAAGATGCTGGTGTTCTGCTATTGCCAGCGTCAATCTACCGCTCAGAACTACTGCACACATCGGAAGATCGCTTTAGAGTCGGTTTTGGTCGCTCCAACATCGATGAAGGTTTGGAAGCGTTTGGTTTTTATCTCGACAGACATCACAATACACTGACGCCTTGACGCCTATTGTCTCGACTAAGGACATTGAGCCGATAGTGGCCGACCCCTTGCTAATTAATACCGCTCGTAGCGAACTAATTGACAAACTGGCACTGATAAGACGATAAAAAAATGAGAAACTGTCAGCTGGCATGACATTAAAAGAGTGCTGGATAAAGAGCACTGGAAAATATAAATCAACTTTTTTAAAGGAGATGGCTTACCCAACCGGGTTATTTAATTTAACAACTAAATAAATGCCTCTAAATTTTATGAACAAACTTTCGAGCAGCGCTGCAGCACAATCCATACTCAACGCCAATTTGGCCGACTCCGACCCGGACATTTTGAAGTCCATCCAGGCCGAGCTTGGACGACAACAACACGAAATAGAACTTATTGCCTCTGAGAATATTGTCTCTAAAGCCGTCATGGAAGCACAAGGTTCGGTCATGACCAATAAGTACGCCGAAGGTTACCCTGGGCGTCGCTATTACGGCGGTTGCGAATATGTTGATGTTGCTGAAGAACTGGCAATAGAACGGGCCAAAAAATTGTTCAACTGTGCATTCGCTAATGTACAACCACATTCAGGCGCGCAAGCCAATCAAGCGGTCTTCTTTGCCCTACTGCAACCCGGTGATACATACATGGGTCTTAATCTGGCTGCAGGTGGACACTTAACTCATGGTTCACCGGTTAACCAATCAGGAAAATGGTTCAAGGTTGAACCCTATGGTGTCGATGAACAAACTCATGTCATTAACTATGACGAGGTTGAAGCCTTGGCAAAAAAATGCAAGCCTAAATTAATTATCGCTGGTGGCTCAGCGTATCCGCGCACACTGGACTTTGCACGTTTTAGAGAGATCGCCGATAGTGTGGGCGCTATACTTATGGTCGACATGGCCCACTTTGCTGGTCTTGTCGCTGGAGGCGTTCATGCCAACCCGCTAGAGCATGCTGATGTTGTTACCACAACCACACATAAAACACTGCGTGGACCACGTGGCGGAATGATTTTATCTAACAACGCTGAGCTGGGAAAAAAATTCAACTCATCGGTTTTTCCCGGGTTGCAAGGCGGACCGTTAATGCACGTTATCGCAGCAAAAGCCGTAGCATTCGGTGAAGCGTTAAAACCAGAGTTTAAAACGTACTCGCAAAGTGTTGTCGATAACGCTGCCGTTCTGGCTGAAACAATCCGTAAAGGCGGTTCAGACATTGTTTCTGGTGGAACCGATACTCATTTGATGCTGGTCGATTTGCGTAACAAAAAAATTACAGGAAAATCAGCTGAAGCGGCGCTAGGCAATGCCGGTATTACTTGTAATAAAAACGGTATTCCATTCGATCCGGAATCGCCATTTGTGACCTCTGGAGTTCGCCTTGGTAGCCCGGCAGCTACAACACGTGGGTTTGGTGTAGAAGAGTTTGTTCAGGTTGGCGACATGATCAACACAGTGCTTGATGGACTGTCAGCTAATGGCGAAGAAGGGAACGCCCAGCTAGAGGCCGACGTAAGAAAATCTGTTATTGAGCTAACAGCCAGATTTCCAATTTACTAGCACCGCCTGCCGACCTTCGATTTAGCCTGCGCTCAATATCCGAGTGCAGGAAAACCACTGCATATCGCTATGACCTACGCGAGGCGTAGTACAAAACCACAACAGGATCAGCCTCAATACGAGCCTGATGTGCAGCTAAACCAGGCGCTAAGGTGTCTACTAAGTCTGCAGGCACATGGTCCAGACCACCGGCGCGCATCACTCTGATTTGAGTCAACGCTTTCAAATCTGCGATGGTTAATTTACCGTTGGCAAAATATTCGCCACCACCTCGGGTCAGCAATTCATCAAGGCCTTTTAAGAAAACTGTCAAGCGTCCTTCAACCAAGGCTTGCCGCGCATTTTTTAGTTCCTCGCCTTCCAAACCAAACGTTTGCACAACATAGTGGCTTATATCCTCAAGTGCCTCTAACACTTCATCACAGTACATTGCTTGCAGTGGTTCTTCAGGGTATAAATTACACTTTTTTCCGATGTAGCGACTAATCGCATTAGATTGGGTGTACTGCTCACCATCAATGGTGAGCGTAGGCACTGCATTGAAACGCTGCGTTTGACGATGTTGCCCAAATTCGGGAAAGCTCCAGCGAACGTCTTCAAAAGCAATGCCCGCGGCATGCAGGGCGATTCGTACGGGCTCTCCGCGCCCACCGTCAATATCAAAATAAGTTACCTTGTATTCACTCATAAACTGGTTTTCCTGACCTCGGAACGCCGGATTATAATGGACAAGCCCAAAGCTATGTCAGAATGGAACTAGAACATCCTGAACGAGCACGTGAGCTACCTATAATTTCACGAGTAAAAATGGCAACAGATCAACAATCAGCACTCAGTGATGCATTGGGTAAACAAGGCTATATCAGTGACGAGTCACTGGTTTCCAGCCTGTATCTCATGGACAAACTAGGCAAGCCCCTGCTAATTGAGGGCGAGGCAGGCGTGGGAAAAACTGAAATCGCTAAATGCCTTGCCAAAGCACAAGATCGCAAACTTATACGCCTGCAATGTTACGAGGGTCTGGACGCACAAAATGCCTTGTACGACTGGGACTATCAACGCCAGTTACTGGCTATTCAAATGCAAGCGCCCGTACCATCGGCGACAACAGCACCAACAGCAGCAACGACACTGGCATCCGAATTAGCAACCAATGTTAAAACCAGCTTGTACAGTGAGGAGTTTTTACTCAAACGCCCGTTGTTTGAAGCCATTGCCTCTGAAAGACCCGTTGTTCTGTTAATTGACGAAGTCGACCGGGCTGACCAGGAATTTGAAGCGCTACTTTTAGAAGTACTGTCTGATTTTCAAATAAGCATTCCAGAATTAGGTACGTTCACCGCGCGATCACATCCAAATGTCATATTAACCTCTAATGGTGTTAGAGAGCTTAGCGATGCGCTACGCAGACGTTGCTTGTATCACTACATTGACTACCCTGGCAGTGATACAGAACAAAAAATAGTGAAATCACGCCTACCAGGTATAGATGAAAACCTGGCAAAGCAAGTTGTGGCATTCGTCCAAACTATTCGGACTAAAGGATTGCGTAAATCACCTGGCGTGGCAGAATCCATTGATTGGGCCAACGCACTAATGACAATGGGTGTTAACGACTTACACAGTCGTCCAGAACTTACTAATAGCACCATGTCGTGTCTGGTTAAAACACGCAACGATCTGGCGCTTATAAAAAAGGAACAAATCAGGCTTTATGGATTAGAAGAAGAATGAGCGAAGCAAATCAGGCCATTCCAAGCGTCGGCAATCGCATCCTGGACTTTGCTCAACTACTGCGCGCAAACGAATACACCATCGAACCCGGCTGCATCACTGACGCAATGCAAGTAGCAGCTGACCAAATCTTGCACGACCACAATCAGCTTAGGCTTGGTTTTAAAAGCTGTTTTTGCAAAACGCCAGATCAATGGAAAAAGTTTGACAAGCTCTTTTTTGCTTTTTGGGCTGATCGTGTTAGCTATGAAGATTCAAAAAGCAACGATGTGCCTGGTGGAGGTGATATCACCAGCTCTCAAAATCAACGTATGGTGGGGCTGGCTGGCACTTCCAGTGAAAAGGAACAAAGTGTCAACGTTTACGGGTCAGGAGACTATACGGCGTTATCGCTGGCTGATTTCAGATTTGTGTTTAACCCGGCCGAAAAAATCTTGATAGATCAATACGTTGACGAACTGGCTCAACGTTGCAGGCGCAGACACATCAAAAAATCCACATTAAGTGATAAAGGTTCACGTGTCGCTTTGTCAAAATCCATACAACAGTCGTTACGGTATCAAGGAAAAGTATTCAATCTACGATTCCATAAAAGACAAAAGAAACTACCAGGCTTTGTCTTGTTACTCGATATCAGCCAATCAATGGATGTGTATGCTAGATTATTTTTACGCTTTACCCGAAAGCTACTGTCTGTATTTGAGACATCGCATGCGTTTGCATTTAACGTTGAACTAATTGATCTGGGTAAAGGCTTTTATAGCCTGGAAGAATCGCACTTTGAACACGCCATAAACACAGCCTCTCAAGGCTGGGTTGGAGGCACTCGGATTGCTCGTTCCTTTGAGGAATTTAATAAAAATCACTTAAGCTCATTGGTAAAGTCACACACCACCATCCTGATTTTCAGTGACGGGTGCGACACCGACACACCCGGAATACTGGCAGGACAGTTAAAAACAATGGCACACAAAGCCAGACGCGTTGTATGGGTTAACCCACTCAAAGGCCGGTTTGCAGAGGAGCATATTGAAACCAGAATGCAACCACTACAACCCTATATAAGCGACTACCTAAGCGCTCACAATTTACCCAGCCTGTTGAAATTACAATCGGTTCTACTGAACTAAAAAGCCAAAGCAATAAAAAATCGAGCAATGCACTCAATGAAAGGCCAATGTTTGAAATACTGGGCATTACTGAGTTTTGCTCTAAGCCCGATACCGCTACTGGCTATAGAGCCGCAGCCAGCAAATACGACAGCCGAGGAATTTGAAACAAAGTTCAATTTTGAAGCAAAGCCGGTTTGGGAAGTCGGTTTCGGTGCAGGTTATTTCAGCGGAAAGGACTACCCAGGATCAAACGATCCGAATATTGCCCAATTTGCATTACCGTTCTTTATTTACCGCAGTAAGATTTTTCGTATCGGTGGTGGCGGGGTTGGTGCCGTGGCGGTTGAAGAACCACGACTAAAACTGGATGTATCATTCGGCGGTTCACTAAATGCAGAAAGCGAACCTGATTCTGTACGCGCAGGACTACCAGACTTAGATTTACTTTTCGAGTTTGGACCGCGTTTGCAATACACGCTATTTGACTTACCATCCACGTCGGGTTCAAACAGTCGTCTAAATTGGGATAGTAAAATAAGAGCGGTGGCTAAAACTGATTTTAAAGGTATATCAACGCAGGGCTTCGTCATTGGCACAGGGCTAGGCTACACCAAACGTGGTATTGCAACTGACAAAATTGATTTGATTTTCAATGCCGACATAACCTTCGGAGATCAACGATATAACGACTACCTTTATACGGTATCTGTCGAATATGCCACACCACAGAGAGCTCAATATACGGCCAAAGCAGGCTATGTAGAATCACGCATTTTTCTGGGCTTGGCCTTTAAACCTTTAGGGACGTTGAGAATTTTTACCGGGGTGGCAGCTTTTAGTCACGCAAACTCTGCGAATGAGAAAAGTCCTTTGTTTGAAAGCACCAACAGCGTGCAATACGCTGTTGGTGTTGTCTGGACAGCTTATAAAAGCAAAAAAACGATCAATGTGTACGAATCAAACTAGTGCTAGGCACCTAAAATTCTATTGAACGTTTCACTTGGCCGCATAATGGCTTCACACTTTTCCTGGTCAACATAATAGTAACCACCGATATCCACAGGCTTGCCTTGTACCGAATTTAGCTCGGCGACAATAACTTGCTCTTTCTCGCTGAGTTTCTCAAACATGCCTTTAAAGTGCTCAGCCAATACGTCATCGTCAGTCTGTTTTGATAGCTCCTCTGCCCAATACAAACACAGGTAAAAATGGCTACCACGATTATCAAGCTGCCCAACTTTGCGCGACGGTGATTTATTATTTTCGAGCAATCGCCCGGTAGCAGTATCAAGGGTTGCAGCAAGAATCCTGGCTTTAGCATTGTCGTGCTTGATACCAAACTCTTCAATGGATACGGCCAATGCCAAAAACTCACCCAGTGAGTCCCAGCGCAAGTGATTCTCTTCAACCAATTGTTGAACATGTTTGGGAGCCGAACCACCAGCTCCAGTTTCAAACAGACCGCCACCAGCCATAAGTGGCACGATAGACAACATTTTTGCACTGGTTCCCAGTTCAAGAATCGGGAACAGGTCGGTGAGATAGTCGCGCAGAATATTTCCGGTTGCAGAAATAGTATCAAGACCTCTTGCTACTCTTTCCAGGGTGTATCGCATAGCTCGTACTTGCGACATGATTGAAATATCAAGGCCGTCAGTATCGTGATCGTTAAGATAGTGTTCAACTTTCTTGATAAGTTCGCCTTCATGTGGACGATAAGGATCTAGCCAAAACACAACCGGCGTATCGGATTCACGTGCACGGCGAACAGCTAATTTCACCCAATCACGAATGGGGTCATCTTTAACCTGGCACATGCGAAAAATATCACCCTCTTCAACGCGTTGTTCTAACAGTACTTCACCAGAATCAGCATCTGTAATACGCGCAATCCCGGCATGAGAGGCTTCAAATGTTTTATCGTGCGAGCCATACTCTTCAGCCTTTTGCGCCATCAACCCAACATTGGGCACGGTACCCATTGTTGCAGGATCAAAATTGCCATGCCACTTACAAAAATTGATGATCTCCTGGTAGATGCGAGCAAAAGTGGATTCCGGGATAACCGCTTTACAGTCGTACAAATTTCCATCACCGCCCCACATTTGACCGCCTGAACGAATCATAGCTGGCATAGACGCATCGACTATAACGTCGCTGGGAGAATGAAAGTTGGTTATACCTTTATCTGAATCCACCATTGCCAGTCGCGGACGACGCATTCGGCAAGCGTTCAAGTCTCGTTGAATCTCTTCACGTTGAGAAGCGGGCAACTCTTCGATTTTTTCGTACAGCGTTGCCATACCATTGTTTACATTAATGCCTAGTTCATCAAAAAGCACACCGTGCTTATCAAAAGCTTCTTTGTAATATATTTTGACGGCATGACCAAAAACAATTGGGTGAGACACTTTCATCATTGTGGCTTTGACGTGCAACGAGAACAACATACCTGATTCGCGACAATCTTCCATTTCCTGTTCATAAAAGTCACATAAAGCTTCTTTGCTCATAAACATCAGATCAATTATTTCGTCGCGCTGCACAGGAATGTCTGGTTTAAGTATCTCTGTCGTACCGGCATCAGTTACTAATTCCATTTTTACGGTACAAGCTTTATTAACAGTCAGTGACTGTTCGCCATGGTAAAAATCACCCGAGTGCATATGCGACACATGCGTTCGAGACCATTGTTTCCACTCACCCATAGAATGCGGGTTTTGTTTTGCGAAGTTTTTGACAGCTTTTGGTGCGCGTCGATCAGAATTTCCTTCACGCAGCACTGGATTGACTGCGCTTCCCAATACTTTGCTGTAACGCGCCTGAAGCGCTTTTTCATCATCAGATTGAGGATCAGCCGGGTAGTCAGGCAGAGCATAACCATTCTCCTGCAACTCACTGATGCAAGCCTGCAGTTGTTGCACCGATGCACTGATATTCGGTAACTTTATGATATTTGTGTCTGGTATTTGAGTCAGCTCACCCAAGTTCGCCAAGGTGTCAGGCACTCGTTGCTCTTCAGTAAGATAGTCTGGGAACGTTGCCAACACACGTGCCGCAACAGAGATATCCTGAAGTTCAACATCAATATCCGCCGCCGAGACGAAGGTTTCGATAATGGGAAGCAATGACGCTGTTGCCAGCTGAGGCGCTTCATCGGTGCGGGTATAGATAATTTTTTGTTTGCTGTCAGCCATACTACTTAGGTTCCTTGATCTGGAGTCAATTGGAATAGACGGGCATTTTATCAACTATCAGCGTGGCTGATACAGTTTGTTGTACAAAGCTCTGTGCCAGACAAAGCGTTGTTATAAGTGTAAATTTAAAAGCTCACCAATATCACCAGATATGGACACTAAATCACCACCTAAGTAGCTGATTATTGACCGAACCTCTCAGATCACTCTGCGCCCGGCCCTTGGCTGCCTGGTTGGCTACGCTGGTTATCTGACACCAAATGGCTCTGAGTGTTCACCGCGTCCCTGGAACCATGCGCTGGAAGCTCAGAGATTGGCAAGTGCGGCAAGAACTACCACACACTGGAATTTAGTGATGTGGTGCGCAATACAACCGCTTGGTTGTTGGGCCAGTACGTGACAGTTTGAGCTCGGCTATCGTTGCAAAGCTTAATTCTGTTATAAAAGTGTCGTTACATGAATGCATTATCCGGTAGATTTGCCTAAATTCCTGATTAATAGCATAACGCCAAAAAGGACGAAAAATGAAAAACCTCAAACCGGAAAAAGCACAAGCCTTTATCAACGAGCATCCCGAAGCACTCTTTATTGATTGTCGCAGCGATGCTGAACATTTTTTTGTCGGCAACCCAGTGGGTTCTGTGCATGTTGCCTGGCAGGATGGAGAAGACTGGGAGTTAAATCCACACTTTATCGGTGAGGTTCGTCGCCTCGCCGGCCACTCAGTTCAACGCCCGGTCATTTTGATCTGTCGCAGCGGCAATCGATCTGTGGATGCAGCTATTGCATTGGAAGAAGCCGGCTTTACCCGCGTATATAATGTCCTGCATGGGTTTGAAGGCGAGCTAAACGATGATCATCACCGCAATTCAATCAATGGCTGGCGACAAGCCGGACTGCCGTGGCAACAGTTGTAAGCAGAACACGGTAGTTTAGTGATGTGTTACACAATACAATCAGTTGCTGGTTAATCCAGCGCAGGATGATCTAAAGACGGGGGATCGCTGCAGCCGTTAAGTGTTGTAACAAGGAGACACAAATGGCGCAGCCGGCATCGACTATTCAATCACAGCAATCTCTGTACTCGATTGCACCCTGTGCTGACTGGATTAAACGTGCTGATATTGCTGCTGTAGCATCCGTGGAACGTCAAGACTCACCATTGCATTTTCTCCACGTCAGTTTCCAGGACCGCGTTAAAGACACTAAAATCGAGCGCTATCAGCGGCGCGTCTATCAAGTAAACGACGCCTCACAAATTGAAAGCAACTCGCACTCGCTGCACGAACTCTCTCCCAACTCAGAATACATTGAGTTTAATCGTTGCATTATTTATCGCGATGGTAAAACACGTGATTGTCTGGCACTTGATCGTATACGCTCAATGCATCGCGACAGAGGCCTGGAGTCTCAAGTCATCAGTGACAATATCACCATCGAATTGTTAATAGATGATTTACGCGTTGGAGACATAGTAGATATTGAAACCACCGAAACCCAAGAGGCAGGTGAACATGCCTTACACGGGCGCTTCTACCATTCAATCTCATGGCTGAGCTGGGGTGTGTACATAAAGGAACAAGAATGTCGCTACATCAATGAGAGCTCCAAATCATTGAGCATTCAGCAGCTTGATACTGACAACAACATCAATAAAATCTGGACAGTAGAGCCAGGTGCCAGCTACACACATACGTTATCTGATTTACAGCCAGAGCAAAGCGCTGACTTTCTTCCATATTGGTACTGGTCGGCCTGTCTTCGGGTCACCACACAACAAAAGTGGGAGGATATTTCTGCACATTTATTCGCGAAGAACAAAGAGCACAATGTATTAAACGGCGTACTTGACGCCGAACTGATTGAGGATATTCCAAACATTAATTGGCGCGATAAGTCGGTAGAAACCATCACCGCCATTGTACGTTTCGTACAGGATGATATTCGCTATAGATCAGAATCTAACGGCATATATACACATACCCCAAAATCAGTTGCGCAAACATTGAGTAGACGCACCGGCGATTGCAAAGATAAGTCTGCGTTGCTTGCTGTTTTACTGGCACGAATAGACGTCAAGGCTAACCTTGTACTGGTACACACTGGTCTGCGCGACGTGATTGGCCAGATACAACCTACACCCTATGCATTTAATCATATGATCATCCAGTTCACCTTCAACGGCCATAACTACACTGTAGACCCGACGATGAAGAAGCAAGGCGGCGATATAAATTCGCATGCCAGACTGGACTACAGTCTTTGCTTACCCTTAACCGAATCAGGCTCTGACTTAAACACTATTGAGTACGAGGCAACACCACTACTTATAGCTACCTGTCGCGAGTTTGATCTGCGATTTGACACTCTGGACCAATGCACACTAACGGTTCGTCGAACTTACTATCACGAACTTGCTGACAGCATCAGATTCAGTATAGCTTCAAGTGAAAAATCGAATACTCAAGAACACTTTATGGAACTGGCATCTGAGTTTGCAAGCTTGAAACTGGACCCCGTTACCTCTTTTACAATAACAGAGGATGACATTGAAAATAACTCACTGACGACCTACGAACAATATAAATTCAAAGGTGATACAGAACAAATTAAAGATGGACTGCTGAGATTCACATCCAGCGTGCACAATGATTTTCTGATGCCAGCTCGCGATACACATCCAACCACCACCGAACCCACGGGGCACGCCGAACACACAGTAAAAATTCACTACAGCAAAGTACCTGACAAGGTCGATGATTCGTTTAGCGAGGAAAACGAATTTTTCAAATACTTTGACTCTATGAAAATAGAAAACAGCACACTAGTGTGTGTTAGTAAATTCACCGGCCTGCAATCAACACTTCAGGCAAAGGACATAGCAAAGTGCCGTGAGCTTATAGCAAAAGTTTCACAACGCTCGCAAACCAGCGTTCCGTTTAAATTAAAAGAAATAAAGCAAAAATCCGGCATCATTGACTATGCCTGGGGCGCTGCTCCCTTACTTGCGCTGAGTGCTGTGCATATGCTCAAGCAATTGAGCTTACTCAATAACCCAGTGACCATTATCCTGCTGGGCGTGACCTTAACAGCCCTGATAACCATATTTGTTAAAGACAGATGGCGTGCTGATTATATCTAGTCGTACGGCCATTAAGATATAAGGCATTTTTCGGTAATAGTGGTAAAACTGATCAGCAAAGAGGAAAAACTAAACTAAAATCAGTAACAATTAGATAGCTTATTTGTCTGGAGTAGACCCATGATTGTCCGACATCTTGTTCGACTTGTTGGCCGACTTGTTGGCCGACTTGCTGGCCGACTTGTTTGCCGACTTGTTTGCCGACTAATCGTACTGGCATCGCTTATAGCACTCAGTGCCTGCGACAGCGACGATAACACCCAGCCGTCTGTTAACAATGACAACGCGCAAAACATACCATCAGGGAACGAGGAAACCACTGTTGGTGGGGTAACAACTACCGCGTCCGGATTGCAGTACCAAGTGCTAAGAGAGGCAGAGGGTGAAAGCCCGGGACCAAACAGCGTGGTTACCGTTCACTACCTTGGTACGTTTACTGACGGCACAAAATTTGATTCGTCTTATGATCGGGGCTCACCGTCAACCTTCAGCCTGCGCCAAGTGATACTCGGATGGACTGAAGGGTTACAGCTTATGAATGTTGGCAGCCAGTACCGCCTTACCATACCGCCTGAACTCGGGTACGGCGACAGACAGACGGGCGATATACCACCTGATTCCACCTTAGTATTTGAAGTAGAACTACTAGAGATTAATTCGTAAATTAGCATCGCCAACTTGCTACTACCGGATAAGTTGCTCTTGTTATGTTTACAGCTTTTGCCGAAGCGCTAACAATGTATTGCGATACCGTCGTTCAATAGTGTCACGTGCTATGTGCCGACCGTCTTTTACTAAATGATTACCTGCAGACCAGACATCGGTAATGAGCCTATCGTCATTGGCAAATATCCACGCATCAAGCCATTGATCTCCGTCTACCGCTACAAAGCTCGACGACTCTAAATCCAGAGCCATCATGTCGCCCATCCGGCCAACAGCAAGGGCCCCTGAGTGGCGTTGCAGAGCCTGAGCGCCACCCGCGGTTGCGTTGTCAAAGAGCACTCGACCGGTAGAGCGATTTTCTTCAGCCAATATAGCGCGGCCATTATTTTTTAACCGTTGTGAATACTCCAGGGTTCGCAGCTCTTCGCTCAATGAGATACGAATATTGGAGTCCGTACCGATGCCCCAGGCTCCCGACTGCTCTTGATAGCGCATGCCGTCAAAGATGCCATCACCCAAGTTGGACTCGGTGATTGGACAAAGTCCAACTACTGCATTGAAGCCTGCCAGTTGTTCGGTTTCATGTTCAAGCATTTGTGTTGCATGCACAAGGCACCAACTGGCGTCCACCGGCTGGTTTGCCAATAACCATTCTACAGGTCTTGCATGCCAGGCACTCTGTACCTCGGTTACTTCAGCATCTTGTTCAGCGATATGAATGTGAAAAGGTTGACCGTCAGCAAGTGCTACCGCTTCGCTTAATGAGGACTGACTGACCGCCCTTAGCGAGTGAGGCGCAATACCAATATTCATTTGAGGCAGCAATTTGATCAGCTGTTTCGCTCTGCTGTAAAGATGCGCGAATTCATCTATGGTATGTCCAAACCTTTTCTGTCCACCTGTTAGTGCACGGCCATCGCACCCACCCTGCTCGTATAGCACTGGCAATAGAGTCAAACCAATACCGGAGCTGTTCGCGGCAGCCACAATGCGCTCGCACATTTCTGCTCGATTGGTATAGCAATGCCCGTTTGGCTGGTGGTGTAAATAATGAAATTCTCCAACAGATGCATAACCTGACTCCAGCATCTCTATCTGCCCGAATGCGGCAATCGATTCCAGATCGTCGGGAGTCAAATGCTGCAAGAATGCATACATCAGCTGACGCCAGGTCCAAAAAGAATCACGCGAATCAGGCCCACGAAGTTCGCTCATACCCGCCATGGCACGTTGAAACGCATGGCTGTGCAAGTTAGCAACAGCGGGCAGCAATAGGCCAGTGCGAGTGGTTGAGTTTGCTTTGTCGCACTCTGGCTGATTGGAGCGAAGCGATGATATTTCTCCAGCCGAATTGAGGGTGATTGAAACACCCGACTGCCAACCGTCTGCTGTTAATGCATGCCTGGCCCAAATGGTGCGCTCTGGTTCAGCCATTGGTCATCTCTCTTAATTAAATGTGCGATCCATAACACGCTATCACTGACACGCTATCAATAACAACCGGCGACTTGAGCTCGGAGCTGTACTATTGGAAGCACAGTATCAATTGTTGGCGTGTCTACATCGACAATTTGACCTAGCTCTTGCACGGCACTCAGCAATGCATCAATTTCCATTGGCCGGCCTAGTTGTAAATCCTGAAGCATGGATGTTGTATGAGCCCCAACATCAGCTGCACCTTTTATACGTTTGTCCACATCAATCCTGAAACGCACACCCAGTTTTTCACCAATGGTCTGAGCTTCGAGCATCATGTTTCTAGCCACGCCTTGCGTGCCGGGATTGGTCGCCAGTACATCAAGCTTGGCGTGGGTTAGCGCACTTAACGGGTTAAAGCATAAATTGCCCCAAAGCTTTACCCATATATCATCACGAATATTTCTGATGGGTGCTTTTAAGCCAGCTGCAATCATTGCACCTGCAAGCGCCTTGACCCGGTCTGTTTTTTCTCCGGAGGGTTCACCCAATGTAAATCGATCGCCGTACATGTGTTTTATGGTTCCTGGCTCAGTGATTTCACACGCAGGGTACACAACACAACCAATGGCTCTTTCGGGACCCAGTCCGGTCCACTGTTTTGCGTCAGGGTCGACTGTTTTAATAACACGGTTTTCCCAAGCGCCATCAAGTTTGTAAAAATACCACCATGGCACACCGTTCATCATGGTTACGATGGCTGTGTCGGGGCCAATCATGGGTTGCATGGCATCGACAATACGCACAGCAGAATGCACTTTTAATGCAACGATAATGTAGTCTTGCACGCCAAGATCTGCTGGGGTTTCGGTTGCCACAGGATGGGTGACAATAGTTTCATCTTGCAGCACTAGTTTCAAACCACTGTTTTTTATTGCTTCCAGGTGTGGGCCACGTGCAATCAGTGATACATCAACGCCAGATTGAGACAGCCCGGATTGCGACAATAAAGCACCAACGTAACCGCCTATAGCACCCGCACCGTAAATCGCAATTTTCATACTCAGTTAAGCCCCAGTTTGTCGGCAAGTCCAATGCGTTGTAGCTTACCCGTTGCGCCCTTAGGTATCTCATCGAGTATCAACACTTTGCTCGGCACTTTAAAATCAGCCAATCGTTGGCTGGCAAAGGCCTGTATAGCTTGTTGATCTGTACTCACACCTTCTTTAAGCACCACCGCAGCTGCAACATCTTCACCCAATTTCGGGTGATTAATCGCAAACGTCACACATTGATCAATTGCAGCATGATCCATCAAGACTTCATCAACTTCACGTGGTGATATTTTTTCACCACCACGGTTAATGATTTCTTTCAAACGACCGGTTAACGTAATGTAGCTATCGTTGTCCTTAACACCCTGATCACCGGTTCTAAACCAACCGTTAGTAAAGTTTTCTGTATTAGCCTTTGGGTTGTTCTCATAGCCCGACGTGACGTTCTCACCTCGTATTACAATTTCACCAACCTGCCCTTGCGCAAGAATTTCGCCTGCTTCACTCATGATCTCGACTTCCGGACCGGCGGCTAGTCCCACACATCCTGGTTTTTGTATACCTGGCGGCAAAGGATTACTGGCCATCTGGTGAGCAGCCTCTGTCATACCGTAAGCTTCGATGACCGGCACATTAAATGTTTGCGCTAAAGTCGCCATCACCTGAGGTGGTAGGGATGCAGATGATGAACGTATGAACTTCAACGGGCTGGCTTTAATGACATCGTCATTTCGTTTGGCACGCGAGAGTATAGTTTGATGCATTGTCGGCACCGCCGTGTACCAGGTCGGTTTAGCATCTTCCAGCCAATTAAAAAATTTAAGCGCATTAAAACCTGGACTACAGTAAATCCGACCACCAGCAGACAAGGTAGACAGCACGGCGGCAATCAAGCCATGTATATGAAACAAAGGCATGATATTTAAACAAGCATCGTCGCTGCTTAGTTTTAATCCAGCGGCTATGTTTTGCGCAGAACAGCAGATATTGTTGTGTGACAGGGGAACAATCTTGGGACGCGAAGTCGTACCTGACGTGTGTAGTATCAGTGCTACATCATCAGACAATGCCGCTCGAACAGATTCTGTATTAGCTGAACCGACACTGCCTTTTATTAGTAAATCAAAGTCTCCGGCAGCCCGTTCAACCGATGTGCTCAATTCGATAAGCGCAATATTGAGTTTTTTAGCTGCGGCCACCGCATGCGAGTCACTACCTTGCTCTACCACCAACGCTTTAGCGTTTAAATCATCCATGTAAAATTCGAACTCTTCCTGAGTGTAATTCGGGTTTAACGGAGCCGTTGTAGCTGCACAGGCAATAGTGAAGAATGCCGTTGCCATTTCGGGACCATTAGGCAGCACGATGGCAATGCGATCACCCTGACCTATACCAGCATTGTTTATGGATGCCTTAGTGCGACTGGCAAGATCTCTTAAAGCGACATAGCGAAGACTTGGTCGTCCAGGTGCCTGAATAGCGATGTTTTCATTACTACCATGACTTATTATCTGATCACAAGTTAAGGGCATAATGCGAGCACTCTTTTTTTAGCAACGACAATACGATAATTTGTTGAAAGACGTTCTTTCCACATACAGCGAGCCGTCAAGCTGATGGGCGTGGTGATATCGTTTGCTTTGATTTTCTCTGGCATATTTGCTTTTCCAAGAATACTATTTATTGAGAATCAACCATCAAAAACGCATTTGTTTAGCGGTAGCGTTTGTTATGCCGTATTGCCATCTTTCACAAATAGAGTTTTGCACCTTCATGACTCAATGAGAATCCTGACCGAATATAGAAACGATGTGCTTCAGGTCGTTGCTTGTCTGACGTTAGTTGTATGCGACGGCAATTCCGTCGTTTGGATTCGTCAATTGCCCATGCTAACATTTGTGTGCCTACACCCTTCCCACGATGATTGCTTACAACATGAATTGCCTCAATATGTGCATCCGGCCGTCCACCACCTGCTAAATAGGTAACGAATATCAATTGAAAGGTGCCTACAATTAAATTGTTCCATTCAGCGACCATTAGCAGGGAGTTTGATTCGATATTTATTGCCTCAAACGCTCGCCTGTACTTCAAAGGCAGTGCATCAGGTAAATCCTCTCGCTGTTTTCCGCCTGGCCCTCCCGCGTTGATGATTCGAACTATCGCATCCAAGTCTTGCTCGATTGCTTCGCGAATAACGATGTGATCTTTTGTCATTTCATCAACGCTCATCTAACCAAAGAACATCAACCTGAGCAGCTGATTGAAAGTCGCGCAGGCTGACTACTTAAATTTTTCTTTTTTCCTTTGCACCCACCGTTCGATGTGTATGCTATCCCATCTCGATAGTCAGCGCGACAGGTATGGCCTCACAAGACAATACACTCACTGAAGGGTCAGTCCTTAAACACCTGATAAGGCTCTCTATTCCGGCATCAATGGGTATGATTTTTAACACTCTGTACAATTTATCGGACTTCTGGTTTGCAGGCAAACTCTCTGACGAAGCACTTGCCGGGGTTTCTATCGCAGGGAGTGTGTTTTTTCTCATTTTGGCCATTGGCATCGGCATTCAAACCGGCGCATCTGCGGTTATTGCACCTGAAGTTGGTAGCGGCAACAGCGGTGGTGTTGCTGATCGCACCGACCAAGTACTCGGCCTCTCTTTAGTGCTCAGTATAATAGTAACGCTGGTCGGGCTTTTATGCGCCAAACCCTTGGTGCTGTTTCTTGGTGCTGAAGAGAATATTGCGCCTCTGTCCATGGAGTATGTCAGCGTTACCATTGTTGGCGCGTTTACTTTTGTATTGACCTTCGCAGCAGCTGGTGTGCTTATCGCGCTGGGTGACACCAAATCTAATAGAAACGTGTTGGCATTAGGTTTTATTATCAATCTTGCGTTAAATCCGCTACTCACTTTCACACTCGGACTAGGCATCACCGGCTTAGCGCTGGCAACTGTTTTAATTAAACTGGCGTCAGCTGCCTACTTATTTTGGGTATTGTCAAAACGGCTTGGTCGCTGGGCCAAACCAAAGGTCGACATCAAACATTACATCGAACTACTACGCCAGGTTTTACCTGCCAGCTTCAACATGCTGACCATTATTCTCGGTGGGTTTATCACGGTATCCCTGGTGGGTCGCTTTGGCAGTGAGCACGTGGCGGGTTACGCAGTCGGCCTAAGACTGGAACAGGTGTTGTTGTTGCCGGCGTTGGGCTTGAATACTGCCGTTATGGCAATAGCAGGTCAGAATTTTGGAGCGGGTTTAGCGTCTCGTGTTCAGGACACCTACCGCAAAGGCTTATTGGTCGGGCTAGCCATGGCAGCAGTATCGATTCCTGTGATGCTGTTTCTATCACCGGCAATGATGGATTTCTTTACCGATGATGAATCAATCAGAAATACCGGTGCAGCTTATTTACGCGTCGATGCAATCGCGTTCTACGCCTATGTGGTGTTGTTTTTAAGCACGGCTAGCTTGCAGGCTATAAAGCAGCCTATGTTCCCAATGTATCTGGGCATAGCCCGTCAACTGGTGGTTCCTGTCACTATCAACTACATACTGATTGTTTTGTTTGATTATCCAATGATGTCCATTTTCTACACCATCATATCTGTTGTGGTTATCAGCGCTGTATTCGCTCATTGGTATACAAAGCGGCAGCTTGGCGCTATCGATGCGTCGACTACCTAGTTTTTCGTCGAAGCGTGGCTAGTTGACCATAGCATTGGGCTTCTCCAGCCGTCTAAACAACATTGAAAGGGTAAAACAAATAATAAAGTAGAACACAGCAGTGGTTATCCACGCCTCAAAAATGGCGCGAGTTGACGCAACCAGCTCGACCGTTTTGAATGTGAGCTCCTGTACCGAGATAAGCGAGATAATTGAACTGTCTTTTATGAGTGAGATAAATTGATTTGCCATTGGCGGCACTACTTTTTTGAGCGCCTGGGGTAGTACGATAAACCGCAACTGATCTGGTTTACTCATTCCGATGGATTGAGCAGCTTCAATTTGTCCCTTACCCACAGATTGAATACCGGCTCTAACTATCTCTCCCACAAATGCACTTTCAAATAACGCAAGTACAACTACACCGGACACCAACGAAGGAAAACGACGCATATCCCCAAAGAAAAACTCCCATACACCGTTATCGTCCTGACGTGCGATCGACCTGGCCCAGCCTTCAATGTTGAAAGCTGTAACCAGCTGCTCCGAAAGGAAAAAGAAAAATATGAAAATAACGACAACCGGTGGAATATTACGAAGTACTTCAAGATAGGTTCTGGCTATCATACGAACTGCCAAGTTGTTCGCACATCTGGCTACCCCCAAAATGACACCTAATACCAATGCAAGAATACTGGCATAAATGCTAACCCGAATTGTGGTTATGAGGCCCTGTAGTAGAAGATTGGCTACCCAGGTTTGTTTCTCTGTGTCCCAGCGAACAATGTAATTTGGGATGATATCCCAGCGCCACTTGTAATTTAAGGTGCCTTCGATGCGGTACCAGATTATGCCAATGAACAACAGCACAATAGCCAGAAGCACGTAGTCCAGCCAATGCAGTTTTCTGGTTCTATTTTTCACGGGTGCGGATGGTTAACAGCAACACACTAGCCAGTAAGTCGGCAAACAAGTCGGCAAATAAGTCGGCGACTGAGTTGGAAAAGAAGTCACAGCCGAGACGAGAACGACATACTTATGTTCACGTCTCGGTGCGCTGTGCAAGATTTTTACTCTTCAGGAACCATGCTGGACCACTCGTCACCACGGAACCAATAGTCGTGACGCTCCTTTAACCAGCCGTTTTTATTGTGCATGTTGATCCAGTTATTGAAAAAATTCAGGGCATCAGGGTCGCCCTTGCGTATGCCAAATGCTTCGCCCGTGGCGGAGAACGCCGTATCAAATGGAACATTGAGTACATCCGGATAACGCCTGGCTTCACTCGATGGCGTTGGTTCAGAGGCCATCGTCGCGTGCGCTTTCCCATTCAAAACTTCTTGAGTTGACGCACCATCTTCATCAAATAACAACAGCTTGGCTTTGGGAAACATTTGCGGAATTAGCGCTGCCGGTGTTGCACCACGACGCGCGGCAAACGTGACATCTTCAGAGTTGTAATCTTCAATGCTGGATAAATCAGCAGTCATTTTTGTGTTAGCTAAGATGGTCAACCCAGAGTAAGCATACGGGTCAGTAAAGTTAATGGTCAGGTTTCGCTGTGGGGTGGTGGTCATACCGCTGATGATTGCATCAAACTTGCCACTCACCAGCGCTGGAATAATGCCATCCCACGCCGTTGGGATAAACTCTGCCTCAACACCCATATCTTCAGCCAGCTTTCTGCCAACATCTAATTCAAAGCCGATGAGTTCACCGTTTTTGTCTCGCATGGACCAAGGCTTAAATATCGACAGTCCGATCTTGATAGCCCCACGCTTTTTTATAATCTCTATTGCGCTTTCGGAAGACAGCTCTTTACTGGCCTGCTGCGCCATCGCCGACGTGGTAAATCCAAATGCCACCAGTAGCAGCACAGCGCTCGTAATGGTACTTGCGTTAATCCTGATTCGTTTTGTTAATTTCAACATAATTCCCCTTAAGTTATTTAACAATCAAATTTTTCACTACTACAGTCAAACTACTAAGCAAGACATTTAAATCTTCCAAACCCTAACGCTGTAATCGCTTAAGTGACTTCATAGCGCCGCTCAACGTATGAAATACCCACTGACAATATCAACGTTACAACCAAATACACAGCTGCGATCGTAAACCAGACCTCAAAACTCATGTAGGTGTCAGAAATAATATTTCGCCCCATGGTCGTCAATTCTGCCACTGCGATAACACTGACGATGGCCGAACTTTTAATCATATTGACCACTTCACCTGTCAACGGTGGAAGCATAAAGCGAATGGATTGCGGCAATATTATGTATCGATAGAGTTGCCCTTTAGACATACCAATCGATTTTGCACCTTCCCACTGACCTACTGGTACAGCATTGATTCCCGCTCTGAAGATTTCAGAGACCATAGCGCCGTGATAGACCCCCAAACATAATATACTCGCAACATAGCGATCCAGATCAAAGATCGGCCCAAGCACGTAGTAAAACAGATACAACAATACCAACAACGGTGTGTTGCGAACAATTTCGAGGAACACCACCGCTAGCGCTCCACCGACTAACAAACCCGATAGTCTTAACAGCGCAACCACCATTCCCAAAACCACAGCGAATAAAAATGCCAGCGAGGAAATCTCAATGGTTTTGACTAGTCCGAGTGCAATCTCCCCCCACTGAAAACCGTCATCGGTTAAGGTGAAGAAATATTTTGGTATTCGATACCATTGCCAGTTGTACCCCATGGCTTGTGCACCGTTGTAGGCCGACATAATTATCGCGCCTACGACAACAAAATAAATCAAAACACTAACAGGGACAGAGGAGAAAAAACGCGACAATGCCGGCGCTTGCGGAGGTACATATCTGGCGGTAGAGTTATTCACGCCTGGTGGACTAAAATCTGCTGCAAGAACTCCTGGCAACGCTCGGTCTCAGGTGCTGTGAAAAAACGCTCGGGTGGCGCTGTCTCGACAATCTCACCCTCATCCATAAACACCATCTTATCAGCGACTTTTCTTGCAAATCCCATCTCATGGGTGACACATACCATAGTCATGCCGCCACTTTCGGCCAAATCAATCATCACCTCCAAAACTTCATTAATCATTTCTGGATCAAGTGCGGATGTGGGTTCGTCAAACAACATGATGCGTGTTTCCATACAAAGAGAACGGGCGATCGCCACGCGCTGTTGCTGTCCACCGGATAGCTGACTAGGGTACTTGTCGGCTTGCTCTGGAATGTGCACCCGTTCAAGATAAGTTCGCGCGTTATCTTCGGCTTCCTGTTTTGATTTTTTTCGCACCCGAATAGGGCCAATGGTCAAATTTTCCAAAACAGTGAGATGCGGAAACAGATTGAACTGTTGAAACACCATGCCCACTTCTTGTCGCAAGGTGCGTATGTCTCGTGAGCCTTCATATACTTCGATACCATCGACAACCAGTTTTCCGGCATCATGAATTTCAAGGCCGTTGAAGCAGCGTATTAAGGTCGATTTCCCCGAACCTGAGGGACCACAAATAACCACACGTTCGCCTTGCGCGACCGAAAAGTTGATGTTTTTTAAGGCCTGAAACTTACCGTAAAACTTATCCAGGTTGGATGCTTCGATCATCGGCTGTTGATTGCTCATACACCCCAACCATACCAGATCGGGTCTACTGATGACTGCCTGGCAAAAGGCGATGCGCTACACATAACATGTATGACTGAACTTATATGACAAAAAACACCAACCAAAAACTACAGCTTAGCCTTGTCACACAATTCCAACAGCTCTGGGTACACGCCAGGGCATGCCGTTAGCACTCTTCCACCCGATGTGAGCATGGTGCTCATATCAAATTGCTCAACCACACCACCGGCTTCTTCGATTAAATGCAAGGCCGCAATGCAATCCCACGCGTTCATGTGTTGCTCACAATACCCTAGCAATCGACCTGCAGCTACGTAGCACAACATCAGAGCGCCAGAACCACAGCGATAATAAATACCGCCCGCATTCATGATGCTGGTGAGTACATCGATGGTGGGTTGCACTGAAACGCGCGCAAAGTACCCCACGGCAACCGAGCCCTCGTCCAAACGGTTTGTAGTGGATACAGACAAGGGTCGATTGTTAAGTGTTGCGCCTTGTCCTTTAACAGCCAGATAAGTTTCATCGGCAACCGGATCGATGATTATGCTTAGCACCACTTTATCCTCAAACACGCATGCCAAGACCACACACCAGCCGGGCATACCTGCAACAAAACTCGATGTGCCATCAATTGGATCAATAACCCAGGTGTAGCCCGAACTTGACTCAATTCGACCATGCTCCTCACCAATGATGCCATCGTCAGGAAACAGGCCGCTCAGTGCATCTCGAATTTGGGTCTCTACGCCTTTATCTGCATCGGACACCAAATCTTGCTTGCCTTTGGCTTCAATGACTAAATTATCGATATCCGAAAAATATTGTTTAGCGCTTTGCGATGCAGCTTGAACTATCTCAAGTCCTATGTCGCGTCGACTGACTAGATCATCCTGCATGCTTTCGGTTCCATTTTTAAAGTGTAAGTTTAAGTGCCAATTTATTCACAGACATTTTTGTCAACAAGCCAAGGATACAGTGAGTTAGACAGCAATCAATACAGGGCCTTTATTGGCAAAGCCCACACCCACAGAATCACCTGTACTAAATTCGCTTTCCACGTCGGCAACGACAAACAATTCGCCAACCGAAGTTGCTACTTTAAATTCCATATGGCTGCCTGCATAGGTAGCCTTAAGAATGGTGCCTGCCATGGTGTTTGGCGTCTTGGCTGGCATGATGCGAATTCGTCCGGGCCTTATAGCCACACGTACCGCACCCTCTGGATGATTTCCGGCAGCTACTTGAAAGCGCAGTTGGTCCACAGCCACCGTCGCTACTCTACCACCTTCATTGTTTTCGACAGACTCCACGCGCCCATCAAACAGATTAGCTTCTCCGATAAAATCTGCCACAAACTCATCTTTGGGTGTGTCGTACAGCTCGCGTGGTGTTCCTATTTGCGCAATCGTGGCGTTGTTCATCACGATAATACGATCAGACACCGCCAGTGCTTCCTCTTGATCGTGTGTGACATACACCACCGTCAACCCCAGGCTTGTTTGTATATCACGAATATCTTCTCTAACCTGACGGCGAAGCTTGGCATCCAGGTTGGACAGCGGCTCATCAAATAACAGAACCTGTGGTTCCAGTACCAATGCTCTTGCTACCGCCACACGCTGTTGTTGTCCACCTGATAGTTCATTAGGCAACCTGCCGCCATAGCCGTTTAGTCCAACCAGATCCAGACCTCGATTAGCACGATCACGCACCTCATCTTTTTTAAGATTATTCATTCGCAATCCGTACGACACGTTTTCGATGACCGACATATGAGGAAACAAAGCATAGGACTGAAAAACCATCGACACGTCACGATCAGTGGCAGGTAGCGCGGTGACATTGGTATCACCGATGATTATCTGGCCGCTGGTTGCCATCTCAAGGCCTGCGATCATGCGCAAAGTAGTCGTTTTGCCACAGCCCGACGGGCCTAATAATGTGACAAGCTCACCGGCCTGAACATGTATGGATACATTATCAACTGCGGTGACATCTTTGCCGTACACTTTGGTCACATTTTCAAACTGGACAGATGCGGCGTTGGTACCTGTTTGTGTAGTAGTCATAGTCATGCTTTACCAGTTAGTACCCGATGGCGCTGAGCGAGTACCCGTTATACTTTTGTTAATGACAAACTGCATAATTCCCACGACCAACAGCATGACTACAATCAACATACTGGAGTATGCGATTGCAATTCCATAGTCGTTGTTTTCGACCCGACCAATAATGTAACTAGTGGCCATATTGTATTCGGCACTAACCAGAAAAATCACCGCACTGATTGCCGTCATCGCTCTTACGAAGCTGAATACCATTGCCGCCAATATGGCAGGCCGCATCAACGGCAAAATGATTTTTGTAAAGGTTTGCCATGTGCTGGCACCAAGGGTAAGCGATGCCTCGTCAAGGCTTTTATCCAATTGGGACATAGACGCGATGCCAGCGCGTACACCAACAGGCATATTGCGAAAGATAAAGCTGATCACCAGTATTGCACCTGTACCGGTAAGCTCTATTGGCGGTACATTAAACGCAAGAATGTAACTGACGCCGATAACCGTACCTGGGATTGCAAAACTGAGCATAGTGCCAAATTCAAACGCATTTTTGCCGGCAAAGTTTTGCCGCACTAACAACCAGGCCGTTAGCAATCCGAGGATAGCTGTCAATGGCGCAGCGGTTGCCGCAATCTTCAGCGTTGTAAAAAATGAGTCCCAGGCTGAACCCTTGAAATGGATACCAAAGTCATTAACGCCCACCGCAAACGCATCAATGTAATGCTTGAATGTAAGCGTATTATTGAGTCCCCATGTTTCCACAAACCCACCGTACAAAATCATGCCGTATACCGTGGCCGTAAACACAGTCCATATACCGGCTATTACATAACAAGGAAGTAGCACACGCTTGGGCATCATCACGTGAGCACCAGAATCACCCTTGCCTGTTTTTGTTGTGTAAGACTTTTTACCTAACCATCGCCTCTGTGCGTAAAAGGCTGACAGGGTAAATATCAACAAGGCAATAGCCAGCACTGCCGCCATACCCTGATCGTTTTGCGCACCCACAATGGCAAAGAATATTTCAGTGGACAACACGTCGTAATTGCCACCCAATACGAGCGGATTACCAAAATCAGCCATGCTTTCGATAAAACCCAACAAAAAAGCATTAGCCAGGCCCGGGCGCATGAGCGGCAAAGATACTGTTTTGAAGGTTTGCCATCTGCTGGCACGCAGTGTTTGTGACGCCTCTTCCATCGAAGGGCTAACGCCTTCCACCACACCAATTAAAACCAGAAACGCGATAGGTGTAAATGAGAGCAGTTGCGCCAGAAAAATACCCGGTAAACCGTATATCCATCGGGTCGGTTGTAGCTCAAATATATCAGCAACAAACCGTGTGACAGAACCGGATAAACCAAACAGTAAAATAATAGCCAAACCAATGACAAATGGCGGAGTAATGATTGGTAGCACGGTCATGGCCCGCAAAAACTTACCGAGTTTAAAACCCGATCGGGTTGCCACCAGCGCAAAGACCAATCCCAGGATAGTTGTCGACAGGCCAACCAGTACCGCTAAAAACAAGGAGTTCCAGGCTACACCACAGCGCGTGCCACCCTGCAAACAACTCAACCCCCAGATCTTGTTCTCAAAAAACTTCGCCGTAAAAATACTCAGCGAGTAAACACCATCGTTGTCGCGCACTGCGCTGGAGAGCATCTGCACAATTGGGAAAAAGATAAACACAGTCACCATGGCAACGATCAACCCAATCGCACCAACGACAAACACGTCACCGTTTACAGCACCCCGGCCAGCAATTCCCGTACTCAGATAAAACAGGAATGTGCCAAACAACAATAGGCCACCGAAACCCATTCCAAACTGGCGATCATCGAGAGGTCCAAAGAGCTGGGTTAGTGCGTCGAAATTCCAACCGCGTAAACCAATTCCCAAGCCTTGTACTGCAAGCCACGCAATGCCAGCAACACCGGCAATGATTAACACATTGCTGCGTTGTTTAGCGGTGTGTTTTAGAAGTTCGCTGATCAACGGCAGCAAAAAAAAGAATGGCAATGGCGCTAGCCAGAGTTTCTCGCCCTGGGCTATTAAAAAGGCGGCGGGTGCGTAGTCAGTATCGAAAGGGTAGCCATCGAACAGCCACTCGAATCCCCAAAAGCCATCGACCAACATGTACCAGGGCAGAAGGCAGTAGGCAATAACGCCAACAATCAACCACATGAGCACGGTTTTGCTCAACTTTTCCGCCCTTTTAAAATTAGATATATAAAGAGTGAGAGGCCAGGCGAGAGACACCCGGCCCAATTACCATGAAGTAAAACGAACTACTGCGGAAGTACTGACACCTCATCGTCCCACTTTTTGAGCAAGCGCTTTCGCTCAGCAGAAGAGCCGTACTTTTCAAAATCGTAGTCAATCAGTTTAATGCTGGACAGGTCTGGTGCCATTGGCGAGGCTACTGCAGACTTGTTAGACATCACCTGAAACGACTTCACCTCAACCGAACGCGACTGCACATCAGCTGTTAAGGCCCAGTCGTAAAACTTACGTGCACTTTCAGGATTACGGCCATCTTTAATGATAGTCATACCACCCACTTCGTAGCCTGTACCTTCGCAAGGTGCAACAACCTTGATAGGAAAACCCGAAGCGGCTTGTTTGACAGCGTCATGCATAAACACGATACCAATCGTATTTTCACCTCGGCCCGCGGCTTTAATAGGCGCAGAACCAGACTTGGTGTATTGATTAATGTTTTTATGCAAACCCTTCATAAATTCAAACCCCTCATCTTCACCAAAGAGCTGAACAATAGTGGCAAGCGTTGTATAAGCGGTACCTGATGAATTGGGATTAGCCATTTGAACATGCCCTTTGTACTCAGGCTTTACTAAATCTTTCCAGCACGCAGGTACTGGCAAGTTGTTGGCTTTTAACAATTCTTCGTTGTAGCCGTACCCCAACGCACCAGAATAAATGCCAATGGTCTGGTTATTGCCAGACTCAGCCTGTCGAATAGCCCAGTCGTTTTGTTCTCCACGCATAGGGGAAATGTATTCTGCAGCAAGGCCTTCTTCGGTAGCCTGCAGATGCGGGTCACCCGTACCACCCCACCAGATATCACCTTTCGGGTTGCTGGACTCTGCTTTTATTTGTGCCAGAGTTTCGCCCGAACTTTTACGCGTCATGCTGACCTTGATACCCGTGGCCTCTTCAAAGCTTGTCGCCATTAAATCGCACCAGTCCGGCTCTGCACTGCAATAGTAAGTCAGTTTTTCGGCCGACAGTGCAGGCGTACTTAAGCTGGCAGCCAAAACCACGGGGGCGAGCATCAACGACGATTGTTTCATGAACATATTCCAACTCCTCCAAGTAATGAATAATTAGCTTGTGTAGAGTGCCGGTAGAGTGCTTTGAATGCAAGTTTTGACCATGGTTAGACCGCCAAAGCCTAATAAAATTGATGAAAATAGGGACTTTTTGTATCTACGTGTTGACGCTACTCGGTCGTTACCGTATCTGCACTGATCAGATTCCCTATTACTCCCCTTGCACAACACCCTGACTTTGTGCATAAGAGATAGGCGGATACTTTGCCGGGTTTTCTTCACTACAACAACTCGGTATGCAGCTCATTACATAGTGAGGATTTGCGTTAAAGAAAAACGGAATGGAGTATCGTGATTCTGTACTGGTGTTGTTATTAGCGAAGTGGCGCGTGCTTAAAAACCGATCGTTACTCCATGCCTAATTTATCATTGCACTTTAAGATAAACGCCTCATTCAGATTACCGGTGTCTCGTGCAGGGAGTTTGCGATTTTTAAACGGCAGGTAACCCATACCACCCACCGACCAACCAGGGCGATCCATTAAAATGGCATTTTTACTGTCGTTTGGAAGCTGATGGAATTGGCGAATTTGTTCGAACGTGGCATCGACATCTGACCAACTAATCTGATGCCCAATAATTGAGAAAAAACCGGTTTCCTCGCAGGAGACTCTAAGCTGCTCAGCAACATTTTCAAGTTCATGTTCGTCTTCACTTAAAAAATATGCCGCTAAATCAATAACCGGGATGTCGTCTGCTTTGGCGTCTTCGGGCTTGGATGTATCCCATTGCTCCGATTCACACTTTAGTGCCTCTTCTTTGGCGTTCGCGTCGAAGTTGTTATCGTTGGATTGTTTTTCTGCAGATGTCATGGTGTCAGACTGTAGCTGCTTCGATTAGTAAACTGAATACTAACACCAGCGCTACAATGCTGCTGTGCCGGATGAAGCAAGACTGTAGAGGGGTTTGAGCGCGAAGTCCGCTTTTTTCTTGTGATAAAATCATATTCGTAGCAAGAATGTATAGAGAAGATTAAGATGAAGGCGCACACCAGCTTAACGCGTTTGGCCTTTGCAGCATTCGGTACTCTATTGCTGTTAACAGCGTGCAGCAGCGGCAGCCTGGTCGACGAAGCTCCTGTTTCACAATCCAGCAGCCTGCCAGGACTTGCTGTAAGCGGGTTGGACGGCAGCAATGCTGCAGATATTGCTAACCCATGGCTTACATCAATCCAGGCATTCAGACTAGATTCCAATACCCCTGGCACTGGTGATATCAGGATCGCCACGCTGCAGTACAGCCCCTCATACACCGTGCAAGACTCCATTGACTGGTATGGCGCACAAGTTGAGCTGGACTCTTGTCTAATTGCCGAGCAAGAAGACAACAGCACAGGAAGCGGTGATAGCACCAGCTCCGCACCTTATGTGAGCGCAGGCGCAAGTGTTGTTATCAATACCTTGAATGGCACTTGGTTTACGGTAGATGAAGCAGACACAGGTATATATGAAGTGGATAACGCGTTACCAGATGCCATTCCAGCAGGAGCCACAATCTCAATACCCGGTTTAGTTTTTCCCTCGGTTGGCGCCATCTCTATTGATGAGCCAGCTGCCCCAGTGCGAATTGCACCAGAATTCGGTGCCGTGTCAATTGTGTCGCAATATCAATGGCAAGCCGCTGGCGGCGATGGTGTGTTTATAACAATGAGTTTTATTGAGTACGACAGCACAGGAGGTTTTGTCGATTTCGCAATCACCTGCAATTTGGAAGATGACGGCGAATTCACACTGCCAGATGACGTGCTAGTGGCTATCGCAAACAACACCAACACATTAGAAGTTCGGTATACCAGGCGTCTGCGGACGCTTTCTTTGGTGGAAGGCGTGGTGGCTTATTCGAGAATAAGCGTGGCTGAGTAATTTAGTTTGCTGATCTAAATTTTTTTTTGTACAAAAATGCCGCCCCGGTATCAGTTATCTTGTTTATCACCGGGACGGCGCTTTGGCCACTTAATTTTCAGTATGTCAACACTGACAACTTTTGCCTAGCTCTATTCTGGTTCAACCAACATAGTTAGCGTGTCAGCGTACTGTCCTGACGCTGCAGCATTAAAATCAGCAGCAGCAACGGTCAGCAAGATAGTAGTATTCGGAACGTTTGCGCAATTATCCAGCAAATCGTTTCCTGTTAAGCCATCAACCGAAACCCCTGGTGTCATTGTAACTGGCACGGGCTCAAGCAAAGTTGAAATCTGTATCTGATAATCCAGGGTGTTAGCACCTGAAACCATTTGAAAGCTAGTGGTATTAGAGTTCGCCGTAGAACCCGTAATGTTAAAACCACCGTTTGACGCAAATACACAAAAAAGTTCTGGCAGGCTAAGATCCGCATTTAAAGCAGCATGAGAACCAAAGTCCACATCTTCCATGGCGGAGATTCTCACAGCGTCTTCTTTGATTATCAACACCTGAATTGAATCCGTAGAGGTATCGCCCAACACGCCATCGGCTGTTGCTATTGTTGGTAGCATCAGGGTTACTGCTGTTAAGGCTACCAAACTCATCGGGCTTCTATTGTTTCTGACTTGCATACTGTTTTATGTCCGTTGTGTGTCCAAGCACATCTATCGACCGTGGGAATGACAGTTTCAATTGGGGGCTTGAATTTGGGGAGCGTTTCTCCTTGATCGGCGCAATTGGGCCCATATTTGGCAATTTCTACCACCTGTGTCACAACAACAGCATCTAAGCCTGGTGTTGTCAGCAAGTCTTGGGCAGCCAGCCGATACGTCTTTTATGAAAACACCACTCAGCATTACCATAAAAATCTCTGTAACTTTGGCGTTACTGATGTTGACATCGGTGGCCTCTGCACAGCTGGAAGTGAGCAAAAGTACAATGGAGCTCACCGAGTCCAGTCCTCGCACCACTCTCAGGCTGACCAATTCTGGTGCAGACACACTCTATGTGAACCTTAATTTCGATCACTTATTAGACCCGGCTAATGATGAGTCTAAAAGAGAACCCATTGACTTGCTTAACAACCCACAAATGCTGGTATTACCTCAACAATTAGTTTTAGAAGCCGGACAGACCAAACTAGTACGTGTTATTTCAGCGCACAGTAATGTCATCAGCGATCGAGTATATCGATTGAATATCGTGCCTTTCGCTGGTAAACCCCTGCTTGATGCAGATGATAACAAAAGCGTCGGAGTCAATATATTACTAGGCTACAAATTGTTGGTGTTAGTCAGGCCCGAGACCGTATCACCCAAAATTGATTTTGATCGTAACGGGAATTCAGTGGTTTTCCGCAATTCAGGTAACACCAGCGTTTTGTTAAGAGAGATTGAAGCCTGCGTTGCGAACAATACAATGTGTGAGAAACTGTCAGCGAACCGTTTGTATCCTGGCGAAGTATTAGATATAAGACTGCCCAGAAAATTACAGTCCAACGATTTAAAAATTAAAACAAGGCAGTCGGTGCAGTTTACAGAAAACATTGTTGAGTATTAGTAAACAAGTGCGCCGCTCCCGTGCCTGAGGTGCTAGATTAGACTCAAGCAGGCCAGGTTTAAGCACGTGTCACAGACAAATAAGCGGTGCCGTATTAACCACGATCTCTTTTCCATCAGCATCAGGAACTTCCACAGTACAGCTGGCATCGTCACCCAGATCAATATCCAATGTATCACCAGCAATCACTTCCATTTGAACAACGCCGTCGCTGTTTATAAAATACGGCTGTCCCTGATATCGTACGACCTTGTCTGCAATGATGTCACCTTGTGAGTCGGTGAAGCGAGTAATCAGAACATAGCGACCCTGCACATCTATTTGAAGAACGGCAACATTGCCCGGATGCAGAGAGACGACACGACTCGATGATTCAAAATTACCCAACACAAGGGAATGCGGCAATAAATCAATTCGATGCTCTTGGAAAGGCTGTAGTGGTAAAAAGAACTTAGAACCTACCCTGCCCACAGCACGCTGAGCGCCGTTGACTTTAATATCGAATTTACTGCCAGCAGGCTGACCTTCAACATCGATAATAATACCTGCGCTTTGGCCAGTGTTCCTGCCAACAGCTATTTTTTCCGGTGTTGCCGCAACTTGCGTTCCGAAGGACGCAATTGTTCTGTACTTATAACTGTCTGCAGATTCGTCGTCAAAAAGGTCTACGCCCACTCCCAGGTCGTAGTACTGGTGTGCGAGTCGTAAATCTGCTCCAGCGAAACTACTGCCTTCACTTAGTCTGGTTCGAAATGCGACTGTGGTGTCGGTTACACTCAGGGGTGCAAACCCATCAACAGGACCGTGCGTGACCTGATATCCAAGTGCTGGGCGCACAGGCCCATCATCGTGTTTATCAACGTGCAGACTGGCTATGTGTTGAGTATTTGGCTGATTTAGCGCTACATCCAGTTGAACACGCACTTCGTCCCCAGCGTCGCTGGATATATAGCTCGCGCTGACGGCGCTGCCAGCCGACAAAGCAGGAATCTTTTTCCTTATCCTGGCGGTATACCTATGGCGATTCTGGTCTTCAGTCGGAGATGATTGCGTTACTTTTTCTGCCGACAAAGCATAATTGAAGTCACCTGCCGCGTACCCCAGATTTATAGATCGAGAAAAAAAGTCGTGACGAAATAATTTTGCAATTGATTCGTCATTATCAATGTCATGATTAGAAGTAAATCGCGTTCCCTGCACTACTGCCCTAAAACTGTTTACGGTGTAAGCGGCGCGTAAGGACTGACCGAATGCTGATTCGCTACCCACCAGCGCGCTTATTGAAAGTTCTGCACTTGTGCCTATTCGACTCAGGCGCGCCTGAACAGTTTGCTCTGATGAAAAACTGGTGAGGGTTACGTCCAGACCAAAACTGGGAGACAAACGCTTTGCAACAGAGCCCGAAAGCAAAACATCATCTGCTGTGTCGAGCGTGTTTGCATCAGTTATTCTCGGCTTGCCTGCACTTAAACTGTATAAAAGCTTGTCCGGTGGTGGCAAGCTTAATTGCTTTGAGTAGGTTTGTCTTATAGTTTGCAAACCAGATGCGGCGTCTTGAATCCGAATTTCCAGATCGTATGTTCCACTGGGTAAATTACGAGTATCAATTTGATGATTCCCAGAAGGTAACGATACGCTGTGCAGCAAAGTATCATTAACTAACAATTGCACAACCGAAGTACCATTTAACGTAACAAAAACCGGTGTACTGTAGAGTTCACGTATATTCTTGTATCTATTGAAGGACGTTGTCCAGTCGGCACCAAGTAGCTCATTGCTTAACAAGAATTCTGATGATTCATACCTGACGATGCCTAATCTAAATTCATGTTGGGCGAATTGATGCCCAAAGTACAAAGAATCTATTCGCTGCGTATCGGCTTGGTTGCTAAAACTGTCTTGCAAAAATAATCCACCGTTACCATAGCTAACAGACCCAACCAACTGCCCATCAATGGTATTTGCTATGCCTTCCACCGATGCGTAAGTTGCTCGAACACCGGCTCTGGCACTGAACGGTGTGGAAGATGAAGGAAAAAAACGATCGCCCTGCCCGCTTTGACCGTTACCCAAACGGCCAACCAGGATATCAATTCGACTATCATCAAACTTGGGCAGCAATGCAAATTCGAAAGGCTGTTTAGTCTCACAATTTAAAGGCTGCGCATCCACGACACACAAAGTGAGATCAGAAACCGGAAATTGTTCGGACAACAAATATTCTAGATTTGAACGTGGCGCGATCTTTCGAAATGCCAACTTGCGTGCGACTAATACCGGGTCTGCGAATCGATAACTGTCTCCATCAATAAAAACTCGAGCATTAAGAATGCTCTCGCCTTCAAAGTACAGCGATACGGTATCAGACTCGCGCGCGGCAAGTTGCTCAAAACCTGGTGGAACATCATTTGAAAAGCGTTTGTTCGCTGGCAAGTTTTCCGCTGGGTTTTTTTGCGCATCTGGTACAACCGGTGTTACTGGCTCGACACCATCGGCTGCATCCAAGGGACGGTGCACCAGCGATAGTACGGTCCAACTGCAACTAACAATACCCCCTGGCAAACAATCCGGATTCAAGGCATCGTTTAGTGCCTGCAGTGCATTGACGTCAAGATCAGTAAGTACAAATTTTCCGTTTTCATCGAGCGATGCAGACAGCAGATCAGATTGATCGGCCTGAGCGTTTGTATGGGCAGAGCTAAGTCCTACGATAACAATGCCTGTCCACAACCCAGAGCGTCCGATAATTTGCGTACGTTTTTTTACGCGAAACTTGTTCAACTGATTGTGGCTGGCGGATGCTCGTTAGAAACATGATCTTACCAGAGCCTACTTTGCAAGAATCAAAAAACGCACAGTCAATTCACTGGCGCTCGCTCGCCTGATTGCGCAAGGACGCGTTCACAGCTCATGGCTGACCATCCAATTGCAGCGTTTCGTGATTGATGGATTCATTTCCACCACCACGAGTCGTGTTGCCGGAAACAACGTGAATCTTATCGCCTAACACAACAGCACCTCCACTGTGACGACCCTCGAGTAACGGTTGTAACTGACGCCATTTACCGGTAGCCACATTCAGTGCTTCGACATCTCGATGCGCATCCGCTGAGCCCAGTGTTTCACCACCAATAACAACAACTTCATTGCCCACGGTAACAGTCATCGTGCCAGCCCGCTCAGTTGGAATATCATCAGCAAGGTTCTGCCATTGACCCGTTGCAAAATTAAATATATCGGTTTTAGCCTCCGTTGCTCCCCAGACATTCGGGTGCGCAGTGCGACGACCACCTGCAACCACCAGCTTGTCACCAACCACTGCTATCGTTACATGATCGCGAGCATGAGGAGCGTCTGGCATAACCGTCCATTTGTTGTTTGCAGGATTGTATTCATCGAACCAGTTTACTGACGGTCCGGAATGACCGTTGGTATTACCACCAACCAGATATATTCTGCCGTTATAAGCAGCAGCGCCAACTGACCCTCTGCGTCTGTTTACCGGAATTGCAGCACCCTTTGTCCAGGTATGATTAGACGTATCAAAAACATAAATATGTTCAAGTGGCAGCTCGGTCGGATAGTTGTCATCTTTCAAGGCCCCGATGACGTAAACCTTATTGCCCAGTACAACCGGTTGAAAATGATTCATACGAACCGGTGCGGTACCGTGATTAGTCCAAATGTTAGTCGTTTCGCTGAAAGACTGTACCGGGCGATTACCACGACCACCCATAACATAGAATGTGTCGTTACTGACAGCAACAGCACCGGCTTCATGCCTGCCTGCTACAGCGCTGCCATTAGCCGTTTGAACCATCTCCCAGGCTCTGCCGGCGTTGGCTAGTAACCCGGAAGTGTTGCCAGTATTATTTGTGTTTCCGGCTGAAGAACTGTCATTACTATTAGATGTATTGCCGTTTGTCGACTCGTTCGCAGCCACATTACCGTTACCACTGGGCACATAGCTCGCATCTGCTGTAACAATAAATTTATCGATGGCCAGGCCATCTTCACGCATCCAGAAGTTGACGGTATGAATCCCGGCACTCGGCACGTTGATCCGTGCTGGTTGCCCGTCCCTTGTTCGATTAGACCAATGCCACCCGGCAGCAAAACCGTCGATCTTGTCAGCGGTGTTTGATAACACGCCATTGATCCCAGCGTGAACGCTGTCATTTTGCCCTGCGCCGTTCGACATTTCATCTCCCCATCCACGGACCCATATGTAATGAATGCCAGCCTGCATAAAGTTAACCGGATAACTCATCATAGGGCTTCCAGCTGAACCGTTTTTCAGTGCACCTTTATCGGGTGTCGTTATCATAGAAGCGTTACCGCTGGCACCAGCAAGATTCGCAGCAACCCATTGGTGTGTTGGCGTACCCGATTTAGTAAAGTAATCTTCTGCTTCTACCGCGACAGCTCCGGAGCCGTTTTGAATCGATGTATTATTATTTGATACCGCATTAACAACAACATTCAAACTGTCGGAGGCCGTTAGTGCACCATCATTAGCAGTGAGTTTCAGAACATAGTTTCCTGCAACACTAAAAGTTGCCGTTGTAGAAACACTGCTCGCATTGGCAAACGATACAGTCCCAGGTCCGGATTGTTTGCTCCATAACGTCTGCAAAGACGCGGTGGGTGTACTGTCATCACTGACCGCACCCGCCAAACTTACACTGGCATTTGCCATGATCGACGCACCAGGCCCTGCATCAACAACCGGAGCCGAGTTTGTCGCAGTATTTGAGCCCGAATTTGTTTGCGTACTACTATTACCTAGTCCAGTCGGAGTGAAAGACGCAGCTTTAGACAGAATAATTTTATCTACAACAAAACCATCTTCGCGCATCCATAAATTAAAACTATGCGTGCCTGCACTGGGCACCGAAATTTTAGCTGAGACGCCATCCCGGGTTCTATTGGACCAATGCCACCCGGCAGGAAAACCGTCGATCTTATCAGCCGTGGCAGACAACACACCATTCAAGCCAGCATGAATGCTGTCGTTCGTACCCAGACCCTTTGCATTCTCATCACCCCAACCTCTAATCCACACATGGTAAATACCAGCCTTATCGAAATTGACAGAATAAGACAATGAAGGACTGCCACTAGCGGAGGATTTCAGAACACCTTTATTCGGTGTAGTAGTCATGGAACCTGAGCCACTGGCAGCAGCGATGTTAGCGGCAACCCATTGTTGGTTCGCAGCAGCAGTTTTACTTTGATAGTTTTCTGCTTCAATAGCAATCAGATCACTACCACTGGTGGATTGATTTCCGGTCGATGTGCCCGTATTGCCCGAGTTATTACTAGCGGGCTGTACAACAACGGTAACGCTGTCCGAATCAGATGCACTGCCATCACTTGCTGTGAGTTTTAGCACGTAAGTACCAGTTGATGAAAATACAGCCGTGGTTGCCAGCGTTGTTGACTGAGAGAAGCTGACGCTGCCCGGACCGGAAAACTTGGTCCACTGAAAATTCAGTGTGTCGTTAGGTAAACCATCATCACTAGCCTGACCCTGCAGACTGAATGCGGTACCCACCACAGCCGAACCGTTCGCTTCTGCTGAAACAGTCGGTGCCTGGTTGGAAGCGGTATTCGTATTGGTATTCGATTGATTTCCCACAGGCCCTGAACCCTGCGGGACATAACTGGCGTTGTTCACGAGAAGCAATTTATCAACGGCTAACCCATCTTCACGCATCCATAAATTAACGGTGTGCGTTCCTGCTGAAGGAATTTGCAACACAGCCGGAGCCCCGTCGCGAGTCCGTTTTGACCAATTCCAACCAGCCGGAAAACCGTCGATTTTGTCGGCAGTAGATGCGAGTGAGCCGTTTAAGCCTGCGTGCAGACTGTCATTGACACCTTGTCCACTGGCATTTTCATCCCCCCAGCCACGTATCCATAGTTGATAGCTTCCGGCTATCGGAAATTGGATGTTGTAAGACAACATGGGACTGCCATTTGCACCTGGCTTTAGAGCTCCCGAATCAGGTGTTGTTTTCATCGAGTTGCCACCACTTGCGTTGGGCAATGAAGCGTTTATCCATTGGTGTGTTGCCGTGCTTGTTCGGCCGTTAAATGATTCGGCTTCAACAGTGACAATGGTTTCGTTGCCTGGCTCTGGCTCTGGTTCTGGATGAATCACTAACGGTACTTCAGGTTCTGGTTGGGTTGCTGGTGGATCATTGTCAACCAAAATAGATCGTACCTTGTCAGTTGCTTTTGCAGCGCTTGGAGCGCCACCGCCAGCTACAATCAAACGACCGTCTATAATTCTGGCAATAGGAGCAACCAGACTTTCAGGCAGCGTTTTAAACGTGCTCCACTGATTAGCACGTGGGTTGTACTTCAACACTTTATTCTTACCGATATTCTCACCACCGGTGGTGTAGATATCGCCTTTATAAACAAACGTGCCTGGCTCGGAGTGCGAATTTATGCCAGGCATGTCAGCCTTCTTCGTCCACTTATTGTTACCTGGATTAAATGCATGAACCAAGGCCGAATCATTGGTTCTCTTACCGGGACAAGCATCGTGTCCAAACTGACCACCCATGACATAGATGATGTTATCCACAACCGCTGTTGAAAAGTGATTTCGAGGAGTGGGAATGCCGGCCGATGCCGTAATGTTTTTCCAGCCGGCAGCCGGTTTACCCAAGTCGTAAACAAAGTGTGAGTTCACATCACAACTGGCATTTGCATCAATGCCGCCAATCCAGTGAATTTTGTTGTTAACCAACGCAGCTCCACCCGCAGCACTTGGTTTGGGTAAATCCGGACCTCGGCGCCAATTGTGAGTATTTAAATTGAAAATCCAGACCTTGTTTGAAACACGACCGGGGTGGCTGCCAATGCGACCACCGATGATCCAAACCTCTGTACCCACTCTTACTGCACCGTTATGCGTGACAGCCGTACCATTCAAGGTAGAGCTGGAAGCAACGATGTTCCACTGTTTAGTAGTGGCGTTGTATTTCTCTACAGAATTCGCGATCTTTATGCCGGGCTTAAAACCGTTAAATACATAGATGTCATCACGATAGTCAATCGTGGTCGCCTCTACGCGAGCCACTTTCATATCTGATTGAGTGTTCCAGCTTTGAGCAGATGCGTTACCCGCAAAAACGCTTGAGACTACTAACAGGGCAAGTTGTACAAGGGAGAGGTGAGCTGTAATTTTCACGGTCTTCAGCCTTATTTTTATTATTTAACAGGCATTTTCCCTTAGCTGAAATTCGCATTCAATCAAATGTGAAAAAACTTGAGACCCCTTTAAAATAAAGAGCATTATTAGTGAAACAAATGTGAAGCGGTGGTCGCAAATGATGAATATCGTTGTTATGACAAGCTTTTTATTTTACAAAAAAGCGTTAAGCGAATCACAGCACTTGCGTGAATTTGCGCACAGCAGAGTCGATTATTAATCAGCCCAGATGCAAAAATTCAAGGCATCGCTTTGTATTGAAGAGTGCATGCAGGCGCAGTTGTTTACGTCTTGCAGTGGTTATAGCCAAACCCTTTTAGCTGTGTCAGCAGATATTCAATATCTTTACTATCTTGGAACACGGTTTAACTGTCGATCATATTGTGGGTGTTGTGTGTTTTCGCTGCAGGGATTTTCAGCCCTCGTAACATCTTTTTAAGAACTGTAGTTTCAACAACTTTGCGAGCTGATTACCCGACTATTGCACTACTATGCCCAACCGACGCCACTGATTCACGCAAAATTCACGCAGGGAGTATATAAAGAATAAACCGCCTGTTACCTCCAAGCCGACAAACAAAAATACCTACAACCAAAACATTTTTACAGTGAGACGGCTCTTCTCTTCCATCAGCCTCTTCATCAGTGGTGGTTTTTTTACCTTCACACTACGTGTCGGTATTATCTGCTCACGGTACCGGCTATTCGACGGAAGGCCGCCCCGTGCGAGCACTCCATGAAAACGTGTCAGATTTCCTCTGTTCCTGGGCGAAAAGACGCCATCAATAAACAGCACATGAAAATGCAGGTTTAGATTAAGTGCCGAGCCAAGGCGCTGGATTAATCACACTGCACCTGTACGAGCCTGCGATATTTTGAAGCCTGCCTTGTTGATCAAGTACGTCGAGATCGCGCGATTAACAATGGCCAATACCTTACCTATCACCTGCGGATGATTAGACAGCACAAAGCGTAGCGGCGCATTGCACTATGAGCGCTAGGGATCGGTAAATCAAACACACAGCAGCCAATTTAGCCTATTACGTAAAAATGGGCCCCTGAACCGGCAAACACTGCACGATTAAGTTAAGAAACACTCACCCCAAAGGTACATGCTTTTCAGGTACGAACCAGATTTTTTGGTTATGCAGCTTTCCCAACAAAGATTGAATGTCGGACATTTGGGATTTAAGCTGGCCCTCATTACCAGGTGAACCCTGCTCCCCAAGTTTTGTGAGACAAAGTTTACTGGCCTGCCCTCTCAACGCTTTTTCTATAATTTCTAAATCATTGCGGTTTATCTCAAACTTGGTTTGGTATTTTGTTGGCATCAGCTTCTCCTACGAATAATGCAGAAAACATTAGCAATAAATTTACCCAGTTTCTACACAAAACGTGTTTCTGTGTTAATAGTTATTTTTACATTGGTATTTTTGTGTTAACTTGTTAATATATTGTAATGGCTAAGATATTCGTAGGCTCAAGGCTCAGAAAGCTACGCCGTCAACAAAAACAATCACAGGCGAAAATGGCCGAGACAGTTGGTGTAAGCACCGCCTACATCAATATGCTGGAGAACAATCAGCGCAGTCTTTCAGTCAAGGTGCTTATGTCTCTGGCTGATGCTTACGGCGTTGACTGGCGAGACTTAATTCAAGATGGGAGCGACCGGTTGCTAGCGGATTTAAGCTCAGCTATTCAAGACCCATTGTTTGCCACATCCGAACCTGATATTCAGGAGCTAAGATTAGCGGTAGATCATGCACCATCACTGGTTGAGAGTTTTATACATCTGTACAGAAATCATTCGAACGTATTAGAACGATTAATGGAGGCTGGCGAACTATCGCCTGAGAGTGTCATGGCGGACACCCCTGAAGCAACTGTTCATGATTTTTTCCGAAGCCATTCAAATTATTTTAACCAGCTTGAAAAGTATGCTGAAACTGTTCGTGCGGAAGACCCTTGCGAACCAGATGACATTTACTATCAGCTAAAAACCAGACTTCGAGAACGACATAAAATAACCGTTACCACTGTGCCAATCGAAGATATGAAAGGTACATTACGAATTTACGAACGGGATACCAGCACTATAAAACTCTCAGAGGCGCTAGACTTTCCGAATCGCACATTTCAACTAGCGCATATGTTGGGATGGATTGAATGCAACGAGCAAATTGTAGCGCTTACCTCGGGTATATCGACTAACAACGATAACAATACAAAGGAGAAAGTCCACACTGGTATAGTGCGTTGCCAGGTAGAGCTTGCTAACTATTTTGCGGCCGCCTACCTAATGCCATACACACAGTTTAAAAGAGCAGCAGAATCTCTAGCTTATGATATTGATCGACTGAGTAAAACCTTTAGCGTCTCTTTCGAACAGGCCTGCCATAGACTGACAACGCTGCAGAGAAAAGGCGATAAAGGTATACCTTTCTTTTTTATCCGCGCGGATAGAGCTGGCAACGTGACCAAGCGATTTAACGCAAGTTCGATTACGATCGCTGAATACGGCGGCGCATGCCCTGTATGGGACCTACACGTAGCATTCGACAACCCGGGCACCATATTGCCTCAATTTGTAGAATTGCCTGACAAAAAGCGTTTTTTCACAATCAACCGCACTGCAGAGCGGCCTGCATACAGTCGAGACTCACAAGCAAAGAGACAAGTACTATCTCTGGGGTGCGAGCTAAAATATGCAAAAAAATTAGGTTATACACATTCGTACAATCAAAAAGATGAACAACTTTACGGAAAAATTGGCATTAACTGCAGAATTTGCCCAAGGCAGTCTTGTGCACAAAGAGCGCACAACCCCTTGGTGATTGAGTTGTCGGTCGACCCAAGTCGACGCGGTGATACAAGATTAGAAAGTTAATAAGGTCAGCATCACAGATTATTCCGGCAGACGCGCTGTTAAAAAACTTTATTGCAAGCTGGGTGTTGATCTTTCACACTTGAACGAAGCGATAAACCCTATACGTAATCGTATAGATATTATTGCCAGCAAAAGAAATCGAAAAATGCAAAAATCTGTTAGATATCGAGCCCCAGGTCCCGCCGCTCAATAAAGTAATTTGACTGTTTATGAACACCATTGTCGATCATCCTCTACGCTATGACTTGTCCAACGAGTTGCACGCGCGCCCGTTTCCAACCGTGGAGGCACCTAGTCGTGCAGCTTATCTAGCGGTTAAGCCAGCCGAAAACGCTGCGGGTCGAGATAGAGAGGCTGATTTTGCGCATCTACTAAAGCTCTTGGATCTCTTCGGCGCTCAACACCCTAAACCCGGGGCGACACACTATTTCGGGCAGATCGGTCGACACCATCTGAAATGGGAGAGCCACACAGAGTTTGTTACTTATACCTTGTTTGGCCCGGGCAATGCAGAACGGCCCTTTGACGAAGAGACGTTTGCTGTATTCCCACAGGATTGGTTAGCTGAACTCCCGGGAACGAGAGTAACCTCAGCGTTGATTCGAATAGAACTCTTAACCAGGGAAGACGACGGAATAACTTCGAAAATTAACGAATGGTTTGTACCTGAAAGTATAGCGGTTAGCCGTGTAGTAGATGATCAGCTAATTGTTGCTTCAGACTTTCGCATTACTGGCAGTGGGCATATTCGTATTGCTATGTTTGCAAAGCCTGAAGCCGGACCAAATCGTATAGGTAGAGTATTGCAAAGGCTATGTGAGATCGAAACCTATAAATCTATGTCTATGCTCGGCCTTGCTCGCGTGCGCAAATTAGGGCCGCGAATGGCGCGAATCGATGAATCATTGTCGTTGGTGGTCTCAGACATGTGCCAAGAGATGAAAGATCCAGCAGAAACATTGCAACTGTTATTAACCTTGTCTGCAGAGCTTGAAAATATCGTTGCACAAAATTATTTTCGATTTGGCGCAACCGGAGCTTACGAGACAATCGTTAATCAACGCATCGATATTTTACGAGAAGAACGTTTTGGTGGACGTCAAACCTTTGCAGAATTTATGATGCGACGATTCGATCCAGCAATGCGTACTGTCAAATCGACCGAGGCGCGCTTGCATGTAATGTCTGAACGCGCTACACGTGCCGCTGAGCTTTTACGAACGCGTGTCGATGTTGAACGATCCGCACAAAATCAAGAACTACTTGCATCGATGGCAAAAAGAGCTGCGGCACAGTTGCGATTGCAACGAACAGTTGAAGGACTGTCTGTGATCGCGATTAGCTACTATGCGGTATCGCTATCGTTGTATTTGCTAGGTCCACTTGAAAGCCAATTAGACGTATCTAAACCTGTTTTAGCTGCGATCACAACGCCATTTGTGATCCTTACGGTTTGGTGGGCAGTGCGGCGCAAACGATCAAAACTCGAATAGCTCCCGATAAGTGAGAGTTCTTATCCCGTGGATATCTGCTTCGCTTTCTCCACCAGTACTTCGGCCTGGCGAATCGATGCATAGTCTATGAGACGACCATCCAGTGACACAGCTCCCTTTCCCGCTTTTTCTGCTTCTGCCATCGCCTCGAGTATTCTTTGTGCTTTAGTCACTTCCTCTTCAGAGGGGCTCATAACCTGGTTAGCAAGCTCGACTTGACTGGGATGTATTGCCCATTTGCCTTCACAGCCTAAAACCGCAGCGCGTCTGGCGGCGGCAAGGTATCCATCCTTATCTTTAAAATCGCCGAATGGGCCGTCAACCGGTCGTAGCCCATTGGCACGGCAGGCGACGACCATTCGCGCCAGTGCGTAGTGCCACATATCACCCCAGTGCACTGCACGGTTACCGTCGTCAAGCGTGTCGGTTAACACTGAGTAGTCGGGATTTACCCCGCCAATTACCGTTGTGCGGGCACGGGTTGAAGCCGCGTAGTCTGCAACACCAAAATGCAGACTCTCGTTGCGATTTGAGGCCGATGCTATCTCTGTTACGTTCTGCATCCCCAGCGCTGTTTCTATGATGTGTTCGAACCCGATACGTTTTTTATAGCCTTTGGCGTCCTCTATCTGTGTCACCAGCATATCGACTGCGTAAACGTCTGCCGCGGTACCGACCTTCGGTAACATGATCAAATCAAGCCGCTCTCCGGCCTGTTCCACTATGTCCACAACGTCGCGATACATATAGTGCGTGTCCAGCCCGTTTATTCGAATGGATAGGGTCTTTTGACCCCAGTCCATTTCATTTAACGCTTTAATAATATTTTTTCGGGCCTGTACTTTTTCATCGGGAGCAACTGCATCTTCCAGGTCCAGAAATATTATGTCCGCATCGGAGTTTGCGGCTTTTTCAAACATATTTGCCTGAGACCCGGGTACCGCGAGCTCACTTCGATTGAGTCTGGCAGTGGCTTGCTCGATAACGTGAAAACTCATGGTATTTTTTCCTCAGTATAACGGTTGGTATCGCATTACTTAAAAAGGGTTTAAGGCTTAAAAGAACTCCACACGCAATATCAACCAGTCCAGCCAAGCGCTGATGAAATGCAATTCATCGATTGCAACAATGGAATGGACACGGGCGTTTGCTTGTCACTACTGCGTGCTTCGCGCAGCAATTCAATCTGCAGCGAGTGAACCTGATAAAGATCACGCGCATAACGGTCGAACTGGTGGCGAAGGTCTGGAAATCTGCCAGCCAGATCGCTACGTTCTGTTAATAGAGCGATGGCCTGAACGCTTTTGCCGTACTCTGTCTCAATCATTCCAAAGATACGCTCCCTGGTTTCTGTTGAATCAACCAGAGTTGCATATTTTTTTGCTATCTCAAGATCCGTTTGAAACAAAGTTTTTTCAGTTTCATCGACAACCAGCCTGAAGAATTCTGACTGTTGAAACATATCGTGCAGCAGTACTAAACCGGCATCACCCCTGATTGATAGAAAACTCTCTACTGCACTGCCAAACCCGAACCACCCGGTGAGCAAATGGCGATTCTGCGACCAAGCAAACACCCACGGAATGGCGCGCAGGTCATCCAGACTATTGGCACCAAAACGTCGAGCCGGACGAGAGCCGATTTTCAAACTGGCCAGTTCTTCTACCGGGCTCGCCTGTTGAAAATATTCCAGAAAACCCGGCGCGTTAACCAACCCGGTGTACGTGGTCTGGCTAAGTCCCGCTAACGCAGAGAAGGTATCCTCGTGCTCAGGATTTATCTGACGTGTTGGTTTTCGCAATCGGTGTTCGACCGCACTCGACAGCAACAGCTCAAGGTGTGCAGCAGCAGTACCACGATTCGCATAGTGGGCAGACAACACTTCACCCTGTTCTGTCAGTCTGATGCTGCGCCCGATGGTACCGGGAGGCTGCGCTCCAATGGCCCGATGCGCAGGCGCTCCACCACGACTGACACTGCCACCACGACCATGGAAAAAGACAACATCAATACCCTCCGAGCCCAGCGCCGCCACCAATCGGGATTGAGCACAATGCACCTCCCAGTTGGAACAAAGAAAACCACCGTCCTTGTTACTGTCTGAATAGCCCAGCATGATTTCAACTGCACGACCGTGACGAGTAAGACAACGGCGGGCACTAGGTATCCGAATGAGTTGGCGCAGTACTTCAGACGCAGCTCTAAGATCAGCAATGGTTTCGAATAGCGGTACCAATGCTATCTCCGGTGCTTCGCGATCAAACCCGACATAGCGTGCCAGCAGCAGCACACCGGCAAGATCATCAGCCGATTGCGTCATGGACAAAATAAAGGGACCAACTGCTTTTGGATCCGGTCCGGAAATAACCTGATGCATCAAGCCTAGCAATGCCATGAGATCCTGTCCCTGGGCAGACAGGCGTTGCACATCCAGGTAGGGCAAAGTTTCAGCCGCGAGCTCTGCCCGCAATCTGCTTGACCAGGCCTCACCACCGTACTGCGGGGCAGTATCTCCTTCCACGCGGTCCCAAATCTCTTTTAAAACCGAATTGGTGACAGTTGAGTTCTGTCGAATATCCAGTGTCACAGTACGAAAGCCAAACGCTTCGGCAAACCAGCGGATCGGTCGCAGGAGGCGATTCGCCAGGTGGGTTGCATTCAGTGACAGCAGTGCACTTTCGATACTGCGAATGTCCCTGATAAGATCGCTGACATGCATATACTCGTTTTGCGCAATACGGTATTGAATCGCAGATAGTGACTGCCTGAATAACTCATTTGTATTACGAGAGACAGCCGGGGAGTCGCTAATGATGTTTTTTAGCGCCGCTGCATGATCTGGCTCAAGTGGGCTAATTCGATTACTGATCGATAACTGAGCAGCTGCCTCTGACAGCATGGATTGATAGCGTGCTCTTACTGTTGCCTGGCCCAGATCCAGTGCACGACGAGTCACATCTGTTGTGATATTCGGATTACCGTCCCGGTCACCCCCTATCCACGAATGAAAACACAAGCGTGGTATACATTCGTTATCGATAGCGGCACCGCTGCCGACAGCGCGGTTCAAGCTGTCAAATACATCCGGCACCACGTCGAATAGAATGTCTCTAAAAAAGTGCAGACCCCAGGCAATTTCATCGTCGGGTGTTGGCCGGTCGATACGCAGTTCTCCGGTAAGCCAAAGCAGGTCAATATTGTTTTCGATATAGTTAATGCGATCTTCGCGCTCACGCGGTGTCCATCGATCTGTCTCAAGACTGACAAGGTTGCGATAGATTCGTCGATGAATCTCGAGCACAGTGACGCGTTTTGTTTCTGTCGGGTGTGCGGTGAGTGTTGGACCAACGATCGTGCTGGCGGCAAGTCTTGCTATGCCATCGCGCTCCGGAAGGTTCGACAGCAGGTTAGCAAAACTTTGCGCAATAGCCGCACCGCCTTTGGTAGTCTCAGTTACACGCCTCTGGCGCATGGCCTCATTTTCATCAACGATACGCAACAATTGAACACGAATGTTCATTGCCTGCAGGTAGGGCACAGCTTCGTTCCCACTTGGCAACGCAGTATCAGCATTTGCCGCAAAGTGCCTGGCAATCTCCGGTGCACGGCGCTTGATCACACGTTGCCACAGCAACAAGACCTGCTGAGTCAGATTGTCCTGCTTTCCAGCTTGCGTCTGGCTACGCACTGATTGCGCACCAGACGAATCACTTACCAAGGCGCTCAAGCGGCCAGTAACCCGGCAATGGTACTGCCAATCTCTGCCGGATGCTGCGCAACGGTTACGCCTGCCTGCGAGAGAATCTCAACCTTCTCTGCAGCGCTTTCTCCGAACGCAGAGATAATGGCGCCCGCATGACCCATGGTTTTTCCCTTAGGCGCGGTTAAACCGGCCACGTAGGCCACCACCGGTTTTGTTACATTATCTCGCAGAAATTCGGCGGCCTCAGCTTCTTGTGGACCACCAATTTCACCGATCATGCAAATGAGATCTGTGTCATCGTCCTCTTCAAAATGAACCAGAATATCTTTAAACGAAGCGCCGTTTATCGGATCGCCACCAATACCGACCGAGGTGGACACACCAAGACCAAGCTGTTTTAACTGAGCGGCAGCCTCATAGCCAAGCGTCCCTGAGCGCCCAACAATGCCGACGTTGCCCTGTTGATAGATATGTCCGGGCATGATACCGATCATGGCTTTACCAGGGCTGATGGTGCCGGCGCAGTTCGGCCCCGTTAACATCATTCTATTTTCTTTGGCAAAGCGAAACATATAGCGCTTGACGACAATCATGTCTTGCGCCGGTATGCCATCAGTAATGCACACGCAGTAACGAATACCACAGTTGGCCGCCTCCATAATGCTGTCAGCAGCAAACGGTGGCGGTACAAAAACCAGACTGGCCTCGGCACCCGTATTATTAACTGCAGCCTCGACAGTATCGAAAACCGGTACGCCCTCCACGACTTCGCCACCCCGACCGGGAACGACCCCACCGACGACATTGGTGCCGTAGTCGAGCATCTCACGCGTGTGAAAGCGCGCCATCTTACCGGTGATGCCCTGAACGATAACCCGCGTTGATTGATCGAGAAGTATGCTCATGATTTTGCTTCCATATTGGCACTTTTCCAGGCATCGACGGCAAAGTCAGCGGCCTCTCTTAGGGAGTCAGCCTTGATAACAGGCAGACCACTTTGTTCCAGTATCTTCTGACCTTCTTCTACGTTGGTGCCGGACAGGCGTACGATGACTGGCACGTTAACCGGATTATCCGTTAAGGCTTTCACCACACCTTCGGCTACCCAGTCACAACGATTGATACCAGCAAATATGTTGACCAACACGGCTTCCACACTCTCGTCCGACATAACCAGACGAAACGCTTTTGCAACACGCTCTGGTGTTGCACCACCACCAATATCGAGAAAATTGGCGGGCTCACCACCTGCCAGCTTTATCGTATCCATGGTGGCCATCGCTAAGCCGGCACCGTTCACTATGCAACCGATATTGCCTTCCAGTCCAACGTAACTGAGTCCTCTATCAGCGGCCCGACACTCGCGCGGATCTTCCTGGCTTTTGTCTCTCAATTCAGAAATTTGCGGATGCCGAAACAAGGCGTTGTCATCGAACGTCATTTTCGCGTCCAGTGCCAGAATGCGACCGTCTTTGGTTTCCACCAGCGGATTGATCTCTACCATGGTTGCATCCAGATCACGGAACGCTTGGTAACACCCGGTGAGGGTTCGCACAAAACTCGATATAGTGCTTGGCTTTAGACCCAACGCAAACGCAATGTCGCGACATTGAAATTCGCGCAAACCCACAGCTGGTTCTACCGATGCACGGATAATACTGTCGGGTTGGTTTGCAGCAATTTCCTCAATCTCCATTCCACCCTCTGCAGAACACACAATCATTACCCGCTGCGTAGAACGGTCGAGTACCAGTCCCAGATAAAATTCTTTTGCGATAGCTACTGCGTTTTCAACGTAGACGCGGTAGATACCTTTGCCCTCCTGGCCGGTTTGGTGAGTGACGATCTTCTGCCCGAACATCTCCTTACAAGCCGTTTGTATTTCAGAATCCGTGGCACACACCTTGACACCACCTGCTTTTCCCCTGCCCCCCGCATGCACCTGCGCTTTCACTACCCACTTGTCGCCGCCGAGTTCGCGGCTCCGATAAGCTGCCTGTTCAGGGCTGTAGGCCAACGCGCCAGGAGGTTTTTCAACACCAAACTGATGCAGTAATTCTTTGGCTTGATACTCGTGAATATCCATCTGTGTTTCCTAGGCTGCATGTTTAGTGTAATAACCATCGAGGCCGCGCTGGATTTGATCGAGATCGATATCGGCGCCGGCTTCCTGCATGACCTCAGCAAATCGTGTCACGATTTCAGTGATCGAAACTTGCGAGAGTTGATTCAGGATTCCAATGCGTATCTGAACCGGTTCACTCAGCGTAGGCCAAATCCCGAACCCTCTGTTTCTGCAGATTTGGACTAGCTCCATCTCGCGTCCTTCAAGAGACTGTGGCAAATTCATCACAACGAGGCTTGTCATGTTGGATGTCACTGTGCAGCCCATCGATTCGACCGCTGTTCTTAATGCTCTCTCATGAAATGCATAACTGCTTGAGCGGGCTGACACGGATTCTTCCAGCGTCAAACGCAGCGCTTCATGAAAAGCCGCCACTGCATAGCCTGAATGTGTCCTGTGATAGGTGCCTTTCTCTATATCCTCACCATCGACAATGCCCCAATGACGTGCTTCAAGAATCGGATGATGAACAAAGGTTCGCGCCCCGCTCTTTTGCAAAACCTCTATGTATTTATCCGAGAAACTTACCGGTGCATAGGTTAGAGGCAGGCAACAAATACCTTTCTGTGGGCAGGACGCCCAGGCCACCACACCGGGGTAGTCATCGATGGCGAAATTCGCAACGCCGAGTGAAGAAACCGCATCAACCAGTCCCATGGCTCCATAACGCTCGCACGCAACTGAAAATGCCTGAACATCATTGATACGACCCGAGCCGGTTTCCCAGTGCGCCATAAACGCCCACTTCGGTTTATGTTCCCCCAGCGCTGCCTCTATCACAGAATTTGTGATTGACTCACCGTGTGGCACGTCGATAATCTTCACCGAGGCAGCGTCTGGGTTCAGCGGATTAGCGGCCAACTCATCAGCAGTTGCCGCTTTCATTCGTAGTGTCAGGCCGTCTATACTCGAGAAGGTGCCGTTAACAAATGCGACAACTGTGTCACCAGGTTGAACAGCACTCATCATTGTATCCAGACCACTCCAGCCGGTCCCGGCGACACCGAATGTGTAGAGGTTCTTTGTGCCAAACACCTGCCGGAGCATCAGCTTGGCTTCGATCATGCCGCGCAGCACATCCGCTTGCATGTGATCGGCAACGCCGCTGTTTGTGAATCTCTCCAGCACCCGCGGGTCAGTATTGCCGGGGCCGGGTCCTGCAGCCAGGGTATGGGGAATCTCCAGTTGGGAGAAAATCTGTTGAGCCATGTATAAGTTCCATCGGTTGAAATTGATGATGTTCTCCGCAGGTGCGGCAACCCAGCATTTACAGATTGTTAGCCAGTTCTGGCCATTGCTGAAGCAACCGCTTCCTCGTGAGTAACCTTGCGTCGCTCCAGTCTTTTGAGTGCTCTTTGCAGACGAGTCTTTGAATATGGCGCAGGCCCTTTACCTGAAGACTCGAGCGCTGCACGTACCAGGTTTAAACTCGCAGCCGAGATTCCGCTCTGCTCCGAATCTCTGCTTGCATGAGGAAATGTTGTGACAGTGCTGATTTTGCGCATGTTCCCTCGCTTTCTCTGTATGGGACGCTGAAGCATGCACGCAACGAATCGATGCAGAAACGTCTGTTGGGATACTTTTGATTACCTATAAGTATTGGTTTTTTCCAATACTTATAGGTGAGTTATACGATCGATCAAATCAAGACTAATAACCAAACCCACACGAACGCGAATCCAGGCTATGGGACCTGTTTACTCAGTGTATTTGTTTTTAAAAGGGCACAGGTGTGGAGGTTCTCCAAAAGCAACGGCATCACTGAAGGCTTCCACACGAAGATGGAGATGTTATCCAGGCGTGCGTATGGGTTTAGAAATTTTGAGAATTACAGATTAAGGGTCCTGGCCCATTGCGGCTGGGATGGTATTATCAATCGTGTTTAATGTATGCCCGTCCCCCGTTAATTGGGTAGAGCCGCCCATCCCCCGTTAATTGGGTAGAGCCCGTTAATTTGGTAGAGCCAGACATACTACGCAGAAGGAGTTCTAGTCTTGAATGGTGGCCAGGGACAGAATCGAACTGCCGACACGGGGATTTTCAGTCCCCTGCTCTACCGACTGAGCTACCTGGCCATCAGGATGTCGCGCTTCACGCATTGGAACGTAACGCAGCCCAGAATTATATCACTTTCCTTTCCAATCGACCAGCATGTCTAAAACCCGTAAAACGCTCATTCTGTGGGGGTAACACCACGGCTTAATAGGGGGCACTGACCGAGCCAATTACTCTTCCGGCACATACCCTTCTGGCATGCTGGCATCGTCTGTAAATAAAAACTTCTCCATTTCTTCTTCCAGAAATTTGCGTGCCTTGGGATCAACCGGGGTTAAGCGGTATTCATTGAGCAGCATGGTCTGGTGGCCTACCCACATGGTCCAGGCTTCCTGAGAAATGTTCAGATAGATGCGTTTGCCCAAATCACCGGGGTATGTAGGGCGAGCCAGGCCTTCGGCTTCTTTATTCAGTTTTACACACTGCACCATGCGGGACACGGCAATTCTCCAATTCGTTAATCGATATCACAAGCATACAAGTAATGGGGATGGATGTCTGATACTCCAAAAGGTCATCCCAAACCGGCATTATTATACATATTACCAGTGACCCATTCTCGCCCACTCAGGGCTCAAATGAGCACGTGCTTCTCAAAACTCAAACGCCGGCAGACAAGTCGGCGCTTTCCAATTTCATGTGGCTTGAATTGTGCGACCAGAGGCCATGGATGCGCTTTGACGCGCTGTTGTCATCTGTATAAAGGACGTCTAACCCATGTTTGCCATTTTTCTTAACAAGAATATGGATCCGTTTTATCAAAACATTGGTTCTTTCCCAACCGCCATCTATTCTGTTCTGCTGATCATTTGCGTTGTCTATTGGGCAGGTGCTGTCATCGGCATATTCGATATCGATGTCATTAACATTGATACAGACATTGACTTAAACGCGGACTCCGGCCACACCACACCCGATGTTCTGGCCGGACTACTCATTAAATACAAGCTCGTTGGTGTACCCGTGGTTATTACCTTGTCCGTGATTATTATGCTGGGCTGGTTTATTTGTTACTTCCTCGTGCATTTTTTACTCAGTGGTTTTGATGGTGGTCTTATCCGTTTTATATTGGGTATTCCACTATTTGGCATCTCATTGGTTGCCGCTGCATGGCTAACCACGTTTGTGATGCAGCCTATTCGCAAAATATTTGATCGCGCCACCACGCAAGCTCATAAACATATTCTTGGGCAACGCGCAATAGTGCGCACCAGCCGAGTGGACGACAACTTTGGCGAAGCCACTTTGGATGATGGCGGCGCAGGACTTATTTTAAAAATTCGGTCAAGCGGTGAAGATCAATTCTCCAAAGGTGATCGAGTGGTGATTTTTGAACGATTGAACGACGATAACGTTTACCACGTTATTTCAGAAAAAGAATTTGACGGCTTTTAAGCCAACGCAACAATCAACTTACTTCTACAGTTTATACACAAGGAATATTGGCCATGGCAAATTTATCCATCCTAATGCCTATTTTAACGTTTGCCGGCATTGCGATACTGGTTATCATCGGCATCGCAGCGCTTTTTAAAGCGTTTTATTACAAGGTTGAACAAGGCACAGCCTTGATCGTCAACGACACCTCGTCAACACCCAAGGTTGTGTTTACCGGCTCACTGGTTTACCCGATCATCCACAAAAAAGAATTAATGCGGATTTCATTAATTACATTAGAGGTTGACAGACGCGGCGGTGACGGCCTAATTTGTGCGGATAATATGCGAGCTGATATCTCAGTAGCCTTTTATTTACGGGTGAACGAAACAGCGGAAGACGTGCTGAAAGTTGCTAAATCCATTGGCGCAAGCCGTGCTTCAGATAAAGAAGCTGTCAGCGAGCTGTTTGCTGCTAAATTTTCAGAAGCATTAAAAACTGTGGGTAAGCAAACAGAGTTTGTGCAACTATTCGAAAATCGCCAGGAATTTCGTGAAAAAATCATCGAAGTCATCGGTGATGATTTAAACGGCTATGTATTGGAAGACGTGGCTATCGATTATTTAGAACAAACACCGAAAGCATCACTGGACCCGTCAAACATTCTCGATGCGGAAGGCATCAAAAAAATCACTGAGCTCACCGCCACTCAGAACATCCGTACTAATGAGCTGGAAAAAGACGAAGAACTGGCTATCAAAAAGAAAAACGTATCAACCATAGAAGCCATGCTGGAGCTGGAGCGCCAGCAATCAGATGCGGAAGCTCGCCAACAACGAGAAATTTTGTCTATCCAGGCGCGTGAGGAAGCAGAAACGAGAAAAATTCAGGAAGAAGAACGTCGCAAGTCAGAACAAACACATATACAGGTGGTTCAGGACTTAGCCGTACAAACCGAAAACCAGAAACGCGAAGTTGAAGTTGCTGAGCAAAATCGTCAACGCGCTGTTGCCATTGAACAAGAGAAAGTCACTCGAGCACGTGACCTGGAAGTGGTCTCACGCGAGCGCGAAGTTGCCGTAGAAGAGGTATTGGCACAAAAGGCTGTTGAAGTTGAGATGAAAGAAATCGCCAATGTGATTCGCGAGCGCACCATGGTAGATAAAACCGTTGCAATCGAAGAAGAGCGCATAAACGAAGTACGCCAAGTGTCAGAAGCAGATCGGGCCAAACAGGTTCAAGTACTGGCAGCAGAAGCGCAAGCTGAAGAAGACAAAGTCAAGGAGGTCACTGCTGCAAAAGCACAAGAAGCAGCCGCACAACACAAAGCCACAGAGATCACCACACTGGCCGATGCTCGTTTGTCTGAGGCCAACAAAGACGCTGATGCCAAGAAAGTCCTGGCAGAAGGTGTAAAGGCCGAAGAAGCCGCCGTTGGTTTATCAGAAGCTGACGTTATGCGCGCAAAAGGCACAGCAGAAGCTTCTGCCAAAACCGAAGTCGGTTATGCCACCGCAGAGGTCACCAAAGCACAGTTTCAGGCCGAAGCGGCTGGTTTAACGGACAAGTTTGCGGCGATGGCTGAAATGTCTGGTGAAACGCGTCAGCACGAAGAATACCGCATGGCATTAGAGACAGCCTTTAAAGAAAGTCTGGCTTCCATTGAGGCAGGTAAAGAAATAGCCAAGGAAAATGCCGAGATACTGTCAATTGCCTTGCAAAAAGCGCATATCGATATCGTTGGCGGAGAGGAGCACTTCTTCGATAACTTTGCCAAGTCTTTGTCTATCGGTAAAGCGGTTGATGGCCTTGCTGAGAAAAGCGATGTGGTGCAAATGCTACTTGCAAAAGTAGCCACCATGAGCAAGGGCACCGCATCGAACGATTCTACCAATCAAAGCTCAGGCGAAATCGCTGAAGCGAGTTAATCCTTGTAGCACCGTGGCGGCTCAATTTTACTGGCCCGCCACGGATGACTCTTTGTGATTGGTAAAGGTCCGGATTAATGGAACAAGCTAAGCAAGCAGACACACAATCGATGAGCAAAGCCAGCGATTTAGTTGATCAGGCGGTTACCGAAGGTGGCTCGTACGACATAATACGTCAACGACTGCTCGAACAAGGCGGCGTGCTCGATCAAAAAATTGCTGCCTTAAACAGTGCACGATCTGATGCATTTGGTTCAACTGACTTAAGCGTGTTGGGTCGTTCGCGTGTACGCACCGAAAACAATTGCCTGGGTCGAGACATTGTGCAAGTGGGACCGCACTTATTGTTCGGTTACAACGTTTTTATCGGTTTAAAAAAGTACACACACGTCGAAGACGTATTTTCTCTATACACACTCAGCCAGACCGGTGACAATATCAGCTTAAGTCCGGTTGATATCAGTGCTAGCTTTTTGGCTGACGATAAATTCAAACACGACTTCGATGAACTATACCGTTACTACAAGGACACCCGGTTAGTCCAACTGGCCTTAAAGGGTGGAAAACTATTGGCTGGTTTTCAAATTGGCGACAGGCTGGATGATTTACGCGTGTTCCGCTGGTCAGTATCAGCTGACGGAAATACGGTTAGCTATATAGACAATCGCGGTGAACGTGAACTGGATTTAACCGAAAAACACGACTTTGAATGGATTGAAACGCAACGTGAAAACATTGTTCAGGGCCGGTTCCCGCACGTCAATATACTCGATACTGTTTTTGTGGAAACCATTGGCGGTGATCTGACGGTAAAAATAGAAAACAACTCCGAGACCGGTGAAGGTGTTTACAGCGAATCAGTGGTAGAGGAAAATCAGTCGATCAACGATGCACAGATTGCGTACGCGCGCGTCGGCAATTTGCTGTTGTTTAAAATATTACCTTATAAAGAAGACCAATGGCGCAACTTTATCTTTAATCAACTGAACGCTGAGGTCCGGCGTGTTGATTCTATTGGTGACTCTTGTGTTGCTTTGCCAGAAGATCACGGCATTATTTTCCCAGATGGTTTTTATCTTGAAACCGGTGACTACAAATCGTTCGACCTGGACCACCAAGGCCTGCAATTCAAGCGGCGCATCAAATCACCCAACGGTGAAGATATGTTGTTTGTTTTTTATGAACCCATTGATGGCACGTTCGCGTTGCTGGCCTACAACCTGATTACAAAAACGCTGCAAAACCCGATTGTAACCCACGGCTATGCACTGGCAGACAATGGTACCGCTGTTGTTTTTACGGCCAGCGAAGAGCCTGCACGCATGCACCCGATGCAAATTTGGCAGACCCCGTTTTGCAGTGATGAGTACGCAGCAAGCGCGCCCACCGACGCCTCGTTTTTTTCTCGTGTGGGTAATGCGGAGTTGGTTCGAGGTGTATCTGACTTATACAGTGTATCGCGACTGATACATTCAGATGCAGTCAACGCTCGTCACTACGATCTATTAAGTAAATCCAACAGCAAACTCTTTGACGATCACTATTGGATTGTTGAACCTGAAACAGGTGGTATTGAAACATCCATTCAAGAGATTGGTGATACCGTAGAGCTGATCGTTGATGAATTTGAGAAGGTTGAGAGCATACGCAACCACTCTGCAGCTGAAATGAAAAAGGCCGTTAAAGCACAAAACACCATCGTGGCGAAAATTGCCAATGCGACTATGGTGAGTGTGGGCGAGTACGTCAGCGCGCTGGACAGCTTGCGACGCCAGCGAGGCCATTTGACCACAATACGCGAATACAGATACATGGATTTGGATAAAATCCAGGCCATGGACTCAGAGCTTATTGAGCTAAACGATAGCTTAAGTGAACGCACGGCCGCTTTTTTAAGTAACGACGAAGCATTGGTGCCTTATCACAATGACATCGACGAACTCGAATCCGCCCTTCCACTGCACACCAAGGTGGCAGACCTTGACCCTGATTTGGATAAGCTTGAGGCCATTGCGGATGGCCTGGACTTGCTATCAGAACTCATTGCCACACTAAAAGTCGATGATGCCACAGTCCAAACCAACATCGTTGAATCAATATCTGCCGTTTATTCAAAACTAAACCAAACCCGGGCACGCGGTAAGCAATTGCGAAAAGACATGGGTTCAGCTGAAGCTGTAGGTCAGTTTGCAGCACAATTCAAATTATTTTCGCAAAGCATCACCAACGCACTGGGCTTGGCAACAGACCCCGAACGCTGTGAATCCCAACTAACCCGATTGCTGGTGCAACTCGAAGAACTGGAAAGTCAGTTCAGTGAACACGAGCAATTTTTAGCTGATATATTAGATAAGCGCGAAGCAATACACGACATTTTTACCGCGCATAAACAACAACTGATTGATGCACAACAGGCGCGCGCGCAAACCTTGTCAGATGCCGTTAATCGCATGCTGGGTAACATTGAAAAACGCGCCCAACGCTTTAGTGAACCAGATGAACTCAACACTTACATGGCATCGGATGCTTTAGTGTTAAAAGTTCATGACATTGTTAAGCAACTACGTACGCTTGATAGCGCTATTAAAGCTGATGATGCTGAAGCAAAATTGAAGATGATTCGCGACATGGCTATGCGAGCCCTGCGCGATAAAAGCGAATTGTACAGTAACGACGGAAAAACCATATCGCTTGGACCACGGCATAAGTTTAGTGTTAACACAGAAGATCTGGACCTGACCATTATCCCAAGAGCCAAGGGTCTATCGTTACACCTGGTTGGAACGCAGTTTTTTGAGCCCATTGACAACGAGCGTCTGAATGCACTCAAACCTTATTGGAATTTATCGCTGACATCCGAAACCAACACAGTCTATCGATCAGAGTATCTGGCCTATCAATTCATTGAACAAGTAAGAGATGGCAATCACGCTCTAAATTGGAAAGCCCTGGTTAATAGCGTTAATGATGCTGATGTCGTCGACGAACACATACGTGTATTTGCTACAGCCCGTTATCGCGAGGGTTACCAAAAAGGCGTCCATGACGCTGATGCGACCGCTATTGTAAAAGCGATAGTGCCGCTCATGGAAAAAGGCGAATTGCTGCAATACTCACCGGAAGCACGCGGGCTGGCACACCTGTTTTGGCACAATTGCACTTCCCATGCTGATATCAAAAAAACGCTACTCTCATTACAGTCGCGAGCACAATCTGCAAAACAAATGCACAGATTGTTAAACGATCGTGCTGCAATGCAATTAGTACAGGCCGAACTTGAACAACTGTTTAATGCCTGGCTAGAGACGCATCAATTTATGCTCAAGCCACAGGTAGCTAATCAGGCAGCAGCTTATCTAAGCGCAGAGCTGGGGCGTGCAGATTTAAAGTTCGCTCGCTCAAAGCAATCGGCTTCACTGGAAAGAGCACTGGAACAAACACTGCACGTTGATGTATTAAAAGACCTGCACAAAACCTTGGCTGAATTATCAAACAAGCCTCTACAGCAATGGCAATTAGCGCAAGCATGGCTACAGGCCAGCTTTGCTGACAATGAAAACACCAGGCTAGCCAATTACTTTCCTGAAGCTGCAGCAAACCTGATCAGTAATGACAAAATCCATACCCGCGACATAGACGTTGACATTGAAACCCAGGTATCTGGCTTGTTCGGCGATCACGATCGTATAAACAACGCACAACTGGATCTAACATTAGATGAATTCTTATCACGCTTAAACCATCACTGCAACCAGGTTGCAACTGGTTACGCAGAGTATCTGAAACTGCGACATGAGATTGCCAGCGAGTCACGTAAAGCCCTGAGGCTTGAGGAATTTAAACCGAAGCCGTTAAGCTCATTTGTTAGAAACAAACTGATCAACGATGCCTACTTGCCGTTGATCGGTGACAACCTGGCCAAACAAATTGGCACTGTGGGAGAAAACAAGCGCTCTGATTTAAATGGCCTACTGATGATGATCTCACCACCGGGCTACGGTAAAACCACTCTCATGGAATACGTGGCCAGTCGTATGGGCATGACTTTTATGAAAATTAATTGTCCATCTCTAAGTCACGATGTAGATTCATTAGACCCGGCTACCGCACCAAATGCGACAGCTGCGCAAGAATTAATCAAACTAAACTTAGCTTTGGAAATGGGCGACAACGTGATGTTGTATCTTGATGATATCCAACACACCGGCGCTGAATTTCTACAAAAGTTTATCTCCCTTTGTGACTCTACCCGTCGCATCGACGGTATCTGGAAAGGCCAAACGAAAACGTATGACATGCGCGGACGCAAGTTCTGTGTAGTCATGGCCGGTAATCCCTATACCGAATCTGGCGAAACCTTCAAAATCCCGGACATGCTGGCAAATCGCGCTGACATCTATAATCTCGGTGATGTACTCAGCGGTAAAGAAGCACAGTTTGAGCTGAGCTACATTGAAAACTGTCTAAGCTCCAACGCGGTGCTGGCGCCTTTGGCGACACGCGGTATGGACGATGTATACAAGCTGATTGACATTGCTAAAGGCAAGAACATACCCACAACCGATTTATCACATGCCTACAGTGCTGCTGAAATTAACGAAATAACCAGCGTGCTGAAAAGATTGTTTACCGTTCAAGACACTGTGTTAAAAGTGAATCAGCAATACATAGCGTCTGCAGCCCAGGAAGACAAGTACCGAACCGAGCCACGCTTTTTACTCCAAGGCAGCTATCGCAACATGAACAAGCTGGCCGAGAAAATTTCTGCAGTGATGAACGAAACTGAGCTGGACGAACTCATTAACGATCACTATCGAGGTGAAGCACAGCTCCTTACCCAAGGCACTGAGGCTAACCTGTTAATGCTGAAATCCCTGCGCGGCAAACTGAGCAGTGAAGACGAAAAACGCTGGAAAGCAATAACCATAGATTTTATGCGCAACAAAGCCATGGGTGGTGACGACACTGATGCAGGTCAACGCATCGTCGCGCAACTGGCGGACCTGGTTGACGGCGTGGGTACGCTGGGAACCAACCTTAAACCCAATGGCACACTAGAGGCCTCTGTTAAACAACAGGCCGAGTCCGCCCGTACCCTGCGCGAATCCCTGGACAAAATTGGCGAGTCAGTCAAGCTGCAACAGCAGCCGCATGTGTCCATCACCAACACCCCATCCCCGGAATTTGCAGAAGTCTTAAAAACCCTGGGGGATACTATCGAGAACACTTTGTTTCCCCTGGTGCGCAGCATGGACAATCGCATTGCTCAGGATGTAAAAGCACACAGTGAACTACGAAAACTCAGCGAAGAAGTCCAAGAGCTTAAGCAACGCACAGGACTGGGTTAAACAATGGCACGATCTGCCTTGCCATGCGAATTAACCTGCAGCGTTGTCATTAAGAAACCGATTCAGCACTGCTGGGATCTGTACACAGATAACACAGCGCTTTCTGACTGGGCACCGACGGTTAGCAGTGTCGACAGTGATGAAAATATCATCTCGCTAAATGGTACAAGAAAAAATAATGTGTTTATAGATGGCAAACAAGGCCATACCGTTGAGCACTGCACCCATTTGGACCCGCTTAAACGAATAGATATGGCAATATCGGACGAGTCGTTTGGGTTTTCACATATGCTGACCGATTACGGCACCAGCACCACATTTGATGTAGAAGCACAACAAACCCTGATAGTGTTACAAACACGCTACGTACCGAAAAAAATATTTGCATCGGTTATGAGTGCAAAAACGACTCAACAACCAGTGCTTGTATTGATGAAGCAGACGCTGTCCAGCTTTAAACAATACGCTGAGTTAGCTTAAATTCGCCCCGGTTTTACGCGACCCGGTAAAATAACGTGTGGTCAATATTGTCCTTGCTGTGTTAGTAACCTTCAGCCTACAGCAATGCCAGGATCTTACTGATGGGCGCTGCCACACCCCCTGGTAACTCCGCACCGTCATACCAGACATAACGATCTGCCTCCAGCACCATATCAACCTTGCCAAGCTCAACTTGCAGTGCAAACACATCGATATCCAAATGATAGTGACTGAATGTGTGCCTGAAGCGAGCTATGTTGTCAGCGTCACTTACCGCTTTTAGCTGCGCAGCACTAAGCCAGTTTTCTAATGATGCATCGCCAAGCTCAGGCAAACTCCACAGGCCACCCCATATGCCTGTTGGTGGTCTTTGCAGCATCAACAATTCGCCTTTGGCATTGCGCAACACCAGCATGCAGGTAGCTCTAACCGGTATTACTTTTTTAGGTTTCTTGCCCGGGAAATCCAATTGCGTGTTTGTTTTGTTTGCCTGACATCGCGTCGCTAGCGGGCATTGCGAACATGATGGCCTGGTGCGTGTACAAAGCGTGGCGCCCAAGTCCATCATCGCTTGATTGAATGGTCCAGTGCGTTTGGCAGGCGTTACCTGTTCAGAGCGTTCCCATAACGTATCGAGTACTGGTTTTTTACCGGGCCATCCATCTACCGCAAAGTAGCGTGCCAATACTCGTTTGACGTTGCCATCCAATATGCTCTGGTGCTGCCCACTGGCCAAACTTAAAATTGCGCCTGCAGTCGATCGACCAATACCCGGCAATTCTTGTAAACCGTCTAAAGTGGTTGGTAATACGCCTTCATGGTCTTCGACCACACGAATAGCACATTGATGCAAATTTCTGGCACGTGCGTAATAGCCCAAACCAGACCAATGCGCTAAGACGTCATCCAATGGTGCAGCCGCCAAACTGCGCACATCGGTAAATCGATGCATAAACTTTTCATAGTAGGGTATGGCTGTGGCAACTTGAGTTTGCTGCAACATGATTTCAGAGACCCACACGCGATACGGTGTTGGGTTTTGTTGCCAGGGCAAATGCTTGCGACCATGTTCGTCGAACCAGTCCAGCACTTGGGTAGCAAAGCGATCGCTCTGCACGGTTTTCATGTGTTTTTACGTCAGGTTTGAATTTGGCGCACCGAACACTGTCGGTGCGCCATCAGTGTACTACTTGAACAAGCCCTTGAGTTTATCCTGCACCTCATCCGCACCTTGCTTGAGTGCATCGTTGGCTTTTTGCTCAGCTGCTTCTGTCTGCTCAGCGAGTTTCTCCTGAGCACGGGCTTTTTCAGCATTAAATTTAGCCTCGGCTTTGGCTTTCTCTTCATTTAGACGGGCACGCGCCTTTTCTTCTTCGGCTTTAAGCTTAGCTTGTGCTTCGGCCTTTAACTTGTCGGCTTCGGCTTTGGCACGCGCTTCCACCTGACCTTTAATGTTGTTAGTGATGTTGTCTTTCAGGCCACCGAGTATCACACCAGCAAAGTTCGCTGCTAACTCATCAAAGCTACCGCGAATAGGAATATCCAGCTCAACGCCTTTCAGCGATTCTAAATCCTCACCACCCTGACCTTGCGCACTGCCAGTGATCAATGTGGTTAGCGTGTAGTCGACATATTCGCCAGGCAAGTCCACTTGCCCATCACCACCCAGACGCAGCAATGGAGAACGCATATCCAAGTCATTGGATTGCATAACCCCATTGACGAATTGCCCGCTGACAGAAAATGTAGAAAAGTCAGTTTTAACGACTTCGTCAGCCGGAGCTGACTGGCCTGTTAGTGCCGCTTTTGCACGACGAATTTGATAACCAACGTTCACGCCATTGATGGAACCATCATTAAACGCTGTATTAAAACCACCGTTTAATCCTGCGGTTAACCCATTAACAGTGTTACCTGCGGTAGTGATCTTGGCTGCGAACTGACCATTACCTGTTAAGAAGGAATCTTTTTGCATCAGATCAACTAACAACGGGTCAGCTTCAATACCCGCTAAATTCATGTCAACAGCAAAGCTTGGCGTGTTTCCGCTGGCATCAATCGTCGCGTTGGAATTCAACTGACCCTGATACATGCTTGCGCGTAAGCCATTCACAGCGATAACACCGTTCTTGGCTTTTACTGGCACAGCAATGTCGCTGGTGGTCAGGTTTTTCACTTTCACACTGCCCACTTTGAATTCACCATCAACATCCAGCTGACGCATCATGTCCAGGGGCAATGCAATAGGTTCATCGCCTGTAGCTGCCGGACTTGATGTGGTCGTGGCTGTATCGTCGGAAGCGCCTTCGACTACCGGCGGTAAATAACGGTCCAGGTCAATGGCATCAACTTCAAAATCGAAGCGAACAGGAGGAATGCCACCGGCTGCCAGATTAGGCAGCTGCGCGCTGCCTGAAAACGTGGTGTCATCAAGCTTGATGGTCAGACCGTTTAATGAGGCACTTGCAGGTGTCGCATCCAGGTCCAGCGACAAGCTGGCTTTTTGCAGCACAGCGGCATCGGCTGTAGACGGTGCTTCGATACCAAGCTTGGCAAACATATCCAATGGACTGAATTCGTTACTGGAAAGCTTGCCCGACACAGCAGGCTGCGTATCCAGGTTAGCCACATTAACCACCCCACTGAGCACCAGGCCCAATGCACTCAATGACAGGTTTTCTACATCAATTTTTTGTTCCGACAACTTGGCCATGATGTTGGCGTCCAGCGTTGCATCCAACTTGCCATCAGGAAAACTGTCCCCTACTGCATTGGTGGTGAGCTTTAGCCCACTTAATGAATAGACCTGGTTATCCAAATCCAGCATCACTTGTGCAGCGCCATTAATATCAGCGCCTAAGCCCATGCTGTTACTGGCAACTTTAAAGTCAGTGTTCAGGTCAAACGCTTTTGCAAGCTCTATAGCGCCCGTGTTTAAATTAAAGTCAGACAACTTGACGTCTGTGCCCGACTGCGCATCTTTCCACGACACGTTAGCATCACCGATGGAAATACCACCGACTGCCAATGCAGCTATGGCAGCAGAATCGCCTTCGACTTCTATACTTTCGTCACCATTTTCGGTGGATGTGGTTGTCGTTGTGGTCGCCTCACTGGACTTTACCAAGTCGTCCCAGTTAGTGGTGCCATCGGCTGAGCGTTGCAAGTCTAAATTAAGTCCGTTCAGTTCGACCGTGCGAATATTGACTTCTTTTTTAAGCAGTGGCAACAATTCAACTTTGACATCGGCACTGCCCATTTTTGCAAAGGGCAAATCCCCAAAACCTTCAGCATTGGCTAAAGCGATATCACCGATTGAAACACCAACCCATGGGAAAACCGTTGGCTTAAGATCACCGGCAATGGTCAGATCACGACCCGTATGCTTTTTGGTTTGTTTTTGTATCGTGTCGCGAAAATCATTCCAGTCGACAAGGTAAACCAGTGCGGTGGCACCCGCACCAATCAGCAGCACCAAAACCAGCACACTGACTAATAGCCATTTAATTATTTTCATTATTGAGTTACCTTAATTCTTTTTGCCGTGAACATTAAACGTCTGCTTTGAAACGCCCAGACTTACCACCGGACTTTTCCAGCAAACGAACCTCACTGATGACCATGCCGCGATCAACTGCTTTACACATGTCGTAAATTGTCGCCAGAGCCACTTGTAAACCGGTCAATGCTTCCATTTCCACACCAGTTTGAGCATGCACTTCTGCCCTGACCTGACAATGGATCTCTGTGTCCGTCCGGTCAGTCTGAAATTCAACATCCACTCTGGTCAACCCGATAGGGTGACAAAGAGGGATCAACTCACTGGTTCTCTTAGCAGCCATGATGCCTGCCACCCTGGAAATGCCTAAAACATCACCTTTTTTGTGGGTTCCAGCGCAAACCATGGCGTGAGTTTCGGGCTGCATTCGAATTATCCCCCCAGCCACAGCAACCCGATGGGTCACCGCTTTACTGCCAACGTCCACCATGTGGGCGTCTCCGGATTCATTGAAATGGGTCAGGTCGCTCATCCGTATACCTCGGGCTGGAATAGATTGGGTATGATGGTAGCTCGTAACGCGGATATCAACATGACCATTAGAGTCAAATTCTTTGCCAGTTTGCGCGAGGATGTCATCGACCCAAAAAGCGAAGTTAGCAGTGATGCTGCGAGCACCATCAGTGACGTATGGAAGCTGGCCACTGACCACCCAATGCCACCACATGTTTTATGCTCGATAAATCTGGAACACGCCGAACCAGAACATTCAGTTGTCGAGGGCGACGAAGTGGCTTTTTTTCCACCAATAACCGGCGGTTAATTGGCATGGGCGTATTGATCAAGCCGGAATCGTTTAACCCGGCACAATTACAAGCAGCGCACGAGTCTAGCATGGTTGCTGACAAAGGCGTCGCAGGTCATTTTGGTGCGACAGCCAGCTTCATAGGCACCATGCGCCACTTCAATGAAGGTGATGATGTCATCGGCATGATGCTGGAGCACTACCCGGGCATGACCGAAAAAGAGCTCGAAGCTGTCATTAAAGATGCACACAAAAAGTGGGACATTCAAGATGCACTGATAGTACATCGTGTTGGTGACATCAAACCCGGCGAACCCATCGTATTGACGGCTGTATGGTCAGCACATCGTGCAGCGGCATTCGATGCTTGTCGGTTTTTAATGGAAGCGCTAAAAAGTCGCGCACCGTTTTGGAAGAAAGAAACACTTAAAAACGGATCGCACCGATGGGTTGAACGCAATACGCCGGGTTATTTCTGAACTCGAATGTAATCGGTGGCCTGCCCTCGTTGCACCAACAACAGAACAGAATCAGCATTCTTGGACGCCTGCTCGGCTAAGGCGTTAATACTGGACACATACTGATTGTTAACCGACAAGATAATGTCGCCAGCCTGCAAACCTGCCCTGTCCAAGGCGGTGCCTGGCTCAATAGACTCAATCAGCACATACACTCGCCCGCTGCGAGTGATCTCTTGAACCAATTGCACACCGTCAAAAAGCGCGTTAGCTTGATCGATGCCCTCTATAATCGCAGTGAGCAGAATTGGTTTTCCTTCGCGCACAACCTCCATGTTTAGTTCTTGACCCAACATGACCAGACCAATGCGGTTTTTGATGGCACGCACATCTCGCACCGGCTTACCGTCTATGGAGGTAATAACATCCCCAACTTGCAAACCAGCTTTTTCTGCCGGAGAGCCTTGACGGATGCGTCCAATCACGACACCAAAGCGTGAGTTGATACCAAAAGCTTTGGCAAGCTCTGGGGTTAAGGGTTGGGCCGCAATCCCCAACTCACCGCGTTTAACTTCACCAAACTCCAATAACTGTTTTAGAATGTCGACAGCCATATTGGAAGGAATAGCAAAACCAATTCCGACATTGCCGCCCGACGGTCCAACAATGGCGGTGTTTATTCCGATAAGCCGGCCTTTTAAATCTACCAACGCACCACCACTGTTACCTGGATTAATAGACGCATCCGTTTGGATAAAGTCTTCAAAATCTTCTATCCCTAAGCCGCTTCTGTCCAGCGCACTGACAATGCCCGAGGTTACGGTTTGACCCAATCCAAAAGGGTTGCCAATGGCGATGCAAAAATCACCGACGCGCAATGCATCAGAATCTGCCCAAGGCAGTGCTACAAGATTATCCAGTTCAATTTTTATCAGCGAAATATCCGCTTGCGGATCGTGCCCAATGACGACCGCTTTTGCCTCTCTGCCATCACTGAGTGCTACTATCACTTCACTGGCATTAGCGATGACATGGTAGTTGGTGACGATGTGCCCAAGCTCAGCATCGACAATAACACCAGAGCCCAGACTTTGCGGTCGAGATTGCGAGGCTGGCGCTTCAGGTAAATCAAAAAAACGCCGAAAGAATGGATCATCCATTAAGCCATTGGATTGAGTGACTCTGCTGATAGTAGAAATGTTAACCACCGCTGGCGTGACCTTTTCCAGCATGGGCGCAAGGCTTGGAACGGCGACACCATCGATAGTAGCCGGAAGAGAGCCGCTTGCAGCCACACCGGGCGTAAATACCAGCAGCGCTATCCACTTCCAGTCAAAACGCCATTGTCCAAATTGCTGAAAGCGCATTAGAACGTTCGTCAAAAACTCGCTGTTTGAGAACACTCTGCTTGGGATTACTCTGTTTAACAAAAAACGCATAGCTCCATCATCATCCATTGGAATCGACATTTTGATAACTGCATCACAATCAGTGTGCGAGCTTAATCACTGGTATTAGATCGATTTATATAACTGGATAACACATCAACAGTTGTTACTCTGTTGCGATACAGATAGCCCGCACTCAGGCCGACAAATAACCACGGGCATTGCCTTCTCGAACAACAAGCCATTGCTGTTTAAATAGATTATAGAACACATGAACAACGCGCAATACCCAAACAGTACTGAGCTAAAAGCACTGATAAAGTCAATCGGCGGGATCACGCTGGATTCGGCCGAACCCGCGCTGCAAGACCACGAGCAATGGGTTAGCCTGCGGGGACACGAGCTTGGCTTTGTTTGCGCCAAAAGCGCAGCTGATTCTGATGTCACCAAACTATGTGACATGCTGTGTATTGTGCACGACATGAATACCGCCATTGATGCTACCCAGGCAAACGGTGTTGCAAAGCAAGAGCTTGAACAACTGGCCATGCTCGATCCTCTGACTGAGTTACCCAATCGCCGAAAACTCTTCACTTGCTTACAGGACATACTGGCAGACGAATCCCCAAGCGCGATTCTGCAAATTGATCTTGATCGATTTAAACAAATCAATGACTCACTGGGTCATGCAGCCGGTGATGAAGTACTGATAGTGGTTGCTAATCGCTTGGCGGCCAACGTACGACCGGGCGATCTGGTAGCACGTGTTGGCGGTGATGAATTTGTGGTGGCATGTCCGCAGGTGAGTAACGAAAACACGATGACTGAACTGGCCGAGCGACTGATTGAATCGCTAAACCAACCGATGCAGTTACAAGGACATCAATACGATATTGGTGTAAGCATTGGCATCGCATTTAACCGGACTGATAATTTACTGGAGCCTGACGCTCTTTTACAGAATGCCGATCTGGCTTTATATACGTCGAAGGAGCAAGGTCGAAATCAATATCACCTTTATCAACCGGCTATGCGAGAGAAGTTCGATGCAGCCATGTCGATGAAAAAAGAATTAAGTGAAGCCTGCGAAAACGGCAGTATCGTGGCTCACTTTCAGCCTACGTTTTGCCTGCAATCCGGACTGGTGTCCAGCATACAAGCCATGGCACGTTGGGAGCACAGCAGCCTTGGCCTGATGACGTTCAAAGAGTTTCAACCGCATGCAGACGAGAACATGCTAAAGAAGATTGATGGCGAAATGTTCAATCAATGCTTGGACGGCATTCATCGTTTAGCAAAAACCAAGACGGATGTATCCAAGTTCAGTATCACGGTCCCCATAAAGCACATTCGCGACACGCAGAACATGCAACAGTTGCAAGACAAAACGCTTGATTTTGGATTATCGCCAGAACAAGTCTCTCTGGACATAGTAGAAGATGGCTTGACTGCCGCAGATGAGGCATTGCTGATGACAAACCTGGCCGCGCTGCGATCGGCAGGGTTTGGTATCAGTCTGAGTAATTTCGGTGCACCCAACAGCAACATTCAATCGGTTTTGTCGATTCAGCCTAGCTCAATCAAATTAGACAGCAGCTTGTGCAGAGACCTGCAAGGCAATGGGTCCAAGCAGAACCTGATTAAGGGTCTGATTAAAATGGCAGAAAACATAAACGCAGCGGTGACCGCTACTTTGGTTGAATCCGAGACTGACCGGCAAATTTTAGCCAGACTGGGTTGCAGCTTTGCTCAGGGGAACATTTTGTTTCCACCTGCTGATATTGATTCGTTGATTGAGTGGTTAGATAGCACCGATCCCAACGTTGTGCGCGCCGCCTGACGGCTCTGCACAGGCACCACGCCTGACGGCTCTGCACAGGCACCACGCCTGACGGCTCTGCACAAGCACCACGCCTTCGGCTATGGCCAGACCTTTGGCTATGATGCCTTTGGGCTAACTTGTTCTGCATCAAACGAGTAATGTTCGTCCAGATAGGCTTGAACTTTCTCAGCTGTGCCACTTTCCGTGTGCAAACCCTTCTTTGATCGACGCCACAAAATATCTTCGCTGGTGCGCGCCCATTCGTGCTTGACCAGATAATCAATTTCGCTTTGATATAAGGGGCCGCTAAAATGCTGCCCAAGATCAGCCATGCTTTTTGACTGATCAATTAGTGTGTGTATACGCGTACCATAATTACGAGCGTAGTCGTACAACACATCTTCATCTAACCAACTGTATTGGGTCTTTAGTGTTTCCACAAACGTGTCAAAATCTGCATTTGGAATATCACCACCAGGCAAAGGCGCTGCGGCTGTCCAGGCAACTGCTGTGGACGACAAAGTTTCTTTGAGCATATCGACAGCTTGTTCGGCAAGCTTTCGGTACGTGGTGATTTTTCCGCCGTACACAGAAAGCACCACTGCACTTTTGCGCTCATCCAAATCGAGCTTGTAGTCGCGTGTGACTTTCGATGCGTTTTCGGACGCATCATCATAGAGCGGCCTGACCCCAGAGTACGACCAAACAACGGAAGCAGGGTCGATTGGTTTTTCAAAGTACTCGCTGACGCTATCACAGATATAAGCTATCTCATCGGCGTCAATGCTCTGCTTGCCAGGCTCCCCCCCTACTTCTACATCGGTGGTGCCTAACAATGTGTAGTTTTGTTCGTAAGGAACCGCAAACAACACACGATTATCAGCGTTTTGAAAGATATAAGTATAGGGATGCTCAAACAATTTCGGTACGATAATATGGCTGCCTTTCACCAGGCGCACACCATGCTTGGCATCGTGTTCTTCGTCAAGGTCTAGCGTGGCCTCAACCCAGGGACCCGATGCGTTAACCACGGCTCGGGTACTTACTATTGATTTGTTATTGCCAAATTGACTACTAAGGTGAACATTCCATTGGCCTTCATGACGAACCAGGTCAGTGCATTCACACCGGGTTCTTACCTCGCACCCACGCTCAGCGGCATCCATAATATTCAAGGTGACTAAACGCGCATCCTGAACCCAGCAATCAGAATACTCGAACCCACTTTTAAATCCTTTTTTTAATGCTTTGCCACTCACGTGACTAGTCAGATCGAGTGAATGCGAGGCAGGCAGCATTTTTCGACCACCGATATGGTCGTATAAAAACAAGCCCAATCTTATAAGCCATTTTGGCCGCAATGCGTTGTGATGTGGCAACACAAATCGCAATGGCCAAATGATATGTGGCGCTGCTCTTAGCAAGACTTCGCGCTCTTGTAATGCGTGCCGTACCAACATGAAATCGTAGTGCTCAAGGTAGCGCAGCCCACCATGAATCAATTTTGTACTGGCCGATGATGTATGCTGGGCCAAGTCGTCTTTTTCAACCAGCAACACCTTCATACCCCGACCCGACGCATCGCGCGCAATACCAGCACCATTAATACCGCCACCAATAATGACCAGATCATAGTCAAGCGCAGACTGTGCTGTTTGGGCGGGCATAGGTCAGTCCTGATACATTAAGTTATGGGGTAAGGAAGCGACGTTGAGCCAACGAAAGCTTCGCGATAATTTAGTATATGCGCTTTGCGCTCTTTATTGTTGCAAGCTCGAGCCTTGCAAACTTTAACGGGATAAATGCTACTATTTCAGCCACTTTCTGACAAACCAAAACCCTCGATCAACGGAGAATCCATGTCAAACTCACTCATCCTCAGTATCGATCAAGGAACCACCAGCTCGCGGGCCATGTTGTTTGAAAAAAACGGTACGAGCGCTGCAGTTGCCCAACAAGAGTTTACCCAGATCTATCCTCAATCAGGTTGGGTGGAACACGACCCGGAAGAAATTTGGGATACCACTGTGAAAGTATGCAAAGAGGTGTTAGCCAAGGCCAAAGACATGGGGCGTTCGATAGCAGCCATTGGTATAACCAATCAACGGGAGACAACAGTAATTTGGGACAGAAAAACTGGCAAGGCAATTCACAACGCTATTGTCTGGCAAGATCGTCGTACCGCACCTGTTTGTAAAGAACTCAAAGATGGCGGGCATGAACCGTCAGTCACAGCCAGAACAGGCTTGTTGCTCGATCCCTATTTTTCTGGCACAAAGATAGGATGGCTACTCGACAATGTGTCCGGTGCACGTGCACGTGCAGAGAAAGGTGAGCTGGCTTTCGGCACTATCGACAGTTTTTTAATATGGCGACTTACCAACGGCGCTAAGCACGTCACCGATACCACGAATGCATGTCGAACCATGTTGTTTAACATTCACGACAATAAGTGGGATGAAGATCAACTAACGCTATTAAACGTACCTGAACAATTATTGCCAGAGGTCAAAGATTGCGCTGCGGATTTTGGCACCAGCGAGGAATCGGTACTGGGGGAAGCTTTGCCCATTTGCGGTGTCGCAGGCGACCAGCATGCAGCCTCTATCGGTCAAGTTTGCTTTGAAGATGGCATGGTCAAAAGCACTTACGGTACTGGTTGTTTTGTCATGCTGAATACAGGCGACAAAGCTATTGCGTCCAAAAATAAAATGCTTACCACCATTGCTTATCGTCTTAACGGAAAAACCACCTATGCCATTGAAGGCTCAATATTTGTGGCAGGGGCTGCTATTCAGTGGCTGCGTGATGGCCTGGGTGTTATCAAGTCAGCCGAAGAAACCGAAACGATGGCCAGTGATTTAAGCGACAACCAAGGTGTCTATCTGGTGCCCGCATTCACCGGCATGGGCGCACCCTATTGGGATCCAGATGCACGCGGTGCATTATTCGGGCTTACTCGCGATACCGGTCCCAACGCATTAGCACGCGCAGCACTAGAGTCGGTTTGTTTTCAAACAATGGATCTATTTAATGCGATCAAAAGTGACGGTGCTAGTTTAGATACGGTCAGAGTTGATGGCGGCATGGTTAAAAACAATTGGCTTGCGCAAACTCTGGCAAATATTCTGGATGTACCGGTACAACGACCCATGCAAACTGAAACAACCGCGCTTGGGGCAGCTTACCTGGCAGGCTTGCAATGTGGAATTTATCAATCGCTGGACGATCTAACCAGCAATTGGCAACAAGACCAGGCATTTACCCCAGATATGGATGAAGCGGACAGAGCAAAGGCAATTGCCGGATGGGCAAATGCCATTAAAAGGACGCGATCAACGCTGGACTAGTGTCGCTGAATTTAAGCCATCAGGCGGGCGTTACTTGGACGTATGCGTGTACAGCGATTGGCGACGCGCACGGCGTGCCTGCTTGCCGTACTTTTTGGGCTTGCTGTTAAAAGTGTAGATTTTATACAACTCGTTGGCCGCAAAAGCTACCACCGCACCAGAAATAATGAATCCTGGAATAGTAAAAATATTCATTAAGCTGGTAAACCCGGTTCCGCTATCGACTCCACCAGCTGTTCTAACCGGGGCTAAATTTACGTTCATTAAAAATCCAAACACAACAAGGCCAAATATACCGGCAAACAGTATGCTGATGCGCAGCCGAATCGCCGTACCTAAGTTGCGTACATCTCGTGTTCTGGTTCGGTTCTGCTTCATAACATCGCACCCGGTTTTTTCAGATTTGTCCAAACGTGAACCTAAATTATCACAGCAAAATTGTGTAGACAATTGTGAACGTAAAATTTGCCAGCAGTTAGTCAGGATTCCGCTCGAATTGGGTCGGAACCAACCTGTTTCCCTGCCTATTTGTTCCTGAACAACACGTAATATGCAATATGTGTCAGTTACCAGCCGTTACTTGATTGAACGGCTTATAGCTTGCACACTCTAACCAGTGTCAAAAAGTCTTTTTTGTAAGGAAAAAACATGAACTACATCACGGCCCGTTTCGCACATCCAGTTCGGATAGCCATCATCGCCATAGCAGTACTGACCACCGGGTGTGCAGCCACTACACGCACAATCGATCCAAAAGAGGAATCGATTCACTACGATGCCAGCTACGATTTTACCGACAAAAAGGAGATCGTCGACAAACTGGCTGATAGCCTGATCGCAACCCCACTGCTAAGCCGTGAAGTCGCTAAACCCATTATCGTGACATATGGCATAGCAAACGAGACATCTGAGCACATTAACACCAGCGGTATCAGCGACGATATTCGTCTTGCCTTGATACAAGCCGGTGAATATAGATTCGTGAATCGAAAACAACGCGACAACACGATCAATGAAGCCGACTTTCAATACGCCGGGTTTGTACCACCTGAGCAACGAATTATTGAAGGCCAGCAACTGGGAGCGAACTACATTCTTGCAGGCACACTGCGCTCCATTGAAAAACGCCAACCCAAGCAATGGCGCTTGAATAAGCGCAAGTTAATTTACTACAGCCTCAATCTTGAACTGACTAATATCCAGACCGGTGAAGTCAGTTGGGCTGACAATGTTGAGATTGCTCGAGAATCAAGCCAGCCATTGATTGCCTGGTAGCACATCAGCTAACGTTTCACAGCCGTGACCATAACAAAGCATGTCGCCGCAACAGTCGTGTGTGTTGCGGCCTTGGTGCAGGGTTGCTCAACGAGTAGCTCACTAAAACAAGCGCGCTCCGAATTTTTTAGTGGGCAACCCTTCGCCGCACTCGATACTCTGGAAAACCGTAAAGTGTCCAGCCGCGATAGATTACTGGGACTACTTGATCGTGGGCTTATAGAGCACACAGCTGGAAACTATCAAGCCAGTATCCGCACATTTAAAAATGCCACAGCCCTGCTAGAGGAAACCGATTACCTGGGCGTTCGTGAACAGACAGCTTCGCTGGTGGTCAATGACTGGGTGACCCTATATAAGGGTGAATACAGCGAACGTTTGTGGATTCACACCTATCAAATGATGAATTTTTTAATGATTGGCAATGGTGAAGGTGCTGCCATTGAGGCGCGACAGGCGCTAAAAGTGTATGAGCAACATGGCGATGCATTAAAACATGATTGGTATACCAGAACCCTGATGGCCATGAGCTTTGAGGCTGCCGGCAAACCTGACAGCGCTCATATCGAATATAAAAAATTGCTTGACGATGCAGGTTCGGATACTGGTGTGGCTCGTCGTGCCTGGCAAAACGCGCGTCGATTAGGACGCGAAAATGATGCCGAAAAATTTAAACAGCTCATCAGTGGCAAGGCACGAGTCGGCGGTAGCGATGGTGAGCTGGTGGTGTTTCTGCAAACCGGTGTCATACCAGGAAAATCAGCAGGCGAGATTTATTTAGAGCCTAATCTATATGCATCGTTTCCGGTCTATCACGACTACCCCAGGCCTAATCTACAGGTGTCTGTTTTCCAAAATGGTGAAACACAATCAGCCGATATCGTGAACACGCAGACCGTTAACATCTCTCGCGCAGCACTTGCCGCACGCAGTCATCGCATAGCAGCCAAACAACTGCTACGCATAGCGGCGAAGAAAAACCTGGCTCAAAGCGTTGCCAAAAATGACGATATTCTTGGTGATATTCTCTCGGCCTTATTCCTTATTTCGGAACAAGCAGATACACGCAGCTGGGCAACATTGCCTGCTCATGTGTCTATGGTTCAGATACCTCTTGAAGCGGGGATGCATAACATAGAGCTTCAGGTGCGCGACGGCGCAAGACTCTACGAACTATTCATTCCCACGGTCGAAATAGAAGCTCGCACAAAAAGCTATCGCTCCTTTCGACTCGGTACCGGTGCCCCTCGCCTGCTTCAATCAAGCAGCCGTGACAGCACATCACTTAAGCGCGTATCTGCGCCACAACCCTGAACAAACCCCTCAGGTTGCTATTCGGCCATTAAGCAACAAAAGACCAACTGATCCGCACGTGGGCGTATTTCATGCTACATTCATGGTTCGATTGGCAAACGTAAGGGAGGTGATCAAATGTCTAGTGTTTTGATGACTGGCAGATCGGTTCTGAGCGGGGCACACGTAGCATAAGCTACCGAGCCACGGCTCTGTATTAGCTGAGATAGGCACCGATCATGTCAGCTGAGACACGGGGCCGCCTTTTGGCGGCCCTTTTCATTTTCGAACCATTCTTACTTCATAAACAAGCTTGGTTTTTTACAAACAAGCCTGTCCAGCCAAACTCTTTTCTAAACAAACCATTCTCTTAAAACTGACATGGACTCTCAAGCAGAACCCAAGCAACGCCCGTTTGTTGATTTAATAATCAGTATCATTATTCCTTCATTGATTCTGATGAAGCTAAGTGGTGAAGACAAACTAGGTCCGGCAGGGGCTCTGATCGTTGCTTTGGCTTTCCCTATTTGTTACGGCTTATTCGAACTATTCAGCAACAAAAAACGCAACTACATTGCCCTGCTGGGTATCGTTAGTGTGTTACTCACCGGCGGAATTGGTTTGCTTAAAATCGATGCACAATGGCTGGCTGTTAAAGAGGCTGCTATCCCGTTAATTCTGGGCATTGGTGTGTTGGTCGCAAACAAGATGGGCTTTCCTGTTGTTCGTAAGCTATTGTTCAATCCAAAGCTCATGAATGTTGAACGCATCGAATCTTCACTGGAACAAAAAAACACAAAAACAGAATTTGAACAAAAACTTGACCGCGCTAATCTGTATTTTGCAGGAACATTTCTGTTCTCGGCAATCATGAACTACGTTTTAGCCAAAGCCATCGTAACCAGTGAAAGTGGAACTGAAGCTTTTAATCAAGAGTTGGGCAAAATGACACTCTACAGTTACCCGATCATTGCCATTCCATCTACCATCATGATGCTGGTCATCTTTTACTACATTTGGCGCACCGTTAACCGACTAACTGGCTTGAAACTCGAAGAAGTGCTGGTCAACGAAGAGGATTAATGGGGTCACAAGATTAATGGGGTCAGGTCTTTGATTTTGGATTAATGGGCCACCAGGGATTAATGGGGTCAGGTCTTTGATTTTGGATTAATGGGCCACCATAGCGAACGCAGGTTTCAAATGAAACTTACATTGCTTATGGTGGCCCTCTCATTCAAAATCAAAGACCTGACCCCATACCGCCTGCATACCGTGCAAAATCAAAGACCTGACCCCATACCCTGGTGTGACCCCATACCGTGACCCCATACCGCCACTAGTTGTTTTGCTTATTTATGGTGATGGCCAGAAAAATGGGTGCATCCCCTCGCTGAACCAGCAACGGGATGGATTGTTTATCCGGTGCATCAGCTACCAATGTCTCCAGTTGTTTTACCGACCCAACTTCGGAACGGTTCAGCGATACTATAATATCGCCTGGCAGTACTCCGGCAACAGCGGCTGGTCCATCCTCGTTCACTTGAGTGACACGCACACCGTGTTCGATGCCAAGTTTGGCCAATTCTTCTGCCTGAGCAGGCGCAACAACAGCACCCAGTTTTGATGGATCACGCTCTTGTTTCGCAGATGCACTTACACGCTTAACGTCACTTTCAAGTGGCTCTATGGTCACCTCTAACGTTTGACGTTTACCGTCTCGCAGAATTTCACTATCAACCGTATCACCTGGCTTAATAACACCCACGAGCGGTGGCAATGCACTTGAAAACGGGACGTTCTTTTCATTAAAACTCAAGATGATATCGCCCGCTTCAAGACCAGCTTTGTAGGCAGGACTATTAGGGGTAACTTCCGACACCAATGCACCTTCAGGTTTGCTCAATCCGAAAGATTCAGCCAACTCTTGATCTACATTTTGAATGCGAACGCCTAACCAACCACGAGTGGCGTATCCGTTTTCACGAAGCTGCTCTGCTATCGACACAGCCACGTTAATCGGAATGGAAAACGATAAGCCCTGATAACCTCCAGAGCGTGAGTAGATCTGAGAATTCACACCGATAACCTCACCTTTAGTATTAAAAAGTGGCCCACCCGAATTACCAGGATTTACGGCAACATCAGTTTGAATAAAAGGCACGTAAGTATCGTCCGGCAAACTCCGTGACAGAGCCGACACTATGCCCTGCGTGGCGGTATGTTCAAAGCCAAATGGTGAACCAATAGCCAACACCCATTCTCCAACTTTTATATTGTCGGAGTCGCCAATTTTAACAACCGGAAGATCAGTCGCTTCAACTTTCAGAACTGCAATATCACTGGATTTGTCAGTGCCGACCAAAGTGGCACGAAGTTCACGTCTGTCTTGCAGACCGACTCTTATGTCAACTGCACCATCGACCACGTGTGCGTTGGTTATCACATAACCGGCGGGATCAATAATAAAGCCACTACCAAAACCGGTACCGCGACGTTGTTTTCGATCAGGATTTTGAGGCAGTTGCTCAAAGAATCGACGGTAATTTTCCGGCAACTGCTCGAGATCAAGCCCAGGAACGCCGCTAAAGCCTTCTTGAGCAGATTCGGCGACAACTGAGATTTTTACAACAGCTTTGCCTTCAGTCTCAACTAGCGCACTAAAATTGGGGAGGGCTGTGTTGGCAAAGGATTTCGTTACAGCAAGAAAAGGAAGCAAAATCAACCAGAACAACGTTTTTATGGTTATTCTTGTTACATTGGTTTGAGATGTGTGTGAAAGCTGCGGCATTTGTTGCGCTCTTTTGCTATCGCAGCAGGTTGAGCGTGAACTGTTTACAAGCTTGCTCGTAGAATAAGTGATCATACGTCGAACTCCGAAATATAAAGTTGAATCATCAGTACATTGACTACATAACTATCAGTACCAAAGACAGTAATGTGAACCATTGCGTTGCATTACTAACCTGTTACTGAAGCAAGTACAAAGGCACGATCAATGAACGATGTAAGTTGATCAATGTCCGATGTGCCAATAAGTCAAAACTTACAGTGGGGGCATTATGCGAATTTTACTAGTCGAAGACGATACGGAAGCGGCAGCCTATTTAGTCAAAGGGCTGACAGAAAGTGGACACGCGGTTGAACACGCGGCAGACGGCGAAACTGGTCTGCAGATGGCGGTATCTAACGCCTACGATGCCCATATAATTGACAGAATGTTACCAAAACGCGACGGTCTGTCCATCATTGAAGAAATGCGTCGCATGGGCAATATGTCACCGGTATTAATTTTAAGCGCTCTGGATGATGTCGACGAACGCGTTACAGGACTTAAAGCTGGTGGCGATGATTACCTGACCAAGCCTTATTCGTTAAGCGAACTCACCGCACGACTACAAGCACTAACACGTCGCGCTCAAGCAGGCGTTCAAGGCACTGTGTTACACGTCGGTGATCTAACACTTGACTTGATAAAACACAAAGTTACGCGATCCGGACGAAACATCAATTTACAGCCGCGCGAGTTTCGTCTGCTTGAGTACTTAATGCAGCACACGGGTCAAGTGGTTACTCGCAGCATGTTGCTGGAGAATGTTTGGGATTATCACTTCGACCCACAGACCAACGTTATCGATGTGCAGATCAGCCGACTACGAAGCAAGATCGACAAAGACTTCGATAATCCGCTTTTGCACACTGTTCGCGGTGCCGGTTATAAATTGCAAGAAATGACTAGTAGCGTTGAAGCATCTTAACGAGGCTTAAATATCATAGTTCGTTAAGATGCGACTTAAAAAGCCGAGCCCAGTGCTCGGCTTTTTTATGCCTGATTTATTACCAAGCTATAAAACTGGCATTTATTTGTGCCGAAACATGCCAAACATTTTAATCTTTAGTTCAAGCGCGTTACACTGAAGCATGGCCACATTTTCGCAATCACGTCTGTTCCGTACATCGGCCTTTCGTTTGGCACTTATTTACGCCACTTTGTTCAGTGCTTTGTCGGCAGCAACGCTTGGTTTTATTTATTGGTCCACGCGATCGCAAATTGAATCTCAGGTCGACGCACGCCTGCGGCTGGAAACCGATTACCTGATCAATCTATATAAGTCAGGTGCCCTACCCGAATTACTGGAAGCCATCCAGCGCCGTAACCAGATAGATACTTACGGGCGTTTTTATTATTTAGCCAACAACGAATCGGCCAGCACCAGCGAAGTAGACAACGACGAAGATATGCCAATAAGGCTAAGGTCGATGCGCTCCCACACAACTAAAAACATGGGTGATGTAGCCGATCTTCCACCGGGTAGCGCCCGTGCGTTCAACCCGGTACGGGTTGCTGAAACGCAATTGGCAAATGGGCTCAAGCTCACTATAGGGCATGAAATCAGTGACGAGAAGGCGCTGCTTGATCACACGTTTTCGCTGGTTGTTGGCGCAACCCTGCTGACACTATTCTTCTCATTAATCGGCGGGGTCTGGATTGGCATGAGAATGTTGCGTCGCATCGATTCGGTAAACCGAACGGCATCGGAGATCATGAGCGGAGATTTATCGCAGCGTTTATCAGTAACCGCCAGAAACGACGAGTTTGATGAAATTGCTACCAAGCTTAACGAGATGCTTAATCGCATTGAAGACTTAATGAAAAGTATGCAGCAAGTAACCAACAACGTTGCTCACGATTTACGCAGTCCGCTCACTCGCCTCAGAAACCGGCTTGAAGTCACCCTGCTCGAAGAACGTGATCCTGAAAGTTATCGAGAAGAAATGGAAGGTGCAATAGGTGACGCTGACAGTCTTATACACACTTTTAACGCGATGCTTAGCATTGCGCGCCTTGAGGCTGGTATTGATGGTGCGCAATGGAGTGAAGCACCCATTGGAGATTTAATTGAAGAGTTATCCGAATTGTATGAGGCTGTGGCAGAAGAATCCGGCTTGCAGTTCAGTGCGCACATCAATAACAACCCAATTTATTACTGCAATCGTCACTTGATTGGCCAGGCGGTCACCAACTTGCTCGACAATGCCATGAACTACACGCCACTGCCAGGCAAGGTATCCATTGAAATTACTGGCAACGATGATGAGTTCGAGATTATTGTGCGCGACAGTGGCCCTGGTATTCCTGCAGATGAGCGTGAGCGAGTATTTGAACGTTTTGTGCGCCTGGAAAACGAGCGCAACTCACCTGGAAACGGATTAGGTTTAAGCCTGGTTCAGGCTGTGGTTCGTATTCATCGCGCTAAGTTAAAGCTCGACGACAACAATCCGGGATTGGTTGTACGTTTGTGTTTTACCAAACGAAGCAATGATACAAAAAAGCCGCCCAAGCTTCAGTTTGCAGAAGGTGCAACAACATCAACACCGTCATGACTGACTCGATAAACCCATAGCGTTGGCGAACCTTCAACCGTGGGCGCTAGTTCCAGCTTTAATTTATCACCAGCAGCCAAGTCGCTTAATGAGCTTTTTTGAAAAAAATTAATGCGTGCGCCTTTGTTGCTGCCATTAATGTTGTACCAAAGATAATATTTTGGCTTGCCAATGCCGGACACTTTGGAAACCGATTTAAATTGCGCCTCTTTATAAACCATTTTATCCAGCAAATGAGTGCCGTTGTTTTGCGCGCTTTCACCACGAAAGTACACGAATAACCCAACCACTAACATGATCACTGGCAGTGCCACCAGCACAGAATGGATTCGGTTCTTATCCCCTGGTTGCGGCAAAGCTAACTGATTTTCTGACGCTAAGTGTTTTTTATCCGGCCACCGTCGCCGCCTGTCTTGTTCATCTTTACCGATGCGGCGAATACGAGACTTGTTATTCAATGTTCTGCACCTGCTTATCGACTGGCATTTTATTTGTTTTTGTTTTCATAGCTTTAGGAAGTTTTTCGATTCGGTAATGCGGCTCTTGTCACCATTTAGTCACCATTTTTTGCCAAAAAACACGCTAACGGCTTTTAATCCAAGCATCAACCTCACTCTTACGCCAGCCGACGCTTCCAGCGCTCAGCGGCAAACGCGCAGGGAAGCCCCCTTTTCTCTCCAATCGCCAAATCGTAGTTCGTGAAAGCCCTGTGAGCTCGTGTACCTCGTTAGCTCGTAAGATCTGGTCTGACTCGGAATCGGCTAAATCAGGAGCAGGATGAACCTGTATAGCGCTTATAAGGTACTGGATGAGCTGATATCCGAAGAATTCGGTCTGATTATCGGTTAGCTGGATGTATTCAAGCCTTGAATCGTCCACAAGCCTCTGTAAATCTGCCGCAGGACAGCGTAGGAATAAGGTGGCCTCCTGAAACGTAAAGCGCTGGTACAGGGCGATTCCCATACTGTCAGCGGCTACTTTTACGCTTTCATCAAAAGGAGCATTCATTGTGGCTTGAAATTAGTTTCGTCAAGATTATCCGACACTCCGACAATCACCCAAACCAAGATTGTATTACAATTCCCATATGGCAACTTTGTACCATCCTCGCAACCAATCGCTGAATGAGAGAATTCAGGGTTTCCGCGCGTCCTTAGATGCGCTTCGACAAGTTGAAGCAAGTCAACAGCTTTTGAATGAAAAAAGTTGGTCTCAAACGTTAGGTGATAGAGAAGAGCTGGATTCAGCGTACAACTTATGCCGTGACAGTTTGAATATGGCTATTCAATTCATCAAACCAGGGGAAGTACGAGTAGCTGTTTCCGAAGGCCTATTAAATGAAACTGATGCAAAATGTTACACACAGATTCAACGAAAAAGTCAGATAGAAGCGACGCGTTCGCAGAATACCAACAGCCCAACAAAGGGTCGCGAACAATAACAAATCTACTAACCTAGGGGTTTACAATTTCTACGTTTTGCATAATATAAAGTGACTACTCCGAATACTATTCAACTATGACTTCTCCTAGCTCCATTGTTCGATGAGAAAAAAATGTTGTTCTTCTGCATAAGGACAACAAAATGAAGCAAGCTAAACAATCCGTAGAATCACAACCCGTTCAACTCGATTTGTTTCAAACTCTGATAAACAATGACTTTTCGAACAGTGTCGAATTATATGCATCGCTTCCAGATCTTTTTAGTTGAAAGCAAGATAAGCTTAGAAATCCAGACGGCTCACTTCCAGCGCTCACAAGAAAAGGAACATACAAAAACACTTCATACAGCCTTGATATTACTCCGGCAAACATAACTGTTACTGACTGAACCACATGAGCGAAAACGAAAAAAGCGTTCTATAAAACGGTAGTTGCCGAATTTATTGAAAATGCACTTCAAAAACTCGCAGTGTGAGATGGTTTTTTTCACGAAAATCACGCACAGGATAAAAATCGCTTTAGCCTGATCACTTCCTACTATCAAATTAGAGAAGAGCTAAAACGTGTAGGGAAGCGCTACAGCTACGAACAAATAAAAGAAGGAATTGCAATCTTGGCCTGATTGCGTTACGAGTTAAATGGTGAAATAAATAAGGACTTTGACATCAGTAGTTACCTTTCACCCATTGAATTAATCGTTAAAAATGATAAGAAAAATCAACTTCATTCAGAGCTATACATAACTTTCAATAAACTAACATCCAATAGGATTCTCGAACTAGATTGGCGTAGTTACAATTATAAAGAGTTCATGAAAATAAAATCGAGTTTTGGTCGCGCCTTGTTCAAACGTTTATCTCATCGATTTATCCAATGAGATCCACGTACGGGATATCACTTCCTTCTTTCAACGTTAGTTAGGGACGGCACACTACAACAAGACATCATTACAACAAATATCAAGAAAATTGATGAGTGAATTGTCGATTGCTCCTATCTAATCGATAGATTTGAGACAGAAAAGATCTATCATACAAACCCAAAAACTAATCGCAGATGACTAGTTGACTACAAAGTTGTTCTATTTCCGTCAATAAATTTTCAGGAAGAGCAATTTCGCGTAAACTCGCATCATAAGAATATAAACAATCACAAAATAGATAGGAATGATGTTTGTCGGGTTAAACCTATGCGAGATCAATTTGGCGGAAATAACGGTTTTAAAAGATACAAGCGCGAATTAGAGAAATTTCATCAAATCGAAAATCAAAAAAATTAAAAAACCCAAATAGAAAGTTAACAATGCTAAATATTTCATCCAATTGCGGCGACAAAAGAAAGGAAAATTATTGAAAGCCAATCTTGAAATAGAAAACGAAGTAAGGGATGTAGTTTCTCGACTAATTAGCCAAGTCTCTATATCTGCAAAACAAGGCCGAACAGATATAAATCTGGTATCGGAAGATGTATGGATTCCGATCCTAAAGGAAATATTTCACGCGCCTAAACTAGTCAACTTAAATTTGCATCAAAAGAATTTCCCTGGCATTGACCTAGGTGATACAGAAAATAGAATATGTTTTCAAGTGACTGCGACGACGGATATCGAAAAGATCAAAGCTACTGTTACAAAGTTTATTGATAATAAATATTTCAACTCTTTTGACGATCTCTATATGTTTATTCTTGTAAAGCGTCAGAAGACATATACGCAGACACCAATTAGCAAAATTATCGGAAAATCAGGATTCAAATTTTCTACAAAAGAACACGTCATCGACCCAGAGACAATTGCTGAAAAAATTAGTCACTTACGGCTTCCAACACAAAAAAGACTGTTGAATGAATTAAAAGCAGCTGCCGGTGATATTAGCTCTCGAATACAGTCGGCTAATAGCGAAGAAAATGTACCGTATGTGTTTGCGTCTAATTTAGTACCGGTTGTCTTTTCGGAAAAGGTATATAGCGCTCGCGTTGATTTCGACAAAGATAGTGTTTGGGATGTTGCAAAGCAGATGCTTGGTAAGATGCCCAGAAAAAAGACTACCAGATCTTGTATCTATCTGAGCCTTGAATTAGCCGGTTACACAAATGCAGCATTCGTATACCATGAAAAAAAGATATTCACGTTTGAAAATTTGGAAAAAAACTCAGCATTTTCTGGTCTAATCGATGAAGGAACAATCGAAAGTATAGACACCGAAGAGCTGTACAGTTCTCAGCACATCGAATATGAAAATATATTCAAACAGTTATTGAAATCAAATCTCGAGTTAGTATTAAATGAGCGGAATATTGGCTACTTATATAAAGACAAGATATTCTACTTTCTACCGTCAAAGAAGACCGAAGCGGTACGAAAGGTTACTTGGAAAGAAAAACGTAAAGCCACTCGTACAGTTTATGAAAACATTCCTTCTAGTAAGGATGAGAGTGAAATTTATGCCAATCGACACTTAGCATTTGATATTACTTTTACAAGGATTGATAAAGAATGGTATGGCGTAATATACCCATCTTGGATATTCACCAATACTAACGGATATAAACACTTTGATAGTAAAAATCTCGTTTCATCAAAAAAAGGTTTTGAGAAAAATCATTCTGTTCGCGATCATGTGAGGTTCATTTGCTCCTTCCTTAACGAGACAACCCAATCCAATGAGATCATCAGCTTCGGCAAACTCGTTGAACTTCAAATTGAGCATGAAGAGATTGTAGATCTGGACGCCGAAACCAAGTAAATCGAGATTGGAAATGGATATAAAAGTACTAAAAGAACCAAATTTACTCTTTGGGCGAGGCTCACACGTATGCCCGAAAACTGGAATAGAAACCTTAGGTGTATACGACCTTACAGACGAACTAAGAAAATCAGAACTGAGAATCGGACTTGTAGGAAGGCAAAAAGGGATTGATGATTTAAATAGCTGGTTAAGTAATTGCCAGTCATTTATCGAACCTAAAGATTCAAATCAACCTAATTTATTTCGTGGTTTTGGAGGGTTCTCTGAATCCTACGGTTTCTACTGCAAGTTGCTTTATGGAGACAGATCAACACGGGTTATAGAAAATTCGAAAATCAACAACATTTATAAACAAGGAAGGATTGATCAACGAATAAATGCATGTGTTGAACTATATTTTGAAGAAATTCGATTCTTGGCAGAACATCGACCTGTAGATGTAATTATTTGCGCTATTGCAGATGATCTATTCGCATCAATTACAAAATCGCCTGTTGTTCCGAAGGACGAACAAGACTCCACTAGTACGGACGAAGAAAGCTCAGAGAATGACATTGATGAGGCAGAAAAAAAAGTTTTTGAACATAATTTCAGACGCCAGTTAAAAGCAAAGACAATGCATTTAGGAGTTCCGCTGCAACTTGCAAGAGAAAAAGTATTTACTGTCGGAAAAAATCCACGGGAAATAGAAGATGAAGCAACTCGCGCGTGGAACTTCTGCACCGCGCTGTACTACAAGGGAATAAAGACGATACCGTGGAGATTAGAGGAAGACTCCAACAAACCGAAAACCTGTTACGTAGGTATCGGCTTTTATAAAACTCGCGACCAACAAACAATCTCCACTAGCCTCGCTCAGGTTTTCGATGAATATGGACATGGTGTTATTTTAAGAGGTGCTCCCGTTTCGATTGATAAAAACAACAAGCGGCCGTATATGGATAAAGAACAAGCGTTTACACTTTTAAATAACGCACTAGAAGAATACGTGCGAGCACTGAAGCAATCACCTGCAAGAGTCGTCATACATAAAAAAAGTAATTTTAGAGATAGCGAGATTGAAGGCTTTAATATCGCACTAAATTTAAAAGGAGTTACTCTGAAGGATTTTGTGACCATCATGCCGTCAAAAATAAAGCTATTTAGCTACGAGATATTTCCACCACCACGAGGCAGCTTGATCGCACTTAGTGAACAAAGAGGTATTTTGTACACTAGAGGTTATATAAATTACTATAAAACTTACCCTGGGGGCTATGTGCCCACACCCCTCGAAATTCGAATCTATGAAAATGAATATTCGTTGGAGGAAATAGCAAAGGAAATCTTAGGCTTAACTAAAATGAACTGGAATAATGCCCGCCTTGATGGAAAATGGCCGATTACTCTGGAATGCGCCGAAAGAGTTGGCGAAATACTAAAGCATGTGGATAACAATGAAAACCCACAAGCCAGCTACGCTTTTTATATGTAGTGATTCGCAATTCGAAAACTCAAATATTTTTTGCCAACTTAGCTCACATACGATTCTTCAAAAATATTGACAGCGGAAAAATTCTGGGTAATTTTTAGTTGGTATTAAGTACGTTATACAAAGTATTTTCTAAGAATACGACAAATGGAAAATCTACCCGAAAAATCGATTCAGTACCTTGAAAACCTCTCACTTGAACAAGCGCTTCAAACTGAGGTCGTGACGTGGCTGAGAAATTATTCTTCAGTGAACACACGTAAGAACTACAATTCGTATGTCACTAACTTTATAAGGACACTACAACTTCAAGAAATTGGTGATTTCAAAAAGGTGCGTCAACTCGATGTGATCTATTTTCGTGACAAACTGGTTCAACGTGGTGAATCGAACAGATCAGTCAACGTGCGCTTATCCGCCGTGAAGATGCTATTCAAGCATCTGAAAGAACGTGGCTATATTGAAGTGAATCCAGCCGAACAGGTGTAAGCGCCCACGAATACACGTATAGACAAGTATTCTAGTTTCGCGCAAAGCTGTGCTTCCAGGTAAACAGGAGCACACTATGCAGACAAACAAACCTAGTGCTGCACAAACTAGTCTCCAAACGCTGAGCCGCGAAGCATTCTGGCAGCGCCATGTTGAGCAATGGCGCGAGTCAAAGAAGTCCAAGATGGCGTATTGTAAACAACACGATTGTAAGCGCCCACGAATACACGTATAGACAAGTATTCTAGTTTCGCGCAAAGCTGTGCTTCCAGGTAAACAGGAGCACACTATGCAGACAAACAAACCTAGTGCTGCACAAACTAGTCTCCAAACGCTGAGCCGCGAAGCATTCTGGCAGCGCCATGTTGAGCAATGGCGCGAGTCAAAGAAGTCCAAGATGGCGTATTGTAAACAACACGATTTGACGTATCACCAGTTTATTTACTGGTGTAGCAAAGCCGACAGCGCCGAGGTTAATCGTAAGCGCCCACGAATACACGTATAGACAAGTATTCTAGTTTCGCGCAAAGCTGTGCTTCCAGGTAAACAGGAGCACACTATGCAGACAAACAAACCTAGTGCTGCACAAACTAGTCTCCAAACGCTGAGCCGCGAAGCATTCTGGCAGCACCATGTTGAGCAATGGCGCGAGTCAAAGAAGTCCAAGATGGCGTATTGTAAACAACACGATTTGACGTATCACCAGTTTATTTACTGGTGTAGCAAAGCCGACAGCGCCGACGTTAATCTGGACCACGACGTAAGCGAAA